>Ga0075163_10000054_pt1 | contig 117684 bp, 104 predicted proteins | sample JI1023141ADNA_FD_71478 | JGI IMG/M metagenome (GOLD analysis project Ga0075163, IMG submission 71478) | Wastewater effluent complex algal communities from Wisconsin, to seasonally profile nutrient transformation and Carbon sequestration -... | ecosystem: Engineered > WWTP > Effluent > Algae...
AGCATTCAATCTGGTGGAGGGGGAAGGATTCGAACCTTCGAAGGCAGAGCCGACAGATTTACAGTCTGTTCCCGTTGACCGCTTGGGTACCCCTCCGGAAGAACCCGAGATTATCCGGACGACAACAAGCACTGTCAACACCTAAAAACAGAAAAGCCGGCATATAGCCGGCTTTCGAGCGCTTCAAAGCAAATTACTTCTGGGAGAGAACCCAGGCAACCAGCTTCTTGGCTTCGTCTTCGGTGACGTTGTTCGGGGGCATCGGGATCTGGCCCCACGTACCCTTGCCACCAGCCTTGACCTTGGCAGCCAGCATTGCCGGGGCCTTGGCATCGCCCTTGTACTTGGCAGCAACTTCCTTATAGGCCGGACCGACCAGCTTCTTGTCGATGGCGTGGCAGGACATGCAGTTCTTGGCCTTGGCCAGCGCTTCGTCAGCCTGGGCCTGACCGGCCATCACGATACCTGCAGCAGCCATCATGGCAACATAAACAGCTTTCATTTTCTAGCTCCGTTTTTGCGGGTTGGTAGGTACATCAGCCGAGGATGATAAAACCCTTTTCCATCCCTTGCAAACGGGGAAGACGGCCTATTCGGTCTTTTGCATCCACGCGCTATTAACGCACGAAACAAACCATACGTTGACAGCAAACTCGCAGATCCTTGAACCGACAAGAACAGTCCACACCGGAATCAATTTACACGGATCACTTGCGACGTTGAATCTGGCTGACGTCGCGTACCGCCCCCTTGTCGGCGGAGGTCGCCATCAGGGCGTAAGCCTGCAGCGCAGCCGAGATGATGCGCTGGCGATCAACCGGCTTCCACGCGGATTCTCCTCTGGCATCCATCGCAGCCCGACGCTTGGTCAACTCTTCATCAGACACAGCCAGCTGGATGCGACGATTCGGAATGTCGATCTCGATGGTATCGCCTTCTTCCACAAGGCCAATGGCGCCACCATCAGCTGCCTCAGGCGAGGCGTGTCCGATGGAAAGACCGGAAGTGCCACCGGAGAAACGTCCATCGGTGAGCAGGGCGCATTGCTTGCCCAGGCCCATCGACTTCAGATAGGAGGTCGGGTAGAGCATTTCCTGCATGCCGGGACCGCCTTTCGGACCTTCATAGCGGATGACAACCACGTCACCAGCGACGATTTTGCCCGCTAAAATGCCATCGACCGCAGCATCCTGGCTTTCGAAGACGCGAGCCCGCCCGGTAAATTTCCAGATTGACTCATCGACCCCCGCCGTCTTGACAATGCAACCATCGACCGCAATGTTTCCATAGAGCACCGCCAACCCTCCATCCTGGGAATAAGCGTTGGCCTTGTTGCGGATACAGCCGTTCGTACGATCAAGGTCCAGCTCGTTGAACCGCCGATCCTGGGAGAATGCCGTTTGCGTCGGCACGCCACCCGGTGCAGCCTTGAAGAACTCGTGCACTCTGACGTCGTGTTCTCGCACGATATCCCAGCGATCGATCGCCTCACCCAGGGTTCTGGCAGCAACGCTCGGTACGTCGCGATGGAGCAGGCCGGCCCGGTCGAGTTCACCGAGGATGCCCATGATGCCACCGGCGCGATGGACGTCTTCGATATGGTATTTGTCAGTCATCGGCGCCACCTTGCACAGGCAAGGCACCGAGCGCGAAATGCGGTCGATGTCGGCCATTGTGAAATCGACGCCGGCTTCCTGTGCGGTCGCCAGGATATGAAGCACCGTATTGGTCGAGCCGCCCATCGCCACGTCGAGGGTCATGGCATTTTCGAAGGCGGCCTTGGTAGCGATGGCGCGCGGAAGCACCGAGGCATCGTCCTGCTCGTAGTAGCGCTTGCAAAGCTCAACGATTTGGCGTCCGGCACGCAAGAACAACTGCTTGCGATCGGCGTGGGTAGCGACAACCGTTCCGTTGCCGGGCAAGCTGAGGCCCAGCGCTTCGGTCAGGCAATTCATCGAGTTGGCAGTAAACATGCCGGAACAGGAACCGCAGGTCGGACAGGCTGAACGTTCGATCTCGTCGAGATCGCTCTGTGAAACGGCGGCGTCGGCGGCCTTGACCATGGCATCGACGAGGTCGAGGTGAACGATCTGGCCCTGGATTTTGACCTTGCCGGCTTCCATCGGGCCGCCGGAAACGAAGATCACCGGAATATTCAGGCGCATGGCAGCCATCAGCATGCCCGGGGTGATCTTGTCGCAGTTGGAGATGCAGACCATGGCATCGGCGCAATGCGCGTTGACCATGTATTCGACCGAATCGGCAATCAGGTCGCGACTGGGCAGCGAATAGAGCATGCCACTGTGGCCCATGGCGATGCCGTCGTCGATGGCAATGGTATTGAACTCCTTGGCGACTCCGCCGGCCGCCTCGATCTCGCGGGCAACCAACTGCCCCAAGTCCTTGAGGTGAACGTGGCCCGGTACGAACTGCGTGAAGCTATTGACCACCGCAATGATCGGCTTGCCGAAATCGCCATCCTTCATGCCTGTGGCACGCCACAGCGAGCGGGCACCGGCCATGTTGCGACCGTGGGTGGAGGTATGGGAACGATATTGAGGCATGGAAATCTCCGTCTGAATCCGGGCGCCGAAATCCTGTTGCAAAAGGCGCGATCTATAATCGGCTAATTCTAGCCCACTCCGCGCCTTCGATGCTTCTTCACCCACAGTTCGACCCTGTCGCCTTTTCCGTCGGCCCGCTCTCCGTACGCTGGTATGGTTTGATGTATCTGGTGGCTTTCGTTCAATTCATTTTGCTCGGCCGCTACCGCATCAAGCAACGTCCCGGATTCCTGACGGTCGAGCAACTCGACGACCTCCTGTTCTACGGCATGCTGGGTGTAATCCTTGGCGGGCGACTGGGGCAGGTACTGTTCTACGAACCGAGCTATTTCCTGGCCAACCCGCTGGAAATCTTCGCCGTCTGGAAGGGCGGCATGAGTTTCCATGGCGGCTTCCTCGGCGTACTGGTCGCCATGGGCCTGTGGTCGCACAAATATCGCCTGAACTGGTGGGACGTCACCGACTTCATCGCCCCGCTGGTGCCGCTCGGCCTGGCCGCCGGACGCATCGGCAACTTCATTAACGGCGAACTGTGGGGTCGCGTGGCCGAGGCCAGCCTGCCGTGGGCGATGGCTTTTCCACAGTCAGGCGACATGCAGCCACGCCACCCGTCGCAGCTGTACCACGTCGGCCTGGAGGGGCTGCTGCTGTTCGCCATCCTTTGGCTGTTCACCGTACGAGCGAGGCCACGCGGCGCTGCTTCCGGCGTTTTTCTGATCGGTTACGGTGCCTTCCGTTTCATCACCGAGTGCTTCCGCGAGCCGGATGCCGGGATATTCGGCCAGTCCTACACGATCAGCATGGGGCAGTGGCTGTCCCTGCCAATGATCCTGATCGGGGTCGGTCTACTGGTGTTTGCCTACCGGAAGAAATCTCTATAATTATGGATTACGTCTTTCACTCAACGACAGGAATCCAGTCATGACACGTCCGTTCAAGGTTCTCGGCATCCAGCAAATCGCCATCGGCGGTCCCTCCAAGGCCAAGCTGCGCACCCTGTGGGTCGATATGTTCGGCCTGGAAGTCAGCAGCACCTTCGTTTCTGAACGCGAGAACGTCGACGAGGACATCTGCGCCATGGGCAGCGGCCCCTTTAAGGTTGAAGTCGACCTGATGCAGCCGCTCGATCCGGACAAAAAGCCGGCCGTCCATACCACGCCGCTCAATCACGTCGGGCTGTGGATCGACGACCTGCCCAAGGCGGTTGAATGGTTGTCTGCCAGCGGTGTTCGTTTCGCCCCAGGCGGCATCCGCAAGGGCGCCGCCGGATTCGACATTACCTTTCTGCACCCCAAGGGCAATGAGGAATTCCCGATCGGCGGTGAAGGGGTGTTGATCGAATTGGTCCAGGCGCCGCCGGAAGTCGTCGCCGCGTTTGCCAGGATGGCTACCCAGTAATCTGCCCATGGCCGACATCCCCGAAGACGATCTCGAAGAAACCCGGGCGGCACTGGCGCCGACACTGGAGGCGACTGCCGCCATCCTGCCCTGGGTCACCAAGCCCAAGGCGCTGCGCTTCGATTCCAAGCTCAACGAACGCTGGATCGCAGCGGGGAAGCAATTGGCTCAGGTCTGGTCAGCGCGTCACGGCGGGAAAGCCGACGATGTTCGGCCGGCCATTTTCAGCATCTACGCAATCGCCGTCGAAAGCGCTGACAGCGATTGCCTGCGTCTAGGGGAAGCGCTGGCCAGCGCCGCCGACCGTCTTGAGGAAGCCGCTCCCTCTGCACGCCTGACTGCCGCCCTGACGGGCGCCATCGAATGCCTGAGCGAGCCGGCGGGGCTGGAGCACGAGGCCTTCGGCGAGCGCGCCCGCCATTTTGCAGGGCGTCTTGAAGCGACGGCCAGCGCGAAAGACAACACCGAACGCTCCGCGGTGCTTGACCACTTGTTCGTCAGCGAAGCCCGTGAGCAGATCGATCTGATGCACGACGCGCTAGCCGCACTGCCGCCCGATGCCTACGCGCTGACGACGGAGTCGATCAAATTGGCGCAACAGGCGGAATTGCTGGAGATATGGGGCGTCATGCACCTCGCCCGACAAATTGCCGACTGCGTCACCCGAAACGCCTCCGATCTGGACGCCACCGGCTGCCGACGTGAACTTGAAGGGCTGTTCCGTGCGCTAGCCGAGGCAATTGCTACGGTTGATGCCTAAAAAGGCCGAAAAATGCTTAGCGCCAGGCGATGGCCGTCGCTGAGATCGGCCACTTCGGCAGAGATTTCCACCGGCACTCGCCGCCCCTCACTGTGCTGTACCTCGGTCACCAAAGCCCAAGGTGACACCCCTTCCAGCAAGCGGCGGAATTCGCCGGCCGCTCGTTGCCGCTGCTCCAGAGGATAAAGCGATCCCTGATCACGCCCTAGCAATGCCGCGCGATCGCACCCGACAAGGATTTCCGCCTGCCGATTGACGTCTAGAATCTCGCCACTCTCGCCATCCGCCAGAATCAATGCATCCCGTGAAGCATTGAACACGGCGCGCAGGCGCTCACTGGCAGCGTGTGCGTGGCGCCGCGCCTCCTCGGCCTCGTATTCCACAAAGGCCAGCGTGACCAGATTGGCCACCGCCTGCGCAAATATCTGGTGAGCCGCCGTCCATGGCTGGCTCATACCAACCTGTTCGAGACAGAGCACCCCCTGAAGTTCACCGCGAATATGGATAGGTGTGTCAAGCATGGCGGTGATGCCGTGCTGAGGCAGGTAGTCGCCGGCAAATTCGACCGTATCCGGATGCACAGAGGCATCATCGGCAGCAATGCAACTCCCGCTGCGCAGCGCTCGGAAATAGTTGGGATAGCGGCTGGCGGAAAGGCGTCCATCCTTGCTGTGACGGCCTGGCGTTCGCTCATAGAGCTCGAGACAACGAAGCTCCTGCTGATCGTCGGTCAGCGCCCAGATGCTGACACGCTCCACACCTGACATCTGTGCCGCCGACTCGGTCAGTATGCCGAGCATCATGTTCAGGGGCGCCTCCCTGAAATAGGCACCCCGCGACAGGCTGGCGATACCTTCGTGAAGCTCGGCTGGCGACATCAGGGTGGCGCCAGCCCCGGGAGAGAGCAGATTTTCCATGAAATTCCAGACAACTTTCGCCCGTCAGGGCTGAGAAACTAACGGCCATTCTAGGAAAACCCGCCTCTATTTACTGTGAAATACTCCTCACCTGACAAAAATAACAACCAAGAAGCAATATCACTCGGGACCCACCGTCTTGAAAATGAAGGTCGCCTTCTCGACATCGGTCATCCAGACCAGCCCGTCGCCGTAGTGCCCGGTCTTCGCCACCTCGGTAATCCGCTGGAAGATACTTTCCGCCACGTCGTCCGGCGCCACGATCTCGATGCGCACCTTGGGTGAGTAGTCGGTCAGCTCCTCCTTGATCGTATGCTTGGTCAGGTGGCGCGAGGGTGCGCCGCAGCCCTCGACCTTGCTCACCGTCATGCCCGGAAAACCCGGCAGCGCGATCATCGCGTCGCGCAGCGCGGCCAGCTTGTTGGGGCGGATGACTGCCTTGATTTCCTTCATGCTTCGACCTCTTCCTCATCAAACCAGCGATAAATGGTAGGCAATACGACCAGCGTCAACAAGGTCGACGTGATCAGCCCGCCGATGACCACGATGGCCAGCGGGCGCTGCACCTCCGAGCCCGGCCCGCTCGAGAACAGGAACGGGATCAGGCCGAGCATGGCGACGGTCGCCGTCATCATCACCGGCCGGAAACGCAGCGTCGCCCCCTCGACCACCGCCTCGCGCACGCTGCGCCCCTCCTCGCGCAAGCCGCGAATATAGGAAACGAGCACGACGCCGTTGAGCACCGCGATACCCCACAGGGCGATGAAACCGACCGAGGCCGGCACCGAAAGATACTCGCCGGCAACGAACAGCCCGATGATGCCGCCGATCGAGGCGAATGGCAGCACGGTGATGATCAGCGTGGCGAAACGCAGCGAGTTGAAGAGCAGGAAGAGCAGGAAGAAGATCGCCGCGATGGTGATCGGAATGATCACCATCAGGTGGCCGAGCGCCCGCTCCATGTTCTGGAACTGGCCGCCCCACTCCAGGTAATAGCCGTCCGGCAGCTTGATCTGGGCATCGACCTTCTGCTGCAGTTCGGCGACGAAGCTGCCGAGGTCGCGGTCCTTGACGTTCACGCCGACGACGATCCGCCGCTTGCCCAATTCGCGCGAGATCTGGGCCGGGCCGTCCATGACCCGGATGTTGGCGACATCGGTCAGCCGCACCTGGGCACCGCGTGGCGAGGTGATCAGCACATTGGAAATCGCCTCGACGTTGTTGCGGAAATGCTCGGGCAGGCGGACCACGCCGGGGAAGCGGCGTTCGCCCTCGAAAATCTCGGTCGCCACCTTGCCGCCGATCGCCGTCTCCAGCACATCATTGACGTCCGCGACGTTGAGGCCGAGGCGGGCGATGGCCTGGCGGTCGATCTCGATCGACAGGTATTGCTGGCCGCTGATCCGCTCGATGCGCAGATCCTGCGCGCCCTGCAGGGCCTGGGCGACCTTGCCGATCTGGCCGGCGATTTTCTTCAGCTGATCGAGATCGTCGCCGAAGACCTTGACGGCGATATCCGAGCGGACGCCGGTGACCATCTCGTCGACCCGATCGGAAATCGGCTGGGCCATGACCACCTGCACACCTGGCAAACCCTTCAACTTGTCGCGCATGGCATCCTGGATGTCGTCCTGGGTCCAGCCGGACGGCCATTCGCTGCGCGGCTTCAGGCTGACGATCGGCGTCGACTCATTCGGCCCCTGCGGGTCGGCCGGCGATTCGCCGCGACCAACCCCGGAAACAGCCGATTTGACGCCGGGCACCTGCATGACCAGACGCATGGCCTCCATTTCCATCTTGACCGACTCTTCGAGTGAGATATTCGGCACGCGATTGATGCCGGGCACCACCGAGCCTTCTTTCATTTCCGGAATGAAGGCCGTGCCGAGCAAGGGCAGCACCGCGACGGTCAGCGCGAACGCGCCGACCGCGGCGACCACCGTCTTTTTCTCGTTGCCCAGGGCCCAGTGCAGCATTTTCAGGTAGCGCTGCTTCATGGCGGCGATCAGCTTGGTGTCGTGATCGCCGTCGTGGGCCGGCGGCTTGAGCAGGTAGGTCGACATCACCGGGGTCAGCGTCATCGACAGGATCAGCGAAATGCCGAGCGCGATGGCGATGGTGTAGGCGAGCGGCGCGAACATTTTGCCCTCCATGCCCTGCAGGGTCATCAGCGGAAGGAAGACGAGAATGATGATGCCGACGCCGAAGATCACCGGCGTGGCCACCTCGACCACCGCGTGCAGGATCACCCGCAGCGGGCTTTCGCCCTTGTTGGCATTCCGCCCGAGTTGCAGGAAGGCATTTTCGACGACCACCACCGAGCCATCGACCATCAGGCCGATGGCGATGGCCAAGCCACCGAGCGACATCAGGTTGGCCGAGATACCCAGCTTGTTCATCGCCGTGAAGGTCAGCAAGGGCGTCAAGACCAGCGTCGCGACGACGATCAGCGACGAACGCACGTCGCCGAGGAACAGGAAGAGCACGACAACGACCAGCACGACGCCTTCGAGCAGCACCTTGGTCACCGTCCACAGCGCCGCATCGACCAGCTCCGAGCGGTCGTAATAGGCGGCGATCTTCAGGCCGTCGGGCAGCATACCCTTGGCGTTGATCTGGTCGACCCGCTCCTTGATCCGGCTGACCACCTCCTTGGCGTTGCCGCCGGCGATCATCATGACCACGCCGCCGACCGCTTCCGTGGTCCCGTTCTTGATCACTGCCCCCTGGCGCACCTCGTGGCCGATCTCGACCTCGGCCACGTCGCGGACATAAACCGGCACGCCGTCCTTCTCCTTGAGCACGATGGCGCGCAGGTCTTCCAGGTCGCGGACCAGACCGACGCCGCGGATCAGGTACTGCTCGGCGTACTGCGGCAAGACGCCGCCACCGGCGTTGGCGTTGTTGCGGCCGACTGCCTGATAGACATCGGCGATGCTCAGGCCGAAATGGCGCAGCTTGTCGGGATTGACCAGCACGTGGTACTGCTTGGCGTAGCCGCCCTGCGAATTGATTTCGGCCACCCCGGGAATCGAGCGCAACAGGGGCCGAACCACCCAGTCCTGGGCGATCCGCCGCTTCATCAGTTCTTCTTCGCTGAGCGCCCGGTCGCCATCGTCGGCGCGCTCCAGCGTGTACTGATAGACCTCGCCGAGGCCGGTCGACACCGGCCCGAGCACCGGCGTGATGCCGGCCGGCAGCCGCGAGCCGACTTCGAGCAGGCGCTCCATGACCAGCTGGCGGGCGAAATAGACGTCGGTCTTGTCGCTGAAGACCAGCGTGATCAGCGACAGGCCCGGCTTGTTCAGCGAACGCATTTCCTCCAGGCCGGGCAGGCCGGTCATCGCCACTTCCAGCGGCACGGTGGCAAAACGTTCGACCTCCTCCGGCGAGCGGCCCGGCGCCTCGGTGGCGATCTGGACCTGGACGTTGGTAACGTCGGGAAAGGCATCGACCGACAGCTTGCGCGCCGCATCGAGCCCAAAAAAGAAAAGGACGGCGGCAACTACCGCGACAATCAGGCGCTGCTTGAGCGCACTACGAACGAGAGACTCGATCACGATCCCTCCATTTCCTTGCGGTTACGCTCGTTGTTCAGGTGAAAAGCCCCGTCGACGACCAGCTTCTCGCCGCCCTTCAGGCCGGCCTGCAACACGCGCACGCCGCCCTGCTCCGGTCCGAGCTTGACCTTGACCAGACGGAAGGTTCCGTCGGCTTCCCCGACAAAAACATGATCCTCGTCGTTTTCACGGACCACGGCGCTGGCCGGGACGACCAGACGCTCGACCGGCTTGGCCTCGATCAGCATCGAAGCGAGCATGGCCGGCTTGAGGCGTCCGTCGCGGTTGTCCAACTCGGTGCGGACCAGCACGGTCCGCGTCTCGGGGTCGATGGTCTGGCCAACGAAGATCAGCTTGCCGATCAATTTCTCATTGCCCAGCGCTGGCACCTCGATGCTGACCGACTGCCCGGCCTTGACCTGGCTGACCTGCTGCTCTGGCACCTGGGCAACGGCCCACAGGCGCGACAGGTCGGCGACGACGAACAATGCGTCGGCCGGCTGGACAACCTGGCCCTGCGCCAGCTTGCGCTCGACGACGACGCCACCCATGGTCGCCATCACCGGCGTCACCGAATCGACCGCGCCCTGCTTGCCGAGACGATCGATAGCGGCCGGGCTGACGCCGAGCAGCTGCAACTGGTCGGAGGCGGCCCGCGTTTCGGCCATCGAAATCTGGAATTCGCTTTCCCGACGCTGCAATTCCGCTGCGCCGATCACGTCGGCCTCGAACAGGGCCTTGGCCCGCTCGGCATTGCGCCGATTCAATTCAAGCTGGGCGCGCGCCTTCAGATAGGCCAGTTGCTGGCTGGACAGCTCGCTGCTGTTCAGCCGGGCCAGCACCTCGCCCTTGCCGACCGACTGGCCAAGCAGGGCGTCGATCTGCGTCACCCGGCCGGTCACCGTCGCGCCGATGCGGGCCAGGCGCTGCTCGTCAAAATCGATCCGCCCGGCGACGCGCAGGGTTTCCGCCACGGCGGCGCGCCCCACCTCGGCCAGTTTGAGCTGGGCCAGCAGTTCGCTCGACGGCGCCACCAGCGTCGGGTCCTGCACCCGCTGGTCGGCCGATTTTGTGTTCTCCTGGTTGCAGCCGAGCAGAAATGCTACGGTCAGCCCCAAAAAAATGGCATTTTTCATTTTTATTTTCCTTCAGGGATCGCCCGCAGTCTTTCAATTTCCACCCAGGCCGCCGCCAGCTCGTAGCGACCAGTAATCAGTTCGGCCCGCGCCGCGCGGAAAACACGCTGGGCATCGAGCACTTCCAGAAACCCGCGCTCGCCGAAGCGATAGGCGGCCTCAGCCACTTTCAGGGCAGCTTCGGACTGACGGACGATGCCGGATTCCAATGCCGTCACCTGCGCCTCGGCAATCTCGTATTGCTGGACAGCCACTTCCAGTTGCTGGGCCAGCGAAAACTCCTGGGCCTCCAGTTCGTAACGCGCTCGTGCCAACTGGGCCGCGGCCTCGCCGACCGGTCCGCTACGTCGGTCCCAGAGCGGCACCGAAACGACCAGGCCAAGCTTCGAGGTGCGCGTATCCGGGTCCTCGTCCATGCTCGCCTTCAGGGCCAGACTGGGCCAGCGCTGCCGGCGCTCGAGATCGAACTGGTGCTGGGCGCGCACCATTTCGGCACGCACGCGCGCCAAATCGGGGCTGGTTTCCTGCAACTGCCGACGCAAGCCATCCAGCGGCGGCAGGTCCGGCACATCGCGCAACTGCCCGCGCAGCGCAAAGTCCGCCGGCAAGCCACCGCCGACGCTCTGGCGCAGCAGCGAACGCGCCTGCTCGACACGGAACCCTGCTGCCTGCGCCGACTTCTGGGCATTGAGCGTTTCCGCTTCGGCCTTGATCAATTCAAAACGTGGCGCTTCACCGGTCTCCACGCGAAGCGCGATACGTGAGCGCACACTCTCCATAAGGGCCATGTCTTCGCGGGCATTCTTTAACTCCGCCTCACGGCGCAAGACGTCAAAAAAATGCAGCCTCAGCCGGGCCAGCGTGTCGGCCTCGAAACCACGAACCTGCGCACCGCTGGCCAGCAATCCGGCTTCTGCCGCGGCAATCCGCGCCGAACGCCGCCAGGGCAGGTCGAGCGGCTGGGTCAGCGTGACGCTGCGCGCATTGCCGGGATTGCCGCCCGGCCCGCGCGAACGCAGCGTCCCGCCCAGATATTCCAGCTCGGGATTGGGAAAGGCTCCGGCACTCTCCACCGCATAACGTGCCGCCGATACCTGTTCACGCGCGGCCAGCACGGCACGGCTGGATTCCAGTGCCAAACTCTCCAGCTTCGCGAGATCGTATTCGGGCTGCGCGACGACCAGCGTCGCGCTCATTCCCAGGCAGTACAAGAGTGTTTTTGTGCATCGCATCATAAATTTCATCTCAGCAATCCGCGTGCCATCCGCCAGGAAGGCTCAGCGCCCTCCCAGAGCCGCAATCCGCTCTTCCAGCGGCGGATGGGTCGCAAACAGCGACATGAAGCCGCCCATGCCGCCGGCAATGCCGGAAGCAGCCATGTTCTGCGGCAGGGGTTCAGTGTGCAGGTTGCCGAGGCGGCGCAGGGCATTCTGCATCGGCACCGGCGAGCCCATCAGGCCGGCGGCGCCGGCATCGGCACGGAATTCGCGCTGACGGGAGAACCAGGCGACGATGATGCTGGCGAGCAGGCCGAAGACGACTTCGCAGATCATGCTGGTCACCATGTAGCCGATGCCCGGGCCGGTATTTTCGCTGTCACCGCGGCGCAGGAAGCCATCGACCACGTAACCGACTATGCGCGACAGGAAAACGACGAAGGTGTTGACCACGCCCTGGATCAACGTCAGCGTCACCATGTCGCCGTTGGCGATGTGGGCCACTTCGTGGGCCAGCACCGCTTCGGCTTCCTCGCGGGTCATACTTTGCAGCAGCCCGGTCGACACCGCGACCAGCGAACTGTTCTTCGTAGCGCCGGTGGCGAAGGCATTCGGCTCACCGTCGTAAATCGCCACTTCAGGCATCGGCAGGTTGGCGCGCTGGGCCAGCTTGGCCACGGTATCGACGAGCCAGACTTCGGTCGACGAACTCGGTGACACGATGACCTGGGCACTGGTACTCCACTTGGCCATGGTCTTCGACATCAGCAGCGAAATGAAGGCGCCGCCGAAGCCAATCACCGCGGCGAAGACGAACAACATGCCGACATTCAGGCCGTTGGCGGTCAGGAATTTATTGACGCCGAGCAGGCTCGTCGCGACGCTGAGGACCAGCATCACCGCCAGGTTGGTCGCCAGGAAAAGGACAATACGTTTCATGTTGAACTCCTCTAATGAGAAACAGCGCGATGATATTGCGTTGCAACAAAACAAAAAATCGGAGCAAAATTGAATAACTCTTCGATTTTTTCTGCCGAACCAATGACCCCACTCAACTACAAGCACCTCCACTACTTCTGGGTTGTCGCCCAGGAAGGCAGCATCACACGGGCGGCCGAGCGCCTCGGCGTCGCTGTGCAAACGATCAGCGGCCAGCTTTCCCTGCTCGAAAGGCAGATGGGCAAGGCGCTGTTCAACGCCCAGGGGCGCGGCCTCGTCCTCAGCGAAGCCGGGCGTATCGCCCTGGGTTACGCCGACCAGATTTTCCAGTTGGGCGACGCCTTGCTCGATGCCGTCCAGCACAGCGACAGTGAGTCCGCACTCCGCTTGCGCGCCGGAATTTCAGACGGCATTCCCAAGCTGCTGGCTTACCGCCTGCTATCGACAGTGACCAGCATGCCGGCCGATGTCCGTCTGATCTGCGACGAAGGCGAGTTCGAAACCCTGCTCGCCGAACTCGCTCTGCACCGCCTCGACGTCGTGCTGACCGACCGCGCCGCGCCGAGCGGCGGCAACCTGAAAGTGTTCAGCACCCGGCTCGGCGAATTTGCCACCGGATTATTTGCCACCAAGGCTTTGGTCGAACTTCACCGCGGCGAGTTCCCGGCCTGCCTGGAAGGCGCGCCGATGTTGCTGCCGACCCGCCACAATGCACTGCGCGGCCGCATCGACCGCTGGCTGGAGCAGACCGGCGTCCGCCCGAAAATCGTCGGCGAGTTCGAGGATAGTGCGCTGCTGACCACCTTCGGGCGCGGTGGCCTGGGCATTTTCCCCGCCCCGCTCGCCCTCGCCGAGCAGGTCGCCGCCCAGCTCGACGCGCAGCCGCTCGGCGCCATGGCCGGCGTCAGCGAACAGATCTACGCCATTTCCAGCGAACGGCGCATCCGCCACCCGGCCGTGGAGGCGCTCTGCGCCGCAGCGCCGCTGGGCGCCCCAGAGCCAAGGGTATAATGGCTGCCCCCAACGCAACACAAAGATCAAATTACATGTCGCTGTTTCGCAAAACCGCCTTCGTGCTCCTGAGCCTGGCCGCCACCGCCCAGGCCATGGCCCAGCAACTTCCCATTCCGCCCTCGCTGGCCGCCAAGTCCTGGCTGCTGCTGGAAATGGGCTCCAACCAGGTGCTGACCACCGAGAAGCCGGATGAACGGCTCGAACCGGCCTCGCTGACCAAGCTGATGACGGCCTACCTGACCTTCGCGGCCATCCGCAACAAGACCATCGCCCTCGCCCAACCCCTGCCCGTTTCCGAAAAGGCCTGGCGCACCGGCGGCTCCAAGATGTTCATCCGGGTCGACACGCAAGTGCCGACCGAAGACCTGATCAAGGGCATGATCGTCCAGTCCGGTAACGACGCCTGCGTCACGCTGGCCGAAGCCATTGCCGGCAGCGAGGAAAACTTCGCGCAGATGATGAACCGCGAGGCGCAGCGCCTGGGCATGAAGAACAGCCATTTCATGAACTCGACCGGCCTGCCCGATCCACAGCACTACACCACGGCGCGCGACCTTTCGCTGCTCGCTTCGGCGCTGATCCGCGACTTCCCCGAGGAATACAAGAAGTACTACTCGATGAAGGAATACACCTACAACAACATCACCCAGCCGAACCGCAACCGCCTGCTCTACATCGACCCGACCGTCGACGGCGTCAAGACCGGCCACACCGAAGCGGCCGGCTACTGCCTGATTTCCTCGGCCCTGCGCGACAAGCGCCGCCTGCTCTCGGTGGTGCTCGGCACCGTCTCCGACAGCGCCCGGGCCAGCGAATCGCAGAAGCTGCTCAACTGGGGCTACATCTCCTACGATGCCGTCTCGCTGTTCACCAAGGATCAGCCGGTGGCCACGCTGCGCGTCTGGAAGGGTGCACAGAACGAAGTCAAGGCCGGCTTCACCACCGATATGTCGATTGCCGTGCCCAAGGGTTATGCCGACAAGGTCAAGAGCGATTTCGTCGCCGAACCGCGCCTGATCGCCCCAATCGAGGCTGGGCAGAAGCTCGGCGCGTTGAAGGTCAGCATCGATGGCCAGGCCTACGGCGAATATCCGGTCATCGCTCTTGAAAAGGTCGAACTCGGCAATATCTTCGTCCGCATCTTCGACACTATTCGCCTGTGGTTTGCCTGACCTCGCTCGCCTAAGCCCGTGACTCCCTACGTCGCCGATCCCGTCTATCTGAATGGCCGCTTCCTGCCGCTGGCCGAAGCGGGCATTTCGCCGCTCGACCGCGGTTTTCTGTACGGTGACGGCGTCTATGAGGTCATCCCGGTTTACTCGCGCCGCGCTTTCCGGCTCGATGAGCACCTGATGCGCCTACAGGCGACGCTGGCCGGCATCAAGCTGGCCAACCCGCTGCCGGCCGACGGCTGGAAAGCCGTCGTCCTGAAATTGATCGAAGCCGCGCCCTGGGACGACCAGTCGATCTACCTGCAGGTCACCCGCGGCGCCGACGACAAACGCGATCACGCCTTCCCTCCGGCCAGCGTACCGCCGACCGCCTTTGCCTTCGCCTCGCCGCTGGTCACCACACCGGCCGATGTCAGGGCCAAGGGGGTTTCGGCGATCACCGTGCCCGACCTGCGCTGGGCGCGCTGTGACCTCAAGGTGATCTCGCTGCTCGCCAACGTGCTGGCCCGCCAGCAGGCCGTGGAGCAAGGCTGTGCCGAAGCGATCCTGATCCGCGATGGCCGGATGAAGGAAGGTGCCGCCTCGAACATTTTCGTGGTCAGGGAAGGCGTTCTGCTTGCCCCACCCAAGACCCACTTGATGCTGCCGGGCATCACCTACGACGTGATCCTCGAACTGGCCGAATGCTACGGTCAGCCCCTGAAAATCGCCGAAATCGAAGAATCTGAACTTCGCAGCGCCGACGAGGTCTGGATGACCTCATCGACCAAGGAAATCCTGGCCATTACCACCCTCGACGGCCAGCCAGTCGGCACCGGAAAGCCCGGCCCGTTAGGCGAACGGATGTGGCAGTGGTATCAGGATTTCAAGAACACCGTAATGCGCAAAGGCTGAAATGGCTTCGTACAAGGACACCCTCCTCGAATTCCCCTGCGAATTCCCGCTCAAGATCATGGGCAAGACTGACGACAGCCTGGCGCAGGTCGTCCTTGAAATCGTCACCATGCACGCCCCGGACTTCGACGGCGCCACCATGGAAATGCGTGCCAGCTCCGGCGGCAACTACCTGAGCCTGACCTGCACCGTGATCGCCCGTTCCAAGCCGCAACTCGACGCGCTGTACACCGATCTTAGTGGTCACCCGATGATCAAAGTGGTGCTGTGACGCCTGTCGTCAAACGGCTCGGCCGGGTCGACTATGCCCCGACCTTCCAGGCCATGCAGGATTTCACGGCCACCCGTACGGCCGAAACACCTGACGAAATCTGGATCGTCGAACACCCGCCGGTCTATACGCTCGGCCAGGCCGGCAAGCCGGAGCACATCCTCAAGGATGTCGGCATTCCTATCGTCAAGATCGACCGTGGCGGCCAGGTCACCTACCACGGCCCCGGCCAGGTCGTGATCTACCTGCTGCTCGACCTGCCGCGCCTGAAGATCAAGGTCCGCGAACTGGTCAACGCCATCGAACAGGCGGTCATCGATCTACTGGCCGCCTATGGCGTGACCGCCGAGCGCCGTGACGGCGCCCCCGGCGTCTATGTCGGCGAGGCCAAGATCGCCGCCCTCGGCCTGCGCATCCGCAACGGCTGCAGCTACCACGGCGTGTCGCTCAATGTCGATATGGATCTTTCCCCCTTTGCCGCAATCAATCCCTGCGGCTATGCTGGTTTGAAGGTCATCCAGACCAAAGACCTGCACCTTCCGCTCACCGCTCACGAGGCGGGCGAGCAACTCTCTCAACACTTGCTACAGCAACTGGACCAACAACATGGCTGACAACAACGGCAGCGCGAAGCAAAAAGGCGTCAAACAGAAAGGCGAACTGAAAACCGCCCGCATCCCGATCAAGATCGTCCCGGTCGACACCCCGCTGCGCAAACCGGAGTGGATTCGCGTCAAGGCCGGCAACAGCGCCGGGCGCTTCGGCGAAATCAAGACCATGCTGCGCGAAAAGAAGCTGCACACAGTCTGCGAAGAAGCCGCCTGCCCCAACATCGGCGAATGCTTCGGCCGCGGCACGGCGACCTTCATGATCCTCGGCGACATCTGCACCCGCCGCTGCCCGTTCTGCGACGTCGGCCACGGCCAACCGCTACCGCCCAACCCGAACGAACCGGCCGAGCTGGCCGATTCGGTCTCCTCGCTGAAGCTGCAGTACGTGGTGATCACCAGCGTCGACCGCGACGACCTGCGCGACGGCGGCGCCCAGCACTTCGTCGATGTCGTCCGCGCCGTGCGCGAAGCTTCGCCGAAGACCACCATCGAAACCCTGGTCCCCGACTTCCGCGGCCGCATGGACATCGCCATCGACATCCTTGGCCAGTCGCTGCCCGACGTGCTCAACCACAACATGGAAACGGTGCCCCGCCTCTACAAGCAGGCCCGCCCCGGCGCCGATTACGCCCATTCGCTGGCCCTGATGAAGCAGTTCAAGGCGCGCTATCCGCAGGTCAAGACCAAGTCCGGCCTGATGGTCGGCCTCGGCGAAACCGACGAGGAAATCCTCGAAGTGATGCGCGACCTGCGCGCCAACGACGTCGAGATGCTGACCATCGGTCAGTACCTCGCTCCCTCCGGCCATCACCTGCCAGTCAGTCGCTATGTCCATCCCGACATCTTCAAGATGTTCGAAACGGAAGCGCTCAAAATGGGTTTCTCAGGTGCCGCCTGCGCCCCGATGGTCCGCTCCAGCTACTGGGCCGACCAGCAGGCGCACAGCGCCGGTGTGTCCTGAGAAGTTGGGCCGCCGCCGGCAAATGCTACGGTCGGCCCCAAAAAACGGCCAAAAATGAAAATGCCCGGCGACCTGCCGGGCATTTTCATTGCCACCGCTACCTGGTCGGCGGCGGTGGAGGCGGCGCACCCGGCGGTGGCGGCGGAATATCCGCCTCGCCCGAACGCACAGGCTTGGGATAAGCCATGCCAGCCGGCACTGGCACCCGGTGCCCCTTGCTGTACATACACTGAATGTAGGCATTGTCGTACTGGCGTTGCGTGCCGACACCGGAGGCCCGCGCGGCATCCGAACCCACTGCGCTACCCATCAGCAGACCGACGCCGGCACCGGTCGCTGCACCGCGTCCGCCACCGCCGATGGCGGCTCCGGCCACGGCGCCAACGACCGTACCGACGGCGGCACTGGTCACCGCGGATTCCTTCGCCGCATCGCCAGCCGTCTTGCCACCGATCTGGACATGGGCGTATTGTCGGCAGTACTGGTCATCCTCGCGGAAACGCTCAATGCTCTGGCCGGTTCCCGGTAGCGTCAGCACACTCGGGCCGGTCGGCAACACCGTACAGGCGCCCAGCAATACGGCACCAGCCACCAGCGCACCGCGCCGTGCAAAGGCCATTCTGTGTGTCATTTTCACTTCTCCGGTTGCGGCAGAACCTTCTGCCAGCCCTCAGGGCATTCCTTGACGTAAGGGTAATAACCCTTCGCGCTCTTGCAGAAATACCAGTAAGCCTGCCCCTCGGCGGCGGGTGCGTCCTGTTGCTGCTCGATATACACCGGCGGTTGCGATGGCGGCAGGACGACCACCTGCGGCGGGTAGTAATACGGCGGCGGATACCACCAGCCCGGCCCCCAGACGGGACCCAAATAGACGCCGACGTGGCCGCGCACACCGTGCGCCCAGGCCGCACCAGTGCCGGCCAGCATCAGGGCCAGCAGCATGGTCAGGAATCTTTGCGCTTTCATCGTTACACCCGATCTGCAATTGCTCGATTTCAAGATAGCGAATTATCGGCAAACCGGCCCAACTAAATTGCTACAGTTTGTAAGCGCGAGTCAGAGCAGCTTCATGCGGCGGGCGGCGTCCTTCAACTCTGCGCGGAAATTGGGGTGGGCGATACCGATCAGCGCCAGGCAGCGCTGCTTGGCCGTCTTGCCACGCAACTGGGCGACACCGAACTCGGTGACCACGTAATTGACGTCGTTCTTGCTCGTCGTCACGTGCGTGCCGGCCGAAAGCGTCGGCACGATGCGCGAGATAGTGTCGTCCTTGGCCGTCGACGGCAGGACGATGAAGGATTTTCCGCCATTCGAGCGATTGGCGGCGCGGACGAAGTCGGCCTGGCCGCCGGTGCCTGAGTACGGCGCGAAGCCGAGGCTTTCCGAGCCGCACTGGCCGAGAAAATCGACCTGCATGGTTGCATTGATGGCGTGCAGGTTGTCGTTCTGGCCGGCCAGGTAGGGGTCGTTGGTGAAGTCGACCGGATGCATTTCTAGCGCCGGATTGCGGTGCATGAACTGGTAGAGCTTCTTCGAGCCGAGGGCGAAGGTCGCCAGCATCTTGCCGTGGTGGTAGTTCTTCTGGCGGTTGGTGATGACGCCGGCCTCGACCAGGGTCATGATGCCGTCGCCGACCATTTCGGTGTGGATGCCGAGATCGCGCTTGTCGGTCAGTTGCATGACCACGGCGTCGGGAATGCCGCCGTAGCCGATCTGCAGCGTCGCGCCGTCGGGGATCATGTCGGCGACGTACTTGCCGATCGCCTCCTGGACCGGGCCGATCTTGGGCAGCCCGACTTCGAGGATGGGATCGTCGCTTTCGGTCAGCGCCGTCACCTGCGAAATGTGCACATGGCAGTCGCCGTTGGCGAAGGGCACGTTGGGATTGATTTCGAGCACGATGGCGCGCGCCTTTTCAACCGCCGCCATCGTGTAGTCGGCGGCCAGCGCCAGCGAGAAGTAGCCGTGTTCGTCCATCGGCGAGGCAATGCTGAAGACGACATCGACCGGAATCAGGTCGCGCTTGATCAGCGTCGGCAATTCGGCGAAATAGGCCGGCAGGTAGTCGATCCACCCTTCCAGCCCGCCCGGCCGCGAGGTGCCGCTGAAGAAATAGGCGGTGTGGCGGACGTGCTCGGCGGTTTCGACGTCGAAATAGCCGTATTTGCGGACCGGTAGCAGTTGCGCCACGGTGACGCCGCGGAAATCGCGGCGTGCCTCGGCCAGCGCAGTCAACAGGCTGGGCGGCTCGCCGACGCCGGTCGGCACGATGACAGTTTCGCCGTTACGAACGACGCGGATGGCATCGGTGGCACACATGCGTTTTTGCAGATACAAGGCCTGAACGGACACCAGATTCTCCCCGAGCTAACTTGTGAAACGAACGATCATTCGACAGCGGCCATGATCCCATGCCCGTTTCATCACGGCAATCATGCCTTGCGATTACTGCCCGCCACCATGCGGATTTCGAACAGCCGGCACTCGAGCGGCCCGTTGAACAGCGGCGTCTTGCGGCTCGGTTTCAGGCCGACCAGTTTGGGTAGGCGCAGGTCGGCGGTGAAGAAGAAGCAGTTCCAGCCGGCCCAGTGCTTTTTCAGCGCCGATCCGAGCTGCGGATAGAGGGCGGCCAGTTCGTCCTGCTCGCCGATCCGCTCGCCGTAGGGTGGGTTGGTGACCATGATGCCGTGATCGGTCAGCGGCTGGGTATCGAGCAGATCGCTACGGTCGACCGTCACCACGTTGCCGAAACCGGCCTCCTGCAAATTGCGCCGGGTGGCGCGCACGGCCTGGTCGTCGATGTCGTAGCCGCGGATATCGAGCGGCACGGCCGGCTTGACGCGGGCTTCGGCGGCGGCACGGATGTTTGCCCACTCCATGGCCGCAAAGCTCTTCAGCAGTTCGAAGGCAAAACCGCGATCCAGTCCAGGCGCCCGGTCGAGCGCCATCTGCACCGCTTCGAGCAGGAAGGTACCGCTGCCGCACATCGGATCGATCAGCGGCGTGCCGGGCTGCCAGCCGGTCATTTTCAGGATGCCGGCGGCGAGGTTTTCCTTCAGCGGTGCATCGACGCTGGCCTTGCGGAAGCCACGCTGCCACAGCGGCTGGCCGGAGGTGTCGAGGTACAGCGTACATTCGTTTTCGGTCAGGAAGACATGGACGCTGACATCGGGATGGCGCGTCTCAATGTTCGGCCGTTCGCCGAGATCCTCCCGGAAGCGGTCGCAGACGGCATCCTTGACGCGCAGGGTGACGAAATCAAGCGATTTCAGCGGGCACTTGATCGCCGTCGTCACGACGCGCATCGTTCGGCTGACCGAAAAATGGTTCGGCCACAACTGGCGTACGGCCAGGCGGTAGATGTCCTCTTCCTTGGCGTACGGCCCCTTGACGATGTGCCAGAGGATGCGGGTGGCGATCCGCGATTCGAGGTTGGCGCGATAGCAGACCGGCCACTCGCCGGAGAAAAAGACGCCGCCATGGATCGCCTGGAGGTCTTCGCCGCCGACGGCGCGCAACTCTTCGAGCAGCAGTTCTTCCAGCCCGCGCGGGCAGATTGCGAAATATTTGTTCATGTCAGAAAGGCTTGAGGACGACGAGGAAAAGGACGATCAGCAGGACCAGCACCGGCACTTCGTTGAAGAAGCGGAACCAGACATGCGATTTGGTATTGCTGCCAGTCCGGAACTGGCCGAGCAGGCGGCCGCAATACCAGTGGTAGCCGGCCAGCACGCCAACCAGGGTGGTTTTGGCATGCAGCCAGCCGCCGGAGAAGCCGTAACCCAGCCACAGCCACAGGCCGAGAACGATGGCCAGCACGCCGAGCGGGGTCATGAACTTGTACAGCTTGCCGGCCATCAGCAGCAGGCGGTCGCGCTCGGCGACACTGTCGGCCGGCACCATGGCCAGGTTGACGAAAATGCGCGGCAGGTAGAACAGGCCAGAAAACCAGGAAATAACCATCCAGATATGCAGCGTTTTCACGACGAGCATGCGTTTCTCCTTGATACTGCTTCAGCGATCCCGGCATCTACCGTCGGGTAGGCGAGGCTGAGTTTGAGTTCGGTTTTCAGGCGCCAGTTGCCAATACGCCGGGATTCGCGCATGAAGGACCACTGGACCGGCGACAGGGCTTTCACCGCTTCGTCCCGCGAAATGCGCGGCGACCGGGGCAGCGCGAAGGCGTCGGCAACGCGGTCGAAATAGGCGGCCATTTTCAGGTCGGAATCGTCGACGACATTGTAGACGCGGTTGGCGCCACCATGGCGCAGGGCGGCAAGGCAAGCGGCAGCGAGGTCGTCGGCATGGATGTGGTTGGTGAACACGTCGTCAGCCTCGACCAAGGCCGGCAGGCCTTTTTGCAGCCGATCGACCGGCAGACGGTCGGCGGCGTAGATGCCCGGCGCGCGCAGGATGGCAACGGGCACCCCGTGCCGACCACCCCAGGCGCGCAGGCAGCGCTCGGCATCGACCCGGCGGCCGGCGCGGGCGCTTTCCGGATTCAGGCGACGGGTTTCGTCGATCTGCGCACCGCCGCAATCGCCGTAAACCCCTGTCGTGCTTACGTAAATGAGCCGCCGTGGTAAACTTTTCGCCTTGCCCAGCGCCGCCAGCAGGTTGCGGGTTCGCGTGTCGCAGCGCCCTTCGCCGGGCGGTGGCGCCAGGTGCAGCACGACGTCGGCCAGGCCGGCGATGCGCTGCAGGCTGCGTCGGTCGTCGAGATCGGCCAGCACCGGCCTGGCGCCGGCAGCACGCCACTCGGCCGCCTTGGCAGCATCGCGCAACAGTGCGTAGACGCGGGCGCGATGGGCAAGGCGGGAGAGGATGCGGCGGGCAACGTCCCCGCTGCCGACAATCAGGATTTTTTGCACGCCGGCATTGTAGCCGACGACCAAGGGGAAATTATGAGCTACCAGATCACCGTTCAGCCGAGCGGCCGCCAGTTCGCCGCCGAGGCCGACGAAACCCTGCTCGACGCCGCGCTGCGCCACGGGCTGACGCTGCCCTACGGCTGCAAGGACGGCGCCTGCGGGGCCTGCAAGGGCAAGGTCGTCGACGGCACGGTCGATCATGGCAAGGCCCAGCCGCATGCGTTGAAGGACGACGAAAAGGCCGCCGGCCTGACCCTCTACTGCTGCGCCACCGCCCAGACCGATCTGGTCATCGAGTGCAAGCAGATGACCTCGGCCAGCGACATCCCGGTCAAGACCCTGCCCTCGCGCATCGAGAAGCTGGAAAGACTGGCCCCCGACGTCATCGAGATGCACCTCCGACTGCCGGCCAGCGAGCGCCTGCAGTTCTGGGCCGGCCAGTACATCGACATCCTGCTCAAGGATGGCAAGAAGCGAAGTTTCTCGCTGGCCAACGCGCCGCACGACGACGCCCTTCTCCAGCTGCACATTCGCCATGTGCCTGGCGGTCTGTTCACCGATCAGGTGTTTTCGACCATGAAAGTGCGCGACATCCTGCGCTTCAACGGCCCGCACGGTACTTTCTACCTGCGCGAGGACTCGAAGAAGCCGATGATCCTGCTTGCCGGCGGCACCGGCTTCGCGCCGATCAAGGCCATCGTCGAGCACGCCATCGCCGAGGAATGCCAGCGGCCGATCTTCATCTACTGGGGCGCCAAGGCGCGCGTTGACCTGTACCAGAACGCACTGCCGGAACAATGGGCGGCGGCGCACGCAAATATCACCTACGTTCCGGTGCTCTCCGAACCGGCTGCCGGCGACGCCTGGAGCGGCCGCAGCGGCTTCGTGCACCAGGCCGTGCTGGCCGACTTCCCGGACCTCGCCGGCTATCAGGTCTATGCCTGCGGCGCGCCGGTGATGATCGACGTCGCCAGGCGCGACTTCATGGCGCAAGGCCTGCCGGAAGAGGAGTTCTTCTCCGACGCTTTCACGTTTTCGACCAACTGATTTTTGCCCATTTTTTGGGCCGACCGTAGCATTTGAGAGAAACGCGCCCGGTCAGCGCTGCCAGGCGCAGCCCTTCAGCGTCTGACCGTTGAGATCGACCATCGCTGACCAGGCAAAAATCGCGTTGGCCTCCGTGTCGCGGCACTGGGCCTTTTCGAAACGCACGACCAGCTTGTTGCTGTCCTTCGCCCCATCGTAACGGCGGACATTGCCTTCGGCCTTGAATTCGGCGTAGGGCAGCACGACTGCCGGCTTGCCGTAGCGCAGCAGCTGGACGTATTCACCGCCGGCCGCCAGCGCCCAGGCCGGATCGTTGCCGGCCGCCCGCCACGATTCTTCCTTGCCGCCCGGCATCTGGCAACGCCCCTCGACGCGCACCATGTTGTAGGCCGAAGCCCGCAAGGTGCCGTTTTCAAGCACGCCGAGCAGTTCGACATAGAGCCGCTTGCCGGCGCTCAGTCCCATCTCGTCGAGCACCCGGGTCACGCTCTGGTCGGTCGAAACATCGTCGAAATTGGCATAGCTGCGGTCACGACAGGGCGCGAACAGCACCCGGTCGCCCTGCTTCATCATCAGACCGTAGGCGAGCTTTGGCGTGTTATCGACCGGCTTGGCCTCTTCGGCATGAAGCCCGGTGGCGAACAGAACGGCGAGCAGAGCAGACAGGGAATAGCATAGGCGCATGGCGGCAGAATCCGGAAAAGACAATGCCGGCATTGTCACCTGCCGGCATTGCAAATCGTTTGATGCATCTCAGCAAACGAAATCAGACTATTTGATGCCTCAGCCCTTCTCGGGCAGCACGATATTGACTTCGAGCACCTCGTAGCGATCCTGCTTTTCCAGCGAAACGCGGATGTCGTCGGGATTGACCTTGACGTACTTGGAGATCACGGCGATCAGTTCGCGCTGCAGGTCGGGCAGGAAGTTGGCGCTGCTGCCGCCGCCGTCGCGCTCGTGGGCGATGATCAGTTGCAGGCGTTCCTTGGCCATCTGGGCGGTTTTCGGCTGGTTGCCGAAGAGTTTCTGGAGCCAGGACATGTCACTTGCCTCCGAACAGGCGCTTCAGCAGGCCCGGCTTGACGTAGTCGACGAAGCGCAGCGGCTTGTCCTCGCCGAGGAAACGACCGATCACGTCGTGGTAGGCTTCCGCAGCTTCGGTATCCTTCTGGTGGATGACCGGCGCCCCCTGGTTGGAGGCGTGCAGCACCTCTTCGGCTTCCGGGATGACGCCGATGATCGGCACCCGCAGGATTTCCTGGATGTCCTTGTACGACAGCATTTCGCCGGCTTCAACGCGGGTCGGGTTGTAGCGGGTGATCAAGAGGTGTTCCTTGACCGGCTCGCGGCCTTCGATGGCGCGGCGCGACTTGGCCTGCAGGATGCCGAGGATGCGGTCGGAGTCGCGCACCGACGAAACTTCCGGGTTGGTGACAACCAGCGCCTCGTCGGCAAAGGTCAGCGCCATGATGGCGCCGGATTCGATGCCGGCCGGCGAGTCGCAGACGATGTAGTCGAAACCCTGGTGTTCCAGTTCCTTGATCACCTTCTCGACGCCTTCTTCGGACAGCGCATCCTTGTCGCGCGTCTGCGAGGCGGGCAGCACGTAGAGGTTGTCGGTGTGCTTGTCCTTGATCAGGGCCTGGGTCAGCGTCGCTTCGCCGTTGATGACGTTGATCAGGTCATAAACGACTCGGCGTTCGCAGCCCATGATCAGATCGAGGTTGCGCAGGCCGACGTCGAAGTCGATGACGGCCGTCTTGAAGCCGCGCATCGCGAGGCCGGTGGAAAAGCTGGCGCTGGTGGTGGTCTTGCCGACCCCGCCTTTGCCGGAAGTTACGACGACGATTCTGGTCATGGGGATTTCTCGTTGGGAGGTTATAGGAATGAGGTTTAGCGCAGCGCCAGCGGCAGGATGCTCAGGCCATCATCGACGAGGCTGACGGTGGCCGGCTGGCGCAGCAGTTCGGCTGGCACGCCGGCTTCAAAGGTCCGGTAGAGGCCGGCGATGGACAGTAGTTCGGCTTCCAGGCTGGTGGTGAAGATGCGCGCCGCCTTGTCGCCGCTGGCCCCGGCCAGGGCGCGGCCACGCAGCGGGGCATAGACATGGATGTGGCCGTCGGCGATCACTTCCGCGCCGGCGCTGACCATGGCGGTGACGATCAGGTCGCAGCCCTGGGCGTAGAAACGCTGGCCGGAGCGCAACGGCTTGTCGAGGATGATGGTACGGGGCGCCGGGGCCGGCTCCGGCTCCGGCATCGCGACGGGCGGCGGTGCAGGCGGCTCGGGGGCGACGACCGGCGGCGCCTTGGGCGGCTCGTCAATTTTTGCTCGCTGGCGACCGAGCGCATCGGCACCGACCGTGGGCAACCCTGCCGCAGAGGCCAAGGCGGCCAGCTCGGGAGGTAAACCACAGGCGGCTACGGCGTGCAGCCCGGACTGGCGGAGCAAATCGACGATTCCCGGCCAATCGGCCGTTTCGGGCAGGGCCTGGGCGTGACTGAAATCGAGGACGGCCAGCTCGTTCTCGAAGAAGTCCGGGCTGTTCCCGGTCATTTCGGTGAGGGCCTGATGCAGCGTGGCGTAGTCGGTGGTGCGAAGTTGCGTCTGGATGATCTTGAGCGTGGTGCCCTTGAACTGAATCGGTGAATCTTTTGCCATGCCTGCTACGTGTTGCGAAAGGACGCGAATTATCCCACAGGCTTGTGTCGCCCATGTGAGGCTTGCATGACACGAAGCGTGGACTCACTCGCCGAGATAGGCGGCGCGTACCTTGGGATCGTCGAGCAGCTGGGCCGATTCGCCGTGCAGCGTGATCTCGCCGCTTTCCATGACGTAGCCACGCTGGCTGCATTGCAGCGCCAACCGGGCGTTCTGCTCAATCAGCAGGATGGTCATGCCGTTGGCCGCGACGGCGCGGACAACCTCGAAGATCTTCTGGACCATGATCGGCGCCAGGCCCATCGACGGCTCGTCTAGCAGCAGCATTTTCGGCCGGCTCATCAGGGCACGACCGATGGCCAGCATCTGCTGTTCGCCGCCGGACAGGGTGCCGGCCAGCTGGCCCTCGCGTTCCTTCAGACGGGGGAAGTAATCGAAAACCATTTTCAGGTCTTTTTCGACCTCGACCGTAGCATTCCGGATGAAGGCGCCCATGTGCAGGTTTTCCAGCACGGTCAGGCGGGGAAAGACACCCCGCCCTTCAGGCACCAGGGCGATGCCCTTGCGGATGATGTCGTGCGGCGCCAGGCGGGTGATGTCTTCGCCGCAGAAATGCACGTCGCCGCCGACCGCATCGAGCACGCGCGACACGGCCTTCAGCGTGCTGGTCTTGCCGGCACCGTTGGCGCCGATCAGCGCCACCGTCTCGCCTTCGTTGACGTGAAAGGTGATGCTGCGCACCGCCTGGATGCCGCCGTAGGCGACGTGGAGTCCGGTAACTTCAAGCACCTAGGTAAGCCTCGATGACACGTTGATCCTTCTGCACGACGGCCGGCACATCCTCGATGACCAGCGCGCCGTAATCGAGCACCGCCACCCGGTCGCACAGGCCCATGACCAGCTTGACGTCGTGCTCGATCAGCAGCACGGTCGTCCCGTCTCGACGGATGCCGTCGATCAGTTCGCGCAGTTCGGCGGTCTCGGTGGCATTCATGCCGGCCGCCGGCTCGTCCAGGCAGAGCAGTTGGGGTTCGGTGGCCAGGGCACGGGCGATTTCCAGCCGGCGCTGGTCGCCGTAGGACAGGTTCTTGGCCAGATCATCAGCCCGTTCCTCGATCCGCACGTAATGCAGCAGGTCGATGGCGCGCTGGCGGATCGCCGCCTCCTCGGCGCGGGTGGCAGCGTTCTGGAACATGGCGCCGATCACGCCGGCCTTGGTCCGCACATGGCGGCCAACCATCACATTTTCCAGCGCCGTCATGTTGCCGAACAGGCGGATGTTCTGGAAAGTCCGGGCGATGCCGCGCTCGGCAGCCTGATGCGGCGCATCGGCAATCAACGGCGCGCCGGCGAAACTGAAACCGCCGCCATCCGGCACGTAGAGGCCAGTCATGCAGTTGAAGAAGGTCGTCTTGCCGGCGCCGTTCGGGCCGATCAGGCCGTAGATCTCGCCGCGCCGGATGCTCAGCGAGACATCCTGCAGCGCCTTGACGCCGCCAAAATGCTTGGCGACGCCCTTCGCTTCGAGCAGCGGGGTTGGCTGATTCGCGCTCATGGCTTGGCCTCTGCCAGTTCCCTTTGGCGCTCCGGCGACGGCCACAGGCCGGCCGGCTTGAAGCGCATGACGAGGACCAGCGCCAAGCCGAAAACGAGCATGCGCAAGCTTTCCGGATCGACCAGCATCTTGCCGAACAGCGCCATCTGCAACGGCCCGACACCGTAGCGCAACACTTCCGGCAGCACCGTCAGCAGCACGGCGCCAAGGATGACGCCGGGGATGTGGCCCATGCCGCCTAGAACGACCATGGCGAGGATCATGATCGATTCGATCAGCGAGAAGCTTTCCGGCGAGACGAAGCCCTGCATGGCGGAGAAAATGCCGCCGGCGACGCCGCCGAAACTAGCGCCCATCGCAAAGGCGAGCAGCTTCAGGTTGCGGGTGTTGATGCCGACCGCCTTGGCGGCGATCTCGTCCTCACGGATCGCCTGCCAGGCACGGCCGATCCGCGAATGCTGCAGGCGGACGTTGATGACGATGACCAGGATGGCCAGCGCGACGAGCAGAAAATAGTATTTCTGCGGCCCACTCAGCGCGAAACCGAAAATCTGTGTTGTCCCCGAGAACTTGAACGCGCCGAAACTGACCGGATCGATCAGCGTGATGCCCTGCGGCCCGTTGGTTACATTGATTGGCGCATTCAGGTTGTTCAGGAAGATGCGGACGATCTCGCCGAAACCGAGCGTCACGATGGCCAGGTAGTCGCCGCGCAGTTTCAGCGTCGGCGAGCCGAGCAGGACGCCGGCCAGACAGGCCAGCCCAGCACCGACAGGCAGGATCGCCAAGATCGGCCAGTGCAGGCCGAAGTGAGGACTCGCCAGCAAGGCCCAGGTGTAGGCGCCGACAGCATAGAAGGCGATGTAGCCGAGGTCGAGCAGACCAGCCAGGCCGACGACGATGTTCAGGCCGAGGGCCAGGAAAACATAGAGGATGGCGAAGTCGAGGATGCGCACCCAGGCCTGACCGCCGAGCGCGGCGACGAAGGGCAGCGCGACCAGGACAACCGCCAAAAGGCCAATGCCTACGGTCGAGCGGAAAAATTGGCCGTTTTTCATGCCCGGTCTCCGGTCTTCTCGCCGAATAAACCGCTCGGTTTGAACATCAGCACGCCAATCAGCACGACGAAAGCAAAGATGTCCTGGTAGTGACTGCCCAGGAAGCCGCCGGTCAGGTCGCCGATGTAGCCGGCGCCGAGCGCCTCGATCAGGCCCAGTAGCACGCCACCGAGCATGGCGCCGGCGAGGTTGCCGATGCCGCCCAACACCGCCGCGGTGAAGGCCTTCAGCCCGAGCATGAAGCCCATCTGATAATGAGCGATCTCGTAGTAAGTACCCACCATTACCCCGGCCAGCGCGCCGAGCGCCGAGCCGATCACGAAGGCGGCGGCGATGACGCGGTTGATGTTGACTCCCATCAGGCTGGCCACAGCCGGATTCTGCGCCGTCGCCCGCATCGCCATGCCCAGTTTGGTCCGATAGACCAGCAGCAGCAGTCCACCCATGGTCGCCGCCGAAACCAGCACAATGATGATCTGGATAGCCGTGAAATGGGCGCCGGCCAGTTCGAAATTCACCTTGGGCAGCAAGGACGGAAAGGTCAGGTAGTTGCGTCCCCAGATCATCATCGCCAGATTCTGCAAGACGATGGACATGCCGATCGCCGTGATCAGCGGCGTCAGGCGCGGCGCATTGCGCAAGGGGCGGTAAGCCACCCGCTCCAGCGCCCAGCCCAGTGCCATGCAGACCAGCACCGCTGCAGTCAGCCCGGCCAGCCCGGCCAGCGCCACCGGCATGCCGGCCTTGATCAGCGTGCCGGCCACAGTGATGGTGACCAGCGTGCCGATCATCACCACCTCGCCATGGGCGAAATTGATCAGGCCCATGATCCCGTAGACCATCGTGTAGCCCAGCGCGACCAGCGCGTAGATGCTGCCCTGGACCAGGCCATTGACGATCTGCTGGAGGAAAATATCCATTTAGTCTTTTTCTTTGACGACATAAGGAAACGGCACCTTGCGGTGCCGTTTCGGTTCAGCGGATCAGCTGATCACTTCTTCTCGACTGCTGCCTTGGTGGCGTCGGCCGCATTCTTGACGGCCTCGGCACCGGCCTTGACGGCGTCCTTGCCGGCTTCGGTGGCAGCCTTGGCCGCTTCCTTGACCTCGCCAACGGCTTCCTTGCCGACCGCCGTCGCCGCGCCGGCCACGGCCTTGGCAGCATCCTTCACTTCGGCCACAGCTTCCTTGACTTCAGCCTTGGCCGTCTCGATCGGTGCACCGCCGAGGGTCTCAACGTATTCAAGCTTGCCGCCCTTGTACTGGTAGATCGAGATGGCGCCGCCCTTGAGGTCGCCCAGTTCGTCGAACTGAATCTGCGCGGTGACGCCGTCGTAGTTGGTCTTGCCGACTTCCGCCAGGAACTTGGCCGGATCGACCGAGTCGGCGCGCTTCATCGAATCGGCCATGACCATCACGGCATCATAGACATACGGCGCGTAGAGCTGGATCTCGGCGTTGAATTTCTTGGTGAACTTGTCCTTGAATTCCGGCCCCTTGGCCAGCTTTTCCAGCGGCATGCCCGGCAGCGAACAGAAATTGCCTTCGGTCGCTTCGCCGCCCAGTTTCATGAATTCCGGCGTACACACGCCATCGCCGCCGAGGAACTTGGCCTTGATGCCGAGTTCCTTCATCTGCTTGGCCATCGGCCCACCCTGGGCATCCATGCCGCCGTAGAAGACCAACTCGGCCTTGGTCGACTTGATCTTGGTCAGGATGGCCTTGAAGTCGGTCGCCTTGTCGGTGGTGTATTCGGTGGCGACCACCTTCAGGCCGCTTGCTTCGGCGGCCTTGCGGAACTCGTCGGCCAGGCCCTGGCCGTAGGCGGTGCGGTCATCGACGATGGCGACCGTCTTGACGCCCTGCTTGACGGCGAATTCGCCGAGGATCTTGCCCTGCTGAACGTCGTTGGCCATGACGCGGAAGGCAGTCTTGAAGCCCTGCTGCGTGTATTTCGGATTGGTCGCCGAACCGGAAATCTGCGGGATGCCGGCATCGGCGTAGAGCTTGGAGGCCGGAATAGTGGTCCCTGAATTGAGGTGGCCGATAACGCCGTTAACCTTGGCATCGACCAGCTTCTGGGCAACGATGGCGCCCTGCTTCGGATCGGCCGCGTCGTCCTCGTTGATCAGTTCAAATTTAACCTTGGCGCCACCGATTTCCATGCCGCGGGCGTTGAGTTCCTCAACGGCCAGCACGGCGCCGTTCTCATTGTCCTTGCCGAGGTGGGCCTGTGGGCCGGTCATCGGTGCGACATGGCCGAGCTTGACGACCACTTCGGGCTTGGCAGCCGGCGCGGCAGGAGCAGCCGCCTTGGGCTCTTCCTTCTGGCCGCATCCGGAAAGGGCAAAGGCGGTGGCTACGGAAAGGGCAAAGGCGGTGGCTACGGTAAGGGCAATTGCGGAAAGCTTGGCTTGCATCGGTATTTCTCCTGGACTCTGAAGGAAAAAGCAACTGCCCGATTGTCCGGAGGCACCGATTGCGTGTCAATAATTAGGTGTTATGATCAAAGAATAGATATTTCATTGAGTACGCCTGATGCCGGCACTCGCCAAGTTGCGGTTTCTCGTTAACCAAACTGCTCGCAAGCTGTTCTCGATGCTGCCGCAGCAAAGTCGGCATAACGTCTACCGCTCGCTGGTCGATTGCGATCCGGATCCCAACAAGCGCCTGGTCCTGAAGATCGCCGAAACGAAAGAGGAGCTGGAGGCCTGTTTCAAGCTGCTGCACGACGCCTATGTCAGCAGCGGATTCATGACCCCCGACCCTTCCGGCATGCGCGTCACGATCTATCACGCCCTGCCGACAACAACGACCCTGTGCGCCAAGTTCGACGACCAGGTAGTCGGCACCCTGTCGCTGATCCGCGAGAGCGCCATCGGCTTTCCGCTGCAGCGCATCTTCGACCTGACCGGCGTCCGCGAGAAGGAAGGCAATATCGCCGAAGTCTCGGCACTGGCCGTACATCCCCGATTCCGGCGGACCGGCGGCACCATTCTGTTCCCGCTGATGAAGTTCATGTACGAGTACTGCACGACCTTCTTCGACACCCGACATCTGGTCATCGCGGTCAATCCGCGCCACATCGAGATGTACGAGTCGCTGCTCTTTTTCAAGCGACTGACGGCGAATGTCGTCGAAAACTACGATTTCGTGAACGGCGCACCGGCTGTCGGCGCGACGCTGGATCTCAAATACGCCCCCGAAACGATGCGTCGGGCCTACGCCGGCAAGGCACAGCACCGTAACCTGCACCATTACTTCATCGAAACCAAGCTCGCCAATATCCAGATTCCGCACCGTCGCTTCTTCACGACCAACGATCCGGTACTCACACCCGACCTTATCGACTATTTCTTCAACAAGAAAACGAACGTCTTCGCCGAACTGAGCGATCGCAAGAAGGCCCTGCTCCACCTGATTTACGACCTGCCGGAATACCAGAAGATACTGCCCGCGCTGCCCGACCAGGGCGTGGCGCGACAGATTCGCCAGCATCGCCGCTTTTCGGTCAAATGCCCGGCCAGCCTCAGCAATGCGGCAGCCGAAGGCGAAAAAAACATCACCATTGAGGTCAACGAAGTCTCCCGCTATGGCTTCAGGGCCCGGATCGCCCGCCAGATCCCCGCCGATGTGTGGCTTAACGCCACCGTTCAGCTTGGCCTCAACGAAGTCTCCCGACTGACCGTCCAGGCCGTCCAGGAAACCGACGTCAACGACGAGCATTACTGCGGCTTCCGCATCGGCGAGCCCGACCTCGTCTGGCGCAAGTTCGTCACTGCGCTCTACGAAGGCCACACCCACAGCGACCTCGACCAGGCCACCCGCTTCCTCCCCTAGTCCCGAAAGGGCAGGAATGGCGTCGATGACATAGAATCGCGGGATGTCTACACCCCCGATCCGTCAGCTCGCCCTGCAAGGCGCCGCTGTCATTCTCGTCCTGTCGATCGCCTGGCCCTACTATGGCTTCCAGGCCGAAGCCATGCCCTGGCGGGAAACCAGCCTGGCCATCGGCGCCGCCGCCCTGCTCTTCGCCATCCTGTCGCGCCAGCCCTGGTGGTGGCGCATCATTCACGCCGCCTTCATGCCGCTGGTCTGGTTCACCCACACCCTGGCCATCGATCCCGGCTGGTTCCTGCTCGCCGCCATCCTGTTGCTGCTGGTCTATCGCGGCGCTCTCACCGGACAGGTGCCGCTCTACCTGTCGAACAAGCAAACGGTTGCCGCTCTCGCCACCTTGCTGGCCGGGCGCGGCCCAACCCATTTCCTTGATCTCGGCGCCGGTATCGGCAGCACCACGGTCCCGCTGGCCGACCAGTTGCCGGACAGTCATTTCACCGGCTACGAAAATGCACCGCTGACCTGGTTGGCCGGCTTTCTGCTCAGCCGCGGGCGCCCCAACATCCGCTGGCGCTGGGACGATCTCTGGCAGGCCCATCTAAGCGACTACGACGTCGTCTATGCCTTCCTTTCTCCGGCGCCGATGGCTCGCCTCTGGGAGAAGGTCAGCGCCGAAATGAAACCGGGCAGCCTCTTCGTCAGCAACAGCTTCCCCGTGCCCGGCCGCGCGCCCGATCAGGTGATCGAAGTCGATTGCACACCACCGCGCCCGCTCTACTGCTACCAGCTCTGAGCAGGAATGCCGAAGAAAAAGCCCGAAACCCTCGCACTGATCGTCGCCCTGGCCGGTACGCTGACCATACTGCTGGTCTTTCTCGTCGATCTTGCTCTCGCCCGGCACCGCGACCTGGAAGCCGGCGAGCGACGCCTGCAGCACTTCGGTATCATGATGGCGGAACACACGGCGCGCACCTTCGAAGCGCTCGACGTACTGCTGCGCGAAACCTCGACCGATCTCAGCCAGAACCAGCGCGACTGGGACAAATGGGATGAATCGCGTGGCTGGCAGTACATTGCCCAGCGCCATTCGCGGGCGATGCCACAACTGCGCGACCTGATCATCTTCGACCGACTTGGCAACCAGCGTTTCATCTCGACCTATTTCCCGGCCCCCAAGATCAACGTCCGTGACCGGCCCTATTTCCTCGCCCTGGAAGGCGGCGCCGACGCGGCCACCTTTGGCCCCTACATCGGGCGCAATTCCGGCCGCTACACCTATGCCATTGCCCGGCGCATAACAGGCAACGGCAGCTCATTTGCCGGCGCCGTCTTTGCGGCCATCGAACCTGACTATCTTCAGGATTTCTGCTGGTCCAACCGCCTCTCCGACGATTTCGAAGCCGTCCTTGCCAACGCCAAGGGGGAGATCGTTGCTTCCTGCCGACCGAGCGATCTCAGCCGGCAGTCGCCGATCATCGGTGCGGTTGCGGCGACGGCGCTATTCGATGGCCGGTTGCAGGGCAAGATGCCCGAGGCCGGGTTGGCCAGCGGCAACGGCCTGCTCATTTCGGTGTCGCCGATACCCGGCTTCAGTGATCTGCGCATCCTGACCGCAATTCCCGAATCAACCCTGCTCGCGAGCTGGCGCAGCCGGATGTTCGAACTGGGCACACTCGGTCTGCTGGTCACCTTCGTCCTGCTCGTCGGCGCCTGGCTGGTGCGGCGCCAGGTGCGCGAAATGGCGACCATGACCAGCGAACTTGCCGCCAGCCACGAGCACCTCGAAGAGCGTATCCATGCTGCGACGCTCGAACTGGCCGGCCAAAAGGACACTGCCGAACGGGCCAACAAGGCCAAAAGCCGTTTTCTCGCCGCCGCCAGCCACGACTTGCGCCAGCCGCTGCATGCCCTGTCGTTGTTTGCCACCGACCTGCAGCGCCAGGTCCGCGATGGCAAGTCCCAGGAATTGCCCCGCCTGGCCGAGCAGATAGCCACCTCGACCACGGTCCTTGGCGAACTGCTCGATTCGCTGCTCGACATTTCCCGCCTCGACGTCGCCGGCATCAAGCCAGATATCCGGCCTTGTCCACTGCAACCCACGCTGGATCGACTGGCCGCGTCATTCCGCCGTGCCGCGGCCGACCGCAAGATTCGGCTGCGCTTTCGCCCCACGTCGCGCTGGGTCGAAACCGACCCGGTCATGCTCGAACGGATCATCGCCAACCTGGTATCCAACGCGCTGCGCTACACGCCATCCGGCGGAACTGTTCTGGTCGCTACCCGCGCTCGCGGCAAGGACGTTGCCGTCGAAGTCAGGGACAACGGTATCGGCATAGCGGCGGAACATCAGGCGGCCATCTTCGCCGAGTTTTACCAAGTCGGGAATACCGCACGCGAACAAACCAAGGGACTGGGACTGGGGCTGTCGATCGTTGACCGCCTGGCTCGGGCACTGGACATTCAACTCGCGCTACGTTCGCAATTGGGCGTGGGAACCGGCTTTTCGTTGCGCGTCACCGGTTGTCAACCGGTCGCCCAAAACGCGACAGCCAGCCATGAAACCCCACCGGCCGGCCGGGTGCACTGCATCGGCACCTCGGAAGATCTGCTGGCCTGCATCAAGCTGGTCAGCGACTGGAACTACGTCGTCACCGGCGAAGATGGCGCCGAAGCCGAGCGTCCGCCCGACCATGCGCTGCTGATCACCGATGCGGAATTGGCCGCCTCGGTCAGTGCCGAACTGGCGCCCGGCACCCCGCTGATCGTACTCGTGCGTGACCCCGACCGGAAGCTGCCAGCCGGTGCACACGCCCTGCCGGCACCGGTTCGCCCGGCCAAGCTACGGGCGCTGATCAATCAGCTTCAAAAAACGCTTTCGAAGTCCACCCCGTAACGGGCGACGGCTACCAGCGCCTGGGTCCTGCTGTTAACGCCCAGCGTCTTGAACACTGCCGTTGCGTGGATCTTAACCGTGCCTTCGGACAGCCCGAGCTGCTCGGCGATGTCGCGATTCGACAGGCCGCGTACCATCAAGGCCAGCACCTGTGCCTGGCGATCGGTCAGGCCGATCTCGTCGGGACGTACTCCGGCCCGGGATACCGGCGGCACCGGTGTCGCATCGTCGAGCCGCGCCCCAGCCTGACTGCCGGGCTGGAAAATGTTGCCGGCCAGCACCTCGCGCACAGCAGAGAGCAGTGCCTCGCCAGAGAAAGCCTTGGGGATGAAGCCGGAAGCGCCGAGGTGCATGACACGCTTCATTGTCGGCCCGTCGTCAAAGGCGGAGACAACCGCGACCGGCATCGACGGATAGCGCTTGCGCAGGATATCCAGCCCGGCAAAGCCGTCGATACCCGGCAAGGCCAGATCAAGCAGCACCAGATCGAATTCGCCTTCATTGTCGAGCACCGTCAGCGCCGACTCGAAATCGGCACTCTCGCGGACTTCGACGCCCGCTTCGACCTGCCCCAGCAAACGCACCAGACCTTCGCGAACCAGTGCGTGATCCTCAACAACCAGCAACTTCAGCATAAGCCCCCCTCATCGGACAGGTCGCTAATTTAGCATTTTGCATTAGGAGTTGGTTTAAGATGATGCGATACAACCGGAGGAAGACAACATGGCCGACGAACAAGTACACGATCCGCTGAATTTCATGCGCAGCATGTGGGGCAACATGGGTTTTTCCCTCCCCGGCATGGTGGCGCCGACATTCGATGTGGAAGAACTCGACAAACGCATCAAGGACATGAAGGCGGTCGAAGGCTGGCTGCGCATGAACCTCTCGATGCTGCAGATGACCATCCAGGGTCTTGAGATGCAGCGCACCACGGTTGGCGCCGTGCAGGCGATGGGCCAGATGGCCAAGGATGCCGCCAAGTCGATGACCCCGGAAGCCGCCCCCGAGGCACCGCCGGTCGCCGATCCGGCCGCCAATCCCGCCTTGTCAGAAGCCGCGATGTGGCCGTGGCAGATGATGCAGCAGATGCGCGAACAGATGCAGCACAACGTCGAAGCGGCGGCCCAGGCGGCTGGCGACGAAGCGGCAGCCGCCAAGCCGAAAGCCAAGCGACCGGCCGCCAAGAAGTAGTCAGAGCCTGTGAATTTTTTGGGCGCGCCCGAGCAACGTGTTCAGGCGTGCACGATCAAGGCGCAAAGCACAGCCATGCCCAACTATGGCGAGCATTTGCAACGCCGAGCGGGTTCGCCTGGGCGCGATGAGCGGGTGTGAACAAGAATTTCACAGGCTCTCATAGGCCAGCCACGCTGCCCACAGCGGCAGCGTGAGCATCGACCCCAGCGTGGTCGCCGAAATCAGCCAGGCGACACTGCGGCCATCACCGCCCATGCGCATGGCCAGGATGTAGGCCGACGAAGCCGTCGGCAGCGCTGCGAAGAGCACGACGACCTGATAGTTGAGGCCAGTCAGGCCGAGCTGCGACCCGACCACGATCGCCACCAGCGGGAGGGCGAGTAGTTTTACCGCCACCAGCCAGACCGAGAAGCCGCGCACGCCGGGCGTGCTTTCCAGCCGCAACGCAGCACCAACGGTAATCAGGCCGAGGGCAATGGAGGCATCGGCCAGCCGGCCAAGAAAGGCCTGCAGCGGCGCCGGTGGCACGAAGCCGGCGAGATTGAGCAGGAAGCCGGTGGCCGTCCCCCAGATCAGCGGATTGCGCGCCACCTCGCGCCACAGGCCGACTTCGCCATGACGGGCCAGCACCCAGACTGAAACCAGATTGGCCAGCGGCACGGCGGCGCCGACGATCAGCCCCATCGTCGCAATGCCCGGCGCGCCGAACAGCATGCCGGCGACGGCCAGCGCGATGTAGGAGTTGAAACGGTAGGCGCACTGGAACATCGAAGCGTAAGTCAGCGCCGGCAGCCGGCTGAACCAGCGCGGAACGATGCCGAGCAGCATGCCGCCGGCCATCGCAGCGAAGGCCGTGGCGAGCAGCGGCAGCGCGGCGCCGAGATCGAGCCGGGTCTTGACGATGGCGTTGATCAGCAGTGCCGGAAAGAGGATGAAATAGACCAGTTTCTCGACACCGCTCCAGAAATGGTCGCCCAGATGCATCCAGCGCCGGATGGCCGTGCCGAGCAGGATCAGTGCGAAATCGGGGAGCAGCAGCAGGGCTGTGTTCATGGCCCCATTCTAGGAGCTTGGTCGAACGAGCCCAATTGTGGGAATCCACAGTGGGAGAAAGCCGTCAATCGCGAACGTCTTCATACTGCTTGCGCAGACGCTCCAGCCCCTGGCGAAAAGCTTCGGCATCGCCGTAGTCGGCGAATTTCGGGTAGCGAATGCGTCGCCCCGTCTCCGGTCAGCGTTCGCAGACGGCGAGCAGGTCGGCTTCGAGTTCGATTTCCATGCCCTTTTCCAGCTTGCGGTCAATGAACATGCCGCGGTAGAGGCGGCCAGCATTGGCGGCCCGGATGGCATGCGGCGACTCCCAGTCGGTAACGCGCAGGCGGACGATGCCGATCTGTTCGTCGCGTTCGGCCGCCGTCTCGCTGACGCAGGGGAAGGCCCGGGCGTGGCGGTTGAATTCCTCGCGCGTGTATTGCTCGATATTCTTGCCGGGCACGAGCGGGCACTTGCCGAGATGGCGCGTCTGCACTTCGCTGGCGAGTACTTCGCCCTTCAGGTAATAGACCGGATCGGTCGCCACCCAGCCGGCGCCACCTTCTTCGTAGCGGACGCAACTACCGGGGCGGAGCAATTCCGGCTGTTTGAACAGCAGTTGTGCGGAAGGACGCAGGGCGGGTTCGACAGCCTGGGCCGAAAAGCTCAGGCAGGCCATCGCAAGGAGGAGGATTCGCATGATCGGTCACAGGTCGGTGAATCCGCTTATCTTCGGTCACCCGGGTGCCTTCCGGCAAGCCCCAACCCAAAAATGCTACGGTCGCCGCCAAAAAATGACCAAAACCAGAATTACTTCAGGTAACCCCAGGCCTGCAGACGGCTGTAGGCGTGCTCGGCCGCCTTGCCCTTCTGCGACCGCTTCAGATAGGTTTGGTAGTGGCTGGCCGCTTCCGGGCGCCGGCCCATGCCTTCAAGCGACAGCCCCTTGAGGAAGGTGACGCCGGCATCGCCAGGCAGCAGGCGGTCGTACTGGCCAAGCTGCTCGTAGGCCGCCGCCGGCTCGCCCTGGGCCAGGTGAAGCACACCGACCAGCTTGTGGGCCTGTGCTTCCTGCGGATAGATCGTCGTCGCCGTCCGGGCGTATTCCAGCGCCTGCACCCCCTTGTCCTGCACCGCCAGGCACTTGGCCATCAGCAGGTTGGCCGCGTAGTCGCGCGGAGTAGCCTTGAGCGCCGAGCGGAAACGTTCTTCGGCCTTGGCGTATTCCTTGCCGGCCAACGCCACTTCGCCCTTCTGGCAGGCCTCGATGGTCGGCTTGATGCGGCGTAGCGCGGCGGTGTTGTCCATGAAGCGCTCGCGCCCCGGGTCGCGGCCATTGCTTGCCGCGTACTTGCTTTCGGCCAGCTGGCGAGCCGTGTCCCGCCGTTCGCGGCTCATCGGATGGGTCGAGAACATGGTCTGCACCATGCCCGGCGAGGCCTTTTCCTGATCGACCAGCAGTTGCTGCAGGCCAACCATGCCGCTGGCCGGATAGCCTGCGCGGACCATGTATTCCTGACCGAGCGCGTCGGCCTCGCGTTCGTTGTCGCGGGAGTAGCTGGAGAGCAGCACGCTGGCGCCGAGCTGGCTGCCGATATCGGCCAGGCCGCCGAGGCCGAACGCCGAGCCGATGACGCCGGCACCGCCGATCGCGACCTGGGCGACCATCGCCTGGCCCTGGCGCTGGGCGGTATGGCGGGCATTGACATGACCCAGTTCGTGGCCGAGCAGGGCGGCCAGTTCGGCCTCGTTGTCGAGTTCGACCAGGATGCCGCGCGTTACTCCCATCGCCCCGCCGGGGAAGGTGTAGGCGTTGACGTAATTGGCGTTGAGCACGCGGTAGGAATAGGGCATCTGCGGCCGGTGCACCTTGGCATCGAGGCGCTGGCCGACCTCGCCGAGGTAACGGTTAACCTCACCATCCTGCACGGCGCCGAGATCCTGCGAGAACTGCTGCGGCGCGACTTCCCTGTCGACCTTCTTTTCTTCTTCCTCGCTCATGCCAACCAGGATCGAGCCGCCGCCGACCGGCGAGCTGGCGCAGCCGGACAACGCGCTAGCGCCAAGCAGCCAGAGCATCTGGCGACGGGTGATGCGATTGCGCTGCAGGCTCAGCGTCAGTTGGTCGTGGAAATCCATGGCTGCCTCCGACTCGTCTCATGCCGATGAAAATAGCATTCTGCGACAATTCCGGGCGGCGAGAAAGGCCGTGACCGAAATGCTACGGTCGGCCTCAAAAAAGGGCAAAAATCAGCTTGCTGCGGAAGAATCCAGCCAGCGCAACAATGTAGCGTAGAGCACCTGCGGATCGACCGGCTTGCCGATATGGTCGTTCATGCCAGCCGCGAAGCAGGCCTGGCGGTCTTCCTCGAAGGCGTTGGCGGTCATGGCGATGACCGGCAGCGCCGCACGGCCGGCCAGGGTACGAATCCGCTGTGCCGCCTCGATGCCGCCCATAACCGGCATCTGGATGTCCATCAGCACCAGATCGATGCCCTCGCTGCGCAGGCGCTCGACCGCCTCAGCGCCGTTGTTGGCAATCTCGACGCACAAGCCGGCCATTTCGAGCAGGGCGCCAGCCACTTCCTGATTGATCGGCTCGTCCTCGACCAACAGAACCTGCCGGCCGCCGTGGCGTTCGGCAATGACCTGCTCGAGCGGCCGCCCTTCCTCCGCATCGACCGCCGTCGCCGGCGGCTCGGCCCGGGCCAGCCAGGCGGTGATCCAGAAGCGGCTGCCGACACCGGGGGTGCTGTCAACGCCGACATCGCCGCCCATCATCCGGGCCAGATGGCGATTGATCGCCAGCCCCAGGCCACTGCCGCCGTACTTGCGCGTCGTCGAGCCGTCGGCCTGCGTGAAAGCTTCGAACAGACGCCCCTGCTGTTCGGGCGTCATGCCGATGCCCTGATCCTCGACTTCGATCCGGAGCAGCACCCTACTGCCCTCGTCAGCCACGACGCCCACCCGGATTGCGATTTCGCCCTGTCCCGAAAACTTGATCGCATTGCCGACGAAGTTGAGCAAGGTTTGCTCCAGGCGTACCGAATCGCCGCGCAGGAAGGCAGGCACCTCAGGCGCCAGGGCAGCGGCCAGACGCAAGCCCTTGTCCGCCGCCCGCTCCTCAAGCATGTCCAGAACATTCCGCACTACCTCCTGCGGGGCAAACAGATGATCCTCCAGCACCACTCGCCCGGCCTCGATCTTCGAAATATCCAGAATGTCATTGATGACGCTGAGCAGGTGATGGGCCGAATCGTCGATCTTGCCGAGCCGCTGGCGTTCCACGTCGCCGAGATCGGCCTTCTGAAGCAGATGGGTCAGCCCTAGAATGGCATTCATCGGCGTCCGGATTTCGTGGCTCATGTTGGCCAGGAAGGAACTCTTGGCGCGGCTTGCCGCTTCGGCGGCCTCCTTGGCCTCGGCCAGTTCCGCGGTCCGTGACATGACCAGCGTCTCAAGGTGCGCCCGATAGCTTTCCAGTTCCGCCTCCTGCTGCTTGCGCTGCGTGATGTCGGTCGAAATGCCACATAGCGCGTAGATGTGACCATTCTGGTCGCGGAGCGGAATCTTGGCCGCCAGAAAAGCACAGGTCATCCGGCCATCGGCCGATGTCGTCACTTCTTCTTCAACGATTCGCCGCCCCTCCTCGATGACCTGCCGGTCATTGCGGCGAATCATTTCGGCGGTTGGCGCTGCGAAGAAGGCCGCATCGTCCTGGCCAATGATCTCTTCCGGCGGCTTTCCGAACAATTCACAAACCCGTCGGTTGGCGTACTGGTAGGTATAGTCGGCACCCTTGATGAAAATATAGGCCTCGACGCTATCAAGGATGGTCGCCAGCTTGTCCTCGCTGGCCCGCAAGGCATTGCGTTGCGCCTCGCTCTGCCGGTGGTAGGCACCAAACAGGCGGTTCGACCAGCGAGAAAAAAGCAGGGACGCGAGCAGCCCAAAGGCCAGCGCCGCAATCGTCGGAACGATCAACTTGCCCATGCCGGAGATTTCGCCATCGTGGGCGCGAGCCAGTTCGTTGCTGACCGCGAGATTCATTTCACTGTCGTCGACGGCAGCGACCAGTATCCAGTCCCACGGGGCAACCTTGGCCACCAGCGCCGTCTTCCGGACACGGTCTCCGGAGGAGGGATTGAGCCGCTCATCGCTCTGGAATCCACCCCCCTCCGCTGCCAGGGCCTGGACCCGTTCGAACATCTGGCGCGCCTCGGCCGGCAGATCGGCAACGCGCGTTCCGTCGAGCGTCGGCTGTTCCGGCCACGACAGCAGGCGCCCCTCACGGTCGAGCACGGCAAAAGCCCCGGTGCCGCCGAAGCGCAGGGAACGCAGGTAATCGAGCGCCTCCCGCTGCTGCATCTGCTCCCATTTGAACAAATAGTCGCCACTGCCGATGAACCAATCGTACGGCGCAAAACGGCGGACATAGGAGAGCTTGTCGGACATCTGCTTGCTATCGCCGGGCGTGTACCACCGATAGCGGGTGAACCCGTCGTGGCCCCCATTGCCCGCCGCGACGATCATCCGCCTTACAAAGCGACTGCCGGTGTCGTCCTCGAGGTCGCTGATGTCCCGCCCTTCGAAATGCGTTGCGACCGGATGCAGCACGAAACGCCCATCCATTTGACCAATGAAGTAATAGCCCCCCCCTCCGAAGAAACGGACGGGGCGCAGGGCTTCGACGATCATGCGCTTGACCTCGGCGGCCGGTCGGCGCGGCGATTCCTGCCGGTGGATGGCCTCGGCGATCTGGAAGGCGCTGTCGACGTGCTCGATCAGCGCATGGCGCAATCGCGCCTCGGTGCGCTGGCGCGCGAAATCGATGAAGCCGAGCGTGCTATCCATTTCGACCTGCAGGCGGCCGCGCATCTGCTGCGCCGTCGCCTGCTCGATGCGGGCCAGCGCAGCGCGCCCCTCCTGCACGTGCTGCCAGGAGAAGAACGCCCCCAGCCCGAGCGTCAACAACAGGACGATGACCAGCGTACCGATCAGGTGAATGCGCGGAACGGAGTTCTCGTCGACGATCAGTCGCAAGGCGGAAGGTCTCCAGGCGTTGTTTTTGGCGGTTCTACATTTTTTGACGATTCTACCTTGTCAAACCCGTCCGCAGGAAACCGTTTGCCGCCCCTCGCCGTGGCCGGCAGACCGGCGTATATTTCGCCCTCCGCCACCGGCCAACGCCCAGCGCCACAGCCACGAATCGATCCTGCCCCGCCATGCCCCTTCCCGCCTTCGACCCAGCGCACTACCCTGACCAGCTTGGCGCCAAGGTCGCCGCTTTCACGGCACGCTTTGCGCCACTCGGGGCCGGAGATGTCGCCATCCATGCCTCGGCGCCGCTGCATTACCGGATGCGCGCCGAATTCCGCATCTGGCACCAGGGCGACGCGCTCGACTACGCGATGTTCGACCCGGAAAACCCGAAGCAGCCGATCACCCTGGACACTTTTCCGCCGGCCGCCGAAGCGATCTGCGCCCTGATGCCGCGCCTGCGCGACCGCCTGCGCGTCAGCGAAACGCTGCGCCGCAGCCTGTTCCAGATCGATTTCCTGGCCACTCTGAGCGGCGAAATGCTGGTCACCCTGATCTACCACCGCCGCCTCTCCGAGGAATGGGAAGCCGCCGCCCGCCAGTTGGCAGACGAACTCGGCATCCGCCTGATCGGGCGCAGCAAGGGCCAGAAGCTGGTTCTCGACCGCGACTGGCTGCTCGAGGAACTCGAACTGGACGGCCGTCGCCTCCGTTACCAGCAGACCGAAGGCAGCTTCACCCAGCCCAACGCCGGCGTGAACCGCCAGATGCTGGCCTGGGCCTGTGCGCAAGCGATCGATTTCGGCGGCAACCTGGTCGAGTTGTACTGCGGCAACGGCAATTTCACCTTTGCCCTGGCCCCGATGTTCGAGCGCGTGCTGGCCACCGAGGTCAGCAAGTCGTCAGTTCATGCCGCGCAGTACGGCCTGGCCGCCAACGGCATCGCCAACGTCGCACTGGTCCGCATGTCGAGCGAGGAGTTCAGCGCTGCGCTGGCCGGCCGCGAAACCTTCCAGCGCCTGAAGGACATCGACCTCGACGCCTTCCGCCACGGCACCCTGTTCGTCGACCCGCCGCGCAGCGGGCTGGACGCCACGACACTGGAACTCGCCCGCAGCTTCGACCGCATCCTCTATATTTCCTGCAACCAGGACACCCTGTTCGAAAACGCCACAGCGCTGCAGGACACGCACCGGATCGACGCCTCAGCCGTGTTCGACCAGTTTCCCTACACGCACCATCTGGAATGCGGGCTGTTGTTGACCCGACGATAGCGGTACGATCAGTCATCCTCAACCTGTGCCGGGCGACTGGCGCAAACTGAACGGAACATGACGCCCCCCTCGCTCACTTCGAACCATCTGGACGCTGCCGGCGACGAGGAATCGAGACTCAAGATCGGCTTTCTCTACAGCGTCTTCCTGCTCGCCGGCGTCGTTGCCGGCGGGATGGGTTTTGTCCGCTGGCAGACGAGCATTCCGATGGGGATCATCGATTTCGTCTTCGCCGGCCTCAATTTTGGTCTGCTCCTCTATCTCCGGCACCACCCGAAGCAGATCGAAATTATCAGTACGCTGGCCATTTCGCTGTCCTTCGTGCTCTTTCTGGCCATCTACCTGCTGGCGCCGAACAACACGATGCGCCTGTCGCTGTTTTTCCTGCTCGCCGCCTCCGGTTTCTTCCTGAAAGGTCGCAAAACCGGCCGTCTCTGGCTGGGCGGGAGCATTGTCGCCATCGTCGCCGTGCATGTCTCGGGGCATTTCGCCACGGGCTACTCGAACCTCGATATTGCGACGACCTGCATCTATCTGATCGCGCTGTTCTTCATTTTCGAGAACTACGAGTCCTTCAAAGAAAAGGAGCGCGAACGCAAGCGCTCGGAAGAAGCGGCCCTGCGGGCCAAGGAAGTCGCCGAAGCCGAAAATCTGGCCAAGAGCCGCTTCCTGACCACCATGTCGCACGAAATCCGGACGCCGATGAATGGCATTCTCGGCATGGCGCAGCTGATGCTGCTCTCCAACCTCAGCGAAGAGGAGCAGCATGAGCATGCCCGGACGATTCTCAACTCCGGCCAGACCCTGCTGACGCTGCTCAACGACATCCTCGACTTTTCCAAGTTCGAGGCGGGCAAGCTCGAACTAACCGAGGCGGTCTTCTATCCGCCGCAGATCGTCAACGAAACCGCCACGCTGTTCGCCGAAATGGCGAGAGGCAAGGGGCTGAGCATCGACGCAGCCTGGCATGGCCCGGCCGAGCAGCGTTATATCGCCGATGCCATGCGCCTGCGCCAGATGCTCTCGAATCTCGTCAACAACGCCATCAAATTTACCGCTGATGGCTTCGTTCGCATCGAGGCCAACGAAATCGAACGCACGGCCGACCGCTGCCAACTGGAGTTTTCCGTCACCGACAGCGGCATCGGCATCCCCGAGGAAAAGTTGCCGCTGCTGTTCCGCCCCTTCTCGCAGGCCGACAGTTCGACCACCCGCGAATACGGCGGCAGCGGTCTGGGGCTCTCCATCGTCCGCAATCTGGCCGGTCTGATGGGCGGTGAAGCCGGCGTCGACAGCGAACCGGGCAAGGGTTCGCGTTTCTGGTTCCGCATCGGCGCCCGCCTGCAGGCACCGGGCGCCGAAAGGCGGCAGACGCCACGCGAGGCCCACCTCCCGGCAGCGACAGAAACGGCAACGGTGCATGGCTTGGTCCTCGTCGTCGAGGACAACCCGGTCAACCGGAAGGTCGTGCAGGCATTGCTCGGCAAGCTGGGCATCAACTGCAAGAGCGTCGAAAATGGCCAGGAAGCGGTCGACGTCATCGCCCAGGGCTTGCGGCCGGCGGTCATCCTGATGGACTGCCAGATGCCGGTCATGGACGGATACGAGGCGACCACGCTGATTCGCCGCTGGGAAATGGCCAACGCCCAGCCGCGCCGGCCGATCATCGCCCTGACTGCCGGCGCCTTCGAAGAAGATCGCCAGCGCTGTCTGGCGGCCGGCATGGATGATTTCCTGACCAAGCCGCTCAACATGAACGACCTCGCCGCCGCCCTGAGCGATCTGATCGGCCAGTCCGGAACCGCCCCGCCCTTGCCGCCCGGTGAGCCCGTCGCCTGACGTCTTTCGGCAACGTTTCAGGGTGGAACGGTTAAACTCCCGCCTTTGAATCGATCGGCTCCCGCCATGACTTTTTCCGCCCTCGGCCTCGCCGCCCCGCTGCTGCAAGCCCTCGAAACGCTCGGCTACAAGACGCCGACGCCGGTCCAGACGCAGGCGATTCCCGCCGTGCTGGCCGGCCGCGACCTGATGGCAGCGGCGCAGACCGGCACCGGCAAGACCGCCGGCTTCGCGCTGCCCATCCTGCAGCGCCTAAGCGCCAGCGAGGACAAGGTCGGCAGCAACTGCATCCGCGTTCTGGTGCTGGTCCCAACCCGCGAACTGGCCGAGCAGGTCAATGCCAGCTTCCGCCAGTACGGCGAACATCTTTCGGTCAGCAATTACGCCGTCTATGGCGGCGTCAGCATCAACCCGCAGATGATGCGCCTGCGCCGCGGCGTCGATGTGCTGGTCGCCACGCCCGGCCGCCTGATCGACCTGTTCAGCCAGAACGCCATCAAGTTCAAGCAGGTCGAGACGCTGGTCCTCGACGAGGCCGACCGCATGCTCGACCTCGGCTTCGCCCACGAACTCGACACCCTGTTCGCCGCCCTGCCCAAGAAGCGCCAGACCCTGCTCTTTTCGGCCACTTTCTCCGACGAAATCCGCAGCCTGGCCAAGGGCCGCCTGCGCGATCCGCTGAGCATCGAAGTCGCGCCGCGCAACAGCACCGTCAAGGCAATCAAGCAGTGGGTCGTGCCGGTCGACAAGAAGCGCAAGGCCGAGCTGTTCCTGTTCATGCGCAAGGACCGCAAGTGGGGCCAGGTGCTGGTCTTCGTCAAAACGAAACGCGGCGCCGACGAGTTGGTCGGCCTGCTCCAGGCCAAGCGGATCAAGGCCGACGCCATCCACGGCGACAAACCGCAGCCGGCCCGCCTGCGCGCGCTGGAAAGCTTCAAGGCCGGCGAGGTGCAGATCCTGGTCGCCACCGACGTCGCCGCCCGCGGCCTGGACATCGACGACCTGCCGCAGGTGGTCAATTACGACCTGCCCATCGTCGCCGAGGACTACATTCACCGCATCGGCCGCACCGGCCGGGCCGGCGCCACCGGCGAGGCGATCTCGCTGGTCTGCGCCGACGAGGCGCCGCTGCTCGCCGCCATCGAAACGCTGATCAAGCAGACGCTGAGCCGCGAGGAAGAACCCGGTTTCGAGCCGGATCACCGCGTACCGCTGACCGGCGGCGCGGCGCTGGCGCCGAAGAAGCCGAAAAAACCGAAGGTCGCCGGCGGCCGCAGCGGCAAGGGCGTGCCGGGCAACTGGGTCGGTTTCGACGAGGCACCGGCCAAACCGGCCGCCCGCCGCCCCGGCGGCGCCGGCAAGCCCTCGGCCGGCGGTAAAGGCGGAATGCTACGGTCAGGCCAAAAAAATGGCCAAAAATCAAATTCTCCGGGCAAGCCGCGCGGCCGTTAAGCGCAAAAGCCGGCGGCACCATGCAAAACGCCCCGTTTCCGGGGCGTTGTTCATGTAGCGGGCGCTCGCTCAGTCCGCCCCGAATTCCCGGGCATACGGCTCGCGCAGGTCGACCGGCTTGGCCGCCTTCTTGCGCATCCGGATGTTGAGCATCTCGACGCCGACCGAGAAGGCCATCGCAAAGTAGATGTAGCCCTTCGGCACGTGGTGGCCGAAACCGTCGGCGATCAGCACGACACCGACGACGACCAGGAAGGACAGGGCCAGCATCTTGATCGTCGGGTGATTCGAGACGAACTCGCCGATGTGGCGGGCGAACAGCATCATCAGGCCGACCGAGGCGACGACGGCGGCGATCATCACGCCGACTTCGCTGACCATGCCGACCGCCGTGATGATCGAGTCGAGCGAGAAGACGAGGTCGATGACGATGATCTGGGCGATGACCCCGGCGAAGCTGGAGGCCACCTTGGCCGATTCGCTGCCCTCCTCGCCTTCGAGCAGCTGGTGCACCTCGCCGGTGCTCTTCCAGATCAGGAACAGGCCGCCGGCGATCAGGATGATGTCGCGCCCGGAAATGCCAAGGCCGAACAGCGTCAACACCGGCTCGGTCAGGCCGACGATCCACGACAGCACCAGCAGCAGCGCAATGCGCATGAACATGGCGAGGAACAGGCCAATACGCCGGGCCAGTTCCTGTTTCTCCTTCGGCAGCTTGTCGACCAGGATGCTGATGAAAATGATGTTGTCGATGCCAAGCACCAGCTCCAGCGCGGTCAGCGTGAAGAAAGCGATCCAGATTTCGGGGGAGAGCAGGAATTCGAACATGGGAATGGCGCCGGGCAAATGATCAGGCCGCCATTCTAGAAGCCTCGCAGCGAATGAACCACCCTGCCCGGCGGCAGTTACATTTCGAAAAAGCCGAAGCATGCCGCCAATAATTCGACATGTCGCTGAGAAACCGCAATCAATCGCCCCGACCGAATCGCCAGCGGCTATCCTTGCGGCATCGCCCCTTGGCGGCTTAGCGAGGACTTCACCGATGGACAGCAGCAACTTACTGGGCCTGGAATGGCAAACCCTGCAGAACAATCACGAGCAGCACGAGAAAAACGCCCTGCTGATCAAACTGTCCTGCCTGGCGCTCTGCTGTGCCGGGCTTGCCTTCGGCCTGCCGCTGCTGTGGATCGGTTTCACGGTGCTGCTCTGCTGGGGGCTGGAGGGAATTTTCAAGACCTACCAGGCTCGCCTGAGTGAGCGCTTGCTACGCATTGAAGCCCTGCTTGACCAACCACAACCGAGCGCTTCGCCAATGCAACTGCATGCCGAATGGGCGGCCAGCCGGCCCGGTGGCGTGGCGTTGATCGCCAGCTACGCATTCAACGCCTGCCGGCCGACCGTAGCATTTCCCTACTTGCCGATCCTGCTGATGCTCGTCATCGATTACTGGCTGTTCTGGATCTGAGCCAGCCACGCCAACCCAAAGGCCACTGAATGAACCATGCAAAATCCCGCGAAGTCACGCTGGCCGTCAAGATCACCGACGATCTGGCAGCAGCGCTCGACGCGCTGCGCGAAGCCTGGAAGCGCGACCCGGCCGTCGTGCCGAAGGGGCTGTCCTGCTCCGAATCGAAGGAAGGGCAGTTCGTACTGGTTGCCGCCGAATCGGCCTTCGTGACCCTGCCCGGCGCCTGCGTGATCAAGGGCATCGGCGCCATCGAGCTGCTCGGCGACGAACCGGCATTTGAGGAAGGCGCCAATTCCAAATCGTTGATCCTCAAGGCTACGCCTGAAGGCTGGCGCTTCTCGGTCAAGTTCGTGCCGCCCATCGTGCGCGAGCGGAATGCTACGGTCGGCCCCAAAAAAGCATAAAAAACGGGCGCCCTGCCACAAAACAGGCGCCCGTTTTATCGAAGCCTGGTCGGCTTAGCGAAATTCCAGCACGCTCTCGTCCCAGGCGGCGTGCTTTTCCAGCCCGAGCAGGTTGGCGACAGTGGCGGCGATATTCGACAACCCGGCCGTCTCGGTCTGCTTCAACCCCAGCCGGCCGCCGGTCGCGTTGTCGTAGAGGATCAGCGGCACCGGATTCAGCGTGTGCGCGGTCTTGGCCTTGTACGAACCATCCGTGTTCAGCGCCGGCAGCTTGGTTTTCTTGTCCAGTTCGAACATTTCGTCGGCGTTGCCGTGGTCGGCGGTGATCAGCGCCACGCCGCCAGCCGCATCGACCGCCTGCAGCACGCGCGCCAGCGACAGGTCGACGGCTTCGATGGCGATCCGGGCCGCTTCGAAATTGCCGGTGTGGCCGACCATGTCACCGTTGGCGAAGTTGCAGCGCAGGGTCTTGTACTGGCCGGACTGCAGGGCAGCAATCATCGCGTCGGCAATCTCGGCGGCCTTCATCCACGGCCGCTGCTCGAAGGGCACGACGTCGCTCGGCACTTCCTGCCAGGTTTCGCCGTCGAATTTGCCGGAACGGTTGCCGTTCCAGAAGTAAGTGACGTGGCCGAACTTCTGCGTCTCGGAGCAGGCGAACTGGGCGATGCCGGATTTGGCGAACCATTCGCCGGTGGTGTCCTTGATGGCAGGCGGAGCGACCAGGAAGCGGGCCGGCAACTTGAGGTCGCCGTCATATTGCAGCATGCCGGCGTAGGTCACCTTCGGCGCACGAACGCGATCGAACTTGTCGAAAGCCGCTTCCTCGAAGGCGCGGGTGATTTCGATGGCGCGGTCGCCACGGAAGTTGAAGAAGACGACCGAATCGCCGTCCTCGATGGTGCCGATGGGCTTGCCGCCGTCGGCGATCACGAATTCCGGCAGATCCTGGTCGATGGTGCCCGGATGCCGCTCGCGCAAGCCGTTGACCGCCGCCGTGGCGTTGGCGAACTGCGGGCCGCGGCCAAGCACGTGCGTCTGCCAGCCCTTCTCGACCATCGCCCAGTTGGCGTCGTAGCGGTCCATGGTGATGTACTGGCGGCCGCCACCGGAGGCAATGCGGGCATCGAAGCCGGCATCGCTGATGTCGGCGAGGAAGGCCTCGAAGGGCACGACGTAGTCCAGTGCACTGGTTTCCGGCACGTCGCGGCCGTCGAGCAGGGCGTGGATGCGCACGGTCTTGATGCCTTCGGCCTTGGCCTGGACGACCATGGCCTGCAGGTGATCGATGTGGCTGTGCACGTTGCCGTCGGAGAACAGGCCGATCAGATGAACGACACCCCGGCCAGCCTTGGCGCCGGCAATGATCTGCTGCCACGCCTCGCCCTGCCAGATGGCGCCTTCGGCAATGGCGTTGGCGACCAGCGCCGCGCCCTGGCTATAGACCTGCCCGGCGCCGATGGCGTTGTGGCCGACTTCGGAGTTGCCCATATCGTCGTCGGACGGCATGCCGACCGCAGTGCCGTGGGCGCGCAGGCGGATATTGGGGTAATCGGCGAACAGGCGGTCGAGGGTCGGCTTGTGGGCGGCGGCGATGGCGCTGCCGACGTCAGTTTTCGGCAAACCGTAGCCGTCCATCACAATGATGACGACCGGACCTTGAATTCCCTGGAAGTTGGTGAGTTTCTGCAGCATGATGGGTTCCGGCGGCGGGGGAAAAGCAGTATTTTACCTTTCACGCCTCATAAAACCCACGGATACCCCGATGCCAGCCCAGCTCAAACCCAGCGAAATCGTCCGTCAGCTTTCCGAGCACGTGATCGGCCAGGAAGACGCTAAGCGCACGCTGGCCGTCGCCATCTACGGCCATTTCCGGCGCATGGCGGCAAATGCTACGGTCGATGCCGTGGAACTGACCAAAAGCAACATCCTGCTGATCGGCCCGACCGGCACCGGCAAGACCCTGCTCTGCGAGACCCTGGCCCGCATCCTCGACCTGCCCTTCGTGACCGCCGATGCCACCTCGCTGGCCCAGACGCAATATGTCGGTGACGAGATCGAGGCCATCCTGCACCGCCTGGTGGACCGGGCCAACGGCGACCTGGCCCGCGCCCAGCGCGGCATCGTCTTCGTCGACGAGGTCGACAAGCTGAAGGCAGCAGGCGGCCAGACCCGCGCCACCTCGGGCGAAAGCGTCCAGCACGCCCTGCTCAAGATCATGGAGGGCGCCCCGGTCAAGCTCAAGGACGGCCGGCTGATCGACACCACGCACGTCCTGTTCATCTGCGGCGGCGCCTTCGTCGGGCTCGACCACATCCTGACCAAGACGCACACCTTCGGCTTCATTTCGACCACCGCCGGCGATGACCAGAAAATCCTTGAACGCCTGAACGCCCGGGTCAAACCGACCGACCTGCTGGAATTCGGCCTGATCCCGGAATTCGCCGGCCGCCTGCCCATCGTCACCCGGCTGCATGACCTGACGCAGGAGATGCTGGTGCGCATCCTGACCGAGCCGAAGAACGCCATCTACCGGCAGTTCAAGGCAATGTTGGCTGCCGATGGCGTCGACCTGGTGGTCGAGCCGACGGTCTTTCGCCAGATGGCCGAACTGGCCATCGAGTACAAGGCTGGCGCGCGCAGCCTGCGCGGCATTTTCGAGGAAATGATGACCGACGTGATGTATGCCGTGCCGGATCAACCGGAAATTCGCCGTGTCGTCATCCGTTCGCTATTCGAGCCGGCCGAGATTGCCAAGGTCGATGCCAGCAGTCAGCAATAATCCGACGCTGGCTGCCATCGAAAAAAAGCCGCTGCGCACCGGTATTCTTCGCCAGCCTATTGACATTTTTCGTACTGTTGTTATATTTATACTGTCTCAGTTTCCGAAGCCCGCAAGTGACCGGCAGGAGGCAATGTAGAGACACTCGACGGGATGTGGCAGGAGCCCTCCCCGCAAACAACGTAGTCGGCCAGCCGGGCAAATAGCTGGCCGACCATCCTGGACGCCAAGGACATGCGCGACAACGGCACCGTAACCGGCCGAGAAATCGAGTTGCGAGATGGTCAGGTCATCATCTCCCGCTCGGACCGGCACGGCCGGATCGTCGACGTAAACACCGATTTCATCGAGATCAGCGGCTTCTCGCGGGAGGAGTTGATCGGCCAGCCACACAGCATGCTCCGCCATCCAGACATGCCGGCCGAGGTATTCGCCGACCTGTGGACCGACCTGCAAGCGGGGCGTCCGTGGATCGGTATCATCCAGAATCGCACCAAGAGTGGTGACGCCTACTGGGTCGAGGCGCACGTCGCGCCGATCTGGGAGCATGGCGAAATTTGCGGCTACATGTCGATGCGCTGGAAGCCGACCGATGCCCAGATTGCCGAAGCAAAGAAAACCTATGCCGCAATGCTCGATGGCAAGCAGCCAGGCCAAGCGTTTCGACACGGCAGCGTCGCATCGACCAGTTCCTGGGCGAAACTGCGCGACCTCTTTGCCGAGGCGTCCATCCAGATCAAGCTTATCCTCACCTCGTTACTGGCTGCATTGCTCATTCTTGGCACGTTTGCGTGGCTACTCGCCGACAATCTGTCCCGTACGCTCGGGCACGAAGTTCGCCAGCGAGTCCGCCACGACGTTGGCCTGGTAAGGGCTGCGGTCACTTCGACAATAGAAAGCGCCCGTAGCGATGCCATCGATCACGCCAATATGCTGTCTCGGCGCATCGACCAGGCATTGGGTGGCCCGCACAAGGCCACCCCGGCCTCAATCGAAGCGCTGGCCAAGCATTCCCGATCCGGAGACGTCAATCCGATTGAAAGTTTTCTCACTGACCTGCGGGGCGCAGCCACCATCTTCGTCCGGACGCCCGATGGTTTTAAGCGCGTGATGACTACGGCCCGCAACGAGAAGGGCGGATCCGCCGTCGGCACCCTGCTCGCCGCCAATCATCCTGCTTTGCCCGAACTACTTGCCGGACGGAACTATCTCGGCCCGGCACGGGTTTTCGGCCATGAATACATGACCAATTACACGCCAATCGTCGATGCGAAAGGTCGCGTAGTCGGCGCCACGGTCATCGGTATTGACCTCGGCGAAAAGCTGGCCGGACTGAAAGCGCAACTGCGACCGGCAAGAATCGGGGTCTCCGGCTATTACTACATCGTCAACGCGACGCCTGGACCGGAGTTCGGACGGTTGATCCTGCACCCGTACAAGGAGGACCAGAAGATCGAGCCGCTCGACCTGGACGGCAAGAATATGGTGGCCGAGATGGGATCCCGGCCAGCCGGCGAGATTGCCTATTTCTGGAAGAACATAGAGGCCGGCGAAACCGTCGCACAGAAAAAGCTGGTCATTTTCGAAACCATCGATAATCCCCACTGGGTAATCGCCGGAGGGTCATCCGAGAGCGAATATACGACGCTTTCCAGCCGTATCGTGTGGCTGGTCCTGGCCGGCGGACTGGCGATGGCAGCGGCGATTTTCGTGATCATCCAGATCCTGGTCCGGAATTTCATCATTCTCCCGCTGCGAACCCAGGTCTTGCCAACTTTCCACAAGATGTCGGCCGGCAGTTTCGAAGCCCACCTCGACGTCCGCGGCAACGATGAAATCGGCAAGCTCGTTCAGGGTCTGGAATGCATGCAGACCCGCCTGGCTTTCGAATCGGAACGCGAGCGCACGCTGTCGATGATGCGCGAAGATGCCCGCCAGGAAGCCGAATCCCTGTCGCGTGCACGGGCCGAATTCCTGGCCAACATGAGCCATGAAATCCGCACGCCACTCAACGCGGTGATCGGTCTTGCCTATCTGTTGCTACAGAGCAAGCTCAACCCGCGCGACCTGGAATACGTCCGGCGCATCGAAGGCGCCGGCAAGCTGCTGCTGGCCGTCGTTAACGACGTGCTCGACTTTTCGAAGATCGATGCCGGCCAGATGCAGATCGAAGATGCGCCTTTCCGTCTCGACGACGTTCTGGATAACCTCTCCAACCTGGTCCGCAACCGCGTCCAGGAAAAGAACCTGGTCCTCGAATACGTGGTTTCCCCCGATGTCCCGCCGGTGCTGCGCGGCGACTCCCTGCGCCTGTCGCAGGTACTGATCAATCTGGTCAGCAATGCCATAAAATTCACCGCCGACGGGTCGATCACCGTCTTCGTGAATGCCAAGCCACCGGAAGAAGGCCGCGTCGAGCTGGAATTCGGCATTCAGGATACGGGTATCGGCATGTCGGCGGAGCAATTGGCCAATCTGTTCCAGGCCTTTTCGCAGGGCGACAGTTCGGTGACCCGCAAATTTGGCGGTACCGGTCTCGGTCTGGTCATCTGCAAGCGCCTGATTGAGCTGATGGGTGGCGATATCTGGGTCGATAGCCGCCCTCAAGCCGGTTCGACCTTTGCCTTCCACATCGTTCTCGGCGTCGAAGACAGCCTGCCCGAATCACCAGCCCTCGCCGGCTATCGCGTACTGGTCGTCGACGACAACGATCTGGCCCGCAGCGTCCTCCAGCGTCTGCTCCTCAAGAACGGCTGCCTCGTCCGCACCGTCGACTCCGGCGAGGCCGCCCTGGCTGCTCTGGCTGGACCCGCTGGCGATGCCTACGACTGCATCATGGTCGATCTCAACATGCCGGACATGGATGGGCTGGCACTGGCCCACCATATCCGCTCCGGCCTGAATCAGGCGACGAAACTGATCATGGTGACCGCTGAAAACATCCATTCGTCGCGCTTCCGCCATGCGCTGGATGATTTTGACGACATCGTCGAAAAGCCGGTGACGGCGGCGCGCATCAATGAAGTACTGACCCAGCTTCAACGCCGCACGGTGGCAAAGCCACCAGCCACGCCTGCAAAAGCAGCACCACTGGCCGGACTCCGCGCTCTGGTCGCCGAGGACGTGCCGACCAACCAACTGATCATGCGCGATTTGCTCGAATCGCTGGGCGCCACGGTCGAGGTAGCCGACAACGGTGCGCTGGCACTGGAGCTGCTCGCAAAACACGGCAGTGACATCGATTTGATCCTGATGGACATCCAGATGCCGGAGATGGATGGCTTGCAGGCCACACGCCGCATCCGGAACGGGCAGGTACGCGCCGATATTCCGATCATCGCGCTGACCGCGCACGCCTTCGAGGAAGAGCGGCAGCGGGCGCTGGCTGCCGGCATGAACGATTTCCTGACCAAGCCAATCGAACCACCACAACTGATCGCCGTCATCCAGCGCTGGCGCCCCTCGCAACCGGCAACCGATGAACCGGTGGTGGTTCCGGCGCCGTCAGAGGCGGGAACGTCGATCCCGGATATTCCCGGCATCGACGTCGCCGACGGCCTGCGTCGCATGCTAAATCGCCTGGCCTTGTACGAAAAGGTCCTGCGTGATTTCCATGCCCGCTTTGTCGGCGAAGGCGGGCGCATCCGCGAATCGCTGGCGACTGGCGACACGGAGGCGGCGATCCGTCGGGTACATACGCTGAAAGGCACAGGCGGCATGGTTGGCGCCAAGGGTGTCGCCGAGCTTGCCGCACTGCTGGAGCAAGCCGTCAAGGCCGGCGGCCCAGAATCCGGAGAACGCCTGGCAGCATTGGAAACTGAACTGAACCGGGTACTCGACGGCATCAAGGCCGCGTTCGGTCTGAACTAAACACCGTTCCGCCCAACGACGAAAAAGGGCCGAATTTCAATTTCGGCCCTTTTTTGCCATCGACCGTAGCATTTGGTCGATTCGTCGGGGTTTACTCGTCTTCGTCGTGCAACTGGAACTTGCTGGCCAGCTGTTGCTGCACGTTTGGCGGCACCGCGGCGTAGCGGGCAAACTCGATGGTGTAGCTGCCCTGCCCCCCAGTGAGCGACTTCAGGCGCGACTGGTAGTCGTTCAGCTCGGCCAGCGGCACTTCGCCAGTAATCGCCGCCATGCCGTGGCCGCGCCCGTCGGTACCGGTAATTTGGCCGCGCCGGCTGGACAAATCGCCGGTCAGGTCGCCGATGGACGTTTCCGGCAACACAATTTCGATATTGACGATGGGCTCAAGGACGATCGGTTTCGCCCCGCGAATGGCCTCGATCACTGCCTTGCGGCCGGCGATGGTGAAGGCGACTTCCTTGCCGTCGACCGCATGCGTCTTGCCGTCGAACACCGTCACCTTCAGGTCGTCGACCGCATAGCCGGCGACGACGCCGCCTTCCAGCCCTTGGCGTACGCCCTTTTCGACCGCTGCCATGAAGACGCCGGGGATGACCCCGCCCTTGACCGCATCGACGAATTCAAAGCCCTCGCCACGCCCCTTCGGCTCGATGCGCAGATGCACCTCGCCGAACTGGCCGGCGCCGCCCGACTGCTTCTTGTGGCGATACAGCGCCTCGGCCGTGCCGGTAATCGTTTCGCAGTAGGGAATGCGCGGCGGTTGGGTATCGACTTCCAGCTTGTACTGCCCGGCCATGCGGGCCAGCTTGGATTTCAGGTGGATCTCGCCGAGGCCGCGGATGACCGTTTCGTTGCTGGTCGGATGACGCTCGACGACGAAGGTCGGATCTTCCATGGCCAGCTTGCCAAGGATGTCGAACAGACGCTGCTCGTCGCCCTTCTTCTTCGTTTCGACAGCCAGCCCGGCCATCGGCTTGGGAAACTCGAGCGGCACGAGGTGAATGTGGTCCTCGTCGTGCGAATCGTGCAGTACGCCGTCGAACTCGATTTCATCGACCTTGGCGATGGCGCCGATGTCGCCCGGCAGCAGCTCGTCGACCTCGACCGTATCCTTGCCCTGCAACTGGTAGAGGTGGGCGACCTTGAACGGCCGTTTGCTGTCGCCAACGAACAGCTGGGCGTCCTTCCTGACCGTTCCCTGATGAACGCGGAAGATACCGATCTTGCCCATGTAGGGGTCGGCAACGACCTTGAAGACGTGGGCCAGCACATGCTTGGCGGTATCCGGCTCGGCGTGGAAAGGTTCTGTCTTGTCGCCAGGCTCGCCCTTGTAGAACGGCGGCGGATTGCCTTCGGCCGGGTTCGGTGCCAGCGAGGCCAGCACGTGCAGCAGTTCCTTGATCCCGGCACCGGTCTTCGCCGAGGTGAACAGGATGGGAATCAGGTGCCCCTCGCGCAGCGCCTTCTCGAACGGCGCATGGAGCGCGGCAGCGCTCGGGTCGGCGCCGTCCTCGAGATACTGGGCCAGCAGGTCCTCATCTTCCTCGACGATCTGGTCGATCAGCGCCCGGTGCGCGGCGGCCACCGACTCGAAATCGGCATCGCCGGTATCGTGCTCCAGCACTTCGACGACATCGGCGGCGCCATGCGCCGGCAGGTCGAGCAGCATGCACTGCTTGCCGAATCGTTCGCGGATATCGGCGACCAGGCCGGGCAGATCGAGGTTGTCGGCATCGATCTTGTTGATCACGATCATCCGGCACAGCTTGCGCTCGGCGGCGTAGCGCATCATGCGCTCGGTCATCAGTTCGACGCCGGTCTGGGCATTGATGACGACCAGCGCGGTATCGACACCAGCCAGCGCGGCGATGGCCTGCCCGGAAAAATCCGGGTAGCCCGGTGTGTCGATCAGATGAACATGGGTGTCTTCGTAGCCGAAATTGACCACGGCCGAGGTCAGGGAGTGGCCTGCTTCCTTCTCCTGGGCGTCGAAATCGGCAACGGTGTTGCCCTTGTCGACACTGCCTTTGGCAGTAATGGTGCCGGTCGCGAACAGCAGCGCCTCGGCCAGACTGGTCTTGCCGGCGGCACCGTGGCCAACCAGTGCAATGGAACGGAGTGCCTCTGTGGTGTACTTGGACATCTTCTTCTCCCTGAGCAATAAAACAACAGCGAATCAACGATTCTTTTCAGCCTCGATCATCTCGGCCACCATCTTGTCGGCAAAGTGCGGCCCCAGCCCGGCGATCAGGCCACCAGCCAGCGCCACCAGCGCCAACCCGGCAATCAACTGAATCGCCGCCCGGCGAAACTCCGGGCCATGGCTGAGGGCAAACCAGACCGGACCGATCACCGGCAACAGCAGCACGGGCAAACCCGTCTTCCAGCCGAAACTGAAGGCCGCGGGAACGGTGCCGATGTAGCCAATCAGCAACAAGAGGCCGCCGGCGGCCAGTGACAGCGTCGACACGACAGCGAACAGTACGAAACCCCAATCCATTATTTCTTCACTTTCTGCGGGCGAGCCCAGCCCGGCAGCGTCAGTTGCCTGGCCCGCGATACGGTCAACGCATCGGGCGGCGCGTTCTTGGTCAACGTCGTCCCGGCGCCCAGCGTCGCCCCGCGGCCGACGGTCACCGGCGCGACCAGTTGTGTATCGGAGCCGATGAACACGTCGTCCTCGATAATCGTCTTGTGCTTGTTGGCGCCGTCGTAGTTGCAGGTGATCGTGCCGGCGCCGACGTTCACCCGCTGGCCGATCTCGGCGTCGCCGATGTAGGCCAGATGGTTGGCCTTGGACTGGGCGGCAATCTTGCTGTTCTTGACCTCGACGAAGTTGCCGATATGCACCTCGGGGCCCAGTTCGCTGCCCGGGCGCAGGCGGGCATAGGGGCCAAGCACGCCGTCCGGCCCGATCACCGCATCTTCGAAATGGCAGAAGGCGGCGATCCGCGTCCCGGCGCCGACCTTGACGTTCTTCAGCACGCAGTAAGGGCCCACTTCGACCGCATCGGCTAGCTCGACCTTGCCCTCGAAGACGCAGCCGACATCGATGGACACATCGCGCCCATGGGTCAGCGTACCGCGTATGTCGATCCGTGCCGGGTCAGCCAGGCGCACGCCAGCGACCAGCAACTGGTCGGCCAGATTGCGCTGGTGCTGGCGTTCCAGCTCGGCCAGTTGGACCTTGCTGTTGACGCCCAGCACTTCCCACTCGCCTTCGGGCTGCGCGGTGCGCACCGGCAAGCCTTCCGCCACGGCCAGTGCGACGATGTCGGTCAGGTAGTACTCGCCCTGAGAATTGTCGTTCTTCAGTTTGCCCAGCCAGTCGGCCAGACGGGCCGTCGGAATGGCCATGATCCCGGTATTGACCTCACGGATGGCCTTCTGCTCGGGCGTCGCATCCTTTTCCTCGACGATGCTGACCATGTTGCCGGCGGAGTTACGGACGATGCGGCCGTAGCCGGTCGGGTTGGCAAGATCGACCGTCAGTACCGACAGCCCGTCCTTGCCAGCCTGCAGCAGGCGCTTCAGCGTGGCCACGGTGGTCAGCGGCACGTCGCCATAAAGGACCAGTGTCTGCGCGGCACTTCCAAGCTGCGGCACGGACTGGGCGACCGCGTGGCCGGTGCCGAGCTGCTGGGCCTGCTCGGCCCAGGCAAGGTCGTCTGCCGCGAGCGTCGACCGGACCATTTCACCCCCATGACCATAGACGACGATCAGCCTTTCCGGCGACAGCTGTCGCGCGGTATCGATCACGTGCTGGGCTAGGGGTTTGCCGGCGATCGGATGCAGCACCTTGGGAAGATTTGAATGCATGCGCTTGCCTTGACCGGCAGCGAGAATGACGATATTCATGGCGTTTTTCTTCAAATTAAGTCCGGCAGCTAAGCCGGTGGGGTTCATGCGATTTTCTTCTGCTCCTGGCCGCCGACGATATCGTTCAGGACCGCCTTGCCGCGGGCCGACACGATCCAGTGCAGGACATTCTTGTCGTTGATGCGGGTTTCGATAACCCCCATCGCCTTCATGACAGTCAGGCGCTGGCTGACGAATTCGCGGGCCAGGCCGGTGTTTTCGCAAATCGCGACCAGATTGCCGTAGACAAAACTTTCCTCGGCCAGCGCTCGGAGGATCTCGACGTCGTTATAGGAGAGGACATCCTTCGGATCATGCTCCGCCAGCTTGATCGGCTCGATTTCGGCCTTGACGGCAGCAGCCGGTTCATCGCGCTTTTGTTGTTTCAGATGCCCGACGTCACGATGAACCTGGTCGATCTGCCCCATCAGGCGTTGCACCATGTTTTCGAACAGGCGCCGCGAGGCAACCACGTAGATCAGGCAAAAGCCGGAAAAGACGTAGAAGTCGACCGGCTTGGTCCGCGCCCCTTCGAGGAGGGTGCTGGAAATCATGTTGAGGAACAGGGGCACGGTCAGGGCGGCCACGACGCCAAATACCGGATATTTCACCCAGTCGCGGCGGGCGGGTTCGCCGTGCCGGTCGGCCAGAAAATAGTTGGCAACGCCACCGAGAATGCCAGCGAAAACCATGATGGCCAGGATGAGCAGCATGTGCCCGTCGAGCGCGCCGCTTGGAGTCGTCACCTGCAGCGCAGGTTGTAGATCAGCCGCCATAGGTCCCCCTTGTGATCATTCTGCATTTTCACACGATTGGTGCAGGCTGTCGAAGGCTGAACGCAGGTCCTGGCAGCCAAATGCTACGGTCGGCCGGTTTTTTTGGCCAAAATCAACGGGCAACAAAAAGCCCCGCGGGCTGTTCAGCCGACGGGGCTTTTTCCGGATCGCTTTCGGCTTAGCGCGGCAGTGTCGTCGAACCCATCAGGAAGGCATCAACTTCGCGGGCGGCCTGACGACCCTCGCGAATTGCCCAGACGACCAGCGACTGACCACGACGAACGTCGCCGGCAGCGTAGACCTTGTCGACGTTGGTCTTGTAGCAGCCCTCGCCGTCGGTCGTTGCCTTGGCATTCTGGCGGGCATCCTTTTCAACGCCAAATGCCTCGAGCAGGCCGCCAACCGGGTTGGTAAAGCCCATGGCGAGGAAGGCGGCGTCGCACGGCAGTTCGAATTCCGAACCGTCGACTTCACTCATCTTGCCATCCTTCCAGTCCAGGCGAACGGCCTTCAGCGCCTTGACATTGCCCTTGCCGTCATCGACGAAGCCCTTGGTGGCGACGGCGAAATCGCGGCTGCAGCCTTCGTCGTGGGACGAAGAGGTGCGCAACTTGTACGGCCAGTACGGCCAGGTCAGGGCCTTGTTTTCCTCTTCCGGCGGCATCGGCATCAGTTCGAACTGGGTCACTGAGGCAGCACCGTGACGGTTGGAAGTACCCACGCAGTCGGAGCCGGTATCGCCGCCGCCGATGACGATGACGTGCTTGCCCTTGACGTTGATCGGGTTGGCCTTGCCCTGCTGGACTTCCTTGTTCTGCGGAATCAGGAATTCCAGCGCGGCGTAGATGCCCTTCAGCTCGCGGCCCGGCACCGGCAAATCGCGCGGCACTTCGGAACCGGCGGCAAGGATCACGGCGTCGAAATCCTTCTTCAGCTGGTCGGCCGAAACGAATTCGCTGGCATCGTTGTTGATGCCGGCCGGCACGTTCTTGTCACCCACCACGACCTTGGTCTTGAAGGTAACGCCCTCAGCTTCCATCTGGGCGATACGGCGATCGACCACCGTCTTTTCCAGCTTGAAGTCGGGGATGCCATAAGCCAGCAGGCCACCCAGGCGATCACTCTTCTCGAAAACGGTCACGTCATGACCAACGCGCGCCAGCTGCTGCGCTGCCGCCAGGCCGGCCGGGCCGGAACCGACGACTGCGACCTTCTTGCCGGTCTTGGTCTTGGCCGGTTGCGGCACGACCCAGCCCGATTCCCAGCCCTTGTCGATAATGAAATGCTCGATCGACTTGATGCCCACCGGTGCGGCGTTGATGCCCAGCGTACAGGCAGCTTCGCAGGGCGCCGGACAGATGCGGCCGGTGAAATCGGGAAAATTGTTGGTGGAGTGCAGCACTTCCAGCGCCTGCTTCCAGTTGCCGCGGTAAACCAGATCGTTCCAGTCTGGAATGATGTTGTTGACCGGGCAGCCGTTGTTGCAGAACGGGATACCGCAGTCCATGCAACGTGCGCCCTGAACCTTGGCATCCTCGTCGTTCAGTGCATGCACGAACTCCTTGAAATGCTTCAGTCGCTGTTCGACCGGGTCGTAGGCCTCGTTGAGACGCTCGAACTCCATGAATCCAGTCGGCTTGCCCATTATGCGGCCTCCTTCTGTGCAGCAGCGGCCATCTCGGTGAGCGCCCGCTTGTACTCGTGCGGATAGACTTTGACGAACTTCTCGCGATAAACGTCCCAATTGGCGAGAATCTTCCTGGCAGTGGCGCTACCGGTGTATTCGGCGTGACGCGTGACCAGATCCTTGAGCTGGGTTTCGTCGGCGATACCCAGGTGCAGCGGCTCGGCGCCAGCCTGACGGCTGGCCGGGAGCACCTTCTCCAGCGCGACCTGCGCCAGGTTGCAGCGCTGCTTGAAGCTGCCGTCCTCGTCCAGCACGTAGGCGATACCGCCCGACATGCCGGCCGCGAAGTTGCGGCCCGTATCACCCAGCACGACCACGGTACCGCCGGTCATGTATTCGCAACCATGGTCACCCACGCCTTCAACAACGGCCGTACCACCGGAGTTACGGACGCAGAAGCGCTCGCCACCGACGCCGGCGAAGAAGGACTCACCCTCGGTCGCGCCGTACATGACGGTGTTGCCGCAGATGATGTTCTGTTGCGTATCGCCGCGGAAATCCGGGCTCGGCTTGATGATGATGCGACCGCCCGACAGACCCTTGCCGACGTAGTCGTTACCTTCGCCGGTCAGCTCCAGCGTCACGCCCTTGGCCAGGAAGGCGCCGAAGGCCTGACCAGCTGTGCCGGTCAGCTTGACGTGAATGGTATCGTCCGGCAAACCGGCGTGGCCGTAGCGGCGGGCAACTTCACCCGACAGCATGGTGCCGCAGGTACGATTGACGTTGATGATTGTGGTTTCGATCTGGACCTTCTGACCCTTTTCAAGCGCCGGCTTGGCCTGCTCGATCAGCTTGTGGTCGAGCGCCTTGTTCAGGCCGTGATCCTGCACTTCGGTGTGGCGACGCGAGACATCGGCCGGAACGTTCGGCTGGTAGAATATCTTGCTGAAATCCAGCCCCTTGGCCTTCCAGTGTTCGATCCCGGCACGGGTATCGAGCAGGTCGGCGCGGCCCACCAGATCGTCGAACTTGCGAATGCCGAGCTGTGCCATGAGCTCGCGGACCTCTTCGGCGACGAAGAAGAAGTAGTTCACGACATGCTCCGGCTGGCCGGTAAAGCGCTTGCGCAGTTCCGTGTCCTGCGTGGCAACGCCAACCGGACAGGTGTTCAGATGACACTTGCGCATCATGATGCAGCCTTCGACGACCAGCGGTGCGGTGGCGAAGCCGAATTCGTCGGCACCGAGCAGCGCGCCAATGACGACGTCGCGGCCAGTCTTCATCTGGCCATCGACCTGGACGCGGATACGCGAACGCAGGCGGTTCAGGACCAGCGTCTGCTGGGTTTCGGACAGGCCGAGTTCCCACGGCGTGCCGGCATGCTTGATCGACGACTGCGGCGAAGCACCGGTGCCACCGTCAAAGCCGGCGATCACGACGTGATCGGCCTTGGCCTTGGCAACGCCAGCGGCAACCGTACCGACGCCAACTTCGGAAACCAGCTTGACCGAGATGGAGGCCTGGGAATTGGCGTTCTTCAGGTCATGAATCAGCTGTGCCAAATCCTCGATCGAATAAATGTCGTGGTGCGGCGGCGGCGAAATCAGGCCGACACCCGGCACCGAGTGACGCAGGAAGCCGATGTATTCGGATACCTTGTGACCCGGCAGCTGACCGCCTTCACCCGGCTTGGCACCCTGCGCCATCTTGATCTGGATCTGGTCTGCATTGACCAGGTACTCGGTGGTCACGCCAAAGCGGCCGGAAGCGACCTGCTTGATCGCAGAGCGCAGCGAATCGCCTTCCTTGAAGGTGTAATCGCGCTCGATACGGCTGGCACCGACAATTTCGGACAGGGTCTGGCCGGCCTTCAGCGGCTGGAAGCGCTTGGCATCCTCGCCGCCTTCGCCGGTATTCGACTTGCCACCGATGCGGTTCATCGCAATGGCCAGCGTCGTGTGGGCCTCGGTCGATATTGAACCAAGCGACATGGCGCCAGTCGCGAAACGCTTGACGATTTCCTTGGCCGGTTCAACTTCTTCCAGCGGAATCGGCGCACCTTGCGGCTTGAATTCGAACAGGCCGCGCAAGGTCAGGTGACGCTTGGTCTGATCGTTGATCAGCTTGGCGTATTCCTTGTAGGTCTCGTACTTGCCGGAACGGGTCGAATGCTGCAGCTTGGCAATCGAATCCGGTGTCCACATGTGCTCTTCGCCGCGGATGCGGTAGGCGTATTCGCCACCGGCATCCAGCATGGTCGCGAGGACCGGATCGGCGGAAAACGCTTCGTTGTGCAGGCGAATCGACTCTTCAGCCACCTCAAAGACACCGATACCCTCGATGTTCGACGGCGTGCCGGTGAAATACTTCTCGATGAATTCCTTCTGCAGGCCAATGGCTTCGAAAATCTGGGCGCCGGTATAGGACATGTAGGTCGAAATGCCCATCTTGGACATGACCTTGTTCAGCCCCTTGCCGATTGCCTTGATGAAATTCTTGACGTACTTCTCGGCCTTTTCGGCATCGCCCTTGGCAAAGCTTTCGATGGTTTCGAGCGCCAGGTAGGGGTGAACCGCTTCGGCGCCATAGCCACCGAGCAGCGCGAAGTGATGGGTCTCGCGGGCCGAGCCGGTCTCGACAACCAGGCCGGCGCTGGTGCGCAGGCCCTTCTTAACCAGATGTTGGTGGATCGCAGAAGTCGCCAGCAGGGCCGGAATGGCAACATGCTCGGCATCGACCTTGCGGTCGGAGACAATCAGAATGTTGGCGCCGGAACGAACGGCATCTTCTGCATCAGCCGCCAGCGAAGCCAGACGTGCCTCGATACCATCCTTGCCCCAGGCAACCGGGTAACAGATGTCCAGCTCGAAGGAGCGGAACTTGTTCGAGGTGTACTTCTCGATATTGCGCAGCTTTTCGATGTCGGCGAAGGACAGCACCGGCTGCGATACTTCAAGGCGGATCGGCGGGTTGATGTCGTGTGTATTCAGCAGGTTCGGCTTCGGTCCGATGAAAGACACCAGCGACATGACCAGTTCTTCGCGGATCGGATCAATCGGCGGGTTGGTCACCTGGGCGAACAACTGCTTGAAGTACGCGTACAGCGTCTTGTTCTTGCTGGAAAGGACCGGCAGGGCCGAATCGGTACCCATGGAGCCAGTGGCCTCTTCACCGTTCTGGACCATCGGTTCGAGAATGACCTTGACGTCCTCCTGCGTGTAGCCGAAGGCCTGCTGGCGATCAAGCAGGGAAGCCACCGAGGCGGCACATTTTTCTTCCGGAGCCGGCACTTCGTCGAGCTTGATGCGGATCTTTTCGATCCACTCGCGGTAGGGCTTGGCATTGGCCAGAGAATTCTTCAACTCCTGGTCATCAATGATACGGCCCTGTTCCATGTCGATCAGGAACATCTTGCCCGGTTGCAGGCGCCACTTCTTGACGATCTTCTTCTCTGGAATCGGCAGCACACCGGATTCCGAGGCCATGACAACGAGGTCGTCATCGGTGACCAGATAGCGCGCCGGACGTAGGCCATTTCGGTCGAGCGTCGCACCAATCTGGCGGCCATCGGTGAAGGCCACGGCAGCGGGACCGTCCCACGGCTCCATCATCGCGGCATGATATTCGTAGAAGGCGCGACGATTTTCGTCCATCGTCGTGTGCTTTTCCCAGGCTTCCGGGATCATCAGCATGACGGCCTGGGCCAGCGAGTATCCACCGCCCATGACAAGTAGTTCGAGCGCATTGTCGAAAGACGCAGAGTCGGACTGGCCGGGGTAATGCAGCGGCCAGACCTTTTTCAGGTCATCGCCGAGGATCGGCGAGGAAATCGCCTGTTCGCGGGCCTTGAACCAGTTGACGTTGCCACGCACGGTGTTGATCTCGCCGTTGTGGGCGATGTAGCGGAACGGATGCGCCAGATCCCAGGTCGGGAACGTATTGGTCGAGAAGCGCTGGTGCACCAGCGCGAGGGCGGAAACCGTGCGCTTGTCCTGAAGATCAAGGTAATAGACCCCAACTTGGTCGGCGAGCAGCAGACCCTTGTAGTTGACAGTCCGTGCCGAGAAGGACGGCACGTAGAATTCCTGGCCGTGCTTGAGCTTCAGCGACTTGATGGCGTTGGCGGCACGGCGGCGGATGATGTAAAGCTTGCGCTCCAGCGCATCGGTGACAAAGACATCAGGACCGCGACCGACGAAGATCTGGCGGATCACCGGCTCCTTGGCACGGACGGTCGGCGACATCGGCATGTCAGCATTGACCGGCACATCGCGCCAGCCTAGAACGACCTGGCCTTCAGCGGTAACCGAACGCTCGATTTCTTCGACGCATGCGTGGCGCGAAGCAGCCTCCTGCGGCAGGAACACCATACCGACGCCGTACTCGCCAGATGGCGGCAAGTCGACGCCCTGCCTTGCCATCTCTTCGCGATAAAACTGGTCCGGAATCTGGATAAGGATACCGGCACCGTCGCCTTGCAGCGGATCGGCACCAACGGCACCGCGGTGATCCAGATTCTTCAGGATCAACAAACCCTGCTCGACGATGCTGTGGCTTTTTTGGCCCTTGAAGTGGGCAACAAAGCCCACGCCGCAAGCGTCGTGCTCGTTAGCTGGGTCGTACAAACCCTGCTGCTCAGGTACTGCCGGTTCCATCACACGCGTTCCTTCAAATAACTTGGCCAGTGAATAAGGGCCAATGATGAAAAAAGCCGAGCGTCATATTTTCCGCTGCGGCCTGTACGAAAATTAGAGGCAACCATCAAATATACTGGTAAACCCCTGTCAATTCAAGATGCTGCAATGCACCAAACTCGCCCGGCGACGCTCAGATTTTCCCCGTTTGGGTGCATCTGGCCTCGATAGACGCAACAATCTGCTCCGTTGACGCCTCATCTGATACCACTGCCTTGCCTATTCCCCGCAGCAGAACCAGACGCAACTTTCCGTCCAGCACCTTCTTGTCGTGGCTCATCAATTCGAGGTATCGATCGGCGCCCAAGGCGGGACTTACAACCGGCAGCCCTGCCCTGACGAAAATCCCTTCGATTCGCGCAACGTCATTCCTATCGATCCAGCTCATTCGACAAGACAACTCTGCAGCAATTAGCGTGCCGGCAGCCACGGCTTCACCATGCAGCCATGCACCGTATCCCATTCCGGTCTCGATGGCATGACCGAAGGTATGACCCAGGTTGAGCAGTGCACGCTCGCCGCTCTCAAGCTCGTCAGCAGCAACCACTTCGGCCTTGTTGGCGCAAGACCGGTGCACCGCATAGGCCAAGGCTTCCTTGTCCCGGGAAAGCAACTTTTCCATGTTGCCTTCGAGCCAGCCAAGAAATTCAGGGTCGCGAATCAGTCCATACTTGATTACTTCGGCCAGACCTGCCTTCAATTCCCTATCGGGCAGGGTATCCAGCGTCGAGATGTCAGCCAGCACTAGCTTGGGCTGGTAGAAGGCCCCGATCATGTTCTTGCCTAGGGGGTGATTGATGGCTGTCTTGCCACCCACCGACGAATCCACCTGTGACAGCAAGGTCGTCGGCACCTGGATAAATGGCATGCCGCGCTGATAACACGCCGCCGCAAAGCCTCCCATGTCACCGATGACGCCACCGCCCAACGCTATAAGCGTGGTATTCCGCTCGCACTTGGCGCCAAGCAGCGCATCGAAGATTAGATTGAGCGTTTCCCATGTCTTGTATTGCTCACCATCAGGCAATACCACCGGCTGAATTGAAATTCCGCCTTTTTCCAGGGCCGACCGTAGCATTTCGAGATAGAGCGGTGCGACCGTCGTGTTGGTGACAACCACGGCCTTTTTTTGCTTGATGTGCGGCAGGAGCAAATCAGTCCGTGACAGAAGGCCGCATCCGATATGAATGGGATAGGAACGCTCGGCCAGAGCCACATTGAGCGTTTTGTTTATTGCTTGCATAAGCGGCTGAATTCTCTCATTAGGTGCTGGACGATGCCTGATGCGACAAGGTGCGAGCCATCAACAACCAGATGGGCTGCTTCCCGATATAGAGGATCGCGGGCTGCATGGAGTTCCTCCAAACGACCCATCGGGTCTGGAACATTTAATAGCGGCCGATTACGGTCGTGGCGGGTCCGCTCGTACAACAACGCAGGCGGCACATCCAGATACACAACCCAACCCGTCTCGTGCAAACGCCTACGGTTTTCGGGATTGATCACGACCCCACCACCCGTTGCCAGCACAATATTGTCGGCCTCGGTAACCTCGTAAATCGTCTGGGCCTCGCGTCGACGAAATCCCTCTTCACCTTCGATTTCGAAAATGGTCGGAATTGGCACGCCGGTCCGGGCAACGATTTCGTGATCAGAGTCCAGAAACGAGCGGCCAAGACGCTTGGCAAGCTGGCGCCCGACAGTCGTTTTCCCGGCCCCCATCAGCCCAACAAGGTAGATATTTCGTCGATTTTCCACAGATGGATTTTAGCCGAGTCTGGGCGTGAGACAAAAAAAGGGCCGGCAGCGCCGGCCCCTTTTGAAAAGCAACAAAGGCAATCAGTCAAATCGCATCTTATCGGACATCAAGCGTGGCGTAATGAAGATCAGGAGTTCGCGGCGATCAATTGCTTCGCTCTTGGTCTTAAATAACCAGCCGAGTACTGGAATGTCGCCCAACATAGGGATCTTGCTGACCGTGTCACTGTTCTTGGTAACAAATACCCCGCCGATTACGACAGTCCCCCCGTTCTCAACGACGACACTAGTCTCAACAATCGAACTCTTGATGGGGGGATTCCGGAAGCCACCTACCTCAATTGCCCGTTCCCAATCTGGCTCCTCTTTTTTTACAATCAAATTCATTCTGACAGTGCCTTCAGGAGTAATTTGGGGTGTGGCTTCCAGAGACAACTTGGCCGGCTTGAAGTTTACAGTATAGGTCGGAGCCCCCCCCGAACCTGACTGAATTGTGACGTAGGGAATCTCGGTACCATCTTCTATTTTTGCCTTGACATTGTTGGCTGTAATCACTCTCGGGCTGGAAATGATCTTACCAACCCCATCCTTTTCCAAAGCAGTCAATTCGAGCTGCAATATCCGGGATACCGATGCGTTAAATAGCGAAAGCGCTAATGTACCTCCACTAGTAGCGGTCGTCGGGAGGTTCACACCTAGCATGGGGTTTTGAATCAACGTTGCCGGAGTGGTCGTAGTTGATCCTGAAGTGGTGGTGGTTACAGACGGGGTCATTTTTCCGCCCGCCAAATAGACCCCGCTTCCGCCCAACTGGGACGCCTGGGAATTTATGAATCCCAGCTTTACACCAAGATCCCGATTGAAAGAATCGTTCGCTTCGACAACTCTGGCCTCGATCAGCACCTGACGTGCACCAACATCTATGGCAGCAATGAAAGAACGGATTTCTTCAAGCTTGGAAGGGATATCGTTAACAAACAGAATATTTGACATCGGGTCGGCAACGGCACTACCTCGTTTACTAAGTATGCGTTGTGCCGCAACGTTGGAACCTGCCGCCGGAGCAGGTGCTGGCGTCCCCGTTACTCCGGCCGGAGGCAAACCTGCCAGCAAGCGCGCCACATCCCCCGCCTTTTGATAATTCATCTGAAACTGCTCGAGTTTCAGCGGCTCAAGGTCATTAATTTGCTGCTTGGACTCAAACTCCAGCTTCTCGCGGGTCGCTATTTCATCCCGCGGAGCAATCATGATGATGTTGCCCTTCTTTCTCATATCCAGACCCTTCTGCTGGAATATGATGTCAATGACCTGATCGGCAGGCACATCCTTCAGGACAAGAGTCGTCGTTCCGGTCACAGTTTCGCTGATGACCGCATTGAGACCGAGCTCTTCCGCCATCAGACGGAGAAGGGCACGAACATCACCGTTCTGGTAATTGATGCTTACTCGCGGGCCCTGATAGCCAACTTTTGATCCCTGAACCAACTTATTGGGATCCTCAACGACTCGTTTTACTTCCACAATGAACTGGTTGTCGCTCTGGTAAGCGTTATGTTCCCACAATCCCTTGGGAGAAATCACCATACGTACATTGTCGCCAAATGCCTTGGTCTCAACGGATGTTACTGGCGTTGCAAAATCGGTGACATCTAGCTTTCTGCGTAGGCGATCAGGAACAGTCGTCTTCATGAAATCGACGATCAGGTTCGCTCCCTGCTGGCGGATATCGATTCCGGTACCCGTATCGCTCAATTCAACGACAATGCGGCCCTCTCCATCCTTGCCTCGACGGAACACCACGTCATTCACAGCATGCGAGGAACCCACCAGGCTTTCTTCGGCAAACCGGGTCGTGCGCTGTGCCGCCGATTCAGCCAGCCGCTCGATCGGAGAGAGCGTCACATAGAGCGCCTTGCCATCAAGACGCGTCTTGTAATTCATGTTACGGACTAGATTTAGCACGACTCGGGTGCGGTCTCCGACCTGTACAACATTCATGCTACGCAGGTCGCCCTGATTGAAAACCTGGCTATTCTTGCCAAGGCCATTTGCGGTCGATTGAAAGTCAAGTGCAATTTTCGCAGGATTGGCAACACTGAAGCCAGGCGGAGGAGAGGCGAGAGGCTCCTTCAAATCGATTCGAAGTGCCACTTCATTTCCCTGCTGCGCCACATTGACCGCCTCGATAGTGTTCGCAGGCACGGTCTCGGCGCGTACTGAAGAGGTTACAGCAAGGCACACCAAGGCAGTTGCCAGCGCATAGTTATAGAATTTCATTTCTTGCTTCCCTCCTTGCTCTGCAGGTAGAGCGAGCTCTTACGCTCGGTCCAGTCACCCGCAGAATCCTGAATCAGTTCCCGCAGCTGTACTTCCGTATCGGAAATCTGCGTCACCATACCGAAATCCAGCCCGATGTAGTCACCAACCTTGACCTGCTTGACCTTGTCTTCCACTTGGATAACAGCCATCGGTCGCTTGTTGACATTCAAGTAGCCAATCATTTTCAACGACTCAATCGGGTATTTCTCCAACAGGCTGTTTCGAACTTCGCGAGCTTCAAAATCAGGCTGGAACGCACCACCTTTGCCGGCAAGCTGCTTGTATTTCGACTCGGGTTCTATCTTGTTGGGTTTGAATGGATCGAGAGTACCTTCAACCTCGTAAGGCACAGGTTCATAAGGCTTCACCTCGGGCAACTTGGGGATATGCCCTCGCATGTCCTTGGTATTTTCTGCCATCCATTGCTTCAAATCATCGTGGTCACCGCCGGAGCAAGCCCCCATGAGACCACACAAGGCGACGAGCAGTATCTGTTTCACTTCTTCGCTCCTTGCTCTGCCTTCTTCTTCTGCTCAGCCTTTTTCTGGGCCGCAACTTCCTCTTCGTCCAGGTAACGGAAGGTCTTTGTCGTGGCATCTAAGGTCAGCAGACCGCCCTCTTTGGTCGGCGCAATTGCAATGTTGTTCAACGTAACAATTCGGGGAAGTTTGGCTATATCCGCTGCGAAGGCACCAAAATCATGGTAACCCCCGTTTATCTTCACCGTAATCGGCAATTCGGCATAGAAGTCCTTGACCTGCTCCTGGCCTGGCTTGAACAGTTCGAACTGCAAGCCACGTCCCAGACCAGCCTGATTTACCTCGATCAACAGTGCCTCGATTTCCGACTTATCCGGCAATTGCTTCAACAAGGCACCAAATGAACGGTCAATTTCTGCCAATTGCTGAATGTAGAGATCAAGGTTGACCGCTTGGCGCTTTTTGTCGAGAAACTGCTGTTTCAGAGTTTCTTCTTCACGCTGCTTGGACTCCAGTTCGGCAAGCTGGTCACTCCAGACGAACCACCACCCAGCCGCAAGGATGGCGATGAACAATCCGACCAAGACCGTGATCTTGGGAATCAATGGCCACGCACCCGGATCGTTCGGGTTCATGAAACGAAAATCTTCCGCAATCGACTGGAAATCGATCTTGGGCAGGGAGAGGGATCTGGTGCTCACTTTTTCTCCTTCCCGTCTTCCGGCTTGATGCGAGTCAGCACAAAATTCATGCCGAATTCGTTGATCCGCCGCCCATTTTGCACAACCGCCTTACTCTCGATCAATTGGGGTTGTTCGAGCCACGGAGAGGCTTCCAGATTGCGCATCAGCGCCGAGATCCGCGCATTGGATTGAGCATGACCGGAAATAGTGATCTTCAACCCATCCTGCTTCAGCGATTTGAGATAGATACCCTCTGGAACCTGTTTAACGAGTTCGCTGAGCAGATACACCGTTTCGCCCCGATCTCGCTGCAGATTTTCGATCACCTGTTTGCGCGACAGCAATGCCTGAGTTTGTTCCTTCAGGCGTTTGATCTGATCGAGCTGCTTGTCGAGGACAGCAATTTCACCTTTGAGGAAATTGTTCGAGCCATCCTGACTGCTGATAGCCGACCCAATCAATGTATACACGGCGAATACGATCAGCGCAGCCAAAGTCGTGATCAGTCCTGACAAAACAAAGAACTGCTCCCGCCGAGCCTTTTTCGCCTCTTCGCGATGAGGGAGGAGGTTAATGCGAATCATGATGGGTCGAACCTCCGCAACGCCAGACCGCAAGCGACCATCAACGAGGATGCATCAGCCAGCAGGCTCTTCGCTCTAACCCGATCGGACAGCACCATGTTGGCGAACGGATTGGCGATCAGCGTATTAACCTGAGTGCGGGTCGCCACCACCTCATCGATACCGGGAACCACAGCGCACCCACCCGCCAGTACGATGTGATCAACCTGATTATATTGGGTCGACGTGAAGAAGAACTGCAGCGCACGGGAGACTTCCAGTGCGAGGTTTTCCATAAATGGATTGAGCAGTTCGACTTCATATCCTTCCGGGAGATTGCCGGCGCGCTTGGCGGCTTCGGCATCCTCATAGCTCATGCCGTAGTGGCGCGCGATATCCTGAGTTAGCTGCCCACCGCCGAACGCCTGCTCCCTGGCGTAGACCTGCAGACCGTTGCGCAGCACCGTCAGATTCATGACGTTGGCGCCGGCATCAATCAAGGCGACAACCTGGTTTTTGCCGGATTCAGGCAACTGGCGCTCAATCAATTCGAATGCCGCCAGCGATGCGAAGGACTCGACATCGACGACAAGCGCCTTCAGCCCGGCCGCATCGGCAACCGCCACGCGATCCTCGACACGCTCCTTTTTCGACGCCGCAATCAGGACCTCAAGCTCATCCGGAACAGCGGGAGCCGGACCGATCACTTGATAGTCGAGATTGACCTCGTCGATCGCGAAAGGAATGTACTGATTGGCCTCAGTCTCTACCTGGGACTCAAGCTCTTCATCCCGCAAACCGGCTGGAACAATGATTTTTTTCGTAATGACCGCGGAACCCGGCAGAGCCATGGCGACATTGCGCGTAGACGTCCCCATGCGTTTCCAGGCACGCTTGACACAGTCAACCACTCCATCGAGGTTGGCGATATTGCCATCGGACACCGCATCTTTGGGCAACACCTCAATGGTGTAGCGCTCAACGCGATAGCCGTCCTTCCCGTTGGCGGTCAACTCGACCATCTTGACGGCGGACGAACTGATGTCCAAACCGAACAAGGAGCGCGCCTTGGGATTTAACAACGCTGAGATATCGAAGCCCACCAGACCCCCAAAAAGTCCTTACGGATTACGAAGTTACAAAAATAACCAATAATTCACTTCAGATGCTAACAACAAGCTCTAGCTGTGTAAAGCATTTTTACGGGCGCAATTTCGCAAAGCGTATAATCCGTGCAACGCCCATTTTGTCCTTGATATCCACGTGCCCTCCCTCCCTCCGGCGCTACGCCTGATACTTTACCCTGTCATATTCCTGTTCGGTTTGATCGCCATGGGCATCGCCATGGCGCTGATCGTACTGGTGCTGACCTATCCGAACCTGCCTTCGCTGGAAGTCCTTACAGACTATCGGCCCAAGATTCCTTTGCGTGTGTATACAGGCGATGGCTTTCTGATCGGCGAGTTTGGCGAGGAACGGCGTGCCGTGGTAGCCATCGGCGACGTACCGTCGGTGATGAAGCAAGCGATCCTTGCCGCTGAAGATGATCGTTTCTATCAGCATGGCGGCATCGACTACACCGGTATCATCCGGGCCGCCGGTGCCAATTTGCTCGGCGGCGGCAAACGCCAGGGGGCTTCGACGATCACCCAGCAGGTCGCCAGGAACTTCTTCCTGACCGGAGAGAAGACCTATACCCGCAAGCTGTACGAAGCACTGCTCTCGTTCAAGATCGAGAAAAATCTGACCAAGGATCAGATTTTCGAGCTCTATATCAATCAGATATTTCTTGGCCAGCGCGCCTACGGTTTTGCTGCTGCCGCTCAGATTTACTTCGGCAAGCCTCTGAAGGATATTTCCATTGCCGAAGCGGCGATGCTGGCTGGCCTGCCCAAGGCGCCGTCGGCCTACAACCCGGTGGTCAACCCCAATCGGGCCAAGCTCCGGCAACAGTACGTACTGCGCCGGATGCACGAACTGGGCTACATCTCCGATACCCAGCATGCCGCCGCACTCAAGGAGCCACTGGTCATCAAGCGGGAACTGTCTGGCTATGCGGTCCATGCCGAGCATGCCGCCGAAATGGCCCGTCAGATCGCTGCCGAACGCTTCCCGGAGGATGTCTATTCGCGCGGCATGAAGATCTATACGACCCTGATCAAGGCCGAGCAGGAGGCCGCCTACAACAGTCTGCGCAAGGGCGTCATGGATTACGACCGGCGACATGGTTATCGCGGCGCCGAGTCCTATCTGGACATGAAGGAAATCAAGTCCGACCAGGACGAGGCAATCGACGAGGCCTTGCAGGACATCCCCGATGCTGGCGACCTGATCCCCGCCTTGGTACTGTCGGCTGATGCAAAACAGATCAAGACCTACCGCAAGGGCGGCGAAGTCGTCACCTTGACCGGCGACGCGATGAAATTCGCCGCCCGGATGCTCGACGACAAGGCGCCACCCAACAAGCGCCTGCGGCGCAGCGCCATCATCCGCCTGCAGAAGGACGACAAGGGCGGCTGGCAGATCAGTCAATTGCCGGAAGTGGAGTCCGCCTTCGTTGCGGTCGATCCGAAGGATGGCGCCATTCGCGCCCTGGTCGGCGGCTTCGACTTCAATCGCAACAAGTTCAACCACGTCACCCAGGCATGGCGGCAGCCCGGTTCCAGCTTCAAGCCGTTCATCTACTCGGCCTCGCTGGAAAAAGGCTACAGCCCGGGCAGCGTGCTCGCCGACGAACCGATCGTCATCCCGGCCAGCCAGACCGGCTCGCAGTCCTGGGAGCCGCACAACTACGACGGGAAGTACGAAGGCCCGATGCCGATGCGCACGGCGCTGGCCAAGTCGAAGAACATGGTATCGATCCGCATCCTGCAATCGATAGGCACCCAGTATGCCCAAGACTACGCCGGGCGCTTCGGTTTCGACCCGGAAAAGCACCCGCCCTACCTGACCATGGCCCTTGGCGCCGGTTCGGTCACGCCGTGGCAGATGGTGACCGGCTACGCCGTGTTCGCCAATGGCGGCTACAAGATCAATCCCTTCATCGTTCGCGAGATTCGCGGCGAGGGGAATCAGGTGCTGGCCCTCTCGGCGCAGAGCGAGGCCGGCGACGAAAGCATCCGCGCCATCGATCCGCGCAACGCCTTCATGATGGACATGATGCTGCGCGACGTGACCATCTACGGCACGGCCGCCAAGGCGTCGGCCATCCTCAAGCGTCAGGATCTGGCTGGCAAGACGGGGACGACCAACGAGTACGTCGATGCCTGGTTCTGCGGCTACCAGATCACTGTCGCCGGTTGCGCCTGGATCGGCTTCGACCAGCCGAAGAAACTCGGCGACAAGGAAACCGGCGGGGCCGCTGCGTTGCCGATCTGGATCGGCTACATGACCCGCGCCCTGAAGGATGTTCCGGTACAACTGCCCAAGGCGCCGGAAGGCCTCGTTGCCTTCGGCGAAGGGCGGGAGCGCAATTACATCTACACCGAGAACGTCAAGGAATCCCCGGCCGAAGGGGAGGCGCAAGAAGCTGCACCGCTGCCCAAGCCGGATTTCAATATGCTGCCCAGCGACTGATCAGCGTAGATCGACTGGCTCGCCGGCCTGCTGGCTGGCGAGCGCCGAAAGCTTTTCCATCAGCTCGGCACCGTCGCGGGTATCGCGCCAAGCCCCACCATCCCAGCGAAAATGAAAACCTCCTGCCCGCGCCGCGACCCAGATTTCCTTGGCCACGCCGTGACGATTAACGATGATCTTGCTGCCGTCGGCAAACTCGATTTCCAGGACGCCGCCCGCCGCCAGTTCGAAGTCGAGATCGGCCTCGCTAGCCTCCAGGGCCGCGTCGATCCGGGCCAATGCCTGCCCGGCCAGGGTGTTGAATTCGCTCTCTTCCATCGTGTGCTACCATCCCGCTCTTCGCCGACCGCGCCCCGAACATGTCCAGAATCGCCGTCCTGATGATCATCCTTGGCCTTGCCGCCTGTGGCATGAAAGGCTCGCTTGAACGGCCGACCGGCCCGGCGCCGGAACCGCTGCTGGGCAGCGGGAAATCGACCGCCAAGGATGTTAGCACGACCACTCACCGCCAAGCCCAATGACCGCATTTGCCCTGAAGAACGGCGTCCTGCACGCCGAATCCGTCGCCCTGCCCGCTATCGCCGATCAGTTCGGGACGCCGGCCTATGTTTACTCCCGCGCCGCGCTGGAAGCTTCGCTGCGCGAATTCCACGACGTCCTTGGCGGCCATCCTACCGGTAAAGGCGCGCTGGTCTGCTACGCCGTCAAGGCCAACTCCAATCTCGCCATCCTGAACGTCTTCGCCCGTCTCGGTGCCGGCTTCGACATCGTTTCCGGCGGCGAACTGCAGCGCGTGCTGGCCGCCGGGGCAGATCCCAAAAAAGTCGTTTTCTCCGGCGTTGGCAAAACAGCCGAAGAAATGAAGCTGGCGCTGGAAGTCGGCATCTTCTGCTTCAACGTCGAATCCGCCCCCGAACTGGAGCGCCTCAACGAAGTCGCCGGCCAATGTTGCAAGAAGGCACCGATCAGCCTGCGAGTCAACCCCAACGTCGATCCGAAGACGCATCCCTACATTTCCACCGGTCTCAAGGGCGCCAAGTTCGGCGTCGCCTACGACAGCGCACTGGCGCTGTATCGCCGCGCTGCGGCGCTGCCGAATATTGAAGTTGCCGGCATCGACTGCCATATCGGTTCGCAGCTGCTCGACCCCTCGCCCTTCGTCGAGGCGCTCGACCGCATCCTGGCCCTGGTCGACCAGATGGCCGCCGAAGGCATCAAGATTCATCACCTCGACCTCGGCGGTGGCCTCGGCATCAAATACAACGCCGAGCAGGTGCAACCGACCGTCGCTTCCTACCTGACCCCGCTGCTCGACAAGCTGGCCGGCCGCGGCCTGCAGGTCGTCCTCGAACCGGGCCGCCGGCTGGTCGGCAACGCCGGCCTGCTGCTGACCCGCATCGAATACCTGAAGCAGGGCGAGGCCAAGAATTTCGCCATCATCGACGCCGCGATGAACGACCTGATGCGCCCGGCACTGTACGAAGCCTGGCACGACATCCTGCCGGTCGTGCCGCGCAGCGGCGAGGCCCATGAATACGACGTGGTCGGCCCGGTCTGCGAAACCGGCGACTTCCTCGGCCAGGCCCGCCCGCTGGCTGTAGAACCGGGCGATCTGCTGGCCGTCATGTCGGCCGGCGCCTACGGCATGGCGATGGCCTCGAACTACAACACCCGGCCGCGCGCCGTCGAGGTCATGGTCGATGGCGACCAAATCCACGTCATCCGCCAGCGCGAAACGGTCGAGCAACTCTACGCCGGCGAGACCCTCCTCCCGAAGTGAGCGGCCTGCGCGTCGACAAATGGCTGTGGGCAGCGCGTTTCTTCAAAACGCGCTCACTGGCCAGCGACGCGGTCAGTGGCGGCAAGGTCAAGGTCAACGGCGCCGCGACCAAGCCGGCGCGCGAGATCAAGGTCGGTGACAAGCTGGACATCGCCAACGGCGAAACCCGCTGGGTGGTGACGATCCGGGTGCTGTCGGACAAGCGTGGCCCGGCGCCGGAAGCCCGCCTACTCTACGAAGAAACACCGGAGAGCATCGCCGCCCGCGAAGCCTCACGGGACAGCCGGCAGTTCGTCCAGGACCCGGCGGCCGACATCCACGGCCGGCCGACCAAGCGCGACCGGCGGCAGATGGACCGTTTCGGCCGCTAAAACTCAAATGCTACGGTCGGCCCCAAAAAAAGGCCAAAATCACAAAACGTAAGCCAGCGCCAGCGGCAGGAAAATCAGCGCCGCCAGATTGCCGATCAGCACGATCGAGGCGACGCGCTGCGGCTCCTGCTTGTAGCGCTCGGCGAACAGAAAGTTGAGCACGGCCGGCGGCAGCGCGCCGAACACGAACAGCATCGCCGCATCCCGCCCCTGCAGGCCGAGCAACTGGATGACGCCGGCGGCGATCAGCATGCCGGCCAGTGGCCGCAGCACGGCGCTGCCGACCGCCACCTTCCATTCACCGAAGGACACATCGGTCATCCGCACGCCAAGCGAGAAAAGCAGCAACGGCACCGAAACGTCGCCGAGCATCTTGATGGCGATGACCAGCGGCGTCCAGATTGGAATCTTCAGCAAGGCGACGGCCAGCCCGGCCACGGCCGCAAAAACCACCGGGATGCGCCACAGGGTCAGCAGACGCGTCGTCGGGTCGAGCAGGCGGGCGCCGAAGGAGAAATGCAGCGTGTTCTCAACCATGAACAGGATCACCGCCGCCGGCAAAGCGCTCTCGCCCCAGGCCAGCACGGCCAGCGGCAGGCCAATGTTGCCGGAATTGTTGAAGAGCATCGGCGGCACCAGCGTCTTCGGCTGGATGCCGGCCAGCTTGGCAATTGGCCAGGCGAGCAGGCCGCAGGCGGCAAGGACCAGAAAGCCGCCGAGGGCCAGCGGCGCGTAGGCCGCCAGATCAAAGGACTTGCCGGCCATCGCCGCGAAAACCAGGGCCGGCACGAAAACGTCCATGTTCAGCCGGTTGGCGACCGCCATTTCCGGCTTGTGCCGGCGTGCGTAAAAAAAGCCGGCGGCGACAATCCCGAAAATCGGAAAGAGAATGGCCAGCAGGCGGAAACTCAGGCTTTGCTCGTCCACGCGGACCCTTTGCCAATACGGAAATCAGAGATTGTGCCGAGCGCTGGCCGGGGGGCAATAGAGGATGACCCTGACGCCCCGGCCAGCCTTGAAACTACAGAACGTAGCGCGACAGGTCTTCGTCGGCGGCGACTTCGCCGAGCTTCTCGTTGACGTAGGCGGCATCGATCCGGACTTTGTCCAGACCGACCTTACCGGCATCAAAGGAAACTTCTTCGAGCAGCTTTTCCATGACCGTATGCAGGCGACGGGCGCCGATGTTTTCGGTCCGCTCGTTGACCTGGAAGGCGATTTCGGCCATCCGACGGATACCGTCGTCGACGAACTCCAGCACCACCCCTTCGGTTTCGAGCAGCGCCTGGTATTGCCGGGTCAGACAGGCATCGGTCTGAGTCAGGATGCACTCGAAATCGGCCACCGACAGCGAATCGAGTTCGACTCGGATCGGGAAGCGACCCTGCAGTTCGGGGATCAGGTCGGACGGCTTGGACAGGTGAAAAGCGCCGGAGGCGATGAACAGGATGTGGTCGGTCTTGATCATCCCGTACTTGGTCGACACCGTGGTGCCCTCGACCAGCGGCAGCAGGTCGCGCTGCACCCCCTGGCGCGACACGTCGGCGCCCTGCATTTCGGAACGGCTGGCAATCTTGTCCAGTTCGTCGAGGAAGACGATGCCGTTCTGCTCGACGGCCTTGACCGCCTCCAGCTTGACGTCCTCGTCATTGACCAGCTTGGCGGCTTCCTCGTCGGTCAGCAGCTTCAGGGCTTCCTTGATCGGCAGCTTGCGCGATTTCTTCTTGCCGCCGCCCATGTTCTGGAACATGCCCTGGATCTGCTGGGTCAGCTCCTCCATGCCCGGCGGCGCGAAAATTTCGGCCTGGACGCCCGGCGCGGCGACTTCGATGTCGATTTCCTTGTCGTCCAGCTCGCCTTCGCGCAGCTTCTTGCGGAATTTCTGGCGTGTCGTGTTCTCCGCCACGTTCGCCTCGGAATTCTCGGCAAAAAAACCGGGGCCGCGGGCCGGGGGCAGCAGCACGTCGAGAATGCGTTCCTCGGCGGCGTCCTCGGCGCGGGCGCGCATCGATTTCATGGCCCGTTCGCGGTGCGACTTGATGGCCATTTCGACCAGGTCGCGGATGATCGTTTCGACGTCGCGTCCGACGTAGCCGACCTCGGTGAACTTGGTCGCCTCGATCTTGATGAAGGGCGCGTTGGCCAGGCGGGCCAGGCGGCGGGCGATCTCGGTCTTGCCGACGCCGGTCGGCCCGATCATCAGGATGTTCTTCGGCGTGATTTCCTGGCGCAGCGGCTCGGCTACCTGCGAGCGCCGCCAGCGGTTGCGCAAGGCGATGGCGACCGCCTTCTTGGCAGCGTTCTGGCCGACGATGTGCTTGTCGAGTTCGGAAACGATTTCCTGGGGGGTCATGGTCGTCATTCCAGCACCTCCAGGGTGAAATTGCGATTGGTATAGATGCAGATGTCGCCGGCGATTTCCAGCGACTTGGTGACGATGTCACGCGGCGCCAGCTCGGTATTTTCGAGCAGTGCCCGCGCCGCGCTCTGCGCGTAGGAGCCCCCGGAACCGATGGCGACGATGCCCTGCTCCGGCTCCAGCACGTCACCGTTGCCGGTGATGATCAGCGACACCTCGCGGTCGGCCACCGACAGCATCGCTTCCAGCCGGCGCAGCGCGCGGTCCGATCGCCAGTCCTTGGCCAGTTCGACCGCCGAACGGAGCAGGTTGCCCTGATGCTTTTCCAGCTTGGCCTCGAAACGCTCGAACAGCGTGAAAGCGTCGGCCGTACCGCCGGCAAAACCGGCCAGGATGCGGCCCTGATAGAGGCGGCGCACCTTGCGCGCCGTCGCCTTGATGACGACATTGCCCAAGGTCACCTGGCCGTCGCCGCCCATGGCGACAGAATTGCCCCGGCGCACCGACAGGATTGTCGTGCCGTGATATTGCTCCATGATTTATTCCTGAATTTTAAGGGGCTAAGATTTTGGAACGACGATGCGCGCCATCTTGTTCAGCCCGACAACGGCCATCAGTTCGGCCACCAGATGATTCGGACTGCGGATGATGATGTCGCGCCCCGCGGCCTTGTAAGGCGCGAGGCGGTTGACCAGTTGCCCGGCCGAGACGAAATCCAGCCGGCGCACCCGCGAAAAATCGAGGATCGGGTGCTCGCTCGCCTCGATGACCGGAACCAGGTCCTCGAAACGACAGCCCTTCAATTCGCCGCTCAGGAAATGCGCTTCATCGCCCGGTTCGACCACCATTTTTGCCGGCTGCGCAGCGCCTGCCGGTCTGAGTTCCCAGGAAGGCGGCGAGAGTTCGAAGCTGACCGCGTAATCGACGGCACGCTCCTCGAACTGCTCCTGCGTACCGTGGCGCTGCAGCAGTTCCAGCAACAGGCGCCAAGCCGTCTCATGCGCCGCCTCGCCAGCCACCAGTCGCCCGTTCAGGCGATCAATGAAAGCTTCGGCGCCGTGGAGAGTGACCGAGAGGCGCCCCTTGCGGGCCCGGGTCAGCAATTCCGCCAACTGCCCGGCCACCTCGTCGTCACAACCGATCAGTTTGCTGCAATCGACCACTACCGGCGCCTTCTGGGCAATCAGCTTGGCCAGTTCGGTGACCGGTAGCGCGCCCTCAGAGGTCAACACACCCTGAAAAAAGACCTTCTTTGGACCCAGGCCACCGGCTGCAGGCGCGGGCACCGCGGAGTCTTCACGCCAGGTCGGCGGCGAGGTCTCGCAGGCCTCGGCATAGTCCACGCCGAGTTTTTCGAAGGCGGCACGCTCGCCGGTGATCTGCAACAGGTCGAACAACAATAACCAGAAACGCTTGCCCTCGCTGCCGTGATAGGAGCGAACAAAGGTTTCCAGCAAGGAGCGGGCGGCACCGTCCTGACCATTGGCGAATAGAACGACCACCTGCTCGACGCAGGCCTGCAGCGGATCGACGTCGTTATCCACGTCGATGCCCATGACGCTGGATTCGGTAAAGTCGCGATCGAAATCGTCGATGCTGAAATCGGGATCGGCGACTGCTACCGACTTTGCCGGCTCCCGGGCGGCGGCAGGCTGGTTCAGGGCGGCCATCGGAATCGAAGCGAGCAACTTGGCCGGCACGAATTCCAGATCAGGCAAGGGCTCCGGCGCCGCCTTCGCAGCCTCGGTTTCCCCAGGCTGTGCGATCTTCACATCGACCGGCGGCGGCTCCGCAAAACGCGGACGCGCGGCCGGCCGTTCCGGCATCTTGTTATCCTGTTTCTTGAAAAACGAAAAGACCATGACCACTCCGCGTGCAGGAGTTGAGTTTTAGCACGCCGAACGCATTCATGCAACGATCAGCCCCAGCACAACAAGCAGGAGCGTCAGGACCGGGCCAAAAGGTTGATCCAGGGCTAGGGCCAGCGCAAACGCGCCTAAATAGGCAAGCAGCCCGAGAGTCAGGGCGAAGCGCAGTCCCGAGCGCCAATTTTTGCCTTTCCGGAAGGCCAGCCAAGGCGGAATGAACACCAGTGCAAAGGCGCCCATGACGCCGAGAGTCATCGTCGCCAGCGCCAGACACAGAGCGGCGAGCAGATCGAAGCCGACGTCGATCGGCCAGGCGCGCCCCCTGCGCAGCCGAAAGATGTCGGGGTAGATCCGGGCCAGCAACAAATGCCGGCTGAGATGCCACAGCAACGTCAGGGCCAGGGCACCACCGCCGGCAGCCAGCCAGAGTTGTTCGCTGCCGGCAAAATAGAGCTGGCCGTCGAACAGGGCGTGACCCAGGCGCTCGGCCAACGGGTGATTGGCCGCCAGGAGAACGGCCAGCGCCCAGCCGCCGGTCAGCAGCAGGGCATCGGCCGCGCCGCCGGTCAGCCGCCGGGAGAACAGGCGGCGCATCGATCCGGCCAGACCTGCCGCGGCCAGGCCGCCGACCGCCGGCGCCAGACCGGCGACCAGCGCCAGCAGCGCCCCGGCCGCCGCGACATGCGAATAGGCCAGCGCCGCGAGCCATTCGTCGCGCAGGCGCAGGTAGCAGCCGAGCACGGGCAGCAGGGCCGCCAGCGCCAGGCCGGTCAGGAAGGGGGTCAGGAAGAGTTCATGCCACATCGCCGGCTCCCAGTTCGAGCACACGGTCGCAGACCGCGTCGACGAAGGCGGCATCGTGGCTGACCACCAGCAGGCCACTGCCGGAAGCCGCCCGCTCGCGCAGATGCGCCGTCAGGTGGGCGACGCCGGCCTGGTCGAGGTTATTGGTCGGTTCATCGAGCAGCACCAGGTCGGCCGGGGCCTGCAACACGGCCCACAGTGTCAGGTAATGGCGCTGACCGCCGGACAGGCGATCAAGCCGGGAGTCGAGGCACCCGGCCAGCCACGACGGCAGGCCATCCGGGGTAGCACCGGTCAGAGCCAGCAGTTCACGGCCGGATATCGGCATGCCGACAACCGGCGGCACATCCTGAGCCTGCAGGCCGAGCCGGATGCCGGGCGCCATTTCGATGCGCCCTGCGAAGATGCTCGCCCGGCCGGCTATCGCTGCCAGCACCGTGCTTTTGCCGACGCCGTTCGGGCCGGTGAGGCCGACGACTTCGCCGGCCGCGACCACCAGATCAAGCGGCTTGGTGGCCGGCTGTTGCCAGCCGGCCACCAGACCCTCGGCACGCAGCAGGGCGTTCACCGCAAGCCCTTGAGCAGGCGTTGCACGGTGTCGTCGAACAGGCCGAACAGATCGCGGGCCTCCGGCGTGCCGCCAACCGTGTAGGGCAGCATCACGGCCGGTATGCCGCTCTTGCCGGCAAGCCACTGGCTCGGCCCTTCCTGCTGGTAGGCCGTGCGCAGGATCATCCGGGCCGGCGCCGCCTGCTGACGCGCCAATAGCGCGTTGAGGTGGCCGCTGGTCGGCTCGACACCGGGCTTCGGTTCGAGTGCGCCGACTTCGGTCATGCCCAGCCAGCGCGTCAAATAAACGAAGGACTGGTGATGGACGAAGACCGGCGTGCCTTTGAGCACAGCAGCCTCTTTTTCCCAGCGCACGATGGCGGCCTGCCATTTGCCGGCGAAGGTGGCAAACCCGGACTGGTAGGCGGCGGCATTGGCGACATCCAGCTCGGCCATGCGCCGGGCCAGCGCCTCGCCGACTTTCAGCACATTGCGCGGATCGAGATGGGTGTGCGGATTGCCAGCCGGATGCACGTCACCGTGGGCGCGGTCGACCGTGGCCGGCACGTCGAGGCGATTGACCCAGGAAGCCGCCTCGAAATACCCCGGCTGGCCCGACTGGATGGCCGGGTTCCCGGAGTCGCGCTGGACCAGCGGCAACCAGCCGATTTCCAGTTCGGCGCCGGCCGCGACGAGCAGTTGCGCCTGCCGTGCCTGGGCCAGCAACGAGGGTTTGGCCTCAATTCGGTGCGGGTCCTGGAAGGCGTTGGTGGCCGTGTAAACGCGCACCTTGTCGCCGCCGATCTCCTTGGCCAGCGCGCCCCATTCGGGCACCGTAGCAAAGACCTTCAGATCGGCGTGAGCCGAGAATGCTACGGTCGCCGCCAAAAAACCGGCAAAAATGAATTTTTTCATCGTCACCCCTCAGAACTTGTGGGCGCCGTGGGCGCCCAGGCTCATGATGTATTGCAGCGTAAACTGATTGTCGGTCACGCCCTGCATCGATTTGTCCTGCGCGAACTGCAGGCGCAGCCGGGAAAACTCGCTCCAGTTGTAGTCGATCATCGCCGTCGCCTTTTTCGGCCGGTAGCTATCGACGGCCAGCAGGCTGCCGATGGCACCGAAATCGCGCGTGCCGCTGTCGAGCTGCTCGTAGCGCAGACCCGCCCGCCAGTTGGGGGTAAATTGATAGACGCTCTGGGCATACCAGCCGGACTGGCGCGTGCGATAGGCGGCGGTCGGCTCGGCGGCACAGGCGTTGCCGAGCGCTTCTTCGTCGAGGCAGGTCAGGTTGCCGGTTTCGCGGCGCTGGAAATATTCGCCCTGGAATTTCAGATTGCGTTCCTTGGGGTTGCCGTTCGGTGCCCACTTCCAGACAAAATCGGCAATCCAGGTCGACGAACGGCCGGTGAACAGGCCCTGCGCCTCCAGACCGCCAACGTCCTCGAAATGGCCTTCGCGACCGTCGGCCCGCGTCCGCAGATAAGACAGGCCAGCTCGCCAGCTATGTTCTATGCCAACGTCGCCGCCGACATGCGCGAAGGCCGCCACCGCGCCCGCCCCGTTGCGGTTGCGGTCGGTGCCCGGGAAATTGGCACCACGGCCGAGCTCGGCGCCCAGTTCGATGAAGAGGTCGGTCGGCGCCAGCCATTTCAGCTGCACGCCGTCCTGGCCATAGTTGGCGTGCGTACCGAACAGCGCCTGGTACATCAGCGGTGCGTCCGCGAAATCCCAGGCGTGCGGATGCTGCTCGTTCAGGTAGCCGATGCCGGAAAAGAAGCGCCCGCCCTTCAGGCCGAGACCATTGCCCAGCCCCAGCGACTGGAACCACGCCTCCTCGACCTCGACTTCGCCGTCGGCTAGCCCGAGGATGGCCTGGGCGCGCCAGTTGGGATCAACGTTGGCGGCAAAAACCAGTTCGGTGTGGTCAACCGAGAAGCCGCGCTTGTTGATGCCCTCGATCGCGCCGTCGCCGTGATCATGTCCGCCCGCCGGAAAGAAGCCCGTGATGCCGCGTTCCGGCACGTTCTTCATCTGTTTGTACTGACCCTGCACGATCAATGACACCTCGGGATTGAAACCGCTGGCAGCAGGGGCAGCTTGCGGGCGGCTGTCCGCCACGGCCGGGGCCGGGCTGGCCTCCTTGGTGGACCGCGCCTCGGTCTGGGCCAGTTTCTGCTCCAGCGCCGCGATGCGCTGCTCGTAACTCTGCTTCATGTCGGCGATCTGGGCCTTGATGGCGGCCAGATCGGTGTTGTCGGCGGCCTGCGCGCCGCAGGCGGCGGCCAGCATGGCGGCCATGGCAATACGTTTTCGCATGGAATGCTCCTGAAAATGCGTCACATCGGCCGCGCACAGCAAATGCTATCCCCCAAGGGAACTTCCTTTGGGGCGCGCTCGGCCCTAAAAAAGAGGCAATTTCAGAAGCGGGGAGGCGCCCCCTGGCGAGCAGCCGGCGGCGGGAAGGCTCCCCGGCCATGTGCGGACACCATCTCGGGGATGAGGGAAAGCGCGACCACCGGCGGCAAGGCAGCCAGCGACGGCAGCGCCGCGCCCAAGTCGTGCGCCGCCAGACAAAGCTGGCAGACATGCGTCGGCAAGCCATCGTCGCTGCCCGCCGCATGCTCGACGGCATGCGCCCCCGTCGCCAGTTGGGCGAAGAGGAGAACGGCAACGAGAAGGAGATGGCGCAGCGGATTCACGACAGCAGTTTAATCGACCTGGACGAGCAAGCCTTTGAGATATTCGCCTTCCGGGAAGTTCAGTGCCACCGGATGATCGGCCGCGCCGGAAAGGCGGCGGACGATGCGGGCCGGACGCCCGGCATCCTGCGCCGCACCGGCAATGATTTTCTGGAACAACTCAAGACCGACACCACCGGAGCAGGAATAGGTCATCAGCAAACCGCCTGGTTTGAGCAGGCGGCAGCCGAGCAGGTTGATATCCTTGTAGGCCTTGGCCGCGCGGTCAGCATGCGCTGCCGAGGGCGCGAACTTGGGCGGGTCGAGGACGATCAGGTCGAACAGCCGGCCAGCCTTGCGGAAATCGCGCAGCGCCTGGAAGACATCGGCCTCCAGCCACTCGGCACGCTCGGCGGGCAATTGCGTATTGAGCGCCAGATTGGCCTGGGCCTGTGCCAGCGCAGGACCTGAAGAATCGATCGACAGCACGCTCGCCGCCCCGCCGGCCAGCGCCTGCAGCGAAAAGCCGCCGGTGTAGCAGAAGCAGTTGAGGACGTCCTTGCCGGCCGACAACTGGCCGAGCAGGGCGCGATTGTCGCGCTGATCGAGGTAGAAACCTGTCTTGTGGCCGCCGGCGATGTCGATGGCCAGCCGAACGCCGTTCTCCTCGATGCTCAGCGGCGTCTCGGGTGCTTCGCCATAAATCCAGCCAGTCGTCGGGCCTAAACCTTCCAGGCCGCGCACATCGGAATCAGAACGCTCATAGATGCGGGCGCAGCCAGTCGCCTTGACCAGCCCGGCGACGATGGCATTACGCCACTTGTCGGCGCCGGCCGAAGTCAGCTGAACGACCACCGTGTCGCCATACTGGTCGGCGATGACGCCGGGCAGGCCGTCGGATTCGGCATGGATCAGGCGCAAGCCCTGCTGGCCGCGCAACTCCGGCAGCACCTGACGACTGGCCACGGCCGCCGCAATGCGCCGCTTGAAGAAGGCGTCATCCACTGATTCGTCGGCATCGAACGTCCAGAAACGGGCGCGAATCTGCGACTTCGGGCTGTAGGCGGCGCGGCCTAGCGGCTTCAGGTTATCGGCCAGCACCTCGACCGTATCGCCCGGCCTGGCACGCCCTTCAAGGCGGCCGACCGAACCGGCGAACAACCACGGGTGATGTTTGAAAACCGAACGTTCCTTGCCCGGCAGCAGAATCAGCTGAGCCATGTTTTTCCCGATCTAAAAAGCAAGAAGCCCCGGTCGCCTTGCGGCAACTGGGGCTCGAAATACTGTGTCGGCTTCTATTCCATGTCCGGATCAAGCGTGACAAAGCCACGCTTGGGTCGGGCGTGGAATCAGGCGCCCAGGGCCTTGCGGTTGCGCTGATGGCACTCGGCGGCGTACATGACCTTGAACATGGTCTTGCCGGTGCTCTTGAACAGACGCTTGGTGGACTTGGAAACGCAGCGGCGTTCCAGCGAAGAACGGCGGTTACGGTTGATGGCCATGACTAACTCCTTGAATCCGGCGATTTTTCGAAACCGCCAATCATAGAGGCTGGCACATCAATCGTCAACGAAGCCTTGATTTTTGGCCGTTTTTGGCGGCCGACCGTAGCATTTGGCGACGCCTACTTGGCCTTGGCTCGCGGGTGGGCGGCGTCATAGACCTTTGCCAGGTGCTGGAAATCTAGATGCGTGTAGACCTGCGTCGAGGCGATGCTGGCGTGACCGAGCATTTCCTGTACCGCACGCAAGTCGCCGGAGGACTGCAGCACGTGCGAGGCAAAGGAGTGGCGCAGCATGTGCGGATGGACATGGGTCGGCAGCCCGAGCAGCACGGCCCGGCGAGCCAGCCTCGCCTCAACCATGCGCGGGCTGATGCGGGAGCCGCGCTGGCCGACGAACAGGGCCTTCTCACCCGGTTTGGCCAGTTCGTCGCGCACCGCCGACCAAGCGGCCAACGCCTCGCGCGCCTTGCTGCCGACCGGAACCACACGCAACTTGTTGCGCTTGCCAAGGACACGCACCTCGCCTTCATGGGCGATGCTGTCCAGCGCTTCGCAATCTAGGGCGACCAGTTCGGCCAGGCGCAGCCCGGAGGAATAGAACAGTTCGAACATCGCCAGATCGCGCGCCGCCTGCACCAGATCATCGTCCTCGGCAGGCGCCAGCAGGCGCGCCGTTTCGTCGACCGACAATGCTTTGGGCAGCAGCCGCGGCGACTTGGGCGGCCGGATGCCGTCGCAGGGATTGGCCTTGACCAACCCATGTTCGCCCAGCCAGCCAAAGAATCCGCGCCATGCCGAAAGCAGGCGCGCCAGTGAGCGCCCACTCAGTCCCTGCCCATGCAACTGTGCGATGAAGCGCCTTACATGGTGGACCTGTAGGCCAGCCAATTGAATTTCGCCGGCTACGGCCAGCAATTTGCCTAGATCCCGGCGGTAATTGGAGATGGTGTGCGGCGACAGCCGGCGCTGATCGGCCAGTTCGGCCAGCCAGGCGTCGGCTGCCAACACGGGCGTCATAGCACGCTCTTGGTCACCCGGGCCAGCGCGGCGGAAACCATTTCGCCCAGACGTTCGAGGTAGAGCGTCCCCATCTCGGCATAAAAGCGCTGCGACTCCTCACTACCCAGCGCGATCATGCCGATCGTGCCGCCGCCGTTACGCAGGGCGATCAGCGCCTGCGAGCGGATATGCGACGCGTGCTCGCCAAACCACGAGGCGGTACCGAAACCAGCCGTCGAACCGCAGTAGGGCCGGGCCAGCGTTTCAGCGAAGACCTGCAGTTCTTCGCTGACCGCGGCAAATTCAGGCAGATCCTCGATGCCTTCCGGCTTGTCCCACAGGCGCAGCGCCACGTGCGGCACCGAAAAATCGTCGCGCAGGTGGAAGTTGAGCAAATGGATCACGGCCTGAAAGGTCTCGGCGGCGATCAGTGCGACAGCCAGCCGATGCACCTTTTCGCTGATCTGGTCGTTCTCCTCGCCGAAGGCGATCAGTTCGGCCAGCTTGCTTTCGGTCGTCCGGTTCTTGTCACGCAGCGTCAGCATCTGGCGCTCGGCCAGCGAAACAGCCCGGCCGCCGTGCGGATGCGGCACGAAAATCTGCGCCATCAGGTCGGCGTACTGCTCGAAAAAGCTCGGGTTGTTCTTCAGGTAGTCCGCGATTTCCTCGGGGAACATGGCGCTCATAATTCGATTTCTCCAGTGAATACAGTGACTGCCGGCCCGGTCATCAGCACCGGCCGGTCAGCGCCGCCCCAGGCGATGCTCAGATCGCCGCCGCGCGTCGTCACGCGGACCGGCGAGTCGAGCAGGCCGCGCCGGATGCCGGCCACGACCGCTGCGCAGGCGCCGGTGCCGCAAGCCATCGTTTCGCCTGAACCTCGTTCATAAACACGCAACTTGATGGCATGCCGATCGACGATCTGCATGAACCCGGCGTTGACCCGCTGCGGGAAACGCGGGTGGCGCTCGATCAGCGGCCCATGTTCGCCGACCGGCGCGCTGTCCACACTGTCGACAACCTGCACCGCATGTGGATTGCCCATCGAGACGACGCTGGTTTCCAGTGTTTCATCGGCCACGTCGAGCAGATGGATGATCACATCGTCGTCAGCCAGGAAAGGAATGTCCGCCGGCAGGAAACTGGGAACGCCCATGTCGACCGTCACGTTGCCGTCGCCTTCGAGGCGTGGCGAAATCAGACCCTTCAAGGTCTCGACGCGAATCTCGCGCTTGTCGGTCAGCCCCTGCTCATGAACGAAGCGGACGAAGCAGCGCGCACCGTTGCCGCACTGCTCAACTTCGCCGCCATCGGCATTGAAGATTCGGTAACGGAAATCGACATCGGGCCGGGAAGGCTTTTCAACCAGCAGAATCTGGTCGCAGCCAACACCGAAATGGCGGTCGGCCAGATAGCACAGTTGTTCCGGGGTCAGCGCAACCGACTGACGAACACCGTCGAGCACGACGAAGTCGTTGCCCAAACCGTGCATTTTCGAGAATTTGAGCTTCACAAGCCGCTCCGCAAAATAATTGCAAAAAGAATAGCAGAGACAGGAAGTTGTCTCAAATTCTTAAAGTTTTTTCTCCATTACGTAATCATCCATCACGTAACCTTGACCAATGTCGTCGACGGTCAGTTCGCGCACCACGAAACCATATTTCTTGTACGAATTGATGGCATTCACGTTGCGCTTGTTGACCTGCAGAACAACACAGGGATAACCCTCGCGCTTGGCCCGGGCCGCAACATGCGCTATCAACTGGCCACCGACGCCCTGGCGCTGCACGTCCGGATGGATATACAGCTTGTCGAGCTTGAACTCGCCCTTGTAGACCTCACTGAAGGCAAAGCCGATGCGGCGCCCTTCGAAAAAGGCCTGGTCGAGCCACTTGTGCAGGTCTTCCAGGTCGTCATAAAGGCGCTCGTGACCGTAGCGCTGTTCAAGCATGAAGTCGATCTGCTCTTGGGTGATGATGCCAGGATAGGTCGCCTGCCAGATTTCGCGGGCCAGCGCCGAAATCGCGGGGACGTCGGGCGGGGTAACGGGGCGAATTTCGATATTGAGACTGTTCATTTGTAAAACCTTGGTTCTCCGGGCGGCCGGGTCTTGAAGCGCTTGTGCACCCAGTAATACTGCTCCGGCATGCGCAGTACCTGGCTCTCGATGAAACGGTTCATGAATTCGGTGTCGGCCTCTACGCTTTCACCGGGGAAATTATCCCATGCCGGCATCACTTCGACTTCATAACCATCCGGCACCTGGCGGGTGATACAGGCCACGACCTTCGCCCCGGTGAGACGAACCAGCCTGGATAAAGCCGGAATGGTTGCCGCAGGAACACCAAAGAAAGGAACAAAGATGGATTCCTTCGGGCCAAAATCCATGTCGGGCAGATAGTAGAAACGGTAACCGTCTTTCATCGCCTTGACGATCTTTCGCATGCCATCCTTACGCGAAAGCATAACGGTATCCGTAAAGCGTCCACGCCCATCGTAGAGCAACTTGTCGAGAACCCGATTCTTCTGCCGGGAATAGACGGTACATCCAGGCACATACATCGAGATCCGCGTTGCGCCTGCATCCAGTCCAACGAAATGCGGCGACAGCAGGATAATTGGACGCCCCTCCGGATCGCTCAAATTTTCCACCCCCTGGATGCGTATCAGCCGCTGCAAGCGCTCCTTCGAAGCCCACCAGCCCAGGGTGCGATCAAGGAAAGCCTTGGCAAAAACGATGAAATGTTCGCGCGCCATTGCCTCCCGCTCAGCTTCGTCCCGGTCGGGGAAGCACAAGCGTAGATTGGTCAGCACAACATTGCGGCGCTCGCGTGCAAAGAGATAAAACAACCGCCCAAGGCCACCACCCAGAGCCCGCAAAACTGGCAAGGGGAACCAGTGCACAAGCCAGAGCAAGCCAACAAGAATGTAAGACAGGAATACCGTCAAAATCTACTCCACCGGTGGCGGCTCGGCACCGCCCGGTCGTTTGTATCGGTTATAGCCCCACAGGTACTGTGCAGGGCATTCGCGGATCAGCGCCTCAATCTCAAAATTGATCTGCTGTGCTCGCTCGACCGTCGCCCCCATGAGAGATTGCCGGGGCGGCTGAAAATGCAGGCGATATCCCTGCCCGCCCGGCAAGCGCTCCCCCCAGGCCATCAGCGTCGTGGCCCCCGTTTCAGTCAGACGGGCCGCCAGCGTCATCGTGTAAGCGTAGCGCCCGAAGAATTTCAGCCAGACACCCTCACCCTCCTTGGGCGCCTGATCCGGCAACATGCCGACAGCCTGTCCTCTCTTCAGCGCCTTGATCAAAGAACGCACTCCGGAGACATCTGCCGGTGCCAGATGAAGGTTGGTTCGCTTGCGTCCCGCCAGGATCATTTCCTGAACCGCAGCCTGCTTCGGTGGCCGGTAAAGCACCGTAATGTCGCCAAAGGCCGAGTAATACTGTGCAGTAATCTCGAAGCACCCCAGATGCGGAGTGAGGAACACGATACCCTTGCCCACCAGACGGGCTTGTTCGACGTACTCCCACCCCACAACTTCCACCACTTGTGCGTTGGTGTCCTCCAGCGAACGGAGCCAGATGCGCGACAATTCCAGCATCTGCTTGCCCGCCTCGGCCGCCGCAGCCCCCCTCAGCCCGGGTGCCATGCCGGCCAAGGCCATGTTCTCCTGGAGAAAACGTCGGTAGGTCGGGGAAAGCCAATAGACCAGCCGACCCAGCCCTCCCCCGAGCAGGTGCACCAGCGACAGCGGGAGACGGGAAAGTATCCGGAAGAGAAAGACCATGAAACCCCGGGGGTTGAATCCCCGTGAGAAAAGTTTAATATTATCCGTTCGCCGAGTTAAACAGACAACTTGCGGGGCGACTAATAAATACTGCTAAAGCGTCACCGCTCGTGGTCCGAAGCTGGTAGCGCCGGACAAAAGGACCACTGGAGCTTCACATGAGCGAATATTTCTTCACTTCCGAATCCGTTGGCGAAGGCCATCCGGACAAGGTTGCCGACCAGATTTCCGATGCCATCCTCGACGCCATCCTGGCCCAGGACAAGCATTCCCGCGTCGCCGCCGAAACCCTGTGCAACACTGGCCTGGTCGTGCTGGCCGGTGAAATCACCACCAACGCCAACGTCGACTACATTCAGGTCGCCCGCGAGACGATCAAGCGCATCGGCTACGACAACACCGACTACGGCATCGACTATAAGGGCTGCGCCGTGCTCGTCGCCTACGACAAGCAGAGCCCGGACATCGCCCAGGGCGTCAATGCCGCCTACGACGACAACCTCGGCCAGGGCGCCGGCGACCAGGGACTGATGTTCGGCTACGCCTGCGACGAAACCCCGTCGCTGATGCCGCTACCGATCTATCTGTCGCACCGCCTGGTCGAACGCCAGGCCATGCTGCGCAAGGATGGCCGCCTGCCGTGGGCGCGCCCTGATGCCAAGTCGCAGGTCACCATCAAGTACGTCGACGGCAAACCCTATTGCATCGACACCGTCGTGCTGTCCACCCAGCATTCGCCGGACATCAGCCTGGAAGACCTGCGTGAGGCCACCATCGAGCAAATCATCAAGCCGGTGCTGCCGAAGGAATTGATCAAGGGCGACATCAAGTATCTGGTCAACCCGACCGGCCGCTTCGTCGTCGGCGGCCCACAGGGCGACTGCGGCCTGACTGGCCGCAAGATCATCGTCGACACCTACGGCGGCGCAGCCCCGCATGGCGGCGGCGCTTTCTCGGGCAAGGATCCTTCCAAGGTCGACCGCTCCGCTGCCTATGCCACCCGCTATGTCGCCAAGAACATCGTTGCCGCAGGACTGGCGTCGCGCTGCCTGGTCCAGGTTTCCTACGCTATTGGCGTGGCCGAACCCACTTCGATCATGGTCGAGACCTACGGCACTGGCAAGGTCAACAACGAAACCCTGACGGCACTGGTCCGCAAGCACTTCGATCTGCGCCCGAAGGGCATCGTCAACATGCTCGACCTGCTTCGCCCGATCTACCAGAAAACTGCAGCCTATGGCCATTTCGGCCGCGACGAACCGGAGTTCTCCTGGGAAGCCACCGATCGCGCGAATCTGCTGAAATCGGATGCTGGTTTGTAATAAATTTAACAAATCCGCACACAAGGGGCCACACAGGCCCCTTTTTTGTTACTAAAATCGGGGCTCGATGCTGAAAAAAATCCCCGTTCATCAACTTTCTCTGGGCATGCACCTCCAGGCGTTCTGTGGCGCCTGGCTGGACCATCCGTTCTGGAGGACGAAATTCGTCCTGAGCGACCCGAAAGACCTCACCTTAATTCTGGAAAGTCCGATTTCGGAGGTCTGGATCGACATTTCCAAGGGCCTTGATGTTGCCACCGGAGAAGCGGCCGACCCGGCTACGATCGTTACCGCTGAGGATGTCCCAACGCCCGCACCAGTCGTTCAGGAAAAAGCCTCGTTCAACGACGAAGTAAAACGCGCCGCAAAAATTTGTGCCAAGGGCAAGGAAGCAGTCGTCTCGATGTTTCAGGAAGCCCGGATGGGCAAGGCGATCGAAGCCGAAGCCGCCGCACCGCTGGTCGAGGAAATTTCCAATTCGGTGATGCGTAACCCGGGCGCGCTAATCAGCCTGGCCCGGCTGAAGACAGCCGACGATTACACCTTCATGCATTCGGTGGCCGTCTGCGCGTTGATGATCGCGTTGGCCCGCCAGCTTGGTCTCGACGAGCAGCAGACGCGCGATGCCGGTATGGCCGGCCTGCTACATGATCTCGGCAAGGCAATGATTCCGATGGAAATCCTCAACAAACCCGGCAAGCTGACCGATGAGGAATTTGCCCTGGTCAAGACCCATCCCGAGGAAGGCCACAAATTGCTCCTCGCAGGCATAGGCATCAGCGAGATGACCCGTGACGTCTGCTTGCACCATCACGAGAAAGTCGACGGCAGCGGCTACCCGAAACGCCTGAACAGCGAGACGATGAGCCTGTTCGCCAAGATGGGCGCCGTCTGCGACGTTTACGATGCTGTCACTTCCAACCGCCCTTACAAGGCGGGCTGGGATCCAGCCGAATCGATCAAACGGATGGCGGAATGGAAAGGCCATTTCGACCCTGCCGTCTTCCAGGCCTTCGTCAAGAGCCTGGGCATCTACCCGATCGGCTCACTGGTCAGGCTGGAATCGGGCAAGCTCGGCGTCGTGATCGAACAGGGCGAGCAGTCGCTGCTAAAACCCAAGGTCAAGGTGTTTTTCTCGACCAAATCACAGGCCTACATCAAGCCGGAAGTCATCGACATTGCCCGCAGCCCTGAGAAAATCGCCGGCCGCGAAGAAGCCGCCAAGTGGGGCATCAAGGATGTCGACCGCTACTGGGCCGGCGACAAAGCCTGAAAAGGGTTTATAATCCGCAACCTACCGAGGGGCGCTGCAGGGGTCCATCCCCCCAGGCTCGGTTCTAAACTGCGCTCACCCATTTAATCCGTGCCGGGCACGGGATGCCGGGTGAGCATCCCTCCCGGCCACAGTTCATCAGGAGCTTACTGTGGCTGAATTCAAAGACTGCGTCATCGCCGACATCAACCTTGCCGACTGGGGTCGCAAGGAAATCCTCATTGCCGAAACCGAAATGCCGGGCCTGATGGCCATTCGCGAAGAATTCGCGAAGACCCAGCCGCTCAAGGGCGCCCGTATCACCGGTTCGCTGCACATGACTATCCAGACCGCCGTTCTGATCGAGACGCTGACCGCGCTCGGCGCTGAAGTCCGCTGGGCCTCGTGCAACATCTTCTCGACCCAGGATCACGCTGCTGCTGCGATCGCCGCGCAGAACATCCCTGTCTTCGCCGTCAAGGGCGAAACCCTGGTCGATTACTGGGACTACACCCACCGCATCTTTGAATGGGCCGACGGCGGCTATTCGAACATGATCCTCGACGACGGCGGCGATGCCACGCTGCTGCTGCACCTCGGCGCACGTGCCGAGAAGGACATCTCCCTGCTGGCCAAGCCGGGCTCCGAAGAAGAAACCATCCTCTTCGCCGCCATCAAGGCCAAGCTGGCCGTCGATCCGACCTGGTACTCCGTGCGCCTGGCCCAGATCAAGGGTGTCACCGAGGAAACCACCACCGGCGTCCATCGCCTGTACCAGATGCATCAGCGTGGCGAACTCAAGTTCCCGGGCATCAATGTCAATGACTCGGTGACCAAGTCCAAGTTCGACAACCTCTACGGCTGCCGCGAATCTCTGGTCGACGGCATCAAGCGCGCCACCGACGTGATGATCGCCGGCAAGATCGCCGTGATCGCCGGCTATGGCGACGTGGGCAAGGGCTCCGCCCAGGCCATGCGCGCCCTGTCGGCCCAGGTCTGGGTTACCGAAATAGACCCGATCTGCGCCCTGCAGGCCGCCATGGAAGGCTACCGTGTGGTGACCATGGAGTACGCCGCCGACAAGGCCGACATCTTCGTCACGACGACCGGCAATTTCCACGTCATCACCCATGACCACATGGTCGCGATGAAGAACAACGCCATCGTCTGCAACATCGGTCACTTCGACAACGAAATCGACGTCGCTTCGATCGAGAAGTACCAGTGGGAAGAGATCAAGCCGCAAGTCGACCACGTCATCTTCCCGGACGGCAAGCGCATCATCCTGCTCGCCAAGGGTCGCCTCGTTAACCTCGGTTGCGGCACTGGCCATCCGTCCTACGTGATGTCCTCGTCGTTCGCCAACCAGACCATCGCCCAGATCGAACTGTGGACCGAAGCCGTCAAGGGTTCCAACAAGTACCCGATCGGCGTGTACACGCTGCCCAAGCACCTCGATGAAAAGGTCGCCCGTTTGCAGTTGAAGACGCTGAACGCGCAACTTTCGGAGCTGACCGACGAACAGGCTGCCTACATCAGCGTGCCGAAGGAAGGCCCGTACAAGGCCGATCACTACCGTTACTAAGCGCTCGCCAAGATGCTGAATCTGATCGCTGCCTGGATCGTCAATGCGCTGGCCCTGCTGGCGCTGCCTTACGTCATTCCGTCGATCCAGGTGGCCGGGTTCGGCACGGCGCTACTTGTCGCCGTCGTCCTCGGCCTGATCAACACGCTGCTGCGGCCGTTGCTGATCCTGCTGACCCTACCGGCAACGCTGCTCACGCTGGGGCTGTTCATCTTCGTCATCAACGCCCTGCTGTTCCAGTTGGCAGGTTATCTGGTGGACGGCTTCAATGTCGGCGGATTCTGGCCGGCCCTGCTCGGCTCGCTGGCCTACAGCCTGATTTCCTGGTTGCTCAGCGCGATTCTCCTGCGCAAATAGCCGGCGATGAGCATGAACTCCTTCCACGCGCGACAGAAAAAGCCGCGTCCGCCACGCGAACCGTCGTACGAGCGACCGGCTGGCGTGACGCGGGCGGATGCCCTGCTCGTCGCCCAAAAGCTGGCCCCCTCGCGTACGGCAGCCCAATGGCTGATCAAGGAAGGCCGGGTCAGTTGGGCCGGCGGCACGATCAACAAGCCGGCAATGGATTTGCCTGACGACACGCCGCTGACCGTGGCCGCCGATCCCGATGCCCATTTCGTCTCGCGCGGCGGCCTGAAGCTGGCCGGCGCGCTGGCCCGGACCGGGTTGAAGGTGGCCGGCAAGGTCTGTCTGGATATCGGCCAGTCGACCGGGGGATTCACCGACTGCCTGTTGCAGAGCAGCGCCCGCCATGTCGTCGGCGTCGACGTCGGTCATGGTCAGCTGCACGCCCAGTTGCGCCACGATCCGGCGGTTACTGCCATCGAGGGCATCAACTGCCGGGCGCTCACTGCTGCCGATCTCGGCACGGCTTTTCCTGAAGGCGGCTTCGACCTGATCGTCGGCGACGTCTCCTTCATCTCGTTGACGCTGATCCTGCCGCAACTTCCTCCCCTCCTGGCCGCGCATGGCGACATGCTGCTGCTCGTCAAACCTCAGTTCGAGGTCGGCCCCGAAAATATCGGCAAAGGCGGCATCGTTCGCGACCCTGCCCTGTACCGCGAAGTGGAAAAAAAGCTTTGCGATTTTGGCCAAAAAATCGGGCTGACCGTAGCATTGTGGCTGGACAGCCCGATTACCGGCGGCGACGGCAACCGCGAATTTTTCATCTGGTTAAACAAATGAATACAGAAATCTCCATCGAATTTTTCCCGCCGCAGACGCCAGAAGGTGTCGAAAAGCTAAGGGCCACCCGTCAGGAACTGGCAAAACTGAAGCCGGAATTCTTCTCGGTCACCTATGGCGCCGGCGGCTCGACCCGCGAGCGCACCTTCTCGGTCGTCAAGGAAATTGCCGCCGAAGGCTTTGACGCGGCACCACACCTGTCCTGCATCGGCTCCAGCCGCGACAGCATTCGCGAAATCCTCGGCGAGTACAAGGCGGCCGGAATCAAGCGCACCGTCGCCCTGCGCGGCGACCTGCGCGGCGACCTGCCCTCGGGCATGGCCGAGACCGGGGAGTTTCGCTACGCCAACGAACTGGTCGACTTCATTCGCGCCGAAACCGGCGACTGGTTCAGCATCGAAGTCGCGGCCTACCCGGAATGGCACCCCCAGGCGCGCAGCCCGCAGGACGACATGTCGGCCTTCGTGCGCAAGGTCAAGGCCGGCGCCAACTCGGCGATCACCCAGTATTTCTACAATGCCGACGCCTATTTCCACTTCGTCGATGAAGCCAGGGCCCAGGGCGTGGACATCCCCATCGTCCCCGGCATCATGCCGATCGCAGGCTTCACCAAGCTGGCCCGGTTCTCCGACGCCTGCGGCGCCGAAATTCCACGCTGGATGCGCAAGAAGTTCGAGAGCTACGGCGACGATGCCGATTCGATCCGTGCCTTCGGCCTCGATGTCGTCACCGAATTGTGCGAACGCCTGCTCCAGGGCGGCGCGCCCGGCCTGCACTTTTATTGCATGAACATGGCGCCGCTGACCACGGAAATCTGCCGCCGCCTGGGTTGAGGGGTAAATGCTACGGTCGCCGGCAAAAAAGGCCGATTTTCACGGCTTTATCGCAATCGGGGTGCTGCCCGGAAATCCTTCAACCAGAGATATCTCTGAAATTCCTTCCAGTGCGTTGACGCTCCCGACGGGCCTCTATATAATGCGCGCTTCCCGTCGGTCGGGTCGGTAGCTCAGTCGGTAGAGCAGCGGACTTTTAATCCGTTGGTCCCGAGTTCGAATCTCGGCCGACCCACCAGTTTCAACTGGGGGAAATCGGGGCGTTAGCTCAGTTGGTAGAGCAGCGGACTCTTAATCCGTAGGTCCACAGTTCGAATCTGTGACGCCCCACCAGAATTACCAAGCACTTAGCCTCGGCCTAGCGCCGGGGCTTTTTGCTTCAGTAGCAGTAGCAGTAACTCAGGTGATGCCACCTGATCGGACGCGGGGTGGAGCAGTTGGCAGCTCGTCGGGCTCATAACCCGAAGGTCGCAGGTTCAAGTCCTGCCCCCGCAACCACCGGATACCAGCAAAAAGGCCAGTCGATCGACTGGCCTTTTTGCTTTGGCGCTCCTTGACTTACTTGCGCCCGAATTTCTCGGTCAACTGATTCAGCTTTTCGGCCCGGCGCTGCTCTGCCTTCGCTTCTTCCGCAGCAGCCTTGCGCTGGTCTGCCTGCTTCTTGAAGCGGTCGCGCAGCAGTTCTGCGGCGTGTTGACGGTTCTCGTCGGTCACTTCGCCGGCCGGCGTGCCATCCAGATTCAGGCGCACCGTTCCCTTTTCCATTTCCTTCAGATAGCGCGTCGAGATGGTGTGGCTGCGCATGGCCAGACGCAGGGACTTCTTGCTGACTTCCGGCAACTGGGCGAAAACCTGCTTGTCGATGCCGATAGCCAGCGGGCTGAAGTTGCGGAAAACGTCGAATCGCGTCTGCAGGTCCTTGAGCAGGACACGGGCGTCGATGGGCTTGTCGGTAGAGGCTTCGGTAGTCGTCATGATGAAACGGAAACGGGTTGAGGCGCGAAGGTTAGCACGAAGGGGCGCCGTTTCGGCTGCGAAATCGGCTTTCAGACGCCGTTTTTGCGGAACCAGGCCAGCATCCGTTGCCAGCCATCCTCCGCCTCTTCCTTGCGGTAGCTGGGCCGGTAATCGGCATGGAAGGCGTGCGGCGCATTGTCGTAAACGTGGATTTCCGATGCCCGGGCTGCCGGACTGCCTTGCTGCAAGGCCTTTTCCATCGATTCGACGGTCTCCAGCGGAATTCCCGTGTCCAGCCCACCGTAGAGACCGAGCACCGGCGCCTTGAGCTGGGCGACCAGATCGGTCGGATGTTTCGGCGTCATCGCATTCACCGGGCCGACCAGCTTGCCGTACCAGGCCACGCCAGCCTTGACGGCCGGATTGTGGGCGGCATACAGCCAGGTGATCCGCCCGCCCCAGCAGAACCCGGTCACCGCCAGTCGGCCGGTGTCGGCACCCTGCTTTGCCGCCCAGGCAACGCAGGCGTCAAGATCGCCCATAACCTGGGCATCGGGCGTCTTGCCGGTGATTTTGTCGAGTATTTCCGGAATGCTGGCAATTTGCCGCGGGTCGCCCTGACGGGCGAACAAATCCGGACCGATGGCGAAATAGCCCAGCTTGGCCAGACGACGACAGGTGTCGCGGATGTATTCGTGCGCCCCAAAAATTTCGGAAACAACCAGCACGACTGGTTGCCGGTTTACCCCGACGGGCGCTGCGCGGTAGGCGACCATCTCGCCGTCGCTGACCAGCACCTTGACTTCGCCGGCAAGCAGGCCGACGGCGTCGGTAGTGATTGCCGTCTGCGCCATGACCGGCTGGGTAGCCAGTGCGAACCCGGCACCCAAGCTGGTCACCAGAAAACTCCGGCGATCAAAGCGCTGGGCCGGGACAAGGCTGTCGAAATCGGACTCGGTAGTCATATGACGGCTCCTCAACGGGGATTACATCAGGACGATGTCGTACTGCTCGGGTGTTGTATTTTTAATATCCATTGCAATACACAAACTAATTATAAATCAATAACATCTAAGAATATTAGTACACGAACATCTATTGTTATCGCGCATTGTCGCCACTAAAATGTGTAGCTAGCTGAGTAGCTAGCTACACATTTTGGGGCGAAACATGCAACGCAAAAGCAAAACAAAGGACAAGCTCAAACCCGTCCAAATACAACACTGGGTTCGAGCCGCTCAAAGCGGCGAAATTCCCACTATCAAAGATACCGAAACAGGCGCAGTTATCCAACTCCGCTATCCGCTGGCAATCTCCGACGGAGATGGACTTACATTCACGCTATCTCGAACAGCCACAGCAACATGGATTCTGCGATACCGTCACGGCGGGAGGCAGAAAGAGCTTACTATCGGGAATTACCCAGACATCACTCTTGCCGAGGCGCGCCGGCTTGCCAGAGAAAAGCGAGCCGAGATTGATCGTGGTGGAGATCCTGCTGCGGAAAAGCGAAAGGCTACTGCCGCAGCCTTCCAAGACTGGAACGTCAGGGAACTCATCCAGGATTACCGGGAAAAAGTACTCACTGCTCTCGGCAATAGCACGCAGCGCAGCTATAGCCGGGCATTAATTCGGATTGAAACGCAACTCGGATCACTTCCCGTCTCCAAAATCACGCCGCAAGATATCGTTGCACTGCTCGAATCCCAAAAAATCGCGTGGTCGGAATCACGAATGTTGCTCTGCACCGCAAAAATGCTCTTTAAGCATGCCGCAGGCCGCAAGCTTCTGGCTATCAACCCATGTATCGGTATTGAACTAGCGTCCCTGGTTGGCAAGCGACCGCCGATCCGGCGGAGACTCATGCTTTCAGAAGACGAACTCAAGCAATTGCTGCATGCAAATATGCGGAAGGAAAACCTTCTGGCCATCAAGCTACTGCTCGTCAATGCTGTTCGCTCCGAAGAACTATTCAATGCGCGTTGGGAGCATTTCGATTTCGACAACAACGTGTGGAGCATCCCTTCCAGCAAAACCGGACCAGGCATTCAAATTCCGCTGACAAAACAGGTACGAGAATGGCTTTTGGAACTCAAGGCTTTGAGCGGTGACTCTGCGTTCATCCTTCCAGCGCGAAGTGAAAGCCGACGGACGCGATTTGACGACGATGATGGTCCTATCAGCAAAGACACGATCAGGTCCGCGATTGATTACTGGCTCGAAACCGCCGAACCGAAGCCAAACATCCGGAGATTCACGCCCCATGATCTTCGTTCGACGGCCAAGAGCCATATGCGCGCACTGGGCATTCCGCGCGACATTACGGAGATGTGCCTGAATCACAAGCTGCAAGGCATCGAAGGGATATACGACGTCCACACGTATTTCCAGGAACGGAAAGATGCGCTGACCCGATGGAACGACTACCTGAGCAGCCTTGAGAAGGCCTATACCCTTTTTGCATTGCAGGCTGCCAAAGTTAGCAGCTCCTACCTCTAGCCTTGCATTTCGATGTACGGTGAAAACGCCACCGCAGAGCAGAAGCTGCTTTGTCCAAGGTGGCCGCGCACCAGTTAGCCGCCCCCAGCCTCGCCCTTTGCGGCAGAGGCAACCAGTCTCCCCGGAATACCTTTTCTCCTCCGTCTGATTAGGCGAGGCGGCGCTGTCGTGCGTGCTTTCAACCCATCATTTGGAGCAATGCCATGAGCACAGCAAACACCAACAACCCGCTTTCCTTCCAACTGGCCTTCACTCGGGTTCAGCAGACCGAGTACAACGACTGCGCCTTCGCGTGTATCGCCATGCTGGCCGGCAAGACCATCGCGGAAGTCCGTCAGGTCGCCATCGAGAAATTCAAGCATCCGAAGCACGGTCCTTATTGGCTCGACGAAGCGATTATTTCAAAGCTTCTGACGCATTACGGCTGGGTTGGCACCGTATACAAAGCTAGTTCCGGCATTGCATCGTTGCCGGATATTGCTCTGGGTATGGGCGAATACAATTCCGAGACCGAAATCGGCAGGCATGTCCTGTTCCATCGCTTCACGCCGCAAGGCGCGAAACAGCCGGTGGAATACATCATTGATCCCGCCTTTTGGATCGAGGAGAAGCAGCGGGTTCGTACCGACATCAAGGGCTTCCCCATTGCTTGGTACATCGGTGTGCATCCGATGCAAAAAGCAGCCGCAAAATAGAGCGTGCAGCCGAACACGCTTCATCCGGCGTTGATCGGTCAGCGGCTTGCTGCGGTGCGGGTGTTTGAACCGCAGCAAGCCCCCTTGTCGTCAAAAGACATATGGGGGCCGCCACTGCTGTTTGGCGGCGTAGCCCTTGTCTTCGAGCAGCAGGCATTGATACTGACTTCGCCGCTCCGCTACCGCTTGAAACCGTTGGGCAGTTACTACGGCTTGTCGGACGGCCGAAGCGTCTCCTTGGGGTACAGAGTCACACTGTGCGATACCGACGAACTCGACGCCTTGCTACCCATAGCGGCTTGCCTGCCTCATTGGCTGGGATGGAAGGCCTATTCACTGCCTGCCATCGGCAACACACTGAAGTCGTTGCAAGTCGTCGCATCCCGCTGGGTAGTGAATCGCTGGGAAGTTGAGTCGTCCTTTGGGGCAGAACTACGTTATTGCTTACGCTACCACTCCGAACCAGACGGCGTTATCGAGGTGGCAAGCGGTATGGGCGAGGTTATTCGTCCTGAGTCGCTTCCATTGCGAGCGGGCATTCTTCCTCAACCATAATGCTCATCGAGACGCCGAAGGCCAAGGCAATCTTGGCGATATTGCGGATGGAGATATTGCGCTCGCCACGCTCACATGAAGACACGTAGTTAATGTGAAGTCCGGCCAACTCGGCGAGCTTTTCCTGCGTCAATCCACGCTCCTTGCGGAGTCGCTTCATGTTCGCTGCAAACAGGCGCTGCGCTGCAAGGTCATCGGACTTGGAATTCACACTCGAAGTGTGTCTTTCACCCCCTAAACAAACCACACACGATGAGTGTGATTTATGGAGATGCCATTAGAATCACACTCATCGTGTTTATATGGAGCCAACATGAAGCTTTCCCGTTTTTTCCTCCCCGTCATTTGCATGTCCGCAGCCTTGTCGGGATGTTCATCCAAACCCGAAACCGCCGATATTCAGAAAGATTTGGCTGCCGCCTATGCTTGCCCCTTGATTGAGCTATCCGATGTGAAGAAAGTAGATGGCGCCGAAGCCAACGGCAAACTCTATGAGGTCGCCTTCACGCACACCGTCAGCGTGAAAGGTGGAGCCGATGCCGCAGCCAAACTGTTCTCGGAATGGGCTTATCTCGAAGCACAGGTACAGCCAACGCAGATCGCCTTGGATAAGGCCTACTTTGACGCCGATGTGCGAGTGGCACAGGGGCAACTCCCCGGTGGGCGCAATGCCGATCCCGAAGTACAACGCCTGAGCAAAGCCAAGGAACAACTGGCAGCACGTCTGGCTGCGCTGATGCCCTGCGAGACGATAGAGGCCGTGACTCGCCTGCAAGTGATGCGTACCGCTGCCGAAGAAGCGGCAAAGTCAGGCCAAGCGCAGATTGCCGTTCCGGTGGCGATCAAGGTGCGTGGTAACGGGCATATGGGCAAGGCAGAAAGCGGCTGGCACTTTGCCGACATGCCAGCCTTCAGCACGGTCGAGATCGTTGCCGCACCGGCCACCTACCCGCGTTTCAAGCCTGAGACCACGGCAAGCAGTGCAGCCTCAGGGAATGAGCGCCGGCTCGTCGGCAAGATGCGCGGCGGACTCACCGATAGTTGCCTTGAGGTGGCAACGGGCGCTGAAAGCAAATGCTATAACCTACCGCCAGATTCAGAGTTGGCCGCACGTATCTTCAATGCCTGCAAAGATGGCGATATGTGTGCGATTACCGGCCAATTCGATGACAAGGATGAGCGGCTGACTCAGTTCAGCAAGGTCGAGAAGACTGCTCAGTAACCCGGCGAAGGGAGAGGCGTTGCGATGAAAGCTTGGTTTGTAGCATTGGCATTGTCCGTCTTCGCGATGAATTGCAACGCCGAAGGTACGTTGTTCAAGGTGCCGACTCGGGACGGTGTTACCACGACCTTGTTCTGGGAAACCGTCCCGAATGCGAAAGCGACGGTATTCCTCTTTCCGGGTGGCGGGGGTGGCTTTGGCAAGGTGGAAGATGGCAAGGCCATGAGCAACAACTTCCTGGTGCGCTCTGAATCTTATTTCATCGCCAACGGGTTCAACGTGGCTATCTTCGGGCGGCCCAGCGACTCGGAAGATCTCGACTACCCCGACCGGATCAGCGACACGCACATGACGGATGTGCGCAAGGTGCTGGAGTTTGTAAAAACGAAATCAGATGCGCCGGTTTGGGTGGTCGGCACCAGCCGGGGAACCATCTCCGCAACAGCTACGGCGATTAATCTTCAGAACAGCATTGCTGGGGTGGTATTGACCTCCAGCGTAGTCAATTACAAGAAGGTGGGTGCTGTTCCGAAACAGGATTTGGCGGCAATCAAGATTCCTGTGCTGGTCTTGCATCACAGCAAAGACGAGTGCCTGCTTTGTCGCCCCTACGAAGTGCCGGCCATACTGCGGGGGCTAACCAATGCGCCCGTGAAGAAGGAAATCATGGTTGATGGTGGGGCGAATCCGAGTGGGGACGTTTGTGCTGCTTTGCATTGGCACGGATATGCGGGGATGGAGCAAGAGGCGGTCGCCCTAATTGGAAACTGGATAAAACGTCCCACCAATTGATTCCCTCCGTGGCTCCCCGCGCCACCATGACAAAGCGATTGCCTCTCTTTGTCCTCCCTGCCGCCTGCGTTAAAGTAGCTGACTTCCGGTGCTTGGCACTAGACCAATAAGAAACCAGCCTATGGCAATCAAGAAATCCGAACTCTATTCATCCCTCTGGGCCTCTTGCGACGAGTTGCGCGGCGGCATGGATGCCAGCCAGTACAAGGACTACGTACTCGTCCTGCTGTTCGTCAAATACGTTTCAGACAAGTACGCCGGAGTGCCCTACGCGCCAATCACCATTCCTGATGGCGCCAGCTTCAAGGATATGGTCGCGCTCAAGGGCAAGTCCGACATCGGCGACCAAATCAACAAAAAGATCATCGGCCCGCTGGCGAACGCCAACAAGCTGTCGGACATGCCGGACTTTAACGATCCGGGCAAACTCGGCAGCGGTCAGGAAATCGTCGACCGGCTCACCAACCTGATTTCGATCTTCGAGAACAAGGCGCTCGATTTTTCCAAGAACCGTGCGGACGGCGACGATATTCTCGGTGACGCCTACGAATACCTGATGCGCCACTTTGCCGCCGAAAGCGGTAAGAGCAAGGGTCAGTTCTACACCCCCGCCGAAGTCAGCCGCATCATGGCGCAGATCATCGGCATCCACGAAGCCGTTACCACCAACGACACCACGGTGTATGACCCGACCTGCGGTTCGGGTTCGTTGCTGCTCAAGGTTGGTGACGAGGCGAAAGCCAACGTCACACTCTACGGGCAGGAAAAGGATGCCGCTACGTCCGGCTTGGCGCGGATGAACATGATCCTGCACAACAACCCGACGGCGGAAATCAAACAGGGCAACACGCTCGCCAATCCGCGCTTCACCGGCGATGATGGTCAGCTCAAAACCTTCGACTTCGTCGTCGCCAACCCTCCGTTCAGCGACAAACGCTGGAGCACCGGCCTCGATGCGCTCAACGACCCACACGAGCGTTTCAAGCACTACGGCACGCCGCCGGCCAAACAGGGCGACTACGCGTACCTGCTGCACATCATCCGGTCGCTCAAGAGCACCGGCAAAGGCGCGTGCATCCTGCCGCATGGTGTCCTGTTTCGGGGCAACGCCGAGGCCGACATTCGCCGCAACCTGATTCGCCGGGGCTACATCAAAGGCATCATCGGGCTGCCGGCCAACCTGTTCTACGGTACAGGCATCCCGGCGTGCATTGTCGTCATCGACAAAGAAAACGCCCATACGCGCAAGGGCATCTTCATGATCGACGCCAGTGCCGGCTTCATGAAGGACGGCCCGAAGAACCGCCTGCGCGACTGCGACATCCACAAGATCGTCGACGTATTCAACCGCCGTGACGACAGCGACCCCAAGTACGCCCGGACGGTCAGCATCGAGGAAATCGAGAGGAACGATTTCAACCTCAATATTCCGCGCTACATCGACAGCCAGCAGGCCGAAGACATTCAGGACATCGAAGGCCACCTGAAAGGCGGCATCCCCAGCAGCGACGTGGATGCGCTCGATGCTTTCTGGAAGGTTTGCCCGCAACTGCGTCAGGCGTTGTTCAAAGCCAATCGCCCCGGCTACGTCGACCTCGCCACGCCCAAGCAGGCGATCAAATCGACGATCTACGAGCACCCGGAATTCGTCGCCTATATCACCGACATGAACGGGCACTTTGCCGCTTGGCGGCAGCGCGTCGCGCAGACGCTCAAGAACCTGCAACCTGGCTGCCACCCCAAAACCGTCATTCACGATTTGGCCGAAGACCTGCTCGCGCACTACGCCGGCAAGCCACTGATCGACCGCTACGCCGTGTTCCAGCACCTGATGGACTATTGGTCGTCCACCATGCAGGACGATTGCTACCTGATCGCCGCCGATGGCTGGAAGGCCGAAACCTCCCGCATTGTCGAAACTAACAAGAAGGGAAAGGAAGTCGATAAAGGCTGGGCTTGCGACCTGATCCCGAAGTCTCTGATCGTTGCGCGTTACTTCGCCGCCCAGCAAGCCGCCATTCGCGAGCAGGAAACCGCGCTCGAAAGCGTTTCCGCGCAGATGGCCGAAATGGAAGAGGAACACGGCGGCGAAGAGGGCTTGTTCGCCGAACTCGACAAGGTGAACAAGGCCAACGTCACCGCCCGCCTGAAAGAGATCAAGGGTGATTCAGAAGCCAAGGACGAAGCCGCCGCGCTCAATGCCTGGCTGAAGCTCTGCATGCAGGAGGCCGACCTCAAGAAAGGGCTGAAGGAAGCCGAGGCCAAACTGGACACGCTGGCCTACGCCCAGTACCCAAAGCTCAGCGAGGCCGACATCAAGGCGCTGGTCGTCGAAGACAAATGGCTTGCCGCCATTGATGCCGACATCCACGGCGAAATGGACAGCATCAGTCAGGCGCTGACACAACGCGTCAAGGAACTAGCCGAACGCTACGAAACACCGTTGCCGGCCCTCACCGGCAAGGTCGCCGATCTTTCCGCCAAGGTGGCGGCGCATCTGAAGAAGATGGGGTTCGAGGCATGAGCGTTGGCAGCTTGCAAAAAAATCGGTGCAACGCCGCCGCCCCGCCAGCGCCGATTTTTGGCTGGGGAGGTGGGCGATGAGCGTGATTCGAGCTGGCTACAAGCAGACCGAGCTGGGGGTGGTTCCCGAGGACTGGGCCGTCAAGTCACTTGGGCAAATAAGTGATCCAGTCAGAGGTGGCTCGCCGCGACCTGCCGGCGACTCAAGGTTCTTCAACGGGACTTATATCCCGTGGCTGACTGTTGCTGCACTTACCAATATTCCAGAGTCACAGCTCGTAGTAACTGAAACCGCCACGTGTCTGACTGAAGAAGGTTCCTTGCGTAGCAGAACCCTATTGCCGGGAACGTTAATCATCGCAAACAGCGGCGCGACGCTCGGGGTTGCAAAGATATTGGGTGTCCGATGCTGCGCCAATGACGGAATCGCGGCCCTTCTCAACGTCGACAAGAACGTCAGCGCCAAATACTTGGCGCACTTCATCAATACGAGAACTGTCTATCTCAGGGACGTTGTCGCCACCGGAAACGGGCAGCCAAACCTGAATACAGGATTGATTGGTGAATTCAGTGTTCCCTTACCTGCGACAAAGGAAGAACAAGAAGCCATCACCGAAGCGTTGAGCGATGCGGATGCTCTCATCGAATCGCTGGAGCAACTGATCGCCAAAAAACGCCACCTCAAGCAAGGTGCCATGCAGGAATTGCTCACCGGCAACAAGCGCCTGCCGGGGTTCAGTGGGGAGTGGGAGGTGAAGCGATTGGGTGATGTTGGCGAATGCTTACGTGGCGTCGCGTATCGAGGAGACAGCGACTTATCTGCCTTCGATACCAGCCACACCAAGCGGCTTCTTCGGTCGAACAACGTTCAGGATGCTGCCGTTATCACGACAGATATTCAGTTCGTCAACTCTGACAGGGTGTCAGAAAAGCAAGTCCTCCGCGAGCGCGACATTCTTATCTGCATGGCTAACGGTAGTAAGGCGCTGGTTGGCAAAGCTGGGTTTTTCAATGTGAGTGATGGCTATGAATATACCTTTGGTGCGTTCATGGGCTGTTTTCGCACCGGTTCCACGGATGCCAATCCCACGTTTGTCTTTTACTTGTTTCAGACCGGGCGCTACCGAAACTACATCAATAACCTCCTTGCTGGTTCAAGCATTAACAACCTAACTCCGACCAGTATCGAGTCGCTGGATTTTTCAATCCCGCCGCTGCCCGAACAAACCGCTATCGCTGTCGCCATATCCGACATGGACGCCGAAATTGCCACGCTAGAAGCTGAACTCACCAAAACCCGCACCCTCAAGCAAGGCATGATGCAGAAGCTGCTCACTGGGGAGATTCGCCTGATATGACCATTGGCCAACCTGAACGCGCCACGCAGAACCGTGTCCTCGCACTGTTCAACAAGGAACTGGGCTATCGCCTGCATGGCGATTGGACTGACCGCCCGAACAACAGCAACATCGAGGCGGACCTGCTGTCGGCCTGGCTTGCCAAGCGGGGCTACAGCACGGTACAGATTGCCCGCGCCCTCGACCGCCTGCGTACCGAGGCCGGCAACCCGAACCGCAGCCTCTACGACAACAACAAGGCGGTGTACAGCCTGTTGCGCTACGGCGTACAGGTGCAAGCGGCAGCCGGCGAGAACGCCGAAACGGTCTGGCTGATCGACTGGAAGGAACCGACGCAGAACGATTTTGCGGTCGCCGAAGAGGTCACCTTGCACGGCAACCATGAGCGCCGCCCCGACGTGGTGTTCTACGTGAACGGGATCGCTGTCGGCGTGCTGGAACTGAAGAACAGCCGCGTCTCGATCGGCGACGGCATCCGGCAGAACCTTTCCAACCAGCAACCGGAATTCAATGCGTGGTTCTTCAGCACGGTGCAGTTCGTCTTTGCCGGCAACGATTCCGAGGGGCTGCAATACGGAACCATCGGCACTGGCGAGAAATATTTCCTGAAGTGGAAGGAAGACGAAGCCGACAACAGCCGCTTCAAGCTCGACAAGTACCTGCTCAAGATGTGCAACAAGGCACGGCTGATCGAGTTGATGCACGACTTCGTGCTCTTCGACGGCGGCATCAAGAAGCTGCCCCGCGTGCATCAGTATTTCGGCATCAAGGCGGCGCAGGCCCATGTGAAGCGGCGCGAGGGCGGCATCCTCTGGCACACGCAGGGTAGCGGCAAGAGCATCGTCATGGTGCTGCTCGCCAAATGGATTCTGGAGAACAACCCGAACGCCCGCGTCGTCATCGTCACCGACCGCGACGAACTCGACAAGCAGATAGAGGGCGTTTTCATCGCTGCCGGTTATCCGATGGCTCGCGCCAGCAGCGGGCGCGACCTGATGGGCAAGCTTGGGCAGGCATCGCCGCGCCTCTTGTGTTCGCTGGTTCATAAATTCGGCAAGAAGGGCGTGGATGACTTCGAGCAGTTCATCAAGGAACTGGAGGCCGAACCCAGCCCGACCGTGGGAGAGGTGTTCGTCTTCGTCGATGAATGCCACCGCACGCAGAGCGGCAAGCTGCACCGGACGATGAAGGCGCTGATGCCCAACGCGGTATTCATTGGTTTCACTGGCACGCCCCTGCTCAAGCAGGACCGGCAGACCAGCCTCGAAGTCTTCGGCGGCTACATCCATACCTACAAGTTCAGCGAGGCGGTCGAGGATGAGGTGGTGCTCGATCTCGTCTATGAGGCCCGCGACATCGACCAGAAACTCGGCTCCAGCGACAAGATTGACGCCTGGTTCGACGCCAAGACCAAGGGACTGAACGACTGGCAGAAGGCGGCGCTGCGCGAGCAGTGGGGCACGATGCAGAACGTGCTCAGCTCGAAATCCCGCATGGACCGCGTAGTGGCCGACATCGTTTTCGACTTCGGCACCAAGCCGCGCCTGTCCAACCAGCGCGGTAACGCGATTCTGGTCGCCTCCAGCATCTACGAGGCGTGCAAGTATTTCGAGCTGTTCCAGAAAACCGTTTTCAAGGGAAAGTGCGCGGTCGTCACCTCGTACAACCCGCAGGCGCAGGACATCACGCTCGAAGAGACCGGCGCCAATACCGAGACCGACAAGCAGTTCATCTACAACACCTACACGGCGCTGCTGCAAAACGTCGAGGCGCTGCCCGGCAAGTCGAAAACCGAGACCTACGAGGACCACGCCAAGAAGCAATTCAAGGAACAGCCGGCCAACATGCGCCTGCTGGTCGTGGTCGACAAGCTGCTGACCGGCTTCGATGCGCCGGGCTGCACCTACCTCTACATCGACAAGAAAATGCAAGACCACGGCCTATTTCAGGCCATCTGCCGCACCAACCGCCTTGATGGCGACGACAAGGATTTCGGCTACATCGTCGACTACAAGGACTTGTTCAAGAAGGTCGAGAACGCGATTGCCGTCTATACCTCCGAACTCGATCACAGCGCGGGCGGCGTCGATCCCGAGGTGATGCTACAAGACCGCCTGAGCAAGGGCCGCGAGCGGTTGGACAACGCACTGGAAGCGGTCGCACTGCTTTGCGAGCCGGTGCCGCCGCCCAAGGGCGAGCTGGAGCATATTCATTACTTCTGCGGCAATACCGAAATCGCGGAAGACCTGAAAGCACGGGAAACCCAACGCGCCGCCTTCTACAAGGCGATGGTCGCCCTGGTGCGAGCCTACGCCAATATTTCTGACGATCTAGCGCGGGCCGGCTACAGCGACGCCAACATTGAGCGCATCAAGCAGACCATCGACCGTTACCTGAAGCTGCGCGAGATCATCCGCAACGCCGCCGGCGAAAAGCTCGATCTCAAGGCCTACGAGGCCGACATGCGGCACCTGATCGACACCTATATCGAAGCCAGCGAACCGCGCAAGATTTCGCCCTTCGACGACATGCCGCTCTTGGAACTGATCGTGAAGACCGGCATCGCCAATGCGATCAACAGCCTGCCCGATGGACTCAAGGGCAGCAAGGATGCGGTGGCCGAAACCATCGAGAACAACGTCCGCAGCAAGATCATCAAGGAAAACCTCAACGATCCGGCCTACTACGCCAAGATGTCGGCGCTGCTCGACGAAATCATCGCGGCCCGCAAGGCCAAGGCCATTGAGTACGAGGAATACCTGAAGCAGATTGCCGAACTGGCTAAACGGGTTGAAGTGGGCCTTGCCGACGACACGCCGAAGACCCTCGACACCCCCGGCAAGCGGGCATTGTTCAACAACCTCCAGCAAAATGAGGCGCTGGCGATCAAGATCGACGAAACCGTCAAGCACATCCGGCCTGATGGCTGGCGCGGCGTTACACCCAAGGAGAACGTAATCAAGGCAGCCTTGTACGGCATCTTGCAGAATGCCGACGAGGTTGAGCGCGTCTTCCTCATCTTAGAGAAGCAGACGGAATACTGATGGCTGCTCAGATTCATCTTGGGGGCATTGATGTCGACGTTGTGCTGAAGGACATCAAGAATATCCACCTGAGCGTTCATCCACCGGCGGGCAAGGTACGCATTGCCGCACCGCTGCGCATGGACCTCGACACCATCCGCGTCTTCGCCATCACCAAGTTGGCGTGGATCAAAAACCAGCAGAAGAAGTTGCGCGAGCAGGAACGGGAAACTCCCCGCGAATACCTCGACCGCGAAAGCCACTATGTCTGGGGAAAACGCTACCTGCTCCAGCTGATCGAGATGGATGCCGCACCATCCGTCGAACTGAAGCACAACAAGATGATTCTCCAGCTCCGCCCTGCAGCCAGCCATGAGAAGAAGCAGGAGGTGCTTGATGCTTGGTACCGCGAGCAGTTAAGGGGGGCCGTCCCGCCGCTTGTCGCCAAGTGGGAAAAATCCCTTGGGGTAAAGGCTGGAAAGGTCTTTGTACAGAAGATGAAAACAAAGTGGGGCAGTTGTAACCCAGTCGCCAGAAATATCCGGCTGAACACCGACCTCGCCAAAAAGCCCTTGCAGTGCTTGGAATACATCGTGGTGCATGAACTGACGCATATTTTAGAGCGGCGCCACGACGACAGATTTACCTCGCTGATGAATGCCCATATGCCCCAGTGGCGGCAGTACCGTGAAATGTTGAACAGCTTACCGTTGGCGCATCAGGAGTGGGATTATTGATGAACACCAACTCCATTGGCATTTTATAATTATCTATTCCTACAAAATAAATCTGAAGACGGAAGCCGATTAAATGTTTGATTCAATAACCGTTTCGAACTTCATGCGTATTAGCAAACCGGTGAAAATCCCTATCGGTCCAGTTACTATCTTGGTTGGAGAAAATGGCTCCGGGAAGTCATCTATCTTAAAAGCCATTCATTGGGCGGTCAGATGCGCAACTCTTCGAGATAATTCTGGGCGCGTTACGTTGGAGCGGATGGATTACACACCAAGCAGAGATTTCTTGCATCTTGCTCACAAAGTCCGGATGAACAGTGAGGCTGCATCCCCCCGCGTTAAAGTCTCGCTAGAGTCAGGTGTGAGCAAGGTTGAAATAAGCATGAATTCAACCCGCAATGATGCGGGAATAAAGGTAAATCTTACCGGCACCTTGGCGAACACCTTCACAGCCTCTTCACAGATTTCGGCTTACATCCCAGGTCTAGCGGGTCTTTCGGAAGCCGAGTCGCTTCTTGCCACACCCGTTCTACATCGTCGTGCAGCATCTGGAGAGGGGGGATCCGTTCTACGACACATACTCCTTGGCTTGGCGATGGCTACAAGTGGTAAGGAGAGTATAGAAAAGCACCAGGAGCTAATGGCCCTGAACAAATGGATCGGAAAAGTATTTCCCGGGGTGCGCTTCTGGGTCAAATTTGATCGTCTGCGAGATGTATATATCGACGCAAAGTTCCTAACTCCTGATATGGCGCAATCGGGAAAAAAGTTGGAGTTGCAATGGAAATCGCTAGAAATGGCGGGGACCGGATTTCTGCAAGTCGTGCAGATCTTTGCCTATTTACTTCATTTCAAACCAAAGCTTCTCTTGATTGATGAGCCCGACTCACATCTGCATCCGGGAACACAAGAACGCCTTATAAAGGCTGTCGAAGAAGCAGCAGAGGAATTTCCCGGAACTCAGTTTGTGCTTACGACTCATTCTCCTAATTTGGTCCGAGCATCAAGTGCAATGTCGCAAGTTCGGTGGATTGCGGATGGACTACTTCGACCAGAAAAAGAAGATCAAATTCGTCAGCGCATGGGATGGGGTGCTTTGGATAAGGATTTAATTCTTCTCACAGAAGATGGCAATTCACAGTACATGAAAAGTCTACTTGCCCAATGGCCGGAGATTGCTAGAAAAGTATTGCTCTGGCCAACATTTGGTTCTGGATCTCTTCCCAATGGCGGTGTGGTAGATAAGTTACGAAAGGAACTCGGGATTGCCGTCGTAATCCACAGAGATAGGGATTTCTTATCGACCACTGACAAAACAGCATTAGAAAAAAAGATGCAATATGACATCCATAAAGTGCACTTTTGGATGCCGGATGGATCAGATATTGAAGCGGCATTTTGCTCTACTGAACACATAAGAAATGTTTTTGGCTTAACTAATGAGGATGCCAAACATCTAGTTGATGAGGCCTTGCTTCTGATTGACCAAGATGCTGCCGAAACTGACTTTAATACGGCTTACCAGAGTGCTATTGGGGGCCTCGAGAAAAGCCAAGTAGGAGTTCCAAGCAAGCGATGGAGAGAGCTCGGACAATTTTCCCCTGCAACAATTAAAGGCAAGATTTTGCTTGAAGCCATTAAAACCGCAGCAAAGAACCGTTACATCGGAACAGCAGACTCTGCAAAGCTGAAGGGGCTGCAGCAAATATCTATTCCGACTGTGCCAATGAATGAGGATTTAAAGAAGATGATCGAGGCCGCAATCGCAGCAAAGAAAGTTTGATGATATTTGTCAGACGAAATGCTGTGAAACAGCAGAATTGTCCAAGAAATTAACCAAAGTTAGTAAAGCATGGACAGGCGGCGTAGCTCCGCCATAAAGTTTTTGCTGGCGGCGAATGCCGCCACGCTACGTAGCCAAACGACCGGCAAAAATTCCTCACTTAATCTCGCAGAAAAACAGCCAAGGCCAACCCTTGGCTGTTTGCATTGGTGCGCCCGCTTGGCGACGTAGTGCCATTCCTTTCAATGGAGATCACGTCATGAGTGCCGAATCCAGCATTTCCAGCCAGCCGCAGTTTTCCTTGGGACAGATTGTTGCCACCCCCGCTTTACTCAAGCATTTCGAGCAGCACCGGATTGATGCTCGTCATTATCTCCAGCGTCATGTCACTGGCGACTTCGGCGACCTCGATGAAGACGATAAGGCCGAGAACCGGCTGAGCATCCAAGAAGGATTTCGCATCCTCAGTTCGTACCTGATTGCTGGCGAGAAGGTATGGATCATCACCGAGGCTGATCGGTCGGCGACTACGTTCTTGTTTCCGTCTGAGTACTAGGGCAACGCGCAAAGTTGCCGAAATCAATGTGTAAGTAAGTGACCACTCTCCAACAGCCGCTTCATGGCTGTTGGAAATATAGCCTCTGACCATCTCGCCATAAACGGACATACCGACAGCACTTTCCTACGGTAAGGCTGCCGATCAGAAAAGCTCTGAGCCGGAATAACCGGTCTTTCCCTTCGGCATCGTGCCGCATTTTCAAAAACCGCTAACTCACGCAAAAGTACAGTTTGCGTGAGTATGAATCGGCGTCGGCAACGCGGATTCCCACGAGAAAATCACCATGAACAAACACGAAACATCGGTTGCGCCTGCGGCGCTGACCGAGGCCGATTATTTGGCAGCCGCCAAGGCACACTCCACTTGCCGCGAGTACGGGAAGGATTTACGCTATTTTTTGGAAGCCGGCGGTGCCATTCCGGCAACGGTCGATCAGGTTGCTACCTATTTGACCAAGCTGGCTGCGCATCTGGCGGTCACGACCATTGAGAGACGCTTGGTTAGTCTGCACGTTGCGCATCTGGATGGAGGATTTCCTTCCCCGGTACACGATCCGCGTATCCGCAAAATGCTGCAAGGCATTCGGCGCACCAAAGGGGTTGCCGTCAAGCAGGCCACGGCCATTGTCAAAGACGATCTCCTGGAAATGCTGGTAGTCGCCGGCAAGGGGCGTCCGATGCAAGCAGCGCGGGATGCGGCCTTGCTGTTGTTGGGTTGGGTCGGTGCGTTCCGGCGCAGCGAGTTGGCGACTTTGCGTTGCGAGGATGTGGCCTGGCTTGAGAGCGGCATTGAAATCACCTTGCGGCATTCCAAGGTCGATCAGACGGGCATGGGCTTTGTGAAGTACTTGCCTGACGCTCACGGAAATCGCTGCCCGCGATTGGCCTTGCAGCATTGGCTAAAGGTATCGGGAATCACCGAAGGCTATTTGTTCCGGCCGATCAATCGGCACGATCAGATTGCCGGCCATCCATTGACCGCGCAGGCCGTCGCGCTAATCGTCAAACGCATCATCCAGCAAACCGGCCGCGACCCTGCTTTGTACTCTGGGCATTCGCTACGCGCAGGCTTCGTTACCGAAGGCGTGATGTCCGGTGTCAGTGAACACCTGTTGATGATGACCACGGCCCACCGTTCAGCGCAGACCTTGCAGAAATACGTGCGCGTCGGGAAACGGCGGCGCATCCCCTCATTGTTGTAGGAGAGAAAGCCATGAATGATTCACTCCGGTATCCGATTGCGGTCAGTGTCGCGATGGGAAAGGATCGGCGGATTCGGCTGCCCAAGTTTCTGAGCATGCCAGTGCCTTATGTGCTGGTGGAGAACTCGCAGCCTGACCAACTGTGGCTTGGCATCTGCGGGCTTGATTCGCTGGCGCAGTTACGGGCTGAATGTGAAAGTTTGCGGGTGGTAGCTGAGTATTGGACATGCCGACCGACGATACCCAAGATGATATGTGACACACACGCACTGTCGGGCGGCAAGACTATCTGGCTGGTGGCAATGGGAAGCTGGGTCGAAATTTGCTCTGGCTCAATCTGGCAGGCCGAAATTCCTCGCTTAGCTTAGATCGTTCTGGGGTAAATGCCGCTCCAAGTCCATGCTGTCATGCAGGAGCCGCAGAATATCGATCACCTTGCTATCCTGAGCGCCGGCGACTCGGAACATGATGAAATGTCGCCCCTTGCGACCATTCCGCGCGACATGAAGCGTCCAGATGTTGCTACCGATTTCGGGGCGCTCCTTGACCCCGATGACTGAAGGACCGGCACTTAAGGCCTTCAACGCCGATGACAGAGTATCGGTATAAACCCGCGCCTGCGCAGAACCAAAGTTATCTACCGTCCACCGCAGAATCTGACGAAAATCGGCCTCCGCAGCAGCCGATAGGCGAACAGTCCAAGTGTTTTCAGCCACTACGCGCCAATCACTTCGGAAGCCAGTGTGGCCAGATGCTGACCAAGCATGTCTGCCGAGCTAAAACTACGGAAGTTGCCGGCCTCGATGTCTGCAATGCCCACCTTTGCCGCATCACGTAAGGCGGCAAGGCGCAGTTCGTCTTCCG
>Ga0075163_10000055_pt1 | contig 116551 bp, 107 predicted proteins | sample JI1023141ADNA_FD_71478 | JGI IMG/M metagenome (GOLD analysis project Ga0075163, IMG submission 71478) | Wastewater effluent complex algal communities from Wisconsin, to seasonally profile nutrient transformation and Carbon sequestration -... | ecosystem: Engineered > WWTP > Effluent > Algae...
GTTGATTTCACAATTGGCGGCATCTTCTTGTTGGTCTGGTTCGGTATCTGGGTATTGGGCACGGTTCTGGCAGCTTGGTTAGCTTTTCGGAGTACCCGGCCCAATGCCGCCTAACAATTCATTCAAGCCGAGTCCGCATCGTTACGGCAATTGATCGGACAGTTAGCCTGGGCGGGCAGGCTTAATTCAGGCGTTAGGGGGCAGCTTGGATAGATCACGCAAGACCAATCTATTTATTTCTATTGCTGCAGTTGCTTGCTTCTTGCTCGCGGGCTATGCGTTTCTGCAAGCCGCTGCTTCTTACTCGCTCTCTTTCACCTTCTGTACCGAGCCGAACACAACTAACGCTGCAACTACCAGGTGTCGCATACCTGAATTCTATGGCTACGCTTTCTGGGCATTTGTGATAGGCGGGCTTTTGCTTTCGGTTATAGCTATTGTTCGCGGGAGGCGCCGGCGTGCCGCAGTCCCCTAACAATTCACTCACGCCTAACCCGCATCAGGTTCGCTAACTTTGGTTCTTTCTGGCTACTATCGGCTTCGATGTCAATCCATGGCGGGCCGGCTTAATTCAGGCGTCAGGGAGCACACCAATCCATGCTGCGCTCTATAGTTTTTTTCGCATTACTCGCCTGGCTTGCCGGCTGCGTCTCGTTCGGTCCAGCGGACGGTCAATTTTATGCTGTCGGCTCAACGCCATCTGACTCTGCTTGCCTTCTGAGCGTGGTGGCAGTCGGCTCCAATCAGGCCGCACTTGATCGCACGGTTTCTGGTCAATTCCGAGAAAGCTTTATCATTGGCTCGTCCCGACATGGGCATCGTGTCGCGTTAATCTGCAACGATTCTGTTGTGGCAACTCGGACCTTCAAGTACGGCCGGGATGTTCGCATTGGCGGAGAGTTTGTCGTTGTCGGCAGTGCCCGGTGAATTAACACCCCAAGTGCAACACTCTTTTGATTTGTTCCAGTTGTTGTTCCGGTGTCTGGAAGACATAGCGCCTCCTCGGTCTTTAGTTGAGTTTAGCGACACTGTTGTCGCAGTCAGCTTTGCTACAGGCAGTCTCGACGGTCGATATGCAGAATCAATAAATCAAGAAATCTCCGCGGATTGCACCCCTCTCCCCCCTTGTGGAAGAGGGACTTCATCCGAGGAAGCCGCTACTGGACACCAGGCACAAAAAAGCCCGGCTCCATCACTGGAGCCGGGCTTTTTCTAAAACCAATACGACTTGGATCAACCGATCGCTTTAGCCTTCAGCTTCGCGAACTCGTCAGCGGTGATCGCGCCGGAATCCAGCAGCGCCTTGCCTTCGGCAATCTGCTCGATCGAGGACTTGCCGCCGGCGACGCTGCGGATGTAGGCGTCGGATTCCGCACGGGCTTCCTGGATGGTTGCTGCCTGGCGCTTGGCCATGCCGCCGCCGCGGAAGATGATGTAGAGCAACGCCGTGAGGAACGGCAGCGCCAGCAGGCCGATGATCCAGATGGCCTTGGTGAAGCCACTCATGTCCCTGTCGCGGAACAGGTCGACGACGATCTGGAACAGGACCAGCAGGTACGCGACCAGCATGAAGATGAAGAAAATCTCCCACATCGTCTGCGCAAAATTACTCATGGTTTGCATAGCGTTTCCCCAAAGAATTTGATTGAGTGACAGCGAATGTCCGGCTGGCCTCATGCCAGGCGGACTCCAAGCGGACTGAATATACCACGCCGGGGAAGGCGTCCTGATTACAGATCCGGGCAACCCATGCCCTGCGGCAGCACCTCGACCCCTGCAAAAACCAGCGCAGGCATCTCCAAGCTTCAGCCTGCGACACAAACAAAAACGCCCCGGTTTCCCGAGGCGTTTTCTACATCTGGCAATGAATCGCCGGTATCAGCCGCGTGCCTTGCGCACCACGCGCTTGGCGGCCGGCTTGCGGGCCGGCGCGCGCTTGGCGACGACTTTCTTGGCCGGCTTGCGGCCGCGCTTCTTGGCGGTGGGCTTGGGCTTCAGGCCCAGCTTCACCAGCACGGGGGCGAGGCGGCTTTCCACCTCGGCACTGAACTGGCCCACGCGGGCTTCGCCCTGCTCGCGCACGCTGGCGATACCGCCGCGCACATTGGCCTGGGTTTCGCCGGCCAGCTTGCCAGCCTGCTGCTTGAAGGCTTCGACCTTGGCCACGGCGTCATTGGCTGCGTTCAAGGTTTCGCGACGGGCGACGGCCACCAGGCCGAGGCCGGCGAGCCAGACGTGGCGCAAGGTGGTTTCCTGCGATTTGGGTGTGGATTTTTTCTTGGCGGCCATGGGGGCTCCGGAGTACCGGCCCCGATGGCCGGCTTACGGAAGGCGATACTGCCCACCGAGGCTGGAGCAAACACACTATTGGGCGCGCGCGAACGAACCTGCAACCTGCAGCCAGCTGGTCCCTCACACTGTTCGCCCGGGACTTGCCAGCCGCGGCGCACGCCGCCATGCTCGGCGTAATTCCTTGGAGGGGATGTGCACATGGCGGGTAAATCAACGAAGTGGGCCGCGTTTCCACACGACGCCAAGGCGTTTGCCTATGCCGGCGACGCATTGAAGAAAGCATGGCCCGCGCTGCACGCAGGCGACAGCGAACCCTACCCCGACGCCAAGCGCGCGCAAGCGCTGCTGGATGCGGCAGGCAAATCCGCCAAGGGACTGGACGCCGCGACGCTTTCCACAAAGCTGCAGGATGCGTGGCGCGCGTTCCACCACGGTGATTTCCAGGCTGCGTTCGAAGCCGGCGAAGCACTCGGCCCACTCGGCGCATCCGTCGCCATCAAGGCGCTGGGCATCCATGCGACCTATCTGGTCGACGACGAGGCCGAGCAACTCAAGCGTTACGAACAGGCCGCCAAACTCGCCGAAGCCGCGATCAAGGCGCTGCCCGGCGAAGCCAACAGCCACTACCGCCACGCGTTCGCACTGGGCCGTTACAGCCAGGGCCTCAGCATCACCAAGGCGTTGAAGCAAGGCATCGCCGGTAAGGTGCGCGAGTCTTTGAACGCGGCGCTGGAACTTGCGCCCAAGCATGCCGAGGCCCACACCGCGCTGGCCCTGTACCACGCGGAGATCATCGGCAAGATCGGCGCGATGATCGGTGGCCTGACCTACGGCGCCAAGGCAGCGGAAGCCGAATCGCACATCAAGACCGCGCTGAAGCTGACCCCGGACTCGCCCATCGCGCACATCGAGCATGCCAACATCCTGCTGCTGTTGCATGGCGACAAGAAGGAAGACGATGCGGCCAATGCATTCGAGAAAGCCGGCAAGTTGAAGCCCAAGGATGCGATGGAAGCGCTGGATGCGGCCTATGCGAAATCACAGCTGGAGTAAGTCGCTGCTGGCCGCAAGCCTGTGCCTCTGCGTCGCGGTCGCGCAGGCGCAGGTGGCGGGCGGCAATACGTCGCAACCGCCTGCTGCCGGACCGGTGCAAGGCGCTGATGCGCTGGCCGATGCGCTGGCCTGCCGCATCAGCAGCGAACGCCTGCCCGGGCTGATGGAGGAATTCCGCGAGGAGCGCGCCAACGCCTTCGCGCAGACCTACCGGCAATACAGCACGCCGATGATGGACCTCTACCAACTGGATGAACCGGTGCAGGCCTGGGGGAATGCCAGTGATGCGATCGTCATCGCCGATCAACGGGTGATGATGGCCATGCGCGGCTCTCTGGAAGACGTCACCAAGCAGTTGGAACAGTCGCTGGAGGACTCGAGCGAATCACCGCTTTCCGGCGCATTGGACGACCAGCATGCCCTGGTGATCTTCAAGGGTGACCAGCCCGGGCTGGAAGGGATGGTGTTGCTGGGTTGCGAATACCGCATTTCCGGCATGTCGCTGCTGGACGACCCGCGTGATGCATGGCGCAAGCCGCCCGTGCCTGCAGCCCCCACTCCTGCTCCAAAACCATGATGCAGGCCCCGGCCGCAGCCTCTGCTTCAGTGCGACCCTGCCCCATTCCCGCAAACGCCCTGCTCGACCGATACCGTCAAGAAGGCAGCTATGCCGACTGCTACTGCACAGACCTCACAGGCGACGTCTCCCACCAACGCTACGTCGAAGCCTTTTACACCACGCCCGTGTTCAAGCTGGAGAGGCTGATCCTCAGGTTCGCCGTGTCGCGTCCTTCCACCGACGCACAGTCTGCACGGCTCGCGCAAGGGACGGCGGACTTCTTCGCGGCATGGAGCGTCGAGGCACGCAATGACAACCAGTTGCTGCTTTGCGACCTGCACGGACGCACACGCTCCTGGCTGATGACCATGCCACTGGAACAAGGTGCCGGTACGCGTCTTTATTTCGGCTCCGCGGTCGTACCCACGCGCGACGAAAGAAGCGGCGAAACCCGCCTAGGCCCCGTGTTCAGCGGCCTGCTCGGATTCCACCGGCTCTACTCGAAGATCCTGCTACACGCTGCCCGCTCGCGACTGCAATCTCAGCGTACTGGCCACTAGGACCGCGACAGTTCTAGCCACGGTAGATCCAGCGTGTCCGGATGCCCTTGCGTTCGTAGAGCCGAGCTTGCTCGGCTGCTCTCTTCGCGCAAGATCAAGAGCAGCCGAGCAAGCTCGGCTCTACAAAAAACGAGTGCTTGTTAATCCACTTGGAAACACGCATCCGCCCGCTGGCCGACCGATGCGTGCCCGCCTGGTCACATGCGCGGCAGATCAAACACCAGCACTTCCGCAGCCTTGCCCGATGCAATGGTCACGCTCGCCTCATCGGCGTACAGCAGCGCGTCACCGGCCACCAACGCATGGCCATTGACCACGGCCTCGCCTCGGGCCAGGTGCACGTAAGCGAGCCTACCCGGCGCGATGGCCAGTTCCGCGCTTTCGGTACCATCGAACAACCCCGCATACAGGCGCGCACCCTGATGGATGCTGACGGAATCTTCCGCGCCATCCGGGCTCACCACCAGCCGCAACTTCCCACGCTTGTCGGTCGCAGAAAAATGCTTCTGCGCATACGAAGGGGTGACGCCCTGCTTGTCCGGAATGATCCAGATCTGCAGGAAGTGCGTGGTGCCGGTGTCGCTGTGGTTGAACTCGGAATGCTGCACGCCGCTGCCGGCGCTCATGCGCTGCACGTCGCCGGGCACGATGCTGGAACGCGTGCCCATGGAATCGCCGTGGCCCAATGCGCCTTCCAGCACGTAGCTGATGATCTCCATGTCGCGATGGCCGTGTTCGCCAAAGCCACGCCCGGCCGCCACGCGATCCTCGTTGATCACGCGCAGCGGACCCCAGTGCAAGTGCGCCGGGTCGTTGTAGCCAGCGAAAGAAAAGCTGTGCCAGGAATCCAGCCAGCCGTGGTTGGCATGGCCGCGTTCGCCGGCAGGTCGCAGGGTGATCATGTCGCACTCCTAAATCGGGGAGTGCGAAGGATGATCGCTTCATCAGTGACGTTAAAGCTGCCTCGGGGTGACTTATTGTTCCATAATCAGAACTATAGACCTTCCGAACCCCAAGCGCGTTCCATTCAAGAGGTCAGTTTGACGCGCTGCTTTCCTCGGGCACGTACTGCGGCCAACCGCCGGCCAGTGCCTTGTATAGCGACACCACCGCCACGGTGTTGCGTACCCGACCCTGCGCGAACGCATCCTCGGCCTGCAGGCTGACCCGCTCGGCTTCGAGTACGTCGAGCACGTCGATCGCACCGTTGTCATAGCGCAACCGCGCAATGGCCGTGGCACGGGCACCTGCGGCGGACGCGCGTTCCAGGTAGGCGTTTTCTTCCGCGCTGCGCGACACGCGCACGAGGGCATTCTCGGTTTCCTCCAGTGCCAGCAATACCGTCTTTTCGTAGGCTGCAAGATCGGCCGCCGTTGCCGCATTGGCGGCAGCGATGCGCGAGCGCACGCGACCCACGTTGAGGAAGGAACCGTCGATACCGAACGCGATCAACCGGGTTTCACTGTCACGCTCGAACAAAGCGCCCGCATCCAGCGCCTGCGTGCCGATCAACCCACCCAGGGTGAAACGCGGGAACAGGTCCGCCGTCGCCACGCCAACACGCGCCGTGGCTGCGCCCAATCGACGTTCGGCAGCAGTGACGTCGGGGCGACGACGCAGCAGATCGGCGGGCGTGCCAGTGGCGATGGTTTCAGGCAGCGATGGCAGGGGCGTGGCGGAATCCAGACCGGCCAGCACGCTTTCCGGCGTCTGCCCCACCAGCACCGCGATGCGGTGCGTGGAGACGGCGATGTCAGATTGCAAGGCGGGCACCCGCGAACGCGTGCCTTCCAACTGCGTGGTGGCGCGATCCACCTCAAAGGCACTGCCCATGCCGGCCGTGCGACGCAGGTCGATCAAGCGCAGCGTTTGCGCCTGGTTGTCGGCATTCTGCTGGGCGATGCGTAACTGCTCCTGCAAACCACGCAGGCGGAAATAGGTTTCGGCCAGGTCGCCGACCAGCACCACCTGCAAGGCCGCCAGGTCAGCAGCGCTGGCCTGCGTATCCGCACGCTGCGCTTCCACGCCGCGACGGATGCGACCGAAGAAATCCAGTTCCCACAGCGCACTCAATCCCGCGCTGACCTGCTCGCTGTCGCGATCCGCTCGGCCGACACCGGGCAACTGGTCGGCGCTGCCGCGCGACTCGCTGGCTTCCGCGCTGACGCCCAGCGTCGGCAGGTGCTCGTACCTGGCATTGCGCAGCAAGGCGTTCGCCTGCTCGTAGTGTGCCCACGCGATGCGCAGGTCGTGGTTGTAGAGCAAGGCTTCATCGACCAGCTGTTCCAGCACCGGATCACCGAAGCTGCGCCAGAACTCGATATCCACGGCGGGCAGATTTTCCTGCGTTACCTGCGGTACCGCGCTGTTGGCGAACCCGTCCACGACGGGGAGGCTGGGCCGGACATAATCCGGCCCCACCGTGCAGGCCGCCAGCAGCACGCTGGCGATGGTGGTGGCAAGCAAGCGCTTCACCATGGCAGCGTCTCGCCGAGATGGGTGAACGACCCGGTTGGCCCTGCCTCGTCCAGCAATGCCATGCCGACGCTGCTCTTGGCGCCTGTCACGACATCCAGCTCACCGCCACTGTTCATGTCGGTCTTCACTGAACCCGGATGGATCGCATTGACCTTGATCGGCGTGTAGCGCAACTCGTGCGCCAGGTGCACGGTCCAGGCATTCAAGGCGGTCTTGGACACGTTGTAGGCCGGCAGCTTGAAGTCATAGATCGGCGAAGCCGGATCGGCATGCAGGGCCAGCGAACCCAGACCGCTGGACACGTTGACGATGCGCCCGGCCTCCGACTTGCGCAGCAGTGGCAGGAACGCCTGCGTGGCCGCGACAACGCCGAACAGATTGGTGTCGAAGGTGGTGCGCCAGGTGTCTAGCGACTGTTCGGATGGCGTCTTGGCGAAATCATCGATGAACACGCCGGCGTTGTTGACCAGTATGTCCAGCCGTCCGAAATTGCGGGTCACTTCGACCACTGCCGCGGCGATGCTGGCCGCACTGGTGATGTCCAGCGTGATCGATTCAACCGGCAAGCCCGCCTTGCTCAACTGCAGCGCCGCCTCTTCGGCCCTGCCTGCATCACGCCCGGCAAGCAGGACATGCACGCCGGCAGCGGCAAGCTGGCGCACGGTTTCCAGGCCGATGCCACGGGTTGCGCCGGTCACCAGCGCGATTTTCATGTTGTTGCTCATCATCTGCTCCATCGGGTGGCGCGTTGCGCGCCGGGCATGCGTGGGACGGAAACGCACTTACCAGGGAAGTACGTCGTCGAGGTAGAAGTAGGAACCGTTCGGGCCGTTGTCGTCGATCAGGGCCAGCTTGATGCTGGTGCGCGCGCCATCCGGCACGTCGATCTCGCCAGCACCGGCATTCATGTCGGTCTTCACGTAGCCGGGATGGATGGTGTTGACCTTGACGGTGCTGTCCTTCAGTTCGTAGGCCAGCTGCACCGTCCACGCATTCACCGCGCTCTTGGACACGTTGTAGGCAGGCACCTTGAAATCGTAGATCGGCGAAGCCGGATCACTGTGCAGCGCCAGCGAACCCAGCAGGCTGGAAACATTGACGATGCGGGCACTTGCCGACTTGTGCAGCAAGGGCAAGAAGGCGTTGGTGGTGTCGATCAAGCCGAACACATTGGTGTCGAAGGTGTCGCGCCAGGTCCGCGGGGATTGTTCGGAGATCTTCTTCCCGCTTTCGTCGATCATGATGCCGGCGTTGTTGACCAGTATGTCGAGGTGGCCGAATTTCTTCGTCACCTCTTCGACCGCCGCAGCGATGCTGGCGGCGTCCGTCACGTCGAGTTCGATGGCCTCGACCGGCAAGCCTTCGGATTGCAGCTCCAGCGCGGCTTGCACCGCCTTGCTGCGATCACGCCCGGCCAGCAGCGTGTGTACGCCCGCCTGGGCAAGGCCGCGCACGGTTTCATAGCCGATGCCGCGGGTGGCGCCGGTGACCAGCGCGATCCTGGAAGTGTGGTGGCTCATGTTGTTCTCCAATATGTGGATGAGGAATGGGTGATCAGGAATGGGCCGTGCTGGCATGCAGCACCAGGCCGTGGTTGACCAGTGCACGACCCGACAGCTTGCGCAACGTCACGTAGAACACCGGGGTCAGGAACAGGCCGAACAAGGTCACGCCCAACATGCCGGCGAAGACGGTGATGCCGGTGACCGAACGCACTTCCGCGCCTGCGCCATGCGACAGCACCAGCGGCACGGTGCCAGCGATGAAGGCGACCGAGGTCATGACGATGGGACGCAGGCGCAGGCGGCAGGCTTCCAGTGCGGCTTCGATGATGCCCTTGCCCTGCATTTCCAGTTCGCGCGCGAATTCGACGATCAGGATCGCGTTCTTGCACGCCAGGCCCATCAACACCACCAGGCCCACCTGCACGAACACGTTGTTGTCGCCACCGGTCAACCACACACCCAGCAAGGCGGACAACAGGGTCATCGGCACGATCAGGATCACCGCCAGCGGCAGCGTCCAGCTTTCATACAACGCCGCCAACACCAGGAAGGCGAGCAACACGGCCAGCGGGAACACCACCAGCGCCGCCTTGCCTTGCGTGGCTTCCTGGTAGCTCAGGTCGCTCCAGTCGATACCCATTCCGCCCGGCAACGCGGTCGCGGCGATCTCCCGCACCTTGTCCATGGCTTCGGCCGACGACAGCATGCGCGGATCGGCTTCACCCAGGATGTCGGCGGCGGGATAGCCGTTGAAGCGGATCACCGGATCCGGCCCAAAAGTCTTGCTGATCTTCACCATGCTGCCAATCGGCACCATCTCGCGATGCACGTTGCGGGTGCGCAGGTTGCCGATGTCTTCCACGTCATCACGGAACGAACCGTCGGCCTGTGCGATCACCTGCCAGGTACGGCCGAACATGTTGAAGTCGTTGACGTAGGCCGAACCCAGGTAGGTCTGCAACGTGTCGAACAATTCGGTCAGCGGCACGCCCTGCGCCTTGGCCTTGACGCGATCCACGTCGGCGTCCAGCTGCGGCACGTTGGCCTGGTAGCTGCTGATCGGGAAACCCATGCCGGGCGTTTGCGAGGCTGCGCCCTGGAACGCATTCACTGCATTCTGCAGCGCGCCGTAACCCTGGTTGGTGCGGTCTTCGATGAACAGCGAGTAGCCCGAACCATTACCCAGGCCCTGGATCGGTGGCGGCATCAATGCGAAGGCGAAACCTTCCTGGATACCGGCGATCTTCGCATTCAACTCGTCGCTGATCTGCTTGGCGGTGTTCTTACGTTCGTTGAATGGTTTCAGGGTAAAGAAGGCGACGCCACTGTTCGGGGTATTGGTGAACTGCAGCGGATTCAGGCCCGGGAAGGCGATTTCGCTTTCCACGCCTTCGATGCCCTTGGCAATTTCCGCGACTTTCTTCAGCGCTGCGTCGGTGCGCTCGATGGAGGCACCTTCCGGCATCTTCACGCCGGCGATCAGATACAGCTTGTCCTGCAGCGGGATGAATCCGGCCGGCACCGCCTTGAACATCACGCCCGCACCGATCAGCAGCACCGCATAGACCGCGAACACCACGCCACGACGGCCCAGCGCCCACGACACCGCGCCTTCGTAGCGCTCAGAACCCCGCTTGAACAGGCGGTTGAACGGACGGAACAGCCAGCCGAACAGGCGATCGATGACGCGGGTCAATGCATCCTTGGGCGCATCGTGCGGCTTCAACAGCAGCGCAGCCAGCGCGGGCGACAAGGTCAGCGAGTTGATCGCCGAGATCACCGTGGAAATCGCGATGGTGACCGCGAACTGCTTGTAGAACTGCCCGGTCACGCCACTCAGGAAGGCCATCGGCACGAAGACCGCGCACAGCACCAATGCAATGGCAATGATGGGGCCGGACACTTCCTTCATCGCCTGGTGCGCGGCCGCCAGCGGCGCGAGGCCTTCCTCGATATTGCGCTCCACGTTCTCCACCACCACGATGGCGTCATCCACCACGATGCCGATGGCCAGCACCAGCCCGAACAGGGTCAAGGTGTTGATGGAGAACCCGAGTAGATACAGCACCGCGAACGTGCCGACGATGGACACCGGCACCGCGATCAAGGGGATGATCGACGCACGCCAGGTCTGCAGGAACAGGATCACCACCAGCACCACCAGCAAGGTGGCTTCCAGCAGCGTGGTGATCACGGCCTTGATCGAATCGCGCACGAAGATGGTGGTGTCGTAGACCGATTTGATCTCGACACCCGGCGGCAGGGTCTTGGAAATCTCTTCCATCTTGGCAACCACCGCATCGCGGATGTCCAGTGCGTTGGCACCGGGCGCCTGGAAAATACCGATGGCCGAGGCGTTCATGCCATCCAGGCGTGCGCGCAGCGTGTAGTCGCCCGCAGCCAGTTCGATGCGGGCCACGTCGGCAAGGCGCACGATCTCACCATCCGCACCGGCCTTCAGCACGATGTTGCCGAATTCCTCGGTGCTCTGCAGGCGGCCCTTGGCATTGATGGGCAACAGGAAGTCGCTACCATTCGGCATCGGTTCCGCACCCAATTGCCCGGCCGATACCTGCACGTTCTGCTCACGCACCGCGCGCAACACATCGCTGGCGGTCAGGCCACGCGAGGCCACCTTGTCAGGGTCCAGCCACAAGCGCATGGCGTAGTCGCCGCCACCGAACGCCTGCGCTTCGCCGACGCCTGGAATGCGCGCCATTTCATCCTTCACGTGCAGTCGTGCGTAGTTGCGCAGGTACAGCGAGTCGTACTTGCCGTCGGTGGACACCAGGTGCACCACCATCAGGAACACCGGCGACTGCTTCTGCGTGGTGACACCCTGGCGGCGCACGTCCTCCGGCAAGCGCGCCAGCGCCTGGCTGACCCGGTTCTGCACGCGCACGGCGGCCTCATCAGCATCCACGCCCGGCTTGAAGGTGACGGTCATCTGCAGCACGCCATCCGAACCGGCGACGGACTTGACGTACATCATGTCCTCGACGCCGTTGATGGCTTCCTCCAGTGGCGTGGCCACGGTTTCCGCGATCACCTTGGGGTTGGCACCGGGATACACCGTGCGCACCACCACCGACGGCGGCACCACTTCGGGGTATTCGCCAATGGGCAACATGGGAATCGCGATCAGCCCTGCGGCGAAGATCACGATCGACAACACCGCCGCGAAGATCGGCCGGTCAATGAAGAATCTGGAAAAGTCCATGGGGATTTCCTGTTACTGCTGGATCTTGGAAAAAAGAGAACCCGTCTCCCTGCCATGCAGGAAGTCGAACCCTTCCCCTGCTTGCGGGGGAAGGTGCCGAAGGCGGATGGGGGAAGCTTTTGACTTTGGAGATTCGGTGCAAGAAGCAACCCCTCCCCATCCCTCCCCTGCTTCGCAAGGGAGGGGGCTTTGTCGCCGCTACTTCATTGCCACTGCAGGCGCAGGTTCCTTCGCACCCATCACCACCGCCTTCGCATCCACCGGCATGCCGGGGAAGAACACCTTCTGCACGCCGCTGACGATCACGCGATCATTCTTCGCCAATCCGCTTTCAACGATGCGCAGGCCATCGGCCATGCGTCCGACCTGCACGTCCTTGCGTTGTGCGGTGCCCTTGGCGTCAACCACGTACACGTATTTGCGGTCCTGGTCGGTCAGCACGGCTTTGTCGTCGATCAGCAGGGCGTTGAACTCACCGCTGCCCAGCACGCGTACACGGGCGAACAAGCCAGGCGTGAAGTTGCGATCCGCGTTGTCCAGCAGCGCGCGGGCGCGGATGGTGCCGGTGGTCGGATCCACTTGGTTGTCCAGGAAATCCACCACGCCGGTGTGCGGGAATCCGTGCTCGCCCACCAGGCCGACCTGCACCGGCACGCCCGCACCGTTCTCGCTGGGACGCTCGCCCTTGCGTGCCAGTTCGGCGTAATGCAGGAAGGTGCGTTCGTCGGTATCGAAGTGCACGTGCATCTTGTCCAGCGACACCAGCGTCGTCAGCACGCTGGCGGCATCACCCGCACTGACCAGGTTGCCGGCGGTGACCAGCGCGCGACCGGCACGACCACTGATCGGTGCGCGCACCTGGGTGAATTCCAGGTTCAAGCGCGCGGCATCCACGGCCGCCTGCGCGGCCGCGACATTGGCTTGCGCTTCAGCAGCGGCGGAACGGCGCTGCTCGTAGCTTTCGGTGGAAATGGCCTGCAGGTCGGACAGCTTCTTCGCCCGTGCCGCTTCACTGCGGCCCAGGTCGGCCTGGCTGCGCGCGCGGGCGAGATCAGCCTGGGCGCGGGCCAGTTCAGCACGGTAGCTGCGCGAATCGATGGTGAACAGCACGTCGCCTTTGCGTACTTCCTGGCCTTCCGTGTAGTTCACGCGGTCGATGTAGCCGGAGACCCGCGGACGCAGGTCCACGCTTTCCACCGCTTCCACGCGGCCACTGAAGTCATCCCACTGGCTGATCTGCTTCAGCAGCACCGGTGCGGCGCTGACCGCAGGCGGCGGCATCTGTGCGTTTTCGCTGGCCTGGCCACTGCAACCGGCCATGACGGCGACGGACAGCGCCAGCATCACACCCAAGGCAGTGGTACGACGCGTACGCGCCGAAATATAGGAGAGAGGGTTCATGGGGTGATCTCGAAATGGGAAAGGGGAAGGGAAAATTCGTTGAACAAGGGCTGCGGCGGCACCAGCGCGCGACCGGCATCGAAAGGCACCACGGCATTCGCGCGACGCTTGTCGGTCAGCAGCGACACCGCATGGCGACCCACCGCCAATGCACTCGGCCATTCGCTGCACGCATTGCGCGCGTTTTCGGGCGTGCACACGGGCTGGGAAACGGCCAGCATCTGCACGCGCACGCCCAGCGCATGGGCTTCCTCGTGCAGCACGTTGGCCAGCATGCGCAGCGCGGCCGCAGTGATCGAGGCATGTCCGTAACCCGCCCAGCCACGTTCTGCATGCGGGCCACCGATCAGGATGTAATTGGCAGTGCCGTCGTGTTCGGCCAGCAGCGGAATCAGGTGGCGCGCCGCCGCCAAATGCGGAACCAGGTCGAGTTGCAATTTCTCGCCGAGGAATTCAGCCGGGCGATCCAGCAGGCGTCCGCTTTCCAGCGGGCTGGCCAGGCTGGCGAACACCGCGCGCAGCGGGCGCTTGCGCGTGCGCAACTGTGTCACCAGGTTCGCCGCCGCCGCATCGGTGCTGATGCAGTCGGAGGTCATCAGTTCCAGCGCGGGTTCGTCGGCGAAATGTTCGGCCAGCGCCTGCATGCGCATGCCGTCGCGACCGAGGGCGAGTACCGGGCTGCCGGCTTCCAACAGCGCACCGACTACGCCAAACCCCACCGTGCCACCGGCGCCGAGCACCAGGACCTCGGGGTTCAATATCCCACTCATGGGACTTTTACTCCCGCCAACGGGATAATCCCGATTCCGGCTATTGAGCCCTTGCCCTTGCTGACCAGGCGCACGCCACCGCCACCCTGGGTGCGATGCGGTGTGGTGAACTCGCGGAAACCCGCGCTGGACAGGCGATCGGTGAGGCTGCGCAGCTCTGAAAGCGTTGCCTCCTCGGTGATTTCGAGCAGAGGCTTGGGACGCAGGAAGTGGAAGAAGGACATGGGGGAGGACCGGTTGCTTGGGGCAGGCGGTGAAGATAGACCCCTAATCAGGACTTGATTAGTCTGGATTAAAGGGAATAATCATCCCGTCAGCGGTCCAATTCTTTCCCTCCCCCTGCCCTCGACACTCCGGAGCCCACCATGAGCCACGATCTCAACGACACCCTGATCTTCGTCAAGGTGGTCGAGCACGGCAGCTTCATCGCCGCGGCCAAGTCATTGCGACTTCCCAAGACCACGGTCAGCAGGAAGGTGCAGGACCTCGAAACCCGCCTGGGCGCACAGCTGCTGCATCGGACCACGCGCCGCCTGGGCCTGACCGAAGCCGGCAACGTGTATTACGAACATTGCCAACGCATAGCGCGCGAACTCACCGAGGCCGAGAGCGCGGTCAGCCAGTTGCATGCCGGCCCGCGCGGCTGGTTGAAGTTCACCGCGCCCTATTCCATCGGCATCGACAAGATCGCGCCGCTGCTGGGCGAATTCCATGCACGCCACCCGGAAGTGCGCATCGAGATGATGCTCAGTGACGAACCTTTGGATTTGATCGGCGGAGAAATCGACGTCGCCCTGCGCATCGGCAACCTGCCTGACTCCAACCTGGTCGCACGTCGACTCGGCACGCTGCGCACGCAGGTGTACGCAGCGACCAGCTACGTGGCCAAGCACGGCGAGCCCCTGCATCCCAACGACCTGCAGCACCACCGGGTCATGGCCATGCCCAAGCACCGCCATGGCAACAGCTATCAGTGGAGCTTGAACGACGGTGGCGGAAGCCAGGAGTTCGTGGTCAATCCGATCCTCGTCGCCAACGATCCCGCCGCGCTGAAGGGTGCCCTGCTCTGCGGCGAAGGCGTGATGATCGCCGCCGACGTGATGGTCAAGCCGTTCGTGGAAATGGGCGTGGTGCAACGCGTGCTGGCCGGCTGGATCGGCGGCGAGTACGAATTGAACGCAGTGTTCCCGCGCGGCCACACGCAGTCACCCAAGGTGCGCGCCTTCGTGGATTTCCTGCTGGAACACCTGAACCTGGAAATCGACTACATGAGCGCGCACTGCCCGCTGATGATGGCAAAGGAAGCCAAGCACGCGCAGGAACAGGAACGCGAGGCCGAGGAAACCGCAGCGGTGGGCCTGCGCATCCTGGAAGAAGCAGTGACTTCCTGATTGCACTGCCAGGCGCTGCGATTGCAGCGCCTGGTTGACCGACACCCCGTGACCGTGGAGTCGTCATCCCGGCGAACGCCGGGACCCAGCCGCCAGCACCGCAGCGGGTTTCTGCTTGCGCCATGGCGATCAAACGCGGCTTCTTGGTCAGTCCCGGTCACGCGCGCCCGTCCATGACACGAAGCTGAAACAAAACCGTCTCAAACTTGTTGCCTGTTCGTAATGCCGGTACTGCCGGCCGGAGATGGCGGCATGTTCATCAAGGCGGCTTTGGCCCTCGTGCTTTCACTGGTGCTGTTTACGGCGATGGCCAGCCAAGCCTACATCGCCTTGGAAGAACGCTTCACCGCCGAGCAGATGCATGCGACTGGCCTGGACACTTTGTCGGCCAAACAGTTGAAGCTGTTGAACCAACTCCTGCAGCAGGACCTGGTCAAAACCGTGGAAGCAGCGCAGGCCAGCGCACCCATCGTGGATCAGCAGCGCAGCCGCGCTTCCTTCATCGGCTTGAACGACCAGCCGATCAAGAGCCGCCTGAAGGGCACGGCCAGCAGTTGGGAACCGGGCACTGTGTTCGAACTTGAAAACGGCCAGCAATGGAAAGTACTGAAAGGCGCCGGCAAGCTGCGTACGCCCGTGGATTCGCCGGAGATCATCGTGGTTCCCGGTATCGCCGGCCGCTGGTTCTTCCAGATCAACGAAGACATGCCGCGCCCACGCGTGTACCTCATCAATTGACGCCTCCCGGCGTCGGCGAGATTGCGCCACTTGTAGGCATGGCGCACCATCCGCTATCCCTTGGAACCAGAGCACACCGATGTCGATGATCAAAGCCTGGGCAGCACCGTCCGCCGGCGCAGCGCTGGAACCCTTCGAATACGATCCGGGCCCACTCGGCGATGAAGAAGTGGAAATCGCGGTCGAGCATTGCGGCGTCTGCCACTCCGACCTGTCGATGCTGGACAACGAATGGGGACAGACCCGTTATCCATTCGTGCCAGGTCACGAAGCCGTAGGCCGCGTGGTGGCGATGGGGCCGCAGGCCAAGGGCGTCACCTTGGGCCAATACGTCGGCCTGGGCTGGAATGCGGGCAGCTGCATGCACTGCAAGCAATGCCTGGACGGCGACCACAACCTGTGCGCGAAACTGCAACCGACGCTGTTTGGTCGCCACGGCGCATTCGCCGACCGCGTGCGTGCGCACTGGGTGTGGGCGATGCAGATTCCGGAAGGCCTGGATGCGCGCGAAAGCGGTCCCTTGTTGTGCGGCGGCATCACCGTGTTCGCACCGCTGCGCGAATTGAATATTTCACCCACTTCGCGCGTCGGCGTGATCGGCATCGGCGGCCTGGGCCACATGGCGCTGAAGTTCTGCAAGGCCTGGGGCTGCGAAGTCACGGCATTCACGTCCAGTGATTCGAAGATCGAGGAAGCGCGCGCGTTCGGTGCGCACCGCGTGGTGTCGAGCCGCGATTCCAAGGCGATTGCCGCCATTGCAGGCACGCTGGACTTGATCATCGACACCGTGAACGTGCCACTGGACTGGGACGCACTGCTGGCGGCGCTGGCGCCCAACGGCAGGTTGCACGTGGTGGGCGCGGTGCTGGAACCGATCCCGGTGCCGGTGTTCACGCTGTTGATGGGGCAGAAGGCAGTTTCGGGTTCACCCACCGGTTCGCGCGCGGCCATCGATTCGATGCTGGACTTCGCGGCACGCCACCAGGTCACGCCGCAGACGGAACATTTCCCCATGAGCCGCGTCAACGAGGCGATGGACCACCTGCGTGCCGGCAAGGCGCGCTACCGCATCGTGCTGGATGCGGATTTCTAGCTTCATGGCCTCCTCCCTTGCAAAGCAGGGGAGATCGATGCCGGGGCTAGCGGCTGAGGAGGAGGGGTGCTCTTGCTCTTGCCGCTCGTAGATCCGAGCTTGCTCGGATCTGCACAGCGATTCAATCGCGCATGAAGTGGCAGCTGTATCCACCCGGGTGCTTGCGCAGGTAATCCTGGTGGTAGGACTCGGCGCTGTACCAGGTGGCTTCCGGCTCGATCGAGGTGGTGATCGGCTGCTTCCATTTGCCGGAGGAATCCACGCGCGCAATCACTGCTTCGGCCGTCGCCTTCTGCTCCGGCGAGTGCGGGAACAGCGCCGAGCGGTACTGGGTTCCGATGTCGTTGCCCTGGCGGTTGAGCGTGGTCGGGTCATGCAGTTTGAAGAACCAGCTTTCCAGCAGATCTTCATAGCTCAGCACCGACGGATCGAACGTGATCCGGATTGCTTCGGCATGACCTGACTTGCTGTCGTGGGTGTCGTCGTAGGTGGGATTTTCCAGCCAGCCGCCGGTGTAACCCACGTCGGTATCAATGACGCCTGGTACGGCGCGCAGGATTTCCTCGACGCCCCAGAAACAGCCACCGGCCAGGGTGGCGACCTCGGTAGCCGGTCCGTTGCCGGCTGGCGTGGGGGTGACGCGGTCGTGTTCGCTCATGTCGGGATTCCTTGTGGGGTGTTCAGGACGATGGGGGCATTAGCCGCCGCTTCCAATAAGCGTGCCGATGCAGCCGTGGGCCAATTATCCCTGCAGCATGTGTTGCTGGAAGTGAGGATCCCCTGGCCGACACCCGCGCCTAAGCATCAATCCGATGGCGCTCATGCATTTCGATGGCGCTCTTGAGCAGGCCGATGTAGCTGATGCCCAGCATCAGGATGCCGAAACCGACTTCCTTGGCAATGCCTTCGCGTGCCGTCAGGAATCCGTACATGCCGAAGCACAACAGCGCCAAGGCAGTCAGCGCGATCAGGATCAAGGCGCGCTGTCCTTTCTTCGGATCCTGCCAGATCTTCTTCGAGAAATTGTTCTGGGTCTTGCTGGTGTCCTGCAGGGTAGAAAAGCTGATTCCCAACCCGGCGAAGATCAGGGCCTTGTTGACCGAGGGCCAAAAGGTATCGAAGCCGGTGAAATACGGGACCAGCGTGTAGCCCAGCGCAACCAGCATGAAGGGATACTGCAGGTAGCTGGCCGCCTGGAAAAACTGCGCCACCCTGCTGCCCTGCCCGCGCGCGGATTTAGTCGCCACGTCTTCGCCTTCCATTGTCATTGCGCGCTCCGGATCACGTCGGTTGCTTCCATCGCCATGCCTGCTGCATCGGACATGGACGGGCAATAAGGTATCGCATTCCGTGGGGTGGGCCTTGGTCCACCGGATGCAACGTCGTGATCTTGCGGGCGGCGGGCGGCGGGCGGCGGGCGGCGGGCGGCGGGCTTGAGCCCGCCCTATGCGGCCTATGGTTGTTGAGCGTTCGCTCAGGGAACCGTGTTCTTGTAGATGCGGCCGTCCTTGAGGATGACGCGGAAGTTCTGCTGCGGGTTCGCAATGAGTGAAATATCCGCCAGCGGATCGCCCTGCACCAGCAGCAGGTCGGCAATCGCGTCCTCTTCCACCACGCCCAACTTACCGGGATACGGGTTGCGCTTCCCGGCCAGGGCGAGTAATTCGGCGTTCTTGCTGGTGGCCATGATCAGGGCTTCGGCAGGCGTGTACCACTGGGTCAACGTGGTCAGCAGTTGGCCCTGGCGACGCGCGAGCGCGGCGGAAAACAGCACGTCGGTGCCGAAGGCCGTCTTGAGTTTGTATTTCTTCGCCAGCTGGTAGGCGCGGTCGGTGCCGGCCAGTACTTCCAGGCCACGCGTGTGCTCGCTGGAGCCAACCGGGAAGGCCTGGAGCAACTCGTCCGGCAACGGCTGTATGCTCAGCCAGATGCCTTTGTCCGCCATCAGCTTTGCGGTGGCGTCATCCATCAGGTTGCCGTGCTCGATGCACTGCACGCCCGCTTCGATGGCGCGCTCGATGGCCTGCGGCGTGTAGGCATGCGCGGTGACGTAGGTGCCCCAGTTGTTGGCGGCTTCCACGGCGGCGCGCAGTTCTTCCAGGGTGAAGGTGGCGACATCCAGCGGGCTGTGCGGGGAAGACACACCACCACCCGCCGTAAGCTTGATCTGCGACGCGCCCTGCATCAGTTGTTCGCGGACACGCGCGCGCACTTCATCCGGGCTGTCGGCAATCATGGTGTCGCCCATGGCTTCGGTATGGGCCATGGGTGCGCCCAGCGTGCGCGGCAATTCGAGCCGGCTGCGGAAATCGCCGTGGCCACCGGTGACGCTGATGATGGCGCCGGAGGGATAGATGCGCGGGCCAGCCTGCCAGCCTTCATCGATCGCCTGTTTCAGGCCGAACGAAGCGCCGCCCAGGTCGCGCACGGTGGTGAAGCCGCGCTGCAGGGTGTCGGAGGCTTCGGCACCGGCCATGAGGTTCAGGTAGCCGGCCGTCGATGACATGGCCACGGCGATGTTGGGCCGCACGGCCATGGTGTGCCAATGCATGTCGATCAGGCCGGGCATCAGCGTGCGGCCGGTGCCGTCGATGACGGTGGTGCCGGCTTCGGTGGCGATGTCGGATTCGCTGATCTGGGCGATGCGGTTGCCGCGAACGAGTACGTTGCGGGCGGGCTGCAGGTCGGGATCGACGCCGTTGAAGATGCGGACGTTGCGGAACAGGACAGTCGGTGGTGGCGTCGATGCCGTCGATGCGGGTGCTGCTGAAGTGTCAGCAGCGGATTGGGCCACTTCGGGAGTCGCGACGACTTTGCTGTCGGTGGCTTGCGTGGATTTGTTCCCACAGCCGGCCAGGAAAGCCACGCCAAGAAGAAGCAGTACGTTGAGCGAGCGCATGTCCAACCCCCAAGGTTGGTTACGCATCCCGCAGCGCTAATGGCGCCATGGAATGCAAACGAAAGTGTTCATTGATCCAGCACCGACATGCTGGCGTGTTCCGCAACCCGCCCAAGCGCCGGGAAGTCGGAATGGTGAGTTTAGGCAACGGGTGACAGGCTGTCATTCGCTGGATGGCTGCAAACTGGTGCGTGGTTGGCAGATCCATGCAGCGCATTGCCGGTTCCGTTCATTGGAACCCGCTTTCGCAGGATGTGGTGAGCGCAGCGAACGGCATCAATCGCGAGACCGACCACACGAACGATGCTACGGGTTCTTGGGCTCCGGGCGCGAAACCATCAGACCCGCCGCCGCTGCCGCTCTGGTTCCGCAGTCGGCATCGAACGCTGATGACGCACCGGAAACGCCAATCCCGCCGATCGCCGTGCCGTCACGCGTAAAGAGGGGCACACCGCCTTCCATCGTTGCAATCATCGGTGCCGTCGGCGTGTTCCATGTAGCGGTGTCGCGTGTCGAACTCCGGTAGACCGCGGCAGAGCGTCCCTTCCACTGTGCCAAGGCAGCAGCCGCCGGCGAGGCACCATGGTTGGAGAAGCTGATCAAGTCGCCACCGCCGTCGAAAACTGCAACGGCGACTGTTTCGCCAGCCTGTTCGGCATTGGCCAGGCAATGGTCGCGGATCGCGTCCGCTGTCTTGAAGTCGAGGAACGGCCGCATCGACTGCGCCTGCAATCCCGCACTCGCGAATAGGGTGGCAATGGCGACAAAGCCAGCGGAAACCATCGATGCCATCCTGCTCTCCAATTGTTGGTCTTGTGACGTAGCCCGGCCAGAGCATAGCGGCTTTCAACAGCGAAACTTGCTCTGAGCTTTTCGCACAGGATCAAAAGCATCCGAGCAAGCTCGGATCTACAAAGACAGGTAGACCAGCTTTTGCCTCCTCCCTTGCGAAGCAGGGGAGGATTGAGGAGGGGTGCCTTTGATCTTGATGTTGCTTCTACCTCTACCTAGGGAAACCAACGTAGGGCGGAAACGCCACAGGCGATTCCGCCGAATGTGGTGGACAGATGAGACCGCCTCAACTTGGGCACATGCGGCGGAATCCGCTGCGCGGGTTCCGCCCTACGCGGGCTGGCAATGGCCGTGGGCGTGGGCGGTACCGCAGCGGTTCCGCTGGTCGCACCAGAATCGTTAGTGATGATGATCTAGGTTTGACCTTCGGAACTCTATGAATCAAGCCTGAGCTTTGTAGGGGGCTTATTCCTCCAATTAGAGACTATCGCAGCGCTAATGAGTCCGAAGAAGACCGTAAATAGCAATCCTTTGAGCACGATAGCAATGTTTATCTTTCCACGAACAACCTCTGGGGCGCTGGGTTCTTCGCTAACGATGTAAGGGATATTGTCGAGGAAGTAATCTGGAAAGAATCCTGCGAGGGCATACGCAATTCCAAATAGAGTCGCAAGGAACACACCCAGCGCGAAGGCGCGACCAATCCATCTTCTGATGCCGCTTTTGTTGCTTTTCTCAGGCATTCTTCCCATCGGCGGAAAATTTGGAATCTCACTAATTCCGCCTTGAGAACTAATCTTCCCTCTCATCCCTTTAATTGTTCCTCTGAGGCTAGAGTTGCTGACAACTGCCGTATGAAGAATGGAAATAGTCGCGCCATCATACGGATCAAGAAAATCAAACTTCAGAAGTAGATTGTTGCCATTTTTTTCAATGGATATGAGATTCGCTGCGCGAGTTGTGCGGTCTACATTTAACGCAAGGAAAGCTGCGTTTTCTGGCAGCTGCCACCGAAAAGGATCGGCTCCCGAAACATCATTTCCATCTATTGTTTCGGTGCCAGAGTTCCAGAATCTGATTACGGTACGGGTTACTTGTGGAACAACGTCCCCCCCATATCTAACTTCAAGCAAGTTCTCTTCTTCGCTGATCCGTGGGTCTATGACGATGGTGTCGGAACTCTGATAGCTAATTCGCCGATGATTTTTCTGCAAACGGTGGAACACATAAGTCACTAGACAGCCAAGTATGAAAAGCACTAGCGGGTGCTGGACGGCGGTCATGATGTTCATGTCTGTTCAAATTCTCCCCAGTTTCTTGCAGCTTAGAGCAAGTATCGGACAGGCACAGGGCGGCAGACTTCCGAAAAGGCCAGCTGTTGTCTATCTACAATTGAGTTTCTATTGCCATTGCTCCCGCCATGCTCCCATGAAAAAACCGGCACTAGGCCGGTTTCGTCGCAAACACCTAATTTTCTAGGATTCTCTTGGTGGGCGGTGCAGGGTTCGAACCTGCGACCCTTGCCGTGTGAAGGCAATGCTCTACCGCTGAGCTAACCGCCCGAAACTGGGGTCAATCGGGCCGCAAATGGTAAAGGTCGAAGCCATTTTGGTCAAACCCGGCCTTCCCCTGCCCCGCCTAGCGCGACTTGCTCTCCCGCAAAGCGGCCACCCGCGCCGGCGGCGCGAACGAATCACTGCGCGCCTCCGCCCAGAACCCGCGGAATACCGCATGCGACGGCACCCGGTCCAGCAACTCCCCCGGCTCCAGGTAGTTGTACAGCGCCGCCAGCGAACGCACCTCCACCGCCGACACCCGCCGCAGGATGTGTTCCGGCCCCAACTGGCGCGGATGCTCCAGCCCCGCCGCACCCAGCAGGTCACGCAGCGCCTTCAGCGTATTGTCGTGGTACTGCTGCACCCGCACCGACTTGTCGGCCACGTCCAAGTGCTGCCAGCGCCGCGGATTCTGCGTGGCCACGCCGGTCGGGCACTTGTCGTTGTGGCAACTCTGCGCCTGGATGCAGCCCAGCGCGAACATGAAACCGCGACCCGCATTGCACCAGTCCGCGCCCATCGCCATGGTCCGCACCAGGTCGAACGCACTGGTGATGCGCCCCGCCGCGCCAATGCGGATGCGCTCGCGCAGGTCCAGCCCGATCAGCGTGTTGTGCACCAGCATCAGCGCCTCGTGCATGGGCACGCCCACGTGGTCGATGAACTCCGCCGGCGCCGCGCCGGTGCCGCCTTCCGCGCCGTCCACCACGATGAAGTCCGGCAGGATGCCCGTCTCGTGCATGGCCTTGGCAATGCCGAACCATTCCCATGGATGGCCGATGGCCAGCTTGAACCCCGTCGGCTTGCCGCCGGAGAGCTCGCGCAGGCGCGCCACGAACTGCAGCAGTTCCACCGGCGTGGAGAACGCCGAGTGCCGCGCCGGCGACACGCAGTCCACGCCCATCGGCACGCCGCGCGTGGCCGAGATTTCCGCACTGACCTTGGCCGCCGGCAACACGCCGCCATGGCCAGGCTTGGCGCCCTGCGACAGCTTGATCTCGATCATCTTCACTTGCGGCGTAGCGGCATTCTCCGCGAAACGCGCCTCGCTGAAACTACCGTCGTCGTTGCGGCAGCCGAAGTAACCGGAGCCGATTTCCCAGACAAGATCACCGCCAGGTTCACGGTGGTACGGCGAAATGGAGCCCTCGCCGGTGTCGTGGTAGAAACCGCCACGCTTGGCGCCTGCATTGAGCGCGCGGATGGCATTGGCCGACAGCGAGCCGAAACTCATCGCCGAAATATTGAACACGCTGGCCGAATACGGCTGCGCGGATTCGCTGCCGATGGTGATGCGGAAATCGTGTGATTCCAGGTGCAAGGGCGCCATCGAATGGTTCAGCCATTCGTAGTCAAGGCTGTACACGCCCTGCTGGCTGCCAAACGGCACCACGTCGTTGACGCCCTTGGCACGCTGGTAGACCAGCGCGCGCTGCTGGCGCGAAAACGGCACCTCGGCGGTGTCGCCTTCGATGAAGTACTGGCGCATCTCCGGGCCCACGGACTCCAGCCCGTAGCGGAAGTGCGCAAGGATGGGATAGTTGCGGCGCAAGGTGCTGCGCTTCTGCAGCATGTCCACGGTGCCCAGCAGCGCCAGCCCGCCAAACACCACCACGCCCCAGCCCCACGCCGGCCACCGCAGCACCAGCAGCAACGACAGCACGGTCATCGCGATGCTCAATCCATAGGCCAGGTAGCGGCTCATTGCGGTCCTCGCGTGGTGTCAGGCCGTCCCGAAGGCTGGCAGTGGTGCCCGGAGCCGGAATCGAACCGGCATGGGGTTGCCCCCGGCAGATTTTAAGTCTGATGCGTCTACCAATTTCGCCACCCGGGCGGGGATAGCCGCCCGACTGTAGCGGGCGCGGACGATGATACGGCCCACCAACGAAAAACGCCCGCGATGGCGGGCGCTTTCGATCAACACACCGGCGTGTGCCGATGATGGAGGCCTGGGTCGGAATTGAACCGGCGTACGCGGCTTTGCAGGCCGCTGCATAACCACTCTGCCACCAGGCCGGTGACTGTGCGCTGCGTGGGCACGTCAGACGTGCCTAGTGTAGCGCCCCACAAAACAAAACCCCGCGTACGGGGTTCTGTCGTGAAACTGGAGCGGGAAAAGGGACTCGAACCCTCGACCCCGACCTTGGCAAGGTCGTGCTCTACCAACTGAGCTATTCCCGCGTTGTGAGGGGCGGAATTTTACCGTCCTTACGCGAACTGTCAACCGCTGCTTGTTCATCCTCGCGCAAAGTGGGCCATGCCGCGTGCAAATACTGGGCGCCGGACCACAGCGTCAGCACGGCGGCGACCGCCAACAGCCAGTCGCCGATGCGGAAAACCACGTCGCCCATCCAGATATCGACCTCCGGCGCGCTGGGTGGCGTCACCGAGTACAGCAGGCAACCCAAAGCCACCATCTGCACGATGGTCTTGAACTTGCCCATGGGCGCGACCTTGACCTTGGCGCGCTGGCCCATGCCGGCCATCCACTCGCGCAATGCGGACACTGCTATTTCCCGGCCCACGATCACCGCGGCCCAGAAGGCCATCCACGGCGTGGGGTGGCCCTGCACGATCAGGAACAGCGCCACGGCCACCATCAGTTTGTCGGCGACCGGATCCAGGAACGCACCGAAGGCCGAGAACTGGTTGTAGCGACGCGCGATCCAGCCATCCAGCCAGTCGGTCAGCGCGGCGAACACGAATACGAACACCGCGGCGAAATTGCTCCAGGAGTACGGCAGGTAGAACACCACGACCAGCACCGGGATCAACACGATCCGCAGCAGGGTCAACCAGGTAGGGATGGTCAACTTCATCGCGTGCGCTACTCGTTTCCTGTCGTGGCCGGCGCCGGGGGTGCCGCCAGCCCATGCAGGTTAGCGTAGATTCGCTGGGCCAGTGCATCGTTGATGCCTTCGACGCGCGCGATCTCGTCCACCGCCGCGGCTTTCAGCCCCGCCAGTCCACCGAAATGCTTGAGCAGGCTGGCGCGTCGGCGCGGACCGATGCCGGCGATGTCTTCCAACTTGCTGGTGGTGCGCGCCTTCTGGCGCTTGCCGCGGTGGCCGGTGATGGCGAAGCGGTGCGCCTCGTCACGCACCTGCTGCACCAGTTGCAGGGCCGGCGATGCCGCACCCGGCTGTACTTCACGACCATCGGCCAGGATCAGGGTCTCGTGGCCCGCACGGCGCTCTTCGCCCTTGGCCACGCCGACCAGCACCACGCTGTCCACGCCCAGTTCGGCCAGGGCTTCGCGCGCCTGCGTGAGTTGCCCGGCGCCGCCATCGATCAGCAGCACGTCGGGCAGCACGCCACCCTCTTCCACTGCCTTGCGGAAGCGACGTTCGATGGCTTGGCGCATGGCCGCATAGTCGTCGCCCGGCTCGATGCCGGTGATGTTGTAGCGCCGGTATTGCGCACGCACCGGGCCTGCGGCATCGAAGACCACGCAGGAGGCCACCGTCGCCTCGCCCATGGTGTGGCTGATGTCGAAGCATTCGATGCGTTTGGCCGGCTCGCCCAGGCCCAGCAAATCACGCAGGGCTTCGCCGCGCACCTGCTGCGCGTTGCGACTGGAGAGCTCGCTGGCCAGGGTGATTTCCGCATTGCGCGTGGCCAGGTCCAGGTAACCGGCACGCTCGCCGCGCACGTTCCACTTCAGCTGCACCTTGCGCTCCGCCGACGCCGACAAGGCGGTTTCGATGAGCGCCGCGTCGGGGATTTCCCGGTCCAGCACGATTTCCTGCGGCGGGGTCTGTTCGGCGTAGTACTGCGATACGAAGGCGGCCAGCACCTCGGCCGGGTTGTCCTCGCCATGGGTACGCGGGAAGAAGGCGCGCGTGCCCAGGTTGCGTCCGTCACGGAACGCCAGCAGCAGCACGCACGCGCTGGTGCCCTGCATGGCGCAGGCCAGCACGTCGAGGTCGGCGGCGCGGCCATCCACGTACTGGCGCGCCTGCATGCTGCGCAGCGAGCCGACCAGGTCACGCAGGCGCGCAGCTTCCTCGAATTCCAGGCGCTGGCTGGCGTCTTCCATCGCCGCGCCCAGTTCGTCGGTCAGTTCGTCACTGCGTCCGTCGAGGAACAGGCCGGCACGGCGCACGGCCTGGGCGTAATCGCCGGCAGGTACCCGGTCGACGCACGGTGCGCTGCAGCGGCCGATCTGGTGCTGCAGGCAGGGCCGGGTGCGGTTGCGGAACACGCTGTCTTCGCAATTGCGGATCTTGAACAGCTTCTGCATCAGGTTGAGGGTGTCGCGCACCGCGCCCACGCCGGGATACGGGCCGAAGTAACGTCCGGGCACCGCGCGCGGACCGCGGTGCATGGCAATGCGCGGCCAGGTTTCCTGGGTCAGCAGGATGTACGGGTAACTCTTGTCGTCGCGCAGCGACACGTTGTAGCGCGGGGCCAGCGACTTGATCAGCTGGTTTTCCAGCAGCAGCGCCTCGCCTTCGGTGCGGGTGACGGTGACGTCCATGCGCGCTACCTGCGCCAGCATGGCGTGGATGCGCGGGGTCTTGGGCGTGTTGTTGAAGTAGCTGGACACCCGCTTGCGCAGTGCACCGGCCTTGCCCACGTACAGCAGGCTATCGTCGGCCGCATACATGCGGTACACGCCGGGCGCCGTGCTCAGCGCAGCGGCATAGGCCTTGCCATCGAAATCGCCTGCCACGCCGCCCACGCGCCGGTCACCCGTCAATCGACACCGGTTCCAGCACGCCGCTGGCGATATCGAAACGCAGCACCGCATGCGCGTCGGTTTCCGCGATCCACAGCGCGCCTGCGGAAATGGCCAGGCCGGCCGGACCCTGCAGCTTGCGTGGCAGCGAGACCGTGGAGAGTTCGCCACCACCCAGGCGCAGGCTGCGCAGGCAGCCGTTGCCGGTATCGGCGATCCACAGCACCGGGGAATCCGGGCTGAGGGCCAGCGCCTGCGGGTTCTGCAGGCGGGCCAGCTCGCGCGGACCGTCGGCATCGCCGAAATCCCACATGCCCTGCCCCAGCAACGTCTGCACGGTGTCGTTGCGCAATTGCATGGAACGCACCGAAGAACCCAGCGCATCGCAGACATAGAGCATCTGCTGCACCACGGCCAACGCCATCGGCTGTGCGAATGCCGCGGCCGACCCCATGCCATCGCGGACGTCGAGCTGGCCCGAACCTGCGCGGCAAGCGAGGTCGCCACGCGCCAGGGAATAGGTCCACACGCGGTTGTCGCCTGCCAGCGCGATATGCACGTCGCTGTCGGTGGCCGCGACCGCCAGCGGCTGGTTGAGTGCGATATCGCGTGGATTGGCCACCGGACCGGCGACCGGTTCGCCGGCGCGGCCATTGCCGCACAGGGTTTCCACGCGGCCGGCACTCAGCACGATGCGACGCAGCGCGTGGTTGCCGCTGTCGGCCACGTACAGCACGTCGCGCGCCAGGGCCAGGCCGTGCGGGCGCCGGAACGCGGCGTGTTCGAGTTCACCGTCGATGAAGTCCGCCGTGCCCATGCCGAATTGGCGCAGCACGCGCCCGGCGTGGTTGCATTCCAGGACGCGGTGGTGGCCGCTGTCGGCGACATACAGGCGGTCCGCGGATGCCGCGATGCCCACCGGGAAGCGCAGTGCCGATTGCGGCTCGGGATTCGACTCCAGGGAGCGGCGCGCGTCATCATCATGCGGCTGCGGCAATGCATCGCACAGCGCCGCCAGCGGCCGCTCCAGTTGCGCGATGGAATCCAGCCCGACCACGCGCTCGCGTACCTGCCCGTGGGCATCGATCAACAGCACGCTGGGCCAGGTGTCCACGCCGAAGCGCTGCCACGCGCGCCAATCGCCGTCATGGGCAATGGGAAACGTGATGCCCTGCCGACGCAGCTGCTTGAGCACGTTCTGTGGATCGCGCTCGGATTCGAAGCGTGGCACGTGGATGGCGATCGGCTGCAGGCGCCCCGGATAGCGGGTGTGCAGTTGCGCCAGGTCACGCATGCGCTGCCAGCACCAGGCCGACGCCGCGTTGACGAAGACCAGCGCCACTACCCGCCCGCGTTGCTCGTGCAACGTGGTTGCCGGCGCGTTGAGCCATTGCAGGGTATCGGGGAACTCGGGAGCCGGGTGGGTCGTCATCTGGTCTGGATTATGCCGGACTCCGGCTGTGCACACAGGCGGGCCACGACCGCCTGTGCCGCCGAATCGACCAGTCGCCATGCGTGTTCGAACTCGGCATGGCCACCCGTATAGGGGTCTGGAACGCCCGCGCCTGCTTCCAGGCCGGCCCATTCCAGCAGCAACACGGCCTTGTCACGCATACCGGCCGGTGCGCGCCGCATCACGTCACGCAGGTTCTGCGGGTCGGCGCACAGCAGCCAGTCGAAGTGGGCGTAATCGTCGGCATGCAGCTGGCGTGCGCGCAAGCCGGATATGTCCACGCCATGCCCACGCGCGCATCGGATGGCACGCGGATCAGGCGGTTGGCCCACGTGCCAGTCACCAGTGCCGGCGGAGTCGACCTGCACGCGACCGGCCAGCGCGGAGTCCGCGATGCGCGCACGCAGCGCGCCCTCTGCCAAGGGCGAGCGACAGATGTTGCCCAGGCAGACGACGAGTAGCTTCACTGCAAGTCGCTGGCCAGCTGCAGTTCGGCGCGGGCCAGGTCTTCAGGCGTATCCACGCCGGGCGGGAACGGTGCCGGCGTCAGTGCGACGGCGATGCGGAAGCCGGCTTCCAGTGCGCGCAGTTGTTCCAGTGATTCGATTTGTTCCAGGCGACCGGGCGGCAAGGCAGCGAAGGCGCGCAGGAACCCGGCGCGGTAGGCGTAGATGCCGATATGGCGCAGCCATTCGCCCGCAGGCAAGGTGTTGTGGTCCTGTGCGAAGGCATCGCGGTGCCACGGGATCGGTGCGCGGCTGAAGTACAGCGCATCGCCCCATTCGGCCGTGGCGGCGCTGCGTACCAGCTTGACGGCATTGGGGTCGAACAAGGTCGCGGCATCGGTGATGGGCGTGGCGAGGGTCGCCATGTGCGCGCCGCTGGCGGCGAGGGTTTCGGCGACGGCGCGGATCCCCGCGGCCGGGGCGAACGGTTCATCGCCCTGCAGATTCACCACGAGGGTGTCATCAGGCCAACCGGCGATGTCGGCGCATTCGGCCAGGCGATCGCTTCCCGAGGCATGCGCCGTCGACGTCATGGCCACGCGCACACCGCTGTTTTCCAATGCAGTTGAAATGCGTTCGTCATCGGTGGCGACCCACACCTCACGCGCACCGGCCGCAAGCGCGCGACGCGCGACATGGACAACCAGCGGATCGCCGCCGAGCAGGCGCAGCGGCTTGCCGGGCAAGCGCGAGGCAGCGTAGCGGGCGGGGATGGCGACTATGAAGTCCAGGGACGTGGGCATGGCTTGGGATTGGTGATCGGCTTGGTGGATTGTTGCACGACAAGCACGGAACTCCTCAACTACTACGTACCGTCATTCCCGCGAAGGCGGGAACCCAGGGACTTTGTACTTCGCACACTTGAAATCCCTGGATCCCCGCCTTCGCGGGGATGACGCTTGATGATTGCTAGATCATGGTGTTGAACTTAGGGCGTTAGTTCACCCCTCAGTCCCACCATAGTGCTTCCGTCGCTTGGCCGGTGTCCTGTGGTGACTCAAAGCCTTCTGATTCCGTCTCTTTAGCGATAATTCTGAAGAGCGCGGAGCGCTGCTCCGGATTTTTTGGGAGTTGCACAATGAGCTCGTCCGCATAAGGACCGCCTTCTGCTGCAATTCTCTCTGGCTCAGTGAATCTGGCCACGACGAGCACTTGCGTTGCTCCGGCAGCAAACAACTGCTCAACGAATTCAATAGCTGCTGAGGTTGGTCCAAAACGATTGGTGGCCAGTGCAGACTCGTTCTTGTTTGATCGGAGCCAGTCGAGAGCTACAGCTGTCTGTGTGGAATCGACAGAGATTCCAGCTTGAGGCTCATGCTTGCTTGATCCGCTAGAGCAATCGGCACTCGTCAAAATAATTGAAAAAATGAGTAATGCGACGATGCGCTTCATGAGGCCTAACGCCTGAATTAAGCCGACCCACAGCAGGGCGGCGACTGGGTGCGAATATAGCCGAAGGCGTGCAACTAGGCGCCGCCCAATGCGGGCTTGGCTTGAATGAATTGTCAGGCGCCACCCTACTGACGCTTGGGCTTGCACCCAAAGAACTCCGGACGCTCCGGCGACAATTTGCGATATAAGTAAGTAATCGGATAGCCAGAGTAAACGTCGCTCACGCGCTGAGTCTCCAGCTTGACGCCATCAGGAACCGAAACCTCAAGGGTGTGTGGGTCAATCCAACGAAGGCCAATACCGTGCTTGAGTGTGTGGAAAGCCACAATGTTTCCGCCCAGGCGCTGGGAGTCAATCGAACAGTCTGTCAAAGCCTGTGTAGTCACGCCGCCGGAACCGTAGTCTGTTTTGTAATAGTAGGCAGAGCACTTTCCGGCAGGGTGGGTGACAGGTTCACTTGAGCATGTCGGGTAGTTTGCACGCGGGCAGCCGGCGAGCAAGACCGGCAAGGCTATCGCAATTGAAATGGCTAGCCGTTTACTCACAAGTGGCACCTAACTACCAATAACCCGCTTACCGGCTTGGCAGGCAGGCGCGAGGCGGCGTAGCGAGCGGGTATGGCGACTATGAAGTCCAGGGAGTTGGGCATGGCTTGGGATTGGTGATCAGCTTGGTGGATTGTTGCACGACAGCCAGCGGACCCCTCAACAACCCCCGAATCGTCATTCCCGCGAAAGCGGAATAGCCCTTCAATGGCGCAAGCCAGTCAACCCAGCGACTTTGCTCTTCGCACACTTGAAGTCGCTGGGTCCCCGCTTTTGCGGGGATGACGCTTCAAGATGATTTTGGATCAGCGCGTGCACTAAACCCTAAGAACTACCGATTCGGCTTGAACGAATTGTTAGGGCGCGCTGGCAGTTGCTGTAGTACGCCCATCAACTTGGAACTCAACGATCGTGCCAGAAGGAACGGCACGCTGGAGTTTAAAGCGTAGCTCCTTGCTGCAGTTGCAAGCTGCAGCCACATCCGCGCCTGAGCTGGACGGATAAGTCTCACGAACGCCAACGATAATCTTGCCGGATACCTCCTGAAGCGAAGGGTCACCCACCTTTGCGATGCAATTTAGAGAAGCGGCGACGTCAACTGTCAGGCTTGGTGCCTGGGCCAACTGAATTCTATCTGGGGAATATGGATCGTACTCCGATGAGTCACAAGCGCTGCCTTCCGAGAAGGCGAAAGCACTTGGAGCAACTTTGCCACTCTCTTTGGCACACCCGGCAGAAGCGAGCAGAAGGGCTACAGAGATAATGCTTGAAGGTAACCAAGTCATCTGGTGTGCGCCTTAGCTCCCCATAACCTGCTTACCACCCAACTTCTCCAGCAACGCCACCCAGAACGCCTCCGGCAGTTCCGCAACCACCGGCACGCTGTAGTGCCACTCACTGGCAAACGCAGCACACTTGACCGCGTCCTTCTCGGTCATCAACACCGGCAAGTCGCTGCCGAACTCCAAATCACCGCGCACGTACTGGTGGTGGTCACTGAACGCATGCGGCACCACGCCGATGCCCAGTGCACGCAGCATGTTGAAGAACCGTTCCGGATTGCCGATGCCGGCAACGGCGTGCACGCGATGGCCGCCGAACGAAGACAGCGGACGGTTGCGCCCACCCTGCAGCGGCGTGGCATTGTCGGCACGCAGGTGCATCGGCCACTCGCCAAAACTGGCGTCGCCGCCATTGACCACGCGGAAATCGCATTCGCCGCCGCGCTCGGCAGGCTCACGCAGGGGGCCTGCCGGCAACAAGCGACCGTTGCCGTAGCGACGACGGCCATCGATGACTTCGATTTCCACGTCACGGCGCAGGCGATAGTGCTGCAGGCCATCGTCACAGACGATCACGTTGCAACCCGCCGCGACCAGTTCACGCGCAGCCGCCACCCGGTTGCGATCGACGCGTACGCGCACGCCCGTGTGGCGCGCGATCAACACGGGTTCGTCGCCGCCTTCCTGTGGAGGCGTGTGGTGGTCTACCCAACCCGCCCTGCCCTCGTCACGCCGGCCGTAGCCACGGCTGGCAACGCCCGGCTTGAAGCCTGCCTCACGCAGGCGCTGCACCAACGCGATGGTCAATGGCGTCTTGCCGGTGCCGCCGACGGACACATTGCCCACCACGACCACCGGCACGGACACCGCATGCGAGCGCAACACGCCCATGCGGAACAGCTTGCACCGCAGCGAAACTACCCCGCCATACAGCGATGCCAACAGGCGTGCATGCAGCGGAGGCGCCGCATCGCCGTACCACCAGGCGGGTGTCTTGTCCTGCGACTTGCTCACTCGGCCTCGCGGAATTGCATGCCATGCAGGTGCGAGTACAGGCCACCCAGCGCCAGCAGTTGCGCATGCGTGCCCTGCTCCACCAGCTTGCCGTGGTCCAGCACCAGCACCTGGTCGGCGTGTTCGATAGTGGACAGGCGATGCGCGATGACCAGCGTGGTGCGATCGGGCATGAGTTTCTGCAGCGCGTTCTGCACCAGTCGCTCGGATTCGTTGTCCAGCGCGGCCGTGGCTTCGTCCAGGATCAGGATCGGCGCGTCGCGCAGGATGGCGCGTGCAATCGCCAGACGCTGGCGCTGACCGCCGGACAGCAGCGCGCCGTTTTCGCCGATGGGCGTTTCCAGCTTCTGCGGCAGGCGTTCGATGAATTCCCACGCATTGGCGGCTTCAGCCGCGGCACGCAGCGAGGCCGGGTCGGCTTCCGCACCATAGGCGATGTTGGTGCCGATGCTGTCGTCGAACAGCATGACCTTCTGCCCGACCATGGCAATCTGCCGGCGCAGGTCGGCCAAGCGGTAGTCGTCCAGCGGCACGCCGTCGAGCGTGATCGTGCCCGCGCTGGGCTGGTAGAAACGCGGCACCAATCGCACCAGGCTGGTCTTGCCGCTGCCGGAACGACCGACGATGGCGGTCACCGTGCCCGGCATTGCGGTGAAACTGATGTCGCTCAGCACCGCGCGATCATGGCCGGGGTACGTCAGGTTGACGTGGTCGAATACCAGCTCGCCACGCGCGCGACCGATAGTGACCTTGCCGCGATCCTGTTCTTCCGGCGCATCCAGGATGCCGAACAGGCGTTCGGCGGCGGCGACGCCGCGCGAGATCTGGGTCTGCACGCTGGTGATGCGGCGCAATGACGGGATGATGGCCATCATCGAACTCATCAAGGTCATGAACTGACCGGCGTTCAGATGACCTGCAAGCGCTTCGCGCGTCGCTACCCAGACAATGGCGGCCAGTGCGAAGGCGGCGAGGAACTGGATCACGCCCGAAGCCATGGCACGCGTGGTCTCGACCTTCATGTTGAGGCCCAGGATGCGGTTGGCCAGCACCCCGTAACGTGCGGTCTCGAGCGCCTGCGCGCCATGCACTTTCACGTCCTGCTGCGCGGCCAGTGACTGCTCGGCGCTCTGCGCCATCTTGCCCATGCCGTCCTGGATGCCGCCGCTGATGCGTCGGTAACGCTTGCCGACGTAGGACACGATGAAGCCGATGAAGGGCGCGATGACCAGCAGCGCCAACGTCACCTTGACGCTCATCTGCAGCATCAGGATCACCATCGCGATGATGGTCAGGCCGTCCGCGACAATCGTCTTCAAGGCATCCGAGCTGGCCTGTGCGACCTGTTCGGTGTCGAAATTCAGCCGGCTCACCATCACCGGGGTCGACTCGCCATCGAAATGGCTGGACGGCAGGCGCAGGTACTTCGACAGGACTTCCTCGCGCAGGTCACGCACCACGCTGCGCCCGGTGCGGGCCATGCCGTAGTCGGACACAAACGTGGCCAGGCTGCGCACCACGAACAAGCCTACGATCGCCAGCGGCAGCAGCACCGCCATCTTCGGCTCGGGATTGACGAAGCCGCGGTTGACCAGCGGATCCATCAGGCGGATGAAGCCATAGCCGGCGATGGCTTCCACCACCATGCCCGCCACGGCCGCCGCCAGGAACCACTTGTAGAGGCCGGTATACCCCAGCAGGCGTTTGTAGATGGGCCACACCGGTGGCTGCGATTTGCTCATTTGCGCTGCTCGGGTGCGGTGGCGATGGAGATGCGGCGGAAACCCAGCTGGCCCAACGCGTCGAGCGCCGTGACCACGGCCTGGTGCGGGGTACGGGCGTCGGCACGCAGCATCACCGGTCGCGAGCGATCTTCGCCGCCTGCCGTCGCCAGCGCCTGCTTCAGTGCATCGATATCGGTGCGCAGCACTTCCTGGTCACCCACGAAGTAGCGACCTTCGGCATTGATCAGCACGCTGAGCGACTTCACCTGCTCACTGACAGGCTGGGCCGTTGCGCTTGGCAACTGCAGCTGCAAGGTGGAACGCGCATCGAAGGTCGTGGTGATCACGAAGAAGATGATCAGCACCAGGATCACGTCGATCAAGGGCACCAGGTTGATGTCCGGTTCGTCGCTGCCGCGGTCGTTGCTGATGCGCATGCGGAATCAGGCCTGCGCGGGCGTGGTGGTGGCTTGGCCCTGCGCCGCGCGGGCGCGCGCAGTCACGATGGTCTTGGCATCCAGCGCATCCAGCAGCGCGGTGGCTTCCTGTTCCATCTCGATCGCGTAGCCGGCGATGCGCCCGCGGAAATAACGGTGGAACATCAGTGCCGGGATCGCCACGATCATGCCGGTGGCCGTGCACACCAGTGCCTTGCCGATGCCGCCGGCCAGCTGGTTCACGTCACCCACGCCGTGGTCCAGGATGCCCAGGAACATCTGGATCATGCCTACCACCGTGCCCAGCAGGCCAAGCAGCGGGCCCGCCGCCGCGATCGTGCCCAGCGCGTTGAGGTATTTTTCCATGCGGTGCACCAGGTGGCGACCGACGTCCTCGAGGCGTTCGCGGATCTGGTCGCGCGGACGGTTGCGTGCATCCAGTGCCGCGGCCAGCAAGGCACCCAAGGGCGAGTTGCGGCGCAGGGATTCGATGTGCGCCGGATCAAGCTGTCCACGCGCGGCCCAGCTGCGTACTTCGGCACCCAGGCCGGGGGGCATGACTTCCTTGCGACGCAGGGTCCAGAACCGCTCCACCACGATGGCCAACGCCACCACGGCCAGCAGCAACAGGGGAATCATGGGCCAGCCGCCAGCCTTGACCAATTCCAGCACGTTCAGTCCTCCGGCACTCGTGGCCGATCATTTTCAGGCCGATAGGATAGCCTAGCCGCCTCGCGCAGCCGCACCGCATCCCAAAGCCGCGCCTGGTCGGGGCGTCGCTCCCGCACCTGAAGGCCATCCGTCCCCAGCCAAACGCGGATCGCGCCGCTCTGTGACGTATCCAGCACCTCGCTGCCGTCGTCCTGCCAGCGCGCCACGACATGCGGCTTGGGGTGGCCGAAACGGTTGCCGAACCCGGAGGACACCAGCACCAGCTTCGCGCCCGTGGCCGCCACGAACGCCGGATCCGACGAACCCCCACTACCGTGGTGCGCCGCCAGCACCACGTCGGCGCGGATACCGGCGGGCTCGCGCCGCACCAGTTCACGCTCGATCACTTCACCGATATCGCCCGTCAGCAACACGGCACCGTGCGCGGTTTCCACCCGCAGCACGCAACTGGCTTCGTTGCCCAGGTACGGGAAGTGCGGCGTGGGATGCAGGAAGCGGAATTTGACCCCGTCCCATTGCCATGCCTGCCCCGCAATGCAGTCGGAGCCAGCGTCCACGGGCGCTCCAGCGGGTGTCATCGACTCCGCGATAGGTATCACCCGGCGCACCGCTTCGAAGCCGCCCGCATGGTCGTTGTCGCCGTGGCTGATCACCGCGCGATCCAGCCGCGAGACACCCAGCGCACGCAAGGCTGGCACCACCGCGCGTTCGCCTGCATCGAACCCGTCGCGCACGGCAGGCCCCATGTCGTACAGCAGGGTGTGGTGCGCAGTCCGCACCACCACCGCCAGGCCCTGTCCCACGTCGATCATCTGCAGTTCCGCTTCGCCCTGTGCAGGCAATTCCCGATCCGGCCACAGCAGGGGCAACCACAGCAGCGCCGCCAACGCCTTGCCCGGCACGCCACGCGGCAACAACATCCAGAACGCACCCAGCAGCGCCAGCGGCACGGCATACCACGCGGCTTCCGGCAGCCACCACAAGGCGAAGCGGCTTTGTGCCAACCACGCGAACAAGGGCCACGACAGGTCGAAACACCAGGCCGCGGCGCGCCACGCCCATTCACCCAAACCCGGATGAAGTGCTTCCAGCCCGGTGCCAATCAACGAAAGCGGCACGACCACCAGGCTCCACCACGGAATCGCGACCAGATTGGCGAATGGCCCCGCCAACGAGGCCTGCCCGAACAGGATCACGGTAAGCGGCAACAGGCCCACGGTCGCCACGCCCTGCGCGGACAGGAAACCCTTCGCCCAGTGCTGCGTATCCGGCAGGCACCACACCAGCCAGGCCACGCCGGCGAAACTCAACCAGAAGCCAGCAGCCAGTATCGACAGTGGATCAACGAGCAGGATGGCGATCACGGCGAGTGCGAGTGAATCCACCACCCTCGCCGGCCTTCGCGACAGGCGAGCCACCACCACCACGGCAATCATCAACACCGTGCGCACGGTGGGCAATGCGAATCCCGCCATCGCCGCATAGCCGCTGGCACCCAGCACGGCGGCAATGCCTGCGGCCTGCGGTCGTGGCATGCGCCGCGCCCATGCCGGGAACCAGCGCCACACCCCGGTTGCCAATAGCGCGAAGAAACCGGCAACCAGGCCGACGTGGAAGCCGGAAATCGCGATCAGGTGGGTCAGGCCGCTCGCGCGCAGGACCTCCCAGTCCTCGTCATCCAGCGCATGCGTGTCACCCAGCGCGAGTGCACGCACATAGCGCGAGTATGCGGAAGGAACCGCAGCCTCGATACGCGCCGACATGCGTTCGCGCCATGCATTGATGCCATGGGGTGCCGCAAGCCGGGTCGCCAATGAAGGTTCACGAATGTATCCGGTTGCAGCGATGCGCTGGGCCAAGGCATGGCGCTCGCTGTCGAATCCACCCGGATTGGCCAGTCCACGCGGCGCACGCACGCGCACAAGGAATTTCCAGCGTGCGCCGGCCTGCAGTTGCGTGCGTGGGCCCGGCTCCGTGGCACCGTACTCGTCGTACCAGGAGAGCTGCAGCAGCTTTCCTTGCAGGAGTTGCGGCTGTGTGGGTGCATCGTCCACGCGGAACTGGAAACGCGTGCGCCGTGCTTCGGCCTGCGGAAGGTTGATGATTCGGCCTTCGATATAAATATCTTTCTGTTCCCATTGCGGAGGCAACTGCGCTGACAAGACCATGGCGGCATGCAGGCCAACCCAGCCGAACCCTGCCAGGAAAGACCCCATCCAACGCGCGCGCCGGCCACGCCACCACCAGGCCAGTCCACAGGCGAGCAAGAGCGCCAGCACAGGCCAAGGTGGCAGTGCGGGCAGCAGCAGGCATGCGCCCACACCGGAAAGAAGTGCGAGTGCGCTGGCTACGCCAAAAGGCGTTGCGGCAATTCCATTGCCTGTGGACATGGCCATCCCTTGAGGTGAGCACCTTAATCCGGTGCATGGCTGGTATCAGCCTGCGTGGATCGGATACGCCATCACCATGAAGATCAGCCACGGCGCATTCCATCAGCACTGACGGCTGCCGTGCGTAGGGAAAATCCGGTTGGCGGATGGTTGGCCGATGCCGATGCGTCTGATGAGCAGCCGAAGAAGAGCAGCCGAGCAAGCTCGGCTCTACATGGGCACTAGGCGCGGGGCTTTATGCCCGCGACAATCAGACCTGTGAAGCGGCGAGTTCCCGCAGCTTGCCTTCGTGCAGTTCGAGGACACGATCGAGCTTGCGCGCCAGTCGGCGGTCGTGGGTCACCAGCACCAGGCTGGTCTTGTGCGCACGGTTGAGTTCCAGCATCAACTCGAACACAGTGGCAGCGGTTTTTTCGTCGAGGTTGCCGGTGGGCTCGTCGCCCAGCACGCAGCCTGGCTGGTTCACCAGGGCACGCGCCACCGCGGCACGCTGGCGTTCGCCGCCGGAAAGTTCGCCGGGCTTGTGCTCGATGCGATGGCCAAGGCCGACCTGCTCCAGCAAGGCTTTGGCGCGCTGCGATGCCGTAGCCACGCTCGCGCCGCCGAGCATCACCGGCATCATCACGTTTTCCAGCGCGGTGAATTCCGGTAACAGGTGATGGAACTGGTAGACGAAACCCAGCGCACGGTTGCGCAATTGCCCACGCGCACCATCGGACAGCGCTGACATCTTCTGCCCGGCTACGTAGACCTCGCCCGAAGTCGGCGTATCCAGTCCACCCAGCAGGTGCAGCAGCGTGCTCTTGCCTGCACCCGACGCACCGACGATGGCCACGGTTTCGCCGGCCTGCACATTGAGGTCAAGACTGTTGAAGACAGGCGTCCTCATCTTGCCCTCGGCATAGGTCTTGGCAAGAGACTCGGCACGTATCACCGCACCATCTGCGCTTTGGTTTCCAATCACAGATTCACGCTTATTCATAACGCAGCGCCTCTGCCGGATCGGTGCGCGCCGCGCGCCACGCGGGGTACAGCGTGGCCAGGAAGCTCATCGTCAGCGCCACCAGGGTAATCACGAGCACGTCGCGGGCCTGCAAGTCATACGGCAAGCCGGTGATGTAGTAGACGTCGGAAGGCAGCAGGGTGACGTTGAACAAGGATTCGATCACGCCGAGGATCCGTTCCAGGTTGATGGTCAGCAGGATGCCACCCACCACGCCCAACACGGTGCCGATGATGCCGATCAGCGCACCCTGCACCATGAACACCTGCATCACTCCGCGGGGGGTCAGGCCCAGGGTGCGCAGGATGGCGATGTCCGCCTGCTTGTCGGTGACCAGCATCACCTGCGAGGAGACGAGGTTGAATGCACCCATCGCGATAATCAGCGAGAGCAGGATGCCCATCACCGTCTTTTCCATCTTCAGCGAGTGGTAGAGGTTCGCGTTTTCACTGGTCCAGTCGCTGATGCGGTACGGACCCTGCAGTCGCTCGGCAAGTCCACGCGCCACGTCCCATGACTGGTCCATGTCGTTCAATTTCAGGCGCACGCCGGTGACGCCATCGCCCATGCGCAACACGCGCTGCAGGTCGGACATATTGACGACCGCCAGGCCCTTGTCGATTTCGTTATAGCCAGCCTCGAAGGTGCCACTGACCTTGAATCGTTTCAGGCTGGGCATCGATCCCACCGGAGTCGCACGCTCATCCGCCAGCATGACTACCACGCTGTCACCCACGTCCACACCCAACCACAGTGCTAGTTCGTTGCCCAACACTATGTTGAACGAGCCGGGAGTGAGCGAATCCACGCTGCCGCGCTTCATTTTCTCGGCCAGCACTGACACGTTCTTTTCCTGTTCCGGGACGATGCCACGCACCATCGCAGGTTGGTTGCGCGGACCCTTGATCAAGGCCTGGATATCCACGTAGGGCGCAGCGCCCGCCACGCGCGGATCCTGCTTGGCGACTTCGACGGCATGCGGCCAGTCCGACATTGAGTCGCCGGCGGCACTGACCGTGGCATGCGCCGTCATCTGCAACATGCGGTCGCGGATCTCGCGCTGGAAGCCGCTCATCACCGACAGCGTGGTGATCAGCACGGCCACGCCCAGGGCAATGCCCAGGATCGAAGCCAGCGAGATGAAGGAAATAAAGCCATTGCGACGTTTGGCGCGCAGGTAGCGCAGGCCGATGGCGACTGGGATGGGTTTGAACATAGGCCACTATGGTGCCACTGACAGCGCAGATCGCACAGCATCCAGGTGCCCAGCGGCCAGACGCAGTTCACGTCGGCTGCTGGGTGGAAGCGTATCTGGCCACCACGACAGTCGTCTGCGCCTGCCCTTGCGATCCTTCCAGGTGATGAAGGCAAGCGGCCCACGCCACTGGACTTCCACGGCATCGATCGGCTCGCCATCCAGTAATACGGCGAGGTCGTTGCCCGGGAAAACGAAGTCGTGGCGAGGCATGCTTCTATACCCGCGGATCTGCAGGCCAGCATGCAGTATCAGGACGATTATCAACGGCCAAGCTACCAAGCGAGGCATTTCCGAAGCGAGTACCGAAACCGTCGCCAGTGCCGCGAGCGCTACCAGCGCGCCAATCACCCAGCGCGAGGGTCGCCATTCAAGCCGGCAGCTGACGGATCTGTTGGATGAGTGATGCGAGTGCAACATCGGGACACTGCTCGTAGCCCATGAACCAGCGCCAGAGCTTATCGTCCTCGCAGTCAAGCAGGCGTAGGAAAACCCCGCGCTCGACTTCAGGAGCTTGCGCCCATTGCCGGTCCACGTAACGGCCGAACAGCTGGTCCAACTCGCGCATGCCACGTCGGCAACGCCAGCGGATGCGCTTGAGCTCGATCTCGTCGCTGGTCAGGTCGGTGCCCTGCATGGGTACGAAGCGGCTGCCCGCGTACAGGCAGCCCGCCGGATCAGGCCCGGCGCGCCAGCATCAACTTCTTGATTTCGGCGATGGCCAACGCCGGATTCAAGCCTTTCGGGCAGGTACGCGCGCAGTTCATGATCGTGTGGCAGCGATACAGGCGGAAGGGATCTTCCAGGTCGTCGAGACGCGCGCCGGTGTCCTCATCACGCGAATCGATGATCCAGCGGTAGGCCTGCAACAGGATCGCCGGGCCCAGGTAGCGTTCGCCATTCCACCAGTAGCTGGGGCAGGACGTGGAGCAGCACGCGCACAGGATGCACTCGTACAGGCCATCCAGCTGCTTGCGGTCTTCCGGCGACTGCAGGCGCTCGCGGTCGGTCGGGGCCGGCGTCTGCGTGCGGATCCACGGCTTGATGGACGCGTACTGCGCGTAGAAATGGGTCAGGTCCGGCACCAGGTCCTTGACCACGTCCATGTGCGGCAGCGGATAGATCGGCACTTCGGCTTTCTGGCAGTCGCTAATGGCGCGCGTGCAGGCCAGGGTGTTGGTGCCGTCGATGTTCATCGCGCACGAACCGCAGATGCCTTCGCGGCAGGAGCGGCGGAAGGTCAGCGTGGGGTCGATCTCGTTCTTGATCTTGATCAGTGCGTCCAGCACCATCGGGCCGCATGCCGCCAGGTCGACTTCATACGTGTCCGTGCGCGGATTCTGGTCATCGTCCGGACTCCAGCGGTACACCTTGAAGACACGCGGGTTCTTCGCGCCCTTCGCGGGGAAGTGCTTGCCCTTGCCTATCTTGGAATTCTTGGGGAGGGTGAACTCTGCCATGTTTGGTCTCGTTGGCTCAGGCGGCTCGCGCTGCGAAAGAAGCGCGTATCGCGCGCACGATCAGGAAAATCAGATAGCCGGCAATCGGAATGATGGCGCAAACCAGCGCCCATGACCGGCGCTCGTTAACGGTCATGGACCTGTCAAGCAGCATTCGCAGCGGAAATGCCGCCCAGACCAGCGCGAAAAGCAGCATCGCTTCCGGGCGCGAGAGCGAGGCAATGAAATTCGCGAGCATCGTCATCGTCCCTGCTTAATAAACGCGCGGCTTCGGCGGCACCACGTCCACGTCCTTGCTCAACGTGTACATGTGCACCGGGCGGAAATCGAAGCTGCACTTGCCCTTCTCGTCCACGTTGACCAGCGTGTGCTTCTGCCAGTTGACGTCGTCGCGGTCCGGGAAATCCTCGTGCGCATGCGCGCCACGGCTTTCATGGCGCTGCTCGGCTGAATTGATCGTGGCCACCGCATTGAGCAGCAGGTTGTGCAGCTCGTAGGTTTCCAGCAGGTCCGAGTTCCAGACCAGCGAGCGGTCGGTCACCTTGACGTCCTCGAACGAGGTGAAGATGTCGGCCATCTTGTCGCAGCCTTCCTTCAGCGTCTTGCTGGTGCGGAACACGGCGGCGTCGTTCTGCATGGTGCGCTGCATGTTGTCGCGGATCACCGACGTCGGCGTATCGCCATTGGCGTTACGCAGCTTGTCCAGGTGCGACAGCGCCTTGTCGCAGGCATCGCCGGCCAACTTGCTGTGCGATGCATTCGGCTTGATGGTCTCGGCGCAGCGGTTGGCCACCGCGCGACCAAACACGACCAGGTCGAGCAGCGAATTGGAACCCAGGCGGTTCGCGCCATGCACGGACACGCAGGCGGCTTCACCAATCGCATACAGGCCGGGCACCACGGAATCGGGGTTATCGCCGACCTTGCGCACGACTTCGCCGTGGTAGTTGGTCGGGATGCCGCCCATGTTGTAGTGCACGGTGGGAATGACCGGGATCGGCTGCTTGGCCACATCCACGCCGGCGAAGATGTGCGCGCTCTCGGCGATGCCGGGCAGCTTCTCGTTGATGACTTCCGGCCCCAGATGGGTCAGGTCGAGCAGGATGTGATCCTTGTGCTCGCCCACGCCCCGGCCTTCGCGTATCTCGATGGTCATCGAACGCGACACCACGTCGCGCGACGCCAGGTCCTTGTAATGCGGTGCGTAGCGCTCCATGAAGCGTTCGCCGTTGCTGTTGCGCAGGATGCCGCCTTCGCCACGCACGCCTTCGGTGATCAGGCAGCCCGCGCCGTAGATGCCGGTGGGATGGAACTGCACGAATTCCATGTCCTGCATCGGCAGGCCGGCACGCAGCGCAAGGCCACCGCCGTCGCCGGTGCAGGTATGCGCCGAGGTCGCGCTGAAATAGGCGCGACCGTAACCACCGGTCGCCAGTACCACGCCCTGGGCGCGGAACAGGTGCAGCGAGCCTTCGGCCATGTCCAGCGCCAGCACGCCCTTGCACGCACCTTCCTCGTCGAAGATCAGGTCAAGCGCGAAGTACTCGATCATGAAGCGCGCATCGTGCTTCAGCGATTGCTGGTACAGCGTGTGCAGCATGGCGTGGCCGGTGCGATCCGCGGCCGCGCAGGTGCGCTGTGCGGGCGGACCTTCGCCGAACTTGGTGGTCATGCCGCCGAAGGGGCGCTGGTAGATCTTGCCTTCTTCGGTGCGGCTGAACGGTACGCCGTAGTGTTCCAGTTCGACGATGGCCGGGATGGCTTCGCGGCACATGTATTCGATCGCGTCCTGGTCGCCCAGCCAATCCGAACCCTTGATGGTGTCGAAGAAGTGGTAGCGCCAGTCGTCTTCGCCCATGTTGCCCAGCGCGGCGGAGATGCCACCCTGTGCAGCGACGGTGTGCGAGCGCGTGGGGAATACCTTGGTCAGGCAGACGGTCTGCAGGCCCTTGGCGGCAAGGCCGAACGTAGCACGCAAGCCGGCGCCACCCGCGCCCACCACGACCATGTCGTACTTGTGTTCGGTGATCTTGTAAGCAGAAGTCATGTACTCAAGGTTCCTTTGTGGCGCTGACAGGTCAGACGCCGCCCAATGCGAGGATCACCACGGCGAACACGCTGGCCAGCGCACCCAGGATGCACAGGAAACGCACCGCGATCTGCGCCGCGAGCGCAAGCCCGTGGCTGTGCACGTAATCTTCGATGACCACCTGCACGCCGAGTTGCGCATGCCAGAACATTGCCACCAGGAACGCGATCAGCAGCGTCGCGTTCCACGGCCTGGCCACGGCATCGCTGGCGGTCAGGTAATCGGCCTGCATCAGGCTGACCACGAAATACAGGAACCAGCATGCCAGGACGATCAACGCGAGGGCAGTCAGGCGCTGCACGAAGAAATGCTGCGTGCCCTCTTTCGCCGAGCCCAAGCCGCGAACCTGCTTCAGCGGAGTGCGGTAACGGGGATTCATGCCCAGCCTCCCTTGGCAATAATGAAGCCCCAGATCAGGCCGGTGAGCAACAGGCTGCCGATCACCGACAGCCAGCCGCTGCGCACGAAGGCCGGGATGCTGAAGCCGTAGCCTGCGTCCTGCACCAGGTGGCGGATGCCGTTGAGGAGGTGGTAGGCGAAGGCCCAGGTCCAGCCGAACAGCACGGCAAGCCCGAACCACGAACCCGCGATGCGCTGCACGCAATCCCATGCTTCCGGCCCAGTGGCCATCGCCAGCAATGCGCCCGCGATGAGGAAGGCACCAACGGTAAGGATGATCCCGGTAGCCCGATGGACGATGGAGGTCGCCATCTGGATCTGCCAGCGGTACACCTGCAGGTGCGGTGAAAGCGGACGTTGCTTGGTCGCCATTCGCTGGACTCGTTTTCTCGGCTGGGCGGCTTTCAAGGGCCGCGTTGGCTGGGCAGGTACTGGTAGATGACTGACAGGTCAGAAATCGATGCAGCGCCCGTTTTTCTCCCAATCCCCGTATCGCGTCGGCTCAGGGCCTTCGCGCCCGCCTATCTCCTTGGGCGGCACTACCGGCTCACTGGCAACAGCCTTGTCAGGCTGCTGTGTTGCAGGCGCGGGGTCTGGGATGGAAGGGGTTTGGCCTATCATGAGGTTCTCGCAACGCACAAATTTTAGTCCCCGCACCCTTGCCTGACAACCATTCCCTGCCCGTGACACCCTTCTTCGCCCTGCCGGACCATGCGATCATCACGCTGGAAGGCATGGATGCGACCGCATTCGCGCAGGCGCAATTCGCCAACGACGTGGTCGCATTGACCCCGGGACATTGGCAGTGGAACGCATGGCTGACCCCCAAAGGACGCGTCATTGCGGTTTTTGCGCTGCTCAAGCTGGCGGACGACAAGATCCTGCTGGTGTTGGCCGACATCGATGCAGAAACGCTGGCGACACAACTGCAGCGCCTGGTCTTTAGACGAAAGTTGAAGGTGGTAGCACGCAGCGACTTGCAACTCAGCGGCGCGTTCACAGCACCCGTTACGGCCGAGAATGCGCGGATCGGCATCGCCGGCGAAGCGATGGAGCTGGACTATGGCGATGCCGGGCAGCCGCGTGTGCTGCGCATATCGCCGATCAGCGATGCTCCGTCAGTTATGCATGCCAGCCTTTCGTGGAAACACTACGACCTGCTGCACGGACTGGTGCGCCTGCCGGCTGAACAGCGTGAACAGTGGACGCCGCAGCAATTGTCATTGGAGCGCCTGCCGGCCTTCAGCGTGAAAAAAGGCTGCTACCCGGGACAGGAAATCGTGGCGCGCACGCATTTCCTGGGCAAGGCCAAACGTGGACTCGTCCTGTTCGAATCCGACGTGGCTTTGGAAGCTGGCATGGAAGTCGCCGATGGTGAGCGTGTGCTCGGCACCGTCATCAGCGTATGCCACGGGGATACGCCGTTGACGCTGGCCGTATTGCCATTGGATCGGCCTGCAGGAGTCCTGCATGCAGGAGAAGTAGCGCTGCTCGAAGTTGCGTTGCGAAGCGGGCTGGAACGCTGACCTGATCGGTAGGCGTAGGAGCGACGTGAGTCGCGACTGAAAAGATTCGGTCGCGACTTACGTCGCTCCTACGATCCTCTACGCGCGCCCGCGCTTGTGGTCACACACCCAGCGTCTTGATCAGCCAGGTGGAATAGCCATCCACGAAACGCTGCAGGAATTTCTGCGTGCGTTCGTTGTCGATCCGGCCTTCCGCGTCGATCAACCCTTCCTGGTATTGCACGGTCACTTCCGGCTGCGGCATGGCCAACACGTCCAGGCCCGCCAGTACGTTGCGCAGGTGCTGTTGCGCCAATGCCGTGCCGCGCGCGCCGGGTGAGGTGCCGATGACTGCTGCCGGCTTGCCGGCGAAGGAATTGCTGCCGGAAGGACGCGAACCCACGTCGATGGCGTTCTTCAATACGCCTGGCATCGAACGGTTGTACTCGGGCGTCACGAAGAGCAAGGCGTCGGCCGCCTCTACTTCCCGCTTGAACCGAAGTCCCGATGCAGGAAAATCGCCATCGAAGTCCTGGTTGTAGGGTGGCAGCTCGGCGATTTCCACGCGCTGCAAGGTGAAGCGCTCCGCGAACATGCCGCTGACTGCCAGCGCCAGTTTCTTGTTGATCGACTCCCTGCGCAGGCTGCCGACGATGACCGCGATCTTGATCTGGCTCATGCAGGATCTCCTTGGTTGGCTGCCGATACTAGAAGCTATCTCAAAATAGGCAATGCCTCATTCCCATGAAATTTCAAATCGTCATTCCCGCGGCTTTCAACAGCCGAATGGCTGGTCAGGCGGGAACCCATGGACTTTGATCTTCAATGGCTTGACGTCCTTGGATCCCCGCCTTCGCGGGATGACGACAATGAATTTGGTGTGTCCTATTTTGAGATAGCTTCTAACCAACTACGCACGACGATGTCGTGCACGGGCGGTGGCTCACGCCAGACGATCGGCCGCCACCACGATGTCGTCGTCACCCGGCAACACCAGCAAGGCCGCGCCGGCGAGTGGCGTGTACGTATCCACGCCGACCACGCGCTGGAAGGGGCGCCCGCCGAATCCGGCCTCGGCGATGGCCGTGATCACGCCCTCGCCCACGCCCGCCGAATGCCGGCCTTCGTCGACGATGAGGATGCGCTTGGCGGATTTCGCCTGCTCCGCGATGAAAGCCTCGTTGAGCGGCACCAGCCAGCGCAAGTCGACCACCCGCACCTTCCATCCACGCTTGGCTTCAATGCTGCGTGCGGCACGCAAGCTCATCGGCACGCCGTTGCCATAGGTGAAGATGACCAGGTCGTCGGCACTTTCGTCGTAGATGCGCCCTTCGCCGAGGACCATCGCCTCGTCCTGCGCCGGATAGGCGGTCAGCCACTGGCCATCGCCGGCCTCGTGCAGGTCCTTGGTCATGTACAGGGCGATGGGCTCGAGGAAAATGCTCACCCGTCCATCGACCTTCGCCAGGGCGGCAAGGGTCCGCAACATCGTCGCCGCATCATCACCGCGCGATGGGCAACCGACGACGAGACCCGGAATGTCGCGCAACGCGGTGATGGAGTTGTCGTTGTGGAAATGCCCACCAAACCCGCGCTGGTAGCCCAGCCCGGCCATGCGCACCACCATCGGATTGCGATACTGGTTGTTGCTGAAGAATTGCAGCGAAGCGGCTTCACCACGGATCTGGTCGCAGGCATTGTGGAAATAGGCCAGGTACTGGATTTCCGGTACCGGCAGCATGCCGAGGTTGGCGTAGCCCTGGGCGAGGCCGAGGATCATGGTCTCATCCAGCAGCGTGTTGAACACGCGGCTGTTCTTGAATGCCTTGTGCAAGCCCTTGGTCACCGTATACACGCCGCCCTTCTGGGCCACGTCTTCGCCGAACAGCAGCGCTTCGGGATATTTGCAGAACAGGTCGTGCAAGGCGTTGTTGATCTGGATGGACAGATGCCGTGGCGGCTGCGCCTCCGGCAGCTTTGCTTCACCGCCGAACACCTGCAGGCGCTTCTCGGCGGCTGCGGGGCGACGGGCTTCTGCCATGACTTTGTCGGGCGTGTACGGCGCCAACGGTGCGACCACGTCTTCAAGGCGCGTCAGCTTGGGCGTCTTGTCGGCGGCCTCGGCCGCGGCGAAACACTTGCGGCGGATGCCTTCGTACAACGCCAGCAATGATTCCTTCGAATACAGGCCTGACTCCAGCGCAATCGCCGCCGAACGCAGCAAAGGATCGCCCGCCTCCACCGCCACCAGTTCCTCGATCGGCCGCCATTCGATCTCGAAGTCGGTGCCGGCATGGCCCATGATGCGCGTGGTGCGCAGGTGCAGGAACGTCGGGCGACGCGTGCGGCGGCAGTGCTCCACCGCGGCTTGCACCTGTCCGTAACCGGTCGCGAGGTCGAGTCCGTCGGCGTAGAAATAATCCAGGTCATCGCGCTTGGCGAAGTTGCGCTCGATCCAGCCACCCGGCGTCTTCACCGAGATGCCGATGCCGTTGTCTTCGCATACGAACAGCACCGGCGCAGGCAGCTTCTGGTAGGACGTCCAGGCAGCCGCATTGAAGGCAGTCTGCGCGGTCGCGTGGTTGCTGGACGCATCGCCGAAGGAGCAGATGGCGATGCTGTCATCGGGAACCGGGGACTCATGGCCAATGCGCTTGGCCTGCTCGATGGCTACGGCGGTGCCCAGCGCTTTCGGCAAGTGCGATGCGATGGTCGAAGTCTGTGGCAGCACCCACAACGGCTTGGAACCCCAGACCTTGTGGCGGCCACCGGATGCGGGATCTTCCGAGCTTGCCGCAAACGAAAGCGCCGAATCCATGATCGGATCCATGCCAGGCAACTTGCGGAAGCGCTCGGCCATGAATGCGCCGGAACGGTAATGCAGGAACGCGGGATCGGTGTGGCGCGCCAATCGCGCAACCATGGCATTGCCTTCGTGGCCCGAGCTGCCGATGGTGTAGAAGACCTTGTTCTGCACGCGCAGTACTCGCGCCATCAAATCCAGATGGCGCGAGACCAGTTGCGATTCCAGCAACTCAACGAATGACTGCGCATCCAGCGCGCTGCCTTCAATCACCGCTTCACCAAGTGCAGGTTTTGCCGCAACCGTACCGTTCCACTGCTGCACGAACTCGGTGAAGTTCTGGTCGCAGATCTCGGCGCGGTTCAGGCCCTTCATGCGGGCGGGAATTGGTTTTGCAGTCATGGGGTGCTGAGACTCAAGGCAAGGCGAGGCGTGCAGCGACTTCGGCGCTGACCGCAGGCATGGAAATAAAACCGGCGGTGGCGCGGATGCGCGACAACCAGTTGGAAACAAGAGGAAACTTGGCGAGATAGAAACCGCCATCACTGGCGCAATCGGTGTAGGCAAAGAGTGCGATATCTGCGATGCCGTAGTCGCTACCGCTGAACCAAGGCGCGTTATCCAGGTACTTCTCCATCACGGCCAGTGCTTCCTCGCCGCGCTCCACCAGCCGCGGCAGGTCGGCACGACGCGGGGAACCCGCGGGCGTCCAGCCACGAATGAAACGCGCGACGGCGACATAGGGTTCGTGGCTGTACTGTTCGAAGAACATCCAGCTCAGCGCCTGCGCGCGTTGCCATGGTTCGGCGGGAAGATAATCCGTGCCTTCGGCCAGGTAGCAGAGGATGGCATTGGACTCCACCAGCAGTCGGCCGTCCTCCAGCTCAAGCATCGGCACGCGACCGTTCGGATTCTTGGCCAGATATTCGGGCGTGCGCGTTTCGCCGTTCGCACTGTCGATTTCAATCCAGCGATAACCGTGGCCAAGCTGTTCCAGCAGCAAGCGGATCTTGTGGCAATTGCCCGAGGTGGACATGCCGTAGACGCTGATCATGCCCTGCCCTCCAGCTTGCGCCGCGCCATCCATTCCTCGCGTGATTGGCCCCACACCTCCACCGGTTTGGAATCATGCGGCGCAGGCAGCCAGTCCATGCGCAGGAAACGCGAGCCGAGCTTGGCCGCGACGGTCTTGGAATTGGTGTTTTCTTCGGCGATGGTGTGGATCACCTCGCTCCAGCCCAGCGTGTCGAACGCCCAGTCGGTGGCTGCCGTCGCACCTTCCGGCGCAAAGCCCTTGCCCCAGTGCTGGCGGGCGATGCTCCAACCCACTTCCGTACCCGGCCAGCCTTCGGGCTGCCAGGGACCAAGGCGACCGACCCACTGCCCGGTAGCCTTCTCGATCACCGAGAAGAACGCGAATCCTTGCAGGTGCCACACCCCGATCATCGCAGCGAAACTGCGCCATGCCACAGGGTGTGGCTGCACGCCACCGATGTACTGGGCGGCTTCCTCGTCGGCAATAAAGGCCGCCCACGGCTCGAAATCCTGGGCCTGCGGTGGACGCAGGATCAGGCGGTCGGTTTCGAGTTGCAGGTCGAAGATGCTCATGGGGTTGACTGCTCCCTTCTCCCACCGGGAGAAGGTGGCGCGAAGCGACGGATGAGGGAGGGAGAACGACTATCAGGGAAAGATTCAGTGAACCTGAAGGTCCATTCCCTCATCCGCCCTTCGGGCACCTTCTCCCAGAGGGAGAAGGAAAATCAGAATGCGTTGATACCCGTCAACTCCCGCCCGATCACCAACTGGTGCACGGTCTCGGTGCCTTCATAGGTGATCACCGATTCCAGGTTCAGCGCGTGGCGGATCGCGGCGTGTTCGGTGGTGATGCCAGCGCCACCCAGCAGGTCGCGGCATTCGCGAGCGATGTCGATGGCCATGCGGCAGTTGTTCCACTTCGCCAGCGACACCTGCGCCGGCTGCATGGTGCCGGCGTCCTTAAGGCGGCCCAGTTGCAGCGACAGCAGCTGCGCCAGGGTGATGCGGCGGGCCATCTCGGCCATCTTGATCTGCGCGCTCTGCGTGGCAGCCACGGGACGCTCGAACAGGATGCGCTCCTTGGTGTAGGCCAGCACTTCGTCCAGGCAGGCAATGGCCGCGCCAATCGGGCCCCAGGTGATGCCGTAGCGCGCTTGGGTCAGGCAGCCCAGCGGGCCTTTCAGGCCTTTCACGTTGGGCAGGCGGTTGGCTTCGGGCACGCGCACGTTGTCGAAGAACAATGCAGACGTCACCGAAGCACGCAGGCTCATCTTCTTGTGGATTTCCTGCGCGGTGAAGCCGGCGAAATCCTTCTCCACCACGAAACCCTGGATGCCGTCCTCGGTCTGCGCCCAGACGATGGCGATATCGGCCAGGTTGCCGTTGGTGATCCACATCTTGGAACCGTTGAGTACCCAGTCCGCGCCGTCGCGCTTGGCGTGGGTCTTCATGGCCGCCGGATCGGAACCGCCCTGCGGCTCGGTCAAGCCGAAGCAGCCGATGACCTTGCCCGCCGCCATGTCCGGCAGCCAGCGCATGCGCTGCTCTTCGCTGCCGTACGCGTAGATGGGATACATGCACAGCGAGGACTGCACGCTGACGAAACTGCGGATGCCGGAATCGCCCCGCTCCAGTTCCTGGCAGATCAGGCCATAGCTGACGCCGTTGAGGCCACCACCGCCGTACTGTTCCGGCAGCGAGGAGCCGAGCAGGCCTAATTCCGCGATCTCGGCAACCAGCTCCTTGGGGAAGCGGCCTTCGGCAAAGGCGTCGCCGATGATCGGGCGCACGCGTTCGTCGGTGAAACGGGCGACGGTGTCCTGTACGGCGCGCTCCTCCTCACTGAGCAGGGAGCGGATATCGAACAGGTCGTAGGGGTTCAGGGCCATGTGCAGGAGCCGGTTTTGGACAGTCCGCCATTGTATTCGGCGCCGATGCAAGGCCGTAACCCCCTGTTTTGCCGACCCGCAACGGAAAAGCCGGCGAAATCGCCGGCTTTCCTGGTGGATACGCCGAAGCGGTTTCTCAGCGCTGGGGATTGGCATCCACCGAAGCGGTCTGGGTCACCACCTGGCCATCGATCACCGGCAGGCGCTCGCCCGGCTTTTCGTCCATGCGGACGGTCTTTTCCGCACCTTCATAACGATAGGTGACGTCATAACCGACCACCTTGTCGCTGCTGCCCATGGCGATGCGCGAGCCCGGCTTGCTGTCCGTGCGCATGGTGCCGGTGGTGCCATCGGCATTGCGATAGGTCACGTTGTAGCCGGTGACGCGCGAGGACTCGGAACTCGCGTTCTCGGTGTGGCACTGGCGTTCGGTGCGCGAAACGACCTTGCCGCCTACATGGTTCTTGTCGACCTTGTTGCCGATCAGGCCGCCGACCACCGCACCGCCCGCCGTGGCGGCCTTCTTGCCGTTGCCACCGCCAATCTGGTTGCCGATCAGGCCGCCGATGACGGCGCCGGCCACGGTGCCGCCCGTGTTACCGTCACGTTCTGGCAGGCGTTCTTGCACGACCACGTCTTCACAGACTTCGCGTGGAGTCGTGGTCGTGGTGGTCTCGCGCACCGGCTCGCTGCCGATCACGGTGGCATACAGCTTGTCCTTGCTGGTGATGGGCGCGACCTTGACCACATCCGCATACTGCAGGGTGTTGGGTTGGATCTGGTTGTCCACCAGGGCCGCATCATCAAGGGCGGTTGCAGACGGGTCGGACGCCAGCCCATCTGCAGGCAGGGCCGTTACAGGTTCAGGGGTGCCGCGACTGTTCATGAAGGCGGCCGTTGCGACGCCGCCAAACAACAGGGCGCCGGTGGCAATGAGGATGGTGGTGGTGGTGCTCTTCATGCCTATCTCCTGCGGGAAAACCCCGCGCTGTGGATGGGTGGATTGCAGCATGGCATAACTGAACGAAAACCGATTTAATCTTTCAAAACCGGACACAGCATGAACCCGCACGCCAGGCCGGGCTACGTGCTAGCGTGTCCGCTGTACGCCCCGATAGAGACCCTGGAAATGCCTTCGACGCTGTTGCTACCCGTATTGAACTGGGCCCGGAAACTGCGTTTCCCCATCCTGTTCAAGATCACGGCCGCGCTGTTCGCAGTTACGCTGGTGATCCCGGATCCGATTCCCTTCCTTGATGAGCTGCTGCTAGGCATGACAACCATCGTGCTGGCCAACTGGAAGCATCGCAAGGATCCCGCGGTGATCGATTCGTCCACCACGCAGCAGTAGTACGCCGCGTGCTGGTCGACAGCCACTGCCACCTGGACGCACCCGAGTTCGACCGTGACCGCGAAGCGGTCATCCGTCGCGCACGCGACGCCGGCATCCTGCATCAGGTCATCCCCGCCATCGATGCGCAGGGCTGGCCAAAACTGCGTGAACTTTGTCGCAGCGCGCCTGGACTGTTCCCGGCCTACGGCTTGCACCCCATGTACCTGTCCGCGCATCAAGCGGCGCATCTTGCCCAGCTCGCGCAATGGCTGGAGCAGGAACAACCGGTGGCGGTAGGCGAATGCGGCCTGGATTATTTCGTCGAGGGACTTGAGCATGAAACCCAGCAGTTTTATTTCGACGGACAACTCGCCCTGGCCCGCGACTTCGACCTGCCGGTGATCGTGCATGCACGCCGCGCCGTGGATGCGGTGATCGCCTCGGTGAAACGCATCGGCGGCTTGCGTGGCGTGGTGCACAGCTTTTCCGGCAGCCCGGAACAGGCGCGCCAACTGTGGCAACTCGGCTTCCTGGTCGGCATTGGCGGACCCGCTACCTATGAACGCGCCAACCGCCTGCGCGGCCTGGTGGCCAACATGCCGCTGGAGTATCTATTGCTGGAAACCGACGCGCCCGACCAGCCCGATGCCGGCATCCGCGGCCAGCGCAATGAGCCGAGCAGGCTCGCCCATGTCTGCGAAGTGATCGCCTCGTTGCGCGGCGTGGATGTCGAGGTGGTTGCGAGCGCGACGACAGAGAATGCGAAACGACTGTTCAACCTGCCGGATACTGCGTAGGAGCTGCGTAAGCTGCGACTGTTGCGTATCGCACGGTCAATCAGCTATCCACAACGTCCGGATCAAGACCCTCTAGTCGCAGCTTACGCAACTCCTACGACGGCTTCTTTTCCTTCAACAGCACTTCCAGCGCCTTGGCGACCATGGCGAATGCGAATGCACCGGTGATATGCGTGGCGGCCCCCAGGCCGGCACCGCAATCCAGCTTCAATGCCGCGTCTGGTCCAAGCGATGGGCGAACGCCACACACGCTTCCATCGGCCTGCGGATACTTCACGTTCTCCAACGAATACACCGCCTGCACGCTGAAATAGCGGTCCGGATTCTTGGGGAAATTGAATTCGCTGCGCAGTTTCTTGCGGATCAGCGCCAGCAGCGCGTCGTGCTCGGTGCGCGACAGGTCACGCAGGCGGATCTGGGTGGGATCGGTACGACCACCCGCCGAACCCGAGACGATGATCGGCAACTTGCGGCGACGGCACCAGGCGATCATTTCCACCTTGGTGCGGAAGCTGTCGCAGGCATCCAGCACCAGGTCGAAGTTGCGGTCGAGCAACCCTTCCAGGTTGCTGGCAACCAGGAACTCCGGCACCACGTCCACCTCGACCAGCGGATTGATGGCGCGGCAGCGCTCGGCCATGGCTTCGGCTTTATTGCGGCCGTACTGGCCCTCGAGTGCAGGCAACTGGCGATTGGTGTTGGATACGCAGATATCGTCGGCATCGATCAGCGTGATATGCCCGATGCCCGAACGCGCCAGCGCTTCCACCACCCACGAACCCACCCCGCCCATGCCAACGACGGCCACGCGGCACTGGCTGTAGCGCTGCACCGCACCCTGCCCGTACAGGCGGTCAATGCCGGCAAAGCGTTCGCGTAATTCGTTATTCATCTCACTATTGTAAACGTGGCGGCAGCCATCACGTGCGTCGTACCATCAGCACTCATCCACATGGAGCCAGCCCACATGGCCAGCACTGCCTCGCGCTACTTCTTCCTGTTCCTGATTGGCCTGGTCATGGGTGCCGTGCTTGCGGTGATGGGATTGCGGGCGCTGCAGGCGCGCCAGGATCCATTCCCGGACAGTGTCATGCATGTCATGCAGAAGCACACGGGATTGCTGGCAAAGACCATCGAGGAAAACCGCTGCGCTGCCACCGACACCGCGCCGCACCTGCGCACCCTGCGTGCGATGACCAATGATCTTGAACTCGCATTCCCGGGCTTGGCGGATGACGAGCGCTTCCGTACCCATGCCAGTGACTTCAGGGCGAAGTTGGACGCCAGCCTGGCTACGCCACCGACGGAATGCGCCAGCGCCACCAAGGTCAATGTATCCATCAAGGAAAGCTGCAAGGCCTGCCATCAGGATTTCCGCGGCTGAACGCATACTCACAACGCTGTACCGATTCCATGGCAACGCCTTCCGGTTGACGTGGGGTTAATGGATCGCTGCACACGATGCTGGAAACCGCATCCTGGTTCCATGCTTCGATGCACCCGGTTACAGCCCATGTCGTTCAATCACCCGAGGAGATTTCCATGAAGATACGTTTGCTTGCCATGGCTGCCATAGCCACCGCCACCCTCGCCGGTTGTGCGACCACGTCACCGGGTTATGGCAGCCAGTCGCCCTCGTATTCGCAGCCTTCGCGCTGCGTGGATTGCGGTATCGTGACCCGCATCGAGCCGGTTGGCCCGGCGCGCACGGCACCGTCTGCAACCGGAGCCGTGTTGGGCGGCATCGTTGGTGCGGTGGTGGGCCGTGAAATCTCGGACCAGACCGGTGGCAGCAAAGGCAACAAGAACGTCGCCACCGTCGCCGGCGCCACGGCCGGCGCGATTGGCGGCAACGCCATCCAGAACCGTGCCACCGCGGAAACCTACGACGTCTACGTCCGCATGGACGATGGCCGCAACGTGGTCATCAACCAGCGCGATGTCGGCGGCATTCGCAACAACACCTACGTGCGCGTGGTGAATGGCAAGGTGGTCCTGCGCTGAATCCTGCGCAGCCCCAGGCGCGAAAAGAAAAACCCGGCGCAGGCCGGGTTTTTCTTGTTCAGCAGACTGGCCATGGCCAGCCTTGGGTCATGCGCCGGTCAGAGCGCTTCCACCGCATCCGCCTGCAGGCCTTTCTGGCCCTGGACCACGGTGAAGCTCACTTTCTGGCCTTCTTTCAAGCTCTTGAAGCCCTGGCTCTGGATGGCGCGGAAGTGCACGAACACATCCTCGCCATTCTCGCGGCTGATGAAGCCGAAGCCCTTGGCGTCGTTGAACCATTTGACGGTACCGTTTTCGCGATCTGCCATTGTCACTAACTCCTTGGAACGGGTGGTGGAAACGCCCTGTGTTCTGGCGGCTGGTTGCAAGGAGGAAGCGTGTAACGATGTTGCGGAACATGGTTCGACCGCATCAGGCCACAATCTGGGGTGGCCCTGGCAAGCGCAGCGGCTGAACAGTAACTCGGCATTTCTGAAAATGCAATAATTCTGACGCGCCTCACAAACGTCGCAACCAATTGATTTACATGGGAGAAATTCTTGGAAATGCAGTTCCTCTACTACACGCTGGCGGTGATCCTGGTCCTGGTGGGCATAGGCGGGGTGATTCTGCCGGCCCTTCCCGGCCTGCCGCTGGTGTTCGCCGGCATGTTGCTGGCGGCATGGGCCGGTGATTTCCAGCAGATCGGCTGGTTCCCGCTGGTGGTGCTGGGCTTGATGACCTTGCTGTCGGTGGCCGTGGATTTCTTCGCCACCATGGTGGGTGCCAAGCGTGTCGGTGCCAGCCGGAAGGCGCTGATCGGGGCGATGGTCGGCACGTTCGCAGGGCTGTTCTTCGGCCCCATCGGCCTGTTCGTGGGACCTTTCGCAGGCGCGCTACTCGGCGAACTCTGGCACGGCAAGGAACTGGGGCAAGCGGCCAAGGTCGGCCTGGGCACGTGGCTCGGCATCGTGCTCGGCATCGTGCTGAAGCTGGGGCTGGCCTTCGGCATGCTCGGGTTGTTCGCGTTCGCGTGGTTTGTATGAGCGCGCTCCAGCATGTGGTTCCAGCGATGACGGCGGTGGCCGCGGCCATCACGCTTTGCTTGCCTGCGATGGCACAGGAAGCACCCACGCCCGCCACGCCGGAAGCCTGCGTGTCGATTGAGGCCGACGCCACCCGACTGGCCTGCTACGACGCTGCACTTGGACATCGCTCCACGGATACGCTGGCCGCCGATGCCGCCGCCAAGGAAGCCAGCGAGCGCGTGAAGGAACAACGCCAGGCCGCGATCCCGGTCGACGACGCCAGCCTGGGCGAACGCGCCCGCCATCGGCTGGGCTCGGTATTCGGCCATGACGACAGCTATGCCGAGGCACGCGCAAACGCGGGCAAGGGTTCGTTGCTGGACAGCCGCTGGGAGCTGGCCAAGGACTCGAAGCTGGGGGTGTTCCAGATGCGTGCGTACAAGCCGGTGTACCTGCTGCCCGGTTTCTGGACCAGCGACGTCAATGAAACGCCGTCTTCCCCCAACCCCGACAACACCGTGACCACGCCGGAACCATTGACCAGCGTGGAAGCCAAGTTCCAGCTCAGCTTCAAGACCAAGTTCGTGGAGAATGTTTTCGGCGACAACGGCGATATCTGGGGCGGCTACACGCAGAGTTCGCGCTGGCAGGTCTACAACGGCGAGGAATCACGCCCGTTCCGCGAAACCAATTACGAGCCGGAAGTGATGCTGGTGTTCCACAACAATTACAGCATCGGCGGCTGGAAGGGCCGCATGGCCGCCGTCGGCATCAACCACCAGTCCAACGGCCGCAGCGATCCTCTGTCGCGCAGTTGGAACCGGGTAGTCCTGAACGTTGGCCTGGACCGCGAGAACTGGGCCTTCGTGGTGCGCCCGTGGTGGCGTATCCCGGAAGGCCATGACGACGACAATCCGGATATCGAGGACTTCATTGGCCGTGGCGATGCGATGCTGGTGTACAGCAACAACGGCCATGAATTCGCCCTGCTCGGCCGGCATTCGCTGCGCGGCGGCGACGATTCGCATGGCGCGCTGCAACTGGACTGGGGCTTCCCGATCGACCGCACCCTGCGCGGGCATGTGCAACTGTTCCATGGTTACGGCGAGAGCCTGATCGACTACAACCACAAGGCCACCTACGTGGGCCTGGGCATCTCGCTGCTGGAATGGTTCTGATGGACGTGACGATCTATTACAACCCCGACTGCGGCACTTCGCGCAATGCGCTGGGGCTGATCCGCGAGGCTGGCATCGAGCCGACCATCATTGAATACCTGCAGACACCGCCCGATCGCGACACGCTTGTTGCCCTGATCGAGCAGATGCAGGTGCCGGTGCGCGACGTGGTGCGGCAGAAGGAATCGCTGTATGCCGCGCTCGCCCTGCAGGAGGCAAGCGATGAAGCATTGCTTGATGCCATGCTCGCGCACCCGGTCTTGATCAACCGCCCGATTGTGGTGACGCCACGCGGCGTGAAATTGTGCCGGCCATCGGACAGCGTGCTGGACCTCCTCCCGACCAAGTAATCGTTGGCGACGACGGCCATGCGATCCGGAATGCGACTTGGAGTGCACCGGGCAGCCCGCTATGCTGGCCGCGGACTGTCGACAACAGGCAGATCCGCACTCCTTACAAGGAAGTCACCATGCCGCCAGCACGCCAACGCCGTTCGTTCTTTGCCTACGCGTCAGCGCTGCTGGGTCTGCTCAGCCTGTTCGCCGTGCTCTGCTTCCACTACCCGGAATTGTTGACCAGCAAGGAATTCCGCGCGGTCTACAACGAAACCTTCGCGCGGCACCTGTTGCTGGTGGGACTGGTGGCGGCCTTCATCCTGGGAACGCTGGCGATCCTGCGTGACCGCAACAAGCGTATCGCCCTGGTCGGTGTCGGTGGCGCCACGCTGGCCGTGCTGCTGGGCGGCACCAACGTGCAGTTCGACAGCATCGGCCAGACGCCGTTCTCGCTGGGCATGGACTGGTTCGTGATCTCGCTGTTCTTCTCGGCGCTGGTGTTCGTGCCGCTGGAGCATTACCTGGGCAAGCAGCGGCTCTCGCCGCTGCGCCCAGGCTGGCGCACCGACATCGCCTATTTCTTCATGAGCCACGTGCTGGTGCAGTTCATCCTGATCCTGGTCACTGCTTCCACCTCCACCATCGCCGGGCTGGCGATGTTCCCCAGCCTCAAGGCAGCGATCCAGTCGTTGCCGGTGTGGGCTCAGTTCCTGATCGCGGTGTTCGTGGCGGACCTGGCGCAGTCGCTGCTGCATCGCGCCTACCACAACGTGCCGTGGCTCTGGCGCTTCCACGCCGTGCACCATTCCAGCCGACACATGGACTGGCTGGCCGGTTCCCGCATCCATTTCGTCGAGATCGTGTTGACCCGCAGCGCGGTGCTGCTGCCCTTGCTGATCCTCGGCTTCTCCACGCCTGCGGTGAACGCGTACGTGATCCTGGTAGGCCTGCAAGCGGTGCTGGCGCATGCCAACCTGGGAATCCGCTTTGGCTGGCTGGAGTATCTGGTCGTGCTGCCCCGCTACCACCACTGGCACCATGCACGGCAGAAGGACTACATCGACGTCAACTACGCCATCCACCTGCCGCTGATCGACATGCTGATGGGTACCTTCAAGCTCCCACCCTCTCAGGACGAATGGCCGCAGGAATACGGCGTGATGAAGCTGGACACCGTGCCCACCGGCATCATGGAACAGCACCTGATGCCGTTCCGGAAGAAGAAAACCTTCGACGACTTCGTCAACTGATCCTGTCGCACGTTCCAAACCAAGCGAACCGTAGAGCCGAGCTTGCTCGGCTGCTTTACGCGTAGGGATGAAGAGCAGCCGAGCAAGCTCGGCTCTACGAAAGCCGGGATTTCGCTGCATTCAGGCCCAGTCAGTCAGACCTTCGCGGGCATAGACTTCCTTGAAGCTTGGCAGTGCCTTCATCCGCTGCGCGTGCGCGTGCAGGACCGGCCAGGTGTCGGTCGGCTTCGGCATGTTGCGCGACCAGCGCATCAGCATGGTGAGCAGGAAGTCGGCGGCGCTCAGATTCTCGCCGAGCAGGTACGAGCCGCCGTGCGAGTTGATGTGGTTGGCAACCTGTTCCCACGCGGCTTCCAGTTTCAATCGCGCCTGTTGTTTGACGGCATCCACGTTCGCTTCGCCCGCGGGTTCGGTGGGATAGAACCAGGCGCGGTAAGCGGGCTGCAGGGTGTTGGCCATGAACAGCATCCACTGGTAGTAGCTGGCGCGCTGCGGGGTGCCGATGGTCGGCGCGAGTCCTGCCTGCGGATGCAGGTCGGCAAGATGCATGACGATGGCGGCGGCCTCGGTGATGACTTGGCCATCGACGACCAGTGCAGGCACTACGCCAGCCGGATTGATCTTCAGGTACTCGGTGGATTTGTGTTCGCGCTTGTCGAAGTCGAGCCTGTGCAGGGTGTGCGGCACGTCGAGTTCGATCAGCAGCCAGTGGACGACTAGGCTGGCGGTGCTGGGGGAGTAATAGAGGGTGGTGGGCATGTGGATCCTGCGTGTAAGGGTGACGTGGATTGGGGTAACCGATGCAGAGCGGAAATCACTACAAATGTTGTGTCGTCATCCCGGCGAAAGCCGGGACCCAACTCAACACGCGCCGATAGTTGGGTCCCGGCTTTCGCCGGGATGACGATCATGGTTTTTGTATTCTCCCAGTTAATGCCACGGGGTAGCCCGGGCAGAGCGCATCGAAACCCGGAGCCTTTGAATTTATGCGCCAACAGCTACGAGTTTCGCTGCGCCCTACCCAGCCTACGTCACTATCTGTTGAGGATGGCGATATCGCCGAAGATAGATTCCGATGTGGAAAACACTGCATAACTTGTATACATGCCGGCCCTGTATGTTTTGGGTAAGCATTGGCCTACATACAGCGGGCCTGATTCTCGCTTTATTGCGGCACTCACATAGACACAGCCTCCACCGCCGCGTCGACCACTTTTTTTGTAGGACATGCTGGATATTTCAGCTGACCGCGAATAGGTCTGTCCGAAAGCTAGCGTAAGAACTGAACCCACCAAGAAGCAGAAAAATATGTAAGAAAACGCAACAGCGAAAGGTAGTAAAAGAACCCACTGAAAAACCCTATCTGGCTTTCCGTAGAGAGCCGAGCGCCGCGATAGTCGCGGGCGATTGACGGCGAAGCGAACGAAGGCCCATGCCAAGGCAGTTGCCGGTATAGCGGAAAGGATCATCCAAAGCATAGACGGAACAAATACGCCCATCCGCATTGAGATAATTCCTGCGATCGCCATCGCTATAAAAATTATCGAGACAATTGCGCCTTTCATAGCCCAACTCCTTATTGGCTATATTCATCCTTTGCAAAACTGTCAAACCAGTACAACACTTTTTCGTCTATACCGACTCCAACACCACCGGAATATTACCGATGCGTGCATGCCATTCCCGCGGCCCAGTCTTGTGCACCGATTCACCCGTGCTGTCCACGGCTACCGTCACCGGCATGTCCTTCACCTCAAATTCGTAGATCGCTTCCATGCCCAGGTCCGCGAAACCGACCACGCGCGAGGCCTTGATCGCCTTCGATACCAGGTAGGCCGCGCCGCCGACCGCCATCAGGTACACCGACTTGTGTTTGCGGATCGCCTCGATCGCCACCGGCCCGCGCTCCGCCTTGCCGACCATGCCCAGCAGGCCCGTCTGCGCCAGCACCTGCTCGGTGAACTTGTCCATGCGCGTGGCCGTGGTCGGACCCGCGGGACCGACGACTTCATCGCGCACCGGATCCACTGGACCCACGTAGTAGATGAAGCGTCCCTTGAAATCCACCGGCAGCGGCTCGCCCTTGTTCAACATGTCGACCATGCGCTTGTGCGCCGCGTCGCGGCCGGTGAGCAGCTTGCCGTTGAGCAGCAAGACTTCGCCCGGCTTGAAACTGGCCACCTGCTCCGGCGTGATCGTGTCCAGGTCCACGCGACGACCTTTCGATGTGTCGTAGGTCAACTGCGGCCAGTCTTCCAGCGACGGCGGTTCCAGCATCACCGGGCCGCTGCCATCCAGGATGAAATGCGCGTGGCGCGTCGCCGCGCAGTTGGGAATCAGCGCGACAGGCAAGTTCGCCGCGTGCGTGGGGAAATCCTTGACCTTGATGTCCAGCACCGTGGTCAAACCGCCCAGGCCCTGTGCGCCGATTCCGAGTGCGTTGACCTTTTCGTAGAGTTCAAGCCGCAACTCTTCCGCGCGGTTGGAGGCGCCACGCGCCTGCAGGTCGGTGATGTCGATGGGCTCCATCAACGCTTCCTTGGCCAGCAGCATCGCCTTCTCCGCGGTGCCACCAATGCCGATGCCCAACATGCCCGGCGGGCACCAGCCCGCACCCATGGTCGGCACGGTCTTCAGCACCCAATCGACGATGGAATCAGAGGGATTGAGCATGGCGAATTTCGACTTCGCTTCCGAACCACCACCCTTCGCCGCGACAATCACGTCCACCGTATTGCCCTGCACGATCTTGACGTTGATGACCGCAGGCGTGTTGTCCTTGGTGTTGATGCGCTTGCCCGCGGGATCCGCCAGCACGCTGGCGCGCAGCTTGTTGTCCGGATGGTGGTAGGCGCGGCGCACGCCTTCGTTGGCCATGTCCTCCACGCCCATGGTCGCGTCCGGCCAGCGCACGTCCATGCCGATCTCGAGGAATACAGTGACGATGCCGGTGTCCTGGCAAATCGGTCGATGGCCTTCGGCGCACATGCGCGAATTGATCAGGATCTGGGCGATGGCGTCCTTGGCGGCCTCCGATTCCTCGCGCTCGTACGCGGCGGCGAGGTTCTGGATGTAGTCGACCGGGTGGTAGTAGCTGATGTACTGCAGGGCGTCGGCGACGCTCTGGATGAAGTCTTCCTGGCGGATATCGGTCACGGCGGGCTCGCGGCTGGCGGGGGTTGCCCGGTGATTTTAGCCGAGCAGGTGCATTGGGGTCTTGCTGATGGCTTTGGTATGGCTTTTGTGGGAGGGGCTTCAGCCCCGACAGCTCTTCGCGGAGAGCTGTCGGGGCTGAAGCCCCTCCCACAAGGGCAAGGCCCTCCCGCACTCGCGACGTGATTTCGCATATCACGGGCACCACGGCACAATGCGGCATGGCCTCGCCCTCCCCCTCGACCCCTGCCACGGGCGCATTGCCGCCCAAGCGCAGCAACAAGACCGGCCCCAGCCTGCGCGAACGCTTCGATGCGATGCGCAACCTGCGCCCCTTCCTCAAGCAGATATGGGCCACCAGCCCGTGGCTGACCACCGCCAGCATGGGCCTGCGCCTGGTGCGCGCATTGCTGCCCATCGTGATGCTGTACATCGGCAAGCTGATCATCGACGAAGCCGTGCGCCTGGTCGCCCTTGGACTCGGCTTCGACAGCCTTGGCGAAGCCTGGCACAGCGGACAACTCGATCACTTGGTGTGGTTGCTGGGACTGGAATTCGCACTGGCAATCCTGTCTGACCTGCTCGGCCGCATGGTCAGCTATGCGGACGCACTGTTGTCGGAACTGTTCACCAATGCTACTAGCATCCGCCTGATGGAACACGCGGCCACGCTGGACCTGGAAGACTTCGAAGACCCCGACCTGCAGGACAAGCTGGACCGTGCGCGTCGCCAGACCATGGGCCGCATGAACTTGATGAGCATGCTGTTCGGCCAGGTGCAGGACGCGATCACCGTGGTCAGCTTCGCCGCCGGCCTGTTGATCTACGCGCCGTGGCTGATCGCCTTGCTGGCGGTCGCGCTGATTCCCGCCTTCATCGGCGAAGCGCATTTCAACGCGATGGGCTATTCGCTCAATTTCGCGTGGACACCGGAACGCCGCCAGCTGGAATACGTGCGCCAGACCGGTGCCAGCGTCGAAAGCGCCAAGGAGGTGAAGATCTTCAACCTCCACCACTTCCTGATCGCGCGCTACCGCACGCTGGCCGACAAGTTCTTCAAGGCCAATCGCACGCTGGCGAAAAAGCGGGCGATCTGGGGCGCGCTGTTCGCCGCGCTGGGCACGCTGGGTTATTACATCGCCTATGCCTACATCGCCTGGCGCACGGTGCGCGGCGACTTCACCATCGGCGACCTGACCTTCCTCGCCGGCAGTTTCCGCAGGCTGCGGCAATTGCTGGAAGGCTTGCTCGTCGGATTCTCACAAGTCGCGAGCCAGGCGCTGTACCTGGACGACCTATTCTCGTTCTTCGAGATCGAGCCGGAAATCAAGTCACCCGAGAATCCCGTCGCCATTCCCAAGCCGATCACGCGCGGCTTCGTGTTCGAGAACGTGGGTTTCCGTTATCCCGATGCGGAACGCTGGGCAGTGCGCCATCTCGATTTCGAACTGCGCGCGGGCGAAGTGCTGGCGCTGGTCGGCGAAAACGGCGCAGGCAAGACCACGTTGGTGAAGTTGCTGGCACGCCTGTACGACCCGGACGAAGGCCGCATCCTGCTGGATGGCATCGACCTGCGCGACTACGACATCGACGAACTGCGTGCCAATATCGGCGTGATCTTCCAGGACTTCGTGCGCTACCACCTGACTGCGGGCGAGAACATCGGCGTCGGCCAGATCGATCACATGGACGATCAGGCGCGCATCCGCGACGCCGCACGGCGTGCGATGGCGGACGAGGTGATCGACTCGCTTCCCAACGGCTATGACCAGTTGATAGGGCGTCGTTTCAAGACTGGCGTGGACCTGTCCGGCGGCCAATGGCAGAAGATCGCCATCGCCCGCGCCTACATGCGCGACGCGCAGGTGATGATCCTGGACGAGCCGACGGCGGCGCTGGACGCGCGCTCGGAGTTCGAGGTGTTCCAGCGCTTCAAGGAACTGTCGGACGATCGCACCGCGGTACTGATCTCGCACCGTTTCTCCAGCGTGCGCATGGCGGACCGCATCCTGGTCTTGGACCAGGGCCAGTTGGAAGCCAGTGGCACGCATGAGGAATTGCTGTCGCAGGGCGGGCGTTATGCGGAATTGTTTGAGTTGCAGGCGGCGGGGTATCGTTGATTTGCTGTCAGATGCTCAAAATTCTTCAAATAGCTATAAAAATAAGGACGTCATCCCGGCGAACGCCGGGACCCAAGCTGGGCCAAGGCGATCCTGTCGCAGGTGCATTTTCCTCGGTTCAACTTGGGTCCCGGCGTTCGCCGGGATGACGATCAATATTTTCATGGCGACTCCAATTCCCGTCTTTTCCATGATGACGCTTTGTTTATGTCGAGTGAGCGAAGATAGCCCCACCCATATTTCCAACAACGCACAGACATAGAGACAAGCACATGTCCCCCACCCTGCAACGCTGCCTCCTCACCTTCGCCATCGCAACTTCATTGGCCGCCTGCAAACCTGCCGCCACGGCAGAAACTGCCGCTGCGCTAGCATCCGCTCCGAAATCAGCGCAGGCAATGGCCAGCCAGGCCGGGGAGATGAAAGTGACGGAGGTCGCTCGCGGCTTGGAGCATCCCTGGGCCATGGCCTTCCTGCCCGACGGTTCACTGCTGGTCACCGAGCGCGCTGGACGCCTGCGCAAGGTCGGCACCGATGGCAGCATTTCCGCGCCACTGACCGGCGTGCCTACGGTATTCGCCGAGGGCCAAGGTGGATTACTGGACGTGATGCTGTCACCGAACTTCGCCGCCGACCAGCGCATCTATTTGAGTTACGCCGAACCGGGCGACAACGGCACCGCCGGCACCGCCGTGGCGTCCGCGACACTGGGCACGGCCGGACTGACTGACGTGAAAGTGATCTACCAACAGCAACCCAAGCTGGAAGGCGACGGCCACTTCGGTTCGCGACTGGCGTTCGACGGGCAAGGCCACCTGTTCATCAGCCAGGGCGAACGCCAGAAGCGTCCCACGTCGCAGAAGCTGGACATGCTGCAAGGAAAACTGGTGCGCGTGGACCTGCAAGGCGGTGTGCCAAAGGACAATCCTTTCGTCGGACAGGCCGATGCGCGCCCGGAAATCTGGAGCTACGGCCATCGCAACATGCAGGGCATGGCCTTCGACCCCCGCACCGGCAAGCTGTGGCAGAGCGAACACGGCCCGCGCGGGGGCGACGAACTCAACCTGCCACAGCCAGGCAAGAACTACGGCTGGCCCATCATCACCCACGGCATCAATTACTCGGGCATGCGTATTCCCGAAGCCATCGGTTCGGCGAAGGAAGGCATGGAGCAACCCCACCACGTCTGGGAGAAATCACCGGCGCTCAGCGGCATGGCGTTCTATACCGGTCGGCCGGGCACGCCCTGGAATGACAGCCTGTTCCTGGGCTCGTTGGCGGAACGCAACCTTATCCGTTTGAGCCTGCAGGGCGATGCCATCGTCGGCGAAGAGCGCCTGTTGAACGAGATTGGCGAACGTGTCCGCGATGTGCGCGTCGGCCCTGACGATGCGATCTACGTGTTGACGGATGAAGAGGACGGCAAGTTGCTGAAAATTGAACCGCCGGCAACCAAATAGTCCGGCCATCCATCAGTTTGTTTCAGCTACGAGGGAACCCATGCCTACCCGACTAATCCTGGCGCTTTTGCTGTTGCTGCCATCCATTTCCGTGCATGCCGCACCGGACATCGGGTTTGCAGAGGCCAAACGCCTTGCCGACCAGGACGAAGCGTCTCTCACTCCGCAACAGATGGAGACACTGGTTGCCTCGCAGGCCGCGATACTGGATGCGGGTGCGGCAGCGTGTGCGACCCCAAGGCCCGACCTGTCGCCCTTCGTGGTCGTGGTCGAACTGGATGCCGACGGCAAGATCGTGCGGACCTGGCTGCAGGGCGATTCGCCACTGGCAATCTGCTTTCGCAAGTACGTTGCCGAACGCTCGGTCGTACCGCCACCGCGCAGCCCGTTCTATGCGTCCGTCGAGCTGTCATTCACTCCGTGACGGATCGCATCACTCGATGGTGAAGCGATCACCGTCGAGCATTGCAGGGAAGCGTTCGCGATGTGCCGCCAGCGCAGCCGCGGAAATCACCGTACTGACCACGCCCTCATCGATGCTGGTTTCCACCAGCGGTTGGCCCATGAAATCGATCACCGCGCTGTCACCTGAATACTCAAGCTTGTTGCCGTCGGTGCCGACGCGATTCACTGCTGCCACGTAGCACAGGTTCTCAATGGCGCGGGCGCGCAACAGCGTCTTCCAGGCATAGGCGCGCGCGGACGGCCAGTTGGCGACGAACAGTTGCAGGTCGAAATCCAGCTGCCCTGCCCGCTCCACGTCGTAACGGTTGCGCGAATACACCGGGAAACGCAGGTCGTAGCAGACCAGCGGATTGATGCGCCAACCTTTCCATTCGACCGTCAGACGCTCGTTGCCTGCCGCGTAGCGTTTGTGTTCGCCTGCAAAACGGAACAGGTGGCGCTTGTCGTAGTACTGCAGGCCACCGTCAGGCGTAGCCCAGAGCAGGCGGTTGAACACACCATCGGAAGTTTGCAGCTGCACGCTGCCGGTGACTGCCGCCCCGAGCGCGGCGGCCTGCTCGCGGATCCACGCCACCGTGGGGCCGTCCATGCCTTCGGCCTTGTCGATGGCATCGTTACTGAAGCCACTGGTGAAGGTCTCGGGCAGGATCACCAGGTCGGTGTTTCCGGCCAGCGGCTTGATCAAGTCGCCGTAGTATTCGCGGTTGCCGGCGGGATCGTGCCAGCGGGTGGCGCCTTGTACCAGGGAAATTCTCAGGTCTTGCATTGCTTGCCTCTACGGATGTTTTTCGCTCGGATGCCGTGTACTTGGCGTAGGAGCGACATAAGTCGCGACTGATTGCTCCAACGGCGTTTCGGTCGCGACTTACGTCGCTCCTACGCGCGCGCTGGTGTCAAAGTTTCAGCAAGCGCTCCACCGCGGCGTCCATCGTCGCATCGTTCTTGGCGAAGCAAAGCCGCGCCAATCGCTGCCCTGCAGGCGGGGACTCGTAAAATGGAGACAGCGGTATGGCGGTGACGCCGTGTTCCACCGTCAGCCACTTCACGAACTCCGCGTCCGGCAGGTTGCTGACGGCCGAATAGTCCACGAGTTGGAAATAGCCGCCCGGCACCGGCAGCGGCTTCAGCTTGGTAGCCAGCAGTTGCTCGCGGAAACGGTCACGCTTGGCCTGGTAGAACGCACCAAGCTGCTCGTAGTGTTCCGGTTCGTCGCGGATCATCGCGGCGAAGGCATGTTGCGCCGGCGAGAAACTGGTGAAGGTGTTGTACTGGTGCACCTTGCGGAACTCCGCCGACAGCGCCGGCGGCGCGATGGCGTAGCCGATCTTCCAGCCCGTGCAGTGGTAGGTCTTGCCGAAACTGGAAATGACGAAGGCGCGTTCGGCCAGCTCCGGGTAACGCAGTGCGGATTCGTGGCGACAGCCGTCGAAGACGATGTGTTCGTACACCTCGTCGGATACCAGCACGATGTCGGTGCCGCGCAGGATGTCGGCCAGCGTGGCCATGTCGGTTGCATCCAACATCGCGCCGGAAGGATTGTGCGGGCTGTTGACCATCAGCATGCGCGTGCGCGGGGTGATGGCATCGCGCACTTTCTGCCAGTCCACCGCGAACGTCTGCGGATCCAGTGCTACGTGCACGGCCTTGGCACCCGCAAGGTCGATAGCGGGTTCGTAGCAGTCGTAGGCCGGGTCGAGCACGATGACTTCCTCGCCCGGGCGCACCACCGCGTGGATGGCGTTGAAGATGGCTTCGGTCGCGCCGCTGGTGACCGTGATCTCGGTGTCCGCGTTCACTTCACGCCCATAGCAGCGCAGGACTTTCTGCGCGATGGCCTGGCGCAACACCGGCACGCCGGTCATGGGCGCGTACTGGTTGTGGCCGTCGCGCATGGCGCGTGCCAGCTCATCCACCAGCCGCGCGGGGACGGCAAAATCCGGGAAGCCCTGGCCCAGGTTGACCGCGCCGTGTTCCGCCGCCAGTTGCGACATGACCGTGAAGATGGTGGTGCCCACCTTGGGCAATTTGGTGTCCAGGCGCATCCGCCGCTCCGTGTATTCGGGAATCAGGAGTGTACGCAATGCGGAAGAACGGCGATGATGGGGCATGGATGGACGGGGCAAGAACGACGCGACGCTGACGGCGGAATTGGCCGCGGCCTATGCCTGCGCGCACTATTTCGTGAGCATCGGCCACCGCGAGTGGCTGTTCGGCGTGGGCCAGTTGGCCAGCGACATCGAACGCCAGCTGGGTGCAGCCTCCTACACCTTCATCACCGCCTGGAATCCAGCCCCGGAGGCGGCCAGCGTGGCCGAGAACATGGAGGCCGACCTGCGCCTGCAGGCCCGCCTGAAGCAGACCGGGCATGCCCATCATTCTTCGCTGGGCAGCAACGCCCAAGGCGGCGCGGTCGAATATGGATGGGTCGTGCTGGACATGGGCGTTGAGGCGAGTGATGCACTGGCGCGGGAATTCAGCCAGGCCGGCCTGCTCTACTGGCAGCACGGTGAGCCGGTGCGGCTTCGCATGCTGTGGCCGCGACCCGCTAATGTCGCCGATGATCCTTACGTCGACTGGGCCGGTTAGTGCCCCTGCGCCGATACAATAGGCGCCGATGACCGAACCCACGCACACACCACCCCCGCTGCTGGCTGCGCGTGGCCTGGTCTTCACACGCAACGACGAGCCCGTGTTCGGCCCCATCGATTTCCAAGTGGGCGCCGGCGAAGCACTGCTGGTCCAGGGCGGCAATGGCGCGGGCAAGACCACCCTGCTGCGCGTTCTGGCGGGCTTGTTGCGGGCCGACGCCGGTGAGGTGGATATAGACGGAAAACCGGCGCGGCCGGTCCTGCGTTCCCGCGCAATCGCCTACCTCGGCCACCTGCCGGCGCTGAAGGCAGACCTGGACGCCCTGCAGAACCTTGATTTCCTGTGTGGCCTGCACGGCCGTCGTGCCCGCCAGCTGCCCGGGGATGCGCTGGGCATGGTGGGACTGGCCGGCCATGAAGACAACCTGGCGCGACAACTGTCCGCTGGCCAGAAAAAGCGCCTGTCGCTGGCCCGCCTGTGGCTGTCGCCCGCACCTTTGTGGCTGCTGGACGAGCCCTACGCCAACCTTGACCTGGACGGTATCAACCTGGTCAACCGCATGATCTCCGCGCACCTGCGCGATGGCGGCGCGGCGCTGGTCACCACGCACGGCGCGTATGCGGCCCCGCCGGTGCAGACGCGGATGCTGGTGCTGGAGCGAGCGGAATGACCAGCGCCCCCTCCCTCTTCCAGGCAGGCCATGCCCTGCTCACCCGCGACCTGCGCCTGCTGTGGCGGCGGCGCGGCGATGCGTTCCAGCCGGCACTGTTCGCGCTGCTGGTGGTGGTGCTGTTCGCGCTGGCGCTGGGTGGCGAGCCGCAGGCGCTGGCGAAGGTCGCGCCCGCCGTGCTCTGGGTCGCGGTACTGCTGGCGGGCCTGCTGTCGCTGGACACCCTGTTTCGTGGCGATGCGGAAGACGGTTCGCTGGAACAATGGATCCTTGCCCCCGTGCCGCTGGCATGGCTGGTGGCGGTGCGCGTGTTCAGCCATTGGCTGACCACGGCGGTGCCGCTGCTCATCGCCACCCCGGTACTGGGCGAACTGCTGCATCTTCCGCATGCGCAGTTACCGGTGCTGATGGCGTCGCTTGCACTGGGCACGCCGCTGCTCAGCCTGCTGGGCGCGGTGGTCGCGGCGCTGACGGTCGGCATGAGGCGCTCTGGTATCCTTGTCGCCCTGTTGGCGCTGCCGCTGTATGTCCCGGTGCTGGTGTTTGGCGCTGGCAGCGTCGCCGCCAGCGCACAGGGCCTGGACGCGGTGGGTGCCCTGCTTTTGCTGGCAGCCGGACTGGTGCTGGCGCTGGTACTCGCCCCCCTGGCCGCTGCCGCGGCGATCCGCATCGCATTGCACTGACGCATCTGGTCCGCATGAATCCTGTTGTCCGCTGGTTCCACCAACTCGGCTCACCGCCTATTTTCGACCGCTTCGCGGCGCGCTGGGCACCGTGGAGTTATCTGCTGGCCCTGGTGCTGATGGGTTTCGGGCTGTGGCAGGCGTTGTTCGTGGTCCCGGCCGATTACCAGCAGGGCGACAGCTTCCGCATCCTCTACATCCACGTGCCCGCCGCGTGGATGAGCATGTTCATCTTCGGCCTCATGGCGTTCTACGCCGTCATTGCCCTGGTCTGGCGGATCAAGCTCTGCGAAATCCTGGCCATGGCCTGCGCACCCACCGGCGCGGCCTTCACCCTCATCACCCTGGCCACCGGTTCCATCTGGGGCAAGCCGATGTGGGGTGCGTGGTGGGATTGGGACCCGCGCCTGACCACCGAACTCGTGCTGCTGTTCCTCTACCTGGGCGTCATCGGCCTGTACCACGCCATCGACGACCGCCGCAGCGCCGCGCGTGCCGCTGGCCTGCTCGCGATCGTAGGCGTGGCCTTGCTGCCGGTGATCCGCTACTCGGTGGTGTGGTGGAATTCGCTGCACCAGGGCCAGACCATCCGCATGTTCGGCGAATCCAGCATGGATGCCAGCATGATCATGCCGCTGTGGATCCTGGTGTTCGCCACCAAGTTCTGGTTCATCGGCTCGCTGCTGTCGCGCGCGCGCGCCGACAACCTGCGCCGTGAGGCAGGCAAGGACTGGGTGGCGAAACTTGCGCAGGTGGAACCATGAACTACCAGAACTATGTCATCGGCGCCTATGCCGTGTTCGTCGTGGTGTTGCTATGGGATTTCGTGGTGCCGCGCCTGCAGATCCGTCGTGAACTGCGTGCCGCCAAACTGCGCAAGGCGCGTGACGCCAGGCGCACCGAACCCATGGAGTTGAGTCGATGAATCCTGTCCGTCGCCGTCGCCTGCTGCTGGTGCTGCTGCTGGTCGTGGCTGCCGCCATCGCCACCGCGCTGGTCGCGCTCGCCTTGCAGCGCAACGTGGCTTACCTGTACACGCCAGTGGAAGTGCTGCGTGGCGAAGCCGGCGAGCATGCGCGTTTCCGTTTGGGCGGCATGGTCGAGAAAGGTTCGTTCCAGCGTGCGCCCGGTTCGATGGAAGCGCATTTCCGCGTGACCGACGGCGATGCGCAATTGCCGGTGATGTACGACAAGATCCTGCCGGACCTGTTCCGCGAAGGCCAGGCCGTGGTTGCCACTGGCACGATGCGCGATGGCGTGTTCGTAGCCGAGAACGTGCTGGCCAAGCACGACGAAACCTACATGCCCAAGGAAGTGGCGGACAAGATGGGCCAGGCGCACAAGAAACATGACGTGCCGGCAGCGGCGGAAGTGAAGCCTTGATGCTGATTTCGTCGCCACAAAAAAACGCTCCGGCCGTCATTCCAGCGAAAGCTGGAACCCATCTTGATCTTGCGTTTGATTCTCCATTTGCGCCGACCTCTTCCGATTTGATACGTAAAGGCAAGATCAAGATGGGTCCCAGCTTTCGCTGGGATGACGATGCACCCGGTGGGTTTGTCGCGGTAACCAGTACCCTGCACTTGGGGACACAGGCCGCCCACAACGGCGATCCGCGCCTGACCAGCGCGAGCGCACCACTGAAGATGGAGCGGCGCAATGCTTCCTGAAATCGGCCAGATCGCCCTGATCCTCGCCCTGCTGGTCGCAGGCCTGCAGGCCACCATGCCAATGGCCGGCGCGCAGCGCGACAAGGCCGGCTGGATGGCGATCGCGCGGCCAGCGGCGTATGCACAGCTGCTGCTGGTGCTGACCGCCTTCGTCGTGCTCACCATCGCCTTCGTGGTCCAGGACTTCTCGGTCAAGTACGTTGCCGACAATTCCAACTCGCTGCTGCCCATGGTCTACCGCTACACCGCGGTATGGGGCGCGCACGAAGGTTCACTGCTGCTGTGGACACTGGTGCTGGCGGCATGGAACGCAGCCGTCGCCGAATTCTCACGCGGCCTGCCGCCGCGCGTGATCGCCCGCGTGCTGGGCGTGATGGGCATCGTCAGCCTGGGCTTCCTCGCCTTCCTCATCTTCACCTCCAATCCCTTCGAACGCCTGCTGCCCGCGCCACTGGAAGGCCATGACCTGAACCCGCTGTTGCAGGACTTCGGCATGATCATCCACCCGCCGATGCTGTACATCGGCTACGTGGGCTTCGTGGTGCCGTTTGCGTTCTCCATCGCAGCGTTGATGGACGGTGAAGTGGATGCACGTTGGCTGCGCTGGACCCGGCCGTGGACCAACGTGGCCTGGGCCTTCCTGACCATCGGCATCGCGCTGGGCAGCTGGTGGGCGTATTACGAATTGGGCTGGGGCGGCTGGTGGTTCTGGGATCCGGTGGAAAACGCCAGCTTCATGCCATGGCTGGTCGGCACGGCGCTGCTGCATTCGCAGGCCGTCACTGAAAAGCGCGGCAGCTTCCGCGGCTGGACCCTGCTGCTGGCCATCGCCGCATTCTCGCTGTCGCTGCTGGGTGCCTTCCTGGTGCGCTCGGGCGTGTTGACCAGCGTGCATGCCTTCGCTGCTGATCCTTCGCGCGGATCGTTCATCCTCGTGTTCCTGGGCATCGTGATCGGCGGCTCGCTGCTGCTGTACCTCCTGCGCGCACCACGACTGCAGGGCGGTGCGCCGTTCGCCGCCAGTTCGCGCGAAACCCTGCTGCTCGCCAACAACGTGCTGCTGACCTCGGCCGCCGGCATGGTGCTACTGGGTACGCTGTACCCGCTGCTTGCCGATGCATTGGGACTTGGAAAAATTTCGGTAGGCCCGCCCTATTTCGGCCTGCTGTTCCTGCTGTTGATGACGCCATTGATCCTGCTGCTGCCATTCGGTCCCTTGACCAAGTGGCAACGCGATGAGCCTTCGCGGGTGATGCGGATGCTGGCGCCGTGGGCCGTGTTCGCGATGGTGCTTGGCGTGATCGGCTATTTCACCGCCTCGCAAGGACCCTTGAAGACTGCGGCGGGAGTTGCGGCGTCGGCATGGGTTGCATTCGGCACCTTGCGTTTCGTGTGGACGCGCTTCCAGGCCAAGGGCAGCCGCTTCACTCCGGAAATGCTGGGCATGAGCCTGGCCCATGGTGGCGTGGCGGTGTTCCTGGTCGGCGCGCTGCTGGTGGAAGCGCTGTCCGTGCAGCATGAGGTGGCAATGACGCCGGGCCAGACCATGCAAGTGGGGCGCTATGCGTTCCGTTTCGAAGGCGTGGACCAATTGCGTGGCCCCAATTACGCCGGCGAGCGCGGACACATCCAGGTCTTTCGCGACGACCAGCCGCTGGTGCTGCTGCATCCTGAAAAACGTGCCTATGCCAGTGGTGGCCAGGTGATGACCGAAGCCGCCATCCGCCCGGGCCTGATGGGCGATGTGTTCGTGGCCGTCGGCGAAGACCTGGGCAACGATGCCCATGCGGTGCGCGTGCATCTCAAGCCCTTCCTGCGCTGGGTCTGGCTGGGCGCCGCATTGATGGCATTGGGCGGTTTTGTCACCGCCACGGATCGACGTTTCCGTTCCAGACCCGAGGACCCGCGATGAATACACCCGTACCCACGCCGCAGAAGAAGCACACGGGTGCTTACGTGTTCGCCGGCGTGATCATCGCGCTGTTCTTCATCGGCTTGATGGGACTGCTGTGGTATGGCGTGCAGCAATCCGACCGTGCCGGCCGCGATGCCCTGCCCTCGCCCCTGATCGGCAAGGCGGCACCGGAGTTCACCCTGCCCCTGCTGCATGAGCCCGGCAAGACCCTGTCCCTGGCCGACCTGCGCGGCAAGCCCTTCGTGATGAACGTGTGGGGAAGCTGGTGCCCGGAATGCCGCGTGGAGCACCCGGTGATCGCGCGTTTCGCCTACACCAAGCGCGTGCGCTTCATCGGCTACAACCTGAAGGACGAACGCGAGGAGGCGCTGCGCTGGCTGGAAGAATACGACAACCCTTACAGCGACGTGGTCGCCGACATCGACGGCCGCACCGCGATCGACTGGGGCATCTACGGCGCACCGGAAACCTTCCTGGTCGATGCCAACGGCATCATCCGCTGGAAGCATGTCGGCGCGATTACCGATGAGATCATCGCCAACGAGTTGATCCCGGCCCTGGAAAAAGCGGAAGCAGGCAAGTGACGAATCGATGAGCGCAACTCCAGTTACTTCCTCGAAGTCGTCATTCCCGCGCAGGCGGGAATCGCTCTGCGCTTTTGCCACAGGAGAAAGCAAGAGCGATTCCCGCCTGCGCGGGAATGACGATTCGCCTTTGTCGTTCGTGACAGGGCCCAATCGCAGCCGAGCAAGCTCGGCTCTACAAATCCTGGCGATGCTCGCCATGCTGCTCGTGTCTTCACTGGCCTTCGCCCAAGCCAGCGACCCCACGCCGCTGCAGTTCAAGGACGCCACGCAGGAGGCGCGCTTCCACAAACTCGCCACCGAACTGCGCTGCGTGATGTGCCAGAACCAGTCGCTGGCCGATTCCAATGCACAGATCGCGCAGGACCTGCGCCGTGAAGTGCTGGTGTTGATGAACGACGGCAAGTCCGACGCCGAGATCAAGCGCTTCCTGGTCGATCGCTACGGCGAATTCGTGCTGTACAAGCCGGAAGTCAGCGGCGGCACGTGGCTGCTGTGGTTTGGCCCGTTGCTGCTGTTGCTGGCGGGCGCAGGCGTGGTATTTCGCCTGGTGCGCAAGCCCGGTAATGAAACACCCGTCGCCCATGACGACAGCCAGGAGTGGTGATGAACGTGTTCGTGGCGATTGCCGTGTTGTTGACCCTGGCCGTGCTGGCCGGCGTGTTGTGGCCGCTGTGGCGCGAATCGCGCACCCTGGTCATCGGCGCCGCGGTTGCGCTTGGGCTGGCAACCTTTGCGCTTTACAGCGCACTGGGTACGCCCGCCGCAATCAATGCCCCGGCGGGTGCTCCACCCGCCACACTGGATGCCGCAGTCGCCGAGTTGCAGGCGGAACTGAAGCGTAATCCCGAACAGCCCGAAGGTTGGCGCCTGCTCGGCAAGTCGCTGGCGGCACTGGGTGACTTCAACGGTTCACGCGACGCCTTCGCCAAGGCATTGGCGATGAATCCCGACGAACCGGACCTGCTGGTGGAAACCGCGCAGTCACGCCTGTACGCCGCGCAGGACCGCAAGCTGGATGCCGAAGCGATCGCACTGTTGCAGCGCGCGCTCGTGCTGCAACCGGACCACCAGCGCGCGGCATGGTTCCTGGGCATGTCGCAACGCCAGAACGGGCAAGCGGCCGAAGCGGCGAAGACCTGGGAGCCCCTGCTTTCAAGGGTTGACCCCAGCACCGCTGCGACGTTGCGTGCACAAATCAATGAGGCACGCACCGACGCTGGCCTGCCACCGTTGCCGGCAGCCGAGCCTGCAAGCGCCGAAGGCAACGCGATCACCGTGAAGGTATCGCTTGATCCCGACTTCGCGGCACGCGTGCGCCTACGCGGTGATGCCAGCGTGTTCGTGATCGCCCGCGTCCCCGGTGGCCCGCCGATGCCGGTGGCGGCGGAAAAATATTCGTTGCAGGACCTGCCACTCACGCTGACCCTGGATGACAGCGACAGCCCCATGCCTACGCAGAAACTGTCGGCCTTGAAGGAAGTGGAACTGGTCGCGCGCATTTCGAATAGCGGCAATGCGATGCGCGAAGAAGGCGATCTGGAATCCGCTCCGGTGCGGGTGACGCTGCCGGCAACCTCTCCCGTGGAACTGGTATTGGGCAAAGCCGAAAAGTAGCACCCGACGATGTGGGAGCGGCGTCCCGCCGCGAGCTCTTCGCGCACTGCCACCAAACACCGAGAAAAAGCTCGCGGCGCGACGCCGCTCCCACTCATTGCACCGGTCCCGGCTAGAATCACAGGATGACCGAATTCATCCCCCCCGGCACCCGCTTCCATTCCCTGCCCTCGCCGTTCCCGATGAAGCGCGGCGGCGCGCTGCACGGAGCGCGCATTGCCTACGAAACCTGGGGCGAACTCAACGCCGCAGGTGACAACGCCGTGCTGATCGTCACCGGACTGTCGCCAGACGCACATGCAGCCAGCAACGCCGGCAATGCGGAAGCAGGCTGGTGGGAAGCGATGCTGGGACCGGGCAAACCCATCGACACGGATCGCTGGTTCGTGGTTTGCGTCAATTCGCTGGGTAGTTGCAAGGGTTCCACCGGGCCGGCTTCGACCAATCCGGCCACGGGCCAGTTGTATCGACTGGATTTTCCCGAACTCTCCATCGAAGACGTCGCCGATGCCGCGCGCGAGGTCGTGCGCGGATTGGGCATCGCGCAATTGGCCTGCCTGATCGGCAACTCCATGGGCGGCATGACCGCGCTGGCGTTCCTGCTGCGCCATCCCGACGTGGCGCGCACCCACATCAACATATCGGGCAGTGCACAGGCCTTGCCGTTTTCCATCGCGATACGCTCGTTGCAACGCGAGGCGATCCGCCTGGATCCGCATTGGAACAACGGCGAGTATGACGACGCCACCTATCCCGAATCCGGCATGCGCATGGCGCGCAAGCTGGGCGTCATCACCTACCGCTCCGCGTTGGAATGGGACGGCCGCTTCGGACGCGTGCGCCTGGAGTCCGATCATCCGGATGAAGAACCCTTCGGCCTCGAGTTCCAGGTGGAAAGCTATCTGGAAGGCCACGCCCGCCGCTTCGTGCGCCGCTTCGACCCCAACTGCTATCTGTACCTGAGCCGCTCGATGGACTGGTTCGACCTGGCCGATGTCGCCGGCGGCGACGTGCAGCAGGGCCTGGCGCGGATCAAGGTGGAGAAGGCACTCGCGATTGGCGCGACCACCGACATCCTGTTTCCCCTGCAGCAGCAACAGCAGATCGCCGATGGATTACGTGCCGGCGGCGCGGATGCCCGCTTCCAACCACTGGACTCGCCGCAGGGCCATGACGCGTTCCTGGTGGATTTCGAGCGGTTCGGACCTGCCGTGGCGAGCTTCCTCGCCAGCCTCTGATCACCGGTAGGAGCGCCCCATGGGCGCGAGCTCTTGCTTGCGGTGGAAATCGAGCCAAGAGCTCGCACCCATGGGGTGCTCCTACCTCGGGCGTGGGGACGGGTTAAAATGCGGCCACATTCCTTGGGATTCCGCCCATGACCACCCTCGACTTCCCAGGCCACGACAAACTGATTGCCTCGCTGGATGCCGCCGTTGCACTGGGCGATGACCGCGCGGTCACCGATGCGCTGCGCAAGACGCTGTGCGAAATGATCTGCGATGAAGACGTCGCGCTGCCGGAGTGCGTGCTGGAACCCATCGCCGACCACTACGCGCGTCGCGAGCTCTACACCAGCCCGGAACACGGCTACAGCGTGATCGCCATGACCTGGGGACCAGGCCAGGGCACCAAGATCCACGACCATTCTGGCATGTGGTGCGTGGAAGGCGTGTGGAAAGGCCGCCTTGAGATCACCCAGTACGAACTGGCCGAACGCGACGACGAGCGCTATCGCTTCATCCAGGCCGGTACCATCGAAGCCGGCACCGGTTCCGCCGGCAGCCTGATCCCGCCGCACGAGTACCACACCATCCGCAACCCCAGCGACAAGGCCGTGGCGGTGTCGTTGCACGTCTACCAGCGCACCATGGTCCGCTGCGGGGTGTTCTCGCCGGAAACCGACAACGAAGAATGGCAGAGCCGCGGCGAACGCCTGCTGGGCACGGACCAGGTCGTTCCAAGCTGATTAGAAATTGCAAGGCAAGACTGCCCCAGCTTGTGTAGGAGCGACGTAAGTCGCGAAGGACGCTGGGCCATGCTGCCCAGCTCCACACGACAGCCGAGCAAGCTCGGCTCTACAGGGCGGCGCAGTCCAGGCGTTTGTCCGCGCGGGTACCGTATCCCACTTCACTGACCGAAAGCTGCGTACCCATCGTTGCCTCGATGCCCACGGGCACCGTGAGCTTGCCCATGCCGGCACCTGCCGCCTGGAAACATTTCAACGGAATACCTACCTGGGTCCACGTATTCAGCGGCAATGCCGCCAATTGCGCACCCACCGGAACCTTGGCCCTGCATCCGTCACCGCATTCCGCGAACAACCCGGCCTCCTTCGCGATCGGGGACTCCACGCGCAGGGTCAACAACAGCAATGCATCGCCATTGGTTTCTCGGGTCAGGTCCAAGGGTTGCGGTGGCACCAAGGCGACACTGGATACCCCTGCCCCGGTCCACTTCAAGCGCCATGCATCCTCCTGCGCCTTGTGATCCACGGCTGCGACGGAAACACCGACACCTTTCGACTCGATCGGCCGGATGAATCCAGCACTGCGCGAATCAGCCGCCTGCGTGCGCACCTGCCAACCCTTGGCCAGGGCACCACGCTCGAAGAATCGATCCGATTGGCCCGCGGCAAGATCCACGCCCGGATCCTCGTCCAGCGCCGCAAGGTCCCGCTTGCTGCCATAGCGCAGTCCATAGCCATACGGGAACTGTGGGTTGTAATTTGGTTGGCCGGCATTGAGCGCGGTCTGCACGGCGTTGCGCGGCCACGAATACGGCAAGGTGCCGTGGAAATCATGCGCGACCTTGCCATTGGCATCGCGCAGCAACACGTCCGCCACGCCGCCACCTTCCGAACCCGGCAGCCATGCGGCCACGAAGGCATCGGATGCGTTGATCTCGCGATTCACCCATAGCGGTCGCCCCGACAGGAACACGCCGACCACCGGGATCCCATCCGCTTTCAGGCGCTTGAGCAGGTCCAGGTCAGTCGTGCTGGTGGGCTTGTAGGCAACGGTCTTGATGTCGCCCTGGAACTCGGCGTACGGGTCTTCACCGAACACCACGATGGCGACATCCGGCTTGCTGGAATATTTGCCGTCGATCGCCAGCTCGGCGCTGCCGCCTGCCGCCTTGACCTGCTGGTCTATTCCGGCCCAGATCGATTGCGCCTTGGGGAAGTCGGAAGGCTTGAGGCCGGTTCCCTGCCACGTGAGCGTCCAGCCGCCAGACTGCTTGCCGATGTCATCCGCACCATCGCCTGCAACCAGGATCCTTGCCTTGGGATCCAGCGGCAGCAACTGCTGGTTGTTCTTCAGCAAGACGAGTGACTCGCGCACCGCACGGCGTGCGATCTCGCGATGCCTGGGGTCACCCAACAGGTCCTGCTGCCCGCTTAGCGCGCGCGTCGAAGGCAAGCCAGCCTCGAACAAGCCAGCGCGCATCTTCACCCGCAGGATACGGGTTACTGCATCGTCCAGTCGCGCCATCGGGATCCTGCCCGACTTCACGTGCCGCAGCGTGCTTTCGTAATAACCCTTCCAGGTATCGGGCGTCATCATCATGTCCACGCCGGCGTTGAAGGCCTCCGGGCAATCCGTGTTCGTGCAACCGGGCAACTGGCCTTGCGCGTTCCAGTCACCCACCACGAAACCGTCGAAGCCCATGCGCTGCTTCAGCACATCGGTCAGCAAGCTGTGGTTGCCGTGCATCTTCGCTCCGTTCCAACTGGAGAACGACGCCATTACTGCTTGCACACCTGCTTGCAAGGCCGGCACGTAGCCGGCGCCATGCACGTCGCGCAACTCGCCCTCGCCCACCTGCGTATCGCCGGTGTCGCGACCATCGCGCGTGCCGCCATCGCCAAGGAAATGCTTGGCCGTGGCGATCACGCGGGTCTGCGCAAGGAAGTCCTTGTCGCCCACCTTGCCTTGCAATCCTTCCACCAGCGGGCCGGCATAGCGGGCCACTACTTCCGGATTCTCGGAATAGCCTTCGTACGTACGTCCCCAACGGTCATCCCGGGGCACGGCCAGCGTCGGTGCGAACGTCCAGTCCAATCCCGTGGCACGCAACTCGGCGGCAGTGGCGGCTGCGATTTCGCGCATCAGCTCCGGGTCACGCGTGGCGCCCAGGCCAATGTTGTGCGGGAACAAGGTCGCGCCCACCAGGTTGTTGTGGCCGTGCACCGCATCGATGCCGAACAACAGCGGGATGGCATTGTGTCCGCCGCTGGTGTCCATCGACGCGCGATACAACTCATCGGCCAGGGCCACCCATTGCGCAGCGGTCGCGTGGTAGTCGTTGCCCGGGTCGGAGTTGCCACCGGCCAACGCCGATCCCAGCCGGTATTTGCGCACGTCGTCAGGCGTCAGGCTGCCGATGTCCCCCTGCACGATCTGTCCGACTTTTTCCTCCACGCTCATCTTCGCCAGCAGTTCCTGCACGCGGCGCTCAAGGGCCGGATCCTTGGATAGCGGGGATTCCAGGGCTGGCCATACCTCCGGATTTGCCTGTGCGGACGGCCCGGCGGCGAATGCGCTGGAACTGGCGACCAGCAGCGTCAGTGCCGCAGCCAATGCCGTCATGCAGTACGAGGAGGCCGAAGGTCGGTCGATGCGCGGATGAGGAAGTAGGTTCACGGGCAGGTTTCCTTGCTGGATCGAATCAAGAGGCATGCTGCAGATGCAACAGGATTTGCGGGTGGCATCTGGCAAGATAGGCCGCATGGCGGAAGACAGGCACAGCATGCGGGCGCGCATCGAGGACGTGGCGGAAGCCGCCGGCGTCTCGATGAAGACCGTGTCGCGCGTGTTGAACCAGGAACCCAACGTGCGCGAAGAGACGCGCCGCAAGGTCGAGGCCGCGGTCGAGAAGCTGCAATACAAGCCCAATCCGTCGGCGCGCAGCCTGGCCGGGCAACGCTCGTATGTCGTCGCCCTGATCTACGACAACCCGTCCAGCAATTACCTGATGGAAGTCCAGCGCGGCGTGCTGGATGCCTGTCGCAGCAGCCACTACAACCTGGTGCTTGGACCGGTGGACTATGGCCACGCCGACTGCATCGACCACATCGTGGACCTGATCCAGCATTCGCGCTCCGATGGCCTGGTACTGACGCCACCGCTCACCGACGACGTGAAGCTGCTCGGGCGGCTGGATGAAATGGGGGTGCCGTTCGCCAGCATTTCGCCGCGTACGCACCGCGGCCGCATCGGCGTGACCCTGGACGAACACGGTGCCGTGCTGGAGATGACCAGCCACCTCATCTCGCTTGGACACCGTCGCATCGGGCACATCAAGGGGCATCCCGACCATGGCGCAAGCGAGTGGCGTCATGCCGGGTACCGCGAAGCGTTGAAGCGTGCCGGCATCGCGTATGACACCAGGCTGGTGGTGAGCGGCGAGTTTTCGTATGAGTCCGGCGTGCGTGGCGCCGACAAGCTGCTCGATCTCGAAGACCCGCCCACCGCCATCTTCGCCGCCAACGACGATACCGCAGCCGGCGTCATCCGCGCCGCGGGCAAGCGCGGACTGGTGGTGCCGGATGATCTTTCCGTCTGCGGCTTCGACGACACGCCGATCTCGCGGCAGATCTTCCCGCAGCTCAGCACCGTGCGCCAACCAACCCGTGAAATGGGCCGCCTGGCTACGCTTGAACTGTTGAAAGCCATCCGCGACCCGGATGCAGGTGAAATGATGCGCATCGACTACGCCCTGCAACTGCGCGAGTCCACCTCGCGCAAATCCACGACGCGATAACCGGTTGTCCCGACGGACGACCGGTTATCGCCGGCAGCATGCTCAGTGGCCACTGCCGGCCGTGAGTTTTTCCAGGTCGATGCCCTGCTTCTTCAGGATGCCCGTGGCGCTGGCCGCGTAGAACGCGAGGTAGGCGAAGCAGGCGACGCCAACGATGAAGCTGTAGTGGATGCCTATCCTGTCCGCCAGCGCGCCTTGGGCGATGCTGACCACGCCGCCGCCCATGATCATCATGATCAGCAGGCTGCTGCCCTGGTTGGTGTTGCGCCCCAGGCCGGTGATCGACAGGGTGAAGATGCAGGGCCACATGGTGCTGCAGAACAGGCCCACGCTGATGAAGGCGACCACGCTGGTCATGCCGGTGGTGAACATGCCGGTCAGCAGTGCGGCGATGCCACAGAACGAGAAATACAGCAGCATCCGCGCGGGATTGCCGCGACTGGCGAAGGTCGCCGCGATCATCAACACGATCACCAGGCCGTAGATGAAGAAGTGTGCAATCTCGTGCTGCGCGATGGCATTGACTGCCAGGAAAACGCCGAAAGCGAGATACGGCAGCAACACGGTGAGCATGCGCTTGGTGTTCATGCGCACCTCGAACGCGCCCGCGGCACCCGCCCAGCGGCCAATCATCAGGCTGGCCCAGTACAGCGACACGAACGGTGCGATCAGCGCGGTTGCAATGCCCAGGCCACCCTCTTCCACCGGCAGTTCCAGGTAGGCAGGCAGGTTGGCGATGGTCGAGACCTCAACGCCTACATAGACGAAGATCGCGATCATGCCCATCACCAGCTGCGGGTAGGCGAAGGCGGATTTCTTGTGCACCAGCTTGCTGGCGTCCTCCGCTTCCTCGGCGGCCACGTCATCAAGGTCGATCTGGTTGGGAACCGATGAGAACTTCAGGAACACCGCGACCAGCACGAAGGCCACGCCGAGCACCAGGTAAGGCACCTTGACGCTTTCTATGCTGGCTTCGGTACCGCCAGCGGCAACGCTGCCGAAGATCGCGAAGCTCACCAGCAACGGGCCGATGGTGGTGCCCAGGTTGTTGATGCCGCCAGCCAAGGTCAGGCGCTGGGCGCCGGTGGCGGGGTTGCCCATCACGATCGCCAGCGGGTTGGCCGCGATCTGTTGCAGCGAGAAGCCGAGGCCGACAATAAACAACCCGGAGAGCATCAGCCCGAACGAACCCGAGTTGGCCGCCGGATAGAACAGCAGCGAACCCATCGCCGAGATCAGCAGGCCCAGGCAGATGCCATTCTTGTAGCCGATGCGGTTCAGCACGTCGGCGCCGATCAGCTTCGAAGTAAGGAAATAGATCAGCGAACCGACGGTGTAGGCGACGTAGAACGCGAATGCGACGTACTGGCTCTGCGCTTGCGTGAGGTGGAACGCGTTCTTGAATACCGGGATCAGGATGTCATTGCTGGCGGCGACGAAGCCCCAGAAGAAGAACACGGTGATGAGTACGCCGAACTGGGACCATCGGGTGGGGTGGGTCGTCATGTAGTGATCGCCGTTTTCATGTGGGAACAATCGCGCGGTGGAAGCCACCACGCCTGTTTGGCTGCATCTGGATATGGATAGCGCACACCGGCGGGAATGGAAATACTGCCGAACAGGCCAGTACCGCTTCCATCCACATGCCGGTATCAAGTTACCCCTGCCCGCTCGCCGATCGGAACAATAACGTCATTGCCCCATCGGATAGCAATCCCGGCGCAGAACCCTCTGCAACGCTCCCCCTGCTGGAAGGTGTCGCTACCGCGCCAGACTGTTTGACAGCGCTGTCAAGATACTGAAATCGGGCGACAATGCATTCCGCGCTGCAGCAAGCCCGCAACCAGGGCATTTGGGTTTCGTGCGTACTCCGCTATACTTCGCGGCCGCGCCGAAGTGGCGGAATGGTAGACGCAGCGGACTCAAAATCCGCCGCTAGTGATAGTGTGGGGGTTCGAGTCCCCCCTTCGGCACCAGAGAGCCCCGCACCACGGGGCTTTTTGCTGGATAATCCAAGCCAGCCAATCCCTGAAGCGGATCCAGCCATGACTACCTCGCCTGACCCACTCGGCATCCAGGGCCCACAGGGCATTGCCGGCATGGGTCCACCCGCCCCATTGCGTCCACGCCCACCGGTAGACCTGTGCAAGCGCGGCGAGATGCGCGTGGAACGCTTCCTGGATGCCGCCACCGAAGTGTTCACCGAGAAGGGCTACCAGCATGCCCGCCTCAGCGAAATCGTGGCGCGCGCCGGCGGCTCGCTGGCCACGCTGTACCGCGTGTTCGGCGACAAGGAAGGCCTGGCACGCGCCATCATCCTGCGCAGGCTGCAGGATCTGAACGAACGCATGCAGGCGCTGAATCTGTCGGGCCTCCCTCCCAAGGACGCCCTGTTCACGGCGGCCGAGCGCATCGCGCAGGGCATGACCACCACGGAAATGCTGGTTGTCCATCGCATCGCGATTGGTGAAGGCCAATCTTTCCCGGACTTGCGCGACTGGTTCTTCGATCATGCCGTGGCATCGGTGCGCAGCACCCTCAGCGATTATTTTGAACAGGAAATCGCGGCTGGCCGGCTGAAAATGCCATCGGCGCCGGTGGCGGCAAGCCAGTTCTTCATGATGCTGTTCGGCGACCTGGTCATCCGCATCTCCAGCGGCAACCTGCGCGACCCGGATCCCGAGGAATTACGCAGTTATGCCCTGAGTGCAGTGGACATGTTCCTGCACGGGGCATTGCCGCGTTGAGTCGTCAGTAGCACGTCCCGACTGCCTGTGCACGACACTGCCCGCGCGGCTCTGCGCGGGCTCACACCATCCAAATACCCCGCAATGCATGCTTGCAAGCCTACAAGCTGGCGTGCATCGCGATGGATCTGAAAAGCGGCTATCCCTACTGGGCAGTCAAGAATGGGCTGATGCACGCGTTTCCGTCCTTGGCGGAAGATGTGCGCTGCGAGGTAGCTGTCATCGGCGGGGGCATCACTGGCGCACTGATCGCTGATGAGCTTGCCAGCAATGGCCACGACGTCATCGTGCTTGAGCAACGCGACGTGGGCTGGGGAAGCTCCGCAGCCAGCACCGCACTGCTGCAATATGAGATCGACACCCACATGGTCGACCTGGCCAAGCAATTCGGCGAAGCCGATGCCTTGTTGGCTTACAGCAAGTGCGCTGAAGCCATCGAGATGCTGGCAGACAAGGCGCGGCACATCCGCGATATCGAGTTTGCACGCATGGACAGCCTGTACTACGCAAGCAAGCGCAGCCATGCCAATGCGTTGCGCGATGAATTCGCGCTGCGTGCAAAGCATGGATTCCAGGTTGAATTGATCGAGACCACCGCCCTGCAGGAGCGCTTCGGCATCAAGGCGCCGGTAGCGATCCTCAGCAAGCAGGCGGCACGGGTCGACCCTTACCGCATGGCGTACCGGTTGTTGATGCGCCTGCAGAAAAGCGGAACGCAAGTCTTCGACCGCACGCGCATCGAACATTTCCAAGCCACTTCGCGCGGAATCCAGCTGCAGACTGCGGAAGGACATACCGTCCGCGCGGACCACCTGATACTGGCCGCGGGCTATGCCAGCCAGCACTGGCTCAAGCAGAAAGTTGCGCGCAACCGCAGCAGCTATGCCTGGATCAGTGATCCGATCGACGTGCACTCACTTGGCCCGTTGAAAGACACCATGGTCTGGGAATCGGCGCGCCCCTACCTCTACATGCGCAGCACCGGCGACGGTCGCCTGCTGGTGGGCGGCGAGGACGACAGCGTGGATATCCCGGCCAGGCGGGACGCCCGGGTGGAGAAGAAATCGCGCTCGTTGCAGAAGAAAGTCGAACATCTGTTCCCAGCCCTGCCCTTCAAGCCTGCCTTCTCCTGGGCCGGCACGTTCGCTGAAACCAAGGACGGACTGCCGTTCTTCGGAGCGCATGCCCAGCACGGGCCGCGCGTGCATTTCGCCATGGCCTACGGCGGCAACGGCATTACCTACAGCATGCTGGGCGCCGGCTTGCTGCGTGCGCAGATCGAGAAGCGCAAGCATCCACTGACCGAATTGTTCTCGTTCCGACGCCTGGATCGTTAGCGCTTCGTGGCGAACGATTGGCAATGCGTTCTCAAGGCCACCAGCCCTTGCCAGTCAACGCATAGCGATCAGCCGCGCGCTCGAATGGATTGCGCACGTTTACTCCGCCGCACAGCAGGTAAACCGGAAGGAACAGCGGCCCAAGCACCATGTACTGGTAGACGTGGGCGCGTTCGTGGTCGCCGATCTTGATTGGAGGATGTTCGCAGCGGCCCGCACGATGTTCATAGGTCACGCAATCCGAATCAAGCGTGCTGCCCGTGTGCAGGATGGTATTGCCGAGCGTGATTGCACCGCCTGGACCCCAGGGCCAATAGTGGAACACCAGTGCGAAGTCGCGTTTGCTCAGGCGGGGCTTCGCGCCGAACAGCATCCCCACCCCACCTGCGATCAATCCGGCGACGGTGTTGGGCAGGGTCCAGAGCATCCCCAGCAACCACGCGGCGTACTGCCCTACCCGCTGCACCGGCGATCAATCCTGCTCGGAGGGCATCAACAGCCACAGGATCAGGTAGATCAGCATTCCAGGGAAGCCGGCCGACGCAATCGACACGATCACGAAGATCACGCGCAGCAGGGTGGAACCCCAGCCCAGTCGCTTGGCGATTCCGCCGATCACGCCGGCGATCATGCGGTCATTGCGTGAGCGGGCCAGTGGCGTTGCCTGGTTCATCTCGGTTCCTCAGGTGGGTTTTGCGGAGTCTAGCGCGTCAACGTGCCGTCGTGCCGGCTTGGCGGAGGCGCCGCAATTGCTCGCCGAACCAGGCAGCCGCATCCAGTTCTTTGCCTGCACACCTGACCCGGTAGGCACGGCCACTGAGGCTGTTCTTGCTGGCGGCGCGCTCGATGAACTGTTCGCTGGTATCCACCATGTCTTTCTTCAAAAGATAGTCGTATTTGCGCTGCAGGTGCGCGCGGGCTTGCGTCGCATCATGCCAGTCGCCATTGCGCTGGAACTGGCAACCGGATTTGCCCAGCGCTTCCATCAAGCCGGCAATCTCCGCCTTGGCTTTTGGACTGGGAGCAGCCAAAGCTACTCCTGAAATAGCGAGCAACAGAATCAAGCCATACAAGGTCTTCATATCCATTCCACTGACCACGCCAGCGATGGTTTCGCGACTCACGTCGCTCCTACGCAAACCGATCCCGGGAAACCAATTACCGGGAACGCTTGGCCAACCATTCATGGATCGCCGTGGGTACTTCGCGTTGCGCGCGGCTGGAGACATAGATGCCGATGTGCCCGCCCTTGAAGCTCAGCTCGGTGTAGTCGCGGGTGCCTGCGAGTTTCTGCAGCGCGCGTGATGCGTCCGGCGGCACCAGGTGGTCCTGCTCGGCGAAGATGTTGAGGATGGGCATGTCGACGAAGCCCAGGTCGACCGCTTCGCCATCGATTTCGATGCCGCCGTTGACGAAGCCGTTGCCCTGGTAGAACTGCTTCATGAACTGGCGGAACGCTTCGCCCGCCAAGTCGGGCGAATCGAAAATCCACTTCTCCATGCGCAGGAAATCCTCGATCGCGTGCTTGTCATCGAGGATGTCGATCAGGCCCACGTATTTCTGCAAGTGCAACCGGAACGGCTTCAACATCAGGTAACTCGAGTTCATCAGGTCCGCGGGCACGTTGCCCAGCGTATCGACGAACAGATCCACGTCGATCTCTTGTGCCCAGTTGGACAGCATGTTGTCCGGGGTGTGGAAATCCACCGGTGTGACCATGGTGATGAGGTTCTTGACCTTCTCCGGATGCAGCGAGGCATAGCACAGCGAGAACGCGCCGCCTTGGCAGATGCCGAGCAGGTTCACCGCATTCAGACCGAAACGCTCACGCAGATGGTCGATGGCACCGTCGATGAAACGGTTGATGTAGTCGTCCAGCATCAGGAAGCGATCGGAGCGGTCGGGATAGCCCCAATCCAGGATGTACACGTCTTCGCCGCGCGCGAGCAGGCCCTTGACCAGTGAACGGTCCGACTGCAAGTCCACCATGTACGGCCGGTTGACCAGTGCGTAGGCGATCAGCAACGGTACGCGCGCGGTCGGCGCGTACTCACCGACGAAGCGGTACAACACCACCTTGCCGTCGCGCCAGACTTCTTCCTTGCGGGTCGCACCGTAGTGCACGTCGTCCACGTCCGGCAAGGTCTGCAGTCCGGCAGCCAACTTCTGCTGCATCGTGATGGCTTCCTGTGCCAACGCCTGCGGGGAAATATTGAGGGGTCCGTTCATTTACGCGCTCCTTTCTTGCCGCCCTTCTGCCTTGACGCCTCTGGCGCCACGGGAGTGTTGCCAGCCGCATACCGCGCCACCCAATCCTTCATCGACACCACCTTGGCGGAGGGCGACGGTGGCGTGGCCGCCTTTGCAATGGCCTTGGCCGCGGGCTTGCTCGCGGTCTTGGCTGACGGCTTGCGAACTACCGGCTTGGCAGACTTCTTTGCGATCCCGGGAGCGGCTTTCTTGACCGCAGGCTTGGCCTTTGCGGTCTTGGCTGGAACGGGTTTGGCTGGAGCGGGTTTGGCGGTCGTCGGCTTCTTCTTCACGGGTGCGGCTTTTACCGGCGCACGCTTGGACGCCAGCTTGCTGCTGGCTGCCCGCTTGGGTGCAGACTTCACGGTGACCGATGGCTTGCGTGCGGGCTTGCGTGCGACGGGCTTGCGCGTCTTCGCGGCCTTGCGGGGTTTACGCGCGGTTGGCGCTTTCGCCGCTTCCACTACAGATTCGGCAGGCATCGCGGGTTCGGCGGCTTTCCGCACCGGCTGCGACACAGGACGCGGCTGGCGCGACGCAGCACCCGCGCGGCGCAATGCCCGCTCCAGGTCTGCGATCTTGCGATGCGCCGAATCAATTTCGGTGCGCGTGGGCATGCCCAGCAGACCGGTCATGTGCTCGACCTCCAACTGGATGGCCGCACGCAGGCGCATCTGCGCATTGGTCAGCGCGCCAGTCGCGTGGCGGAATTCTTCCGACAACGCGGCCTGCGCATAGGCTTCTTCCGCCGCATCGATCCACAGGTCGAACAGCGCGCGTGCGCTTGCGATCTGGCGTCCCGGCTCTTCGTGTGAGGCCAGCTTGCCCTCGAACACCTCGAAGGCCTGCTGCATGCAACGGGCCATCAGCTGGTTGTGTTCACTGTTGCAACGCTGGTATTCCTGCAGCGCCAGTTGCAATGCCTGCCAACGTTCCTGGTGCTCACGGTACTGGCCGAAGGCCGGCATCTGCTGCCAGCGCTGGCCCTGTTGCTGCAAGCCTTCCAGCCAAGGCTGCACCTGTTCCAGCCACTCTTCCATGCCATGCGCGCCCGGGCCACGCATGTGCTTGAACATGTCCACGAAAGGATTGCTGGCTGATCCGCCCAGCGCATTGGCACCAATCGCATCGCGCCACGCCTGGCTGACATCGGCCGGGCTGCTGTCCTGGCCAGCGAACTGCGCCGCTACCTGCTGCATCTGCCCGTACCAGTCACGCGCCTGCTGGTTGAAGCGGCTCACGGCGTCGTTGGCCTGGCTTGGCCCGCCCGGCAACAACTGCGACCACCAGTCGACTGCCTGCTGCCAGTGCGAACGCGGCTGCGGAATGACCCCTGCGCTCACGCCGGCCTGGCGCATGGCCTCGCCCCATGCGCTCCAGTATTGCCGGGACAATCCCTCGAAATCGCCCGTACCGCCACCAAAGCCTGGATTGAACATGGTCACCCTCCCTTGCTGATGCGCCGATCATAGCAATCGCAGGTTGCCTGCTCCTATCAGGCAATGCCCGTCAGGCAACGGGTGCATGCCACTGGCTCAAGGCTTGGGGATGCGCAGGGTCTTGCTGATCATCAGCGAGCCCGACAGCGCGAACATCAGCACCAAGGGGTGCAACAGCCATGGCCCCAGCTTGACCGAGCCAAACCACAACGATTCACCAATATTGCCCGTGCTGGCCGCGACCGCCAATACGACGACCAGCGCCAGGCTGGTGGGAATGGGCGTGCCTTCGAAATACTTGACCTTGTCGTCTTCGCCCGACAGTTGCTCGGCGGTGACGTTGTAACGGGCCAGGCGGCTGACGCCGCAGCAGACGAAGTAGCTGAGGATCAACCAGTCCCAACCACCCTGCATGCCGCAGGCATAGGCCAGCGCCGCCGGTGCCACGCCGAAGGAAATCACGTCGGCCAGCGAGTCCAGTTCACGGCCCAACGTGGATGAGGACTTGCGCCAGCGCGCGATGCGGCCATCCAAGGCATCGAAGATGAAGGCCAACGGGATCAACGCCATGCCGATCAACAGGTCGCGCACGTTGCCTTCGTGAAGGAAGCGCATGGCCGCGAAGATCGCACCGGTGCCGCAGAACGCATTGGCCAGGGTGAACCAGTCGGCCAGGTGGAATTCGCGCAGCATGGAGAAATGGCGTGGCATGTCGATTCCGGTGCGTTGCGGGACCGACAGACTGCCAGCATGGGCGTGAAGGCCGCAAGCCGGAATATTGGGGAAAGGCTGGGGCTACTGTGGGAGGGGCTTCAGCCCCGACGCTCTATTTCCTGCAAGCGTCGGGGCTGAAGCCCCACCCACAACGGCATTCCCATGTGACTGAAACGGTTTCCTAGCGCGGCGCAGGAATCGCAAGTTGCTTCAATTCGACCGCACCCGCGCCACGCAGCACGGGCGTGATCACCGCATCGCCCGGCAGCTTGCCCTTGCCATCCAGCTTGGCCGACACCTGGTCCAGCGCGGCATATATGTACGGCAGCATGGGCACGTAGCGTGCCCCATACGCTGGCAATGCCAGGAAGCCGTCGAAATGCTGGGCGTGTTTCACCTGCCAGTAGCTGACGTCACGATCTGCGGCTTGCGAGGCGACGACATACGGTGCGCTGGTGAAAGCCGGTGGCACCAGCCCGTCATCCAGGCCGTGGATCACCACTACGGGCAAACCCTTGCGCGGCAGCGCAGCCTCGGTCTTCGCCAGCCCCTGCCGGAAATCACTGTCACCACGCTGGTCCAGCAGGTTGCGCAGGCACTGCAGGCCCGGCAGCGTGTAATCCGGTGCGGCCATCAGCGCATCGACGATGCCGACGCCCACGCCTGGCGGAATACCGCTGCCGTCGGCAAACCAGGCCGCGCGTTCCGCGGCGGTGGCTTCACGCGACGAAAAATCCGGGTTCTGTGCCGCGAACGAATACCCGCACGGGTGCGCGCCGAGCCCCGCCCGCGAATACGCCGAGGCGTAGGTCACCGCAACCGCGCGCCACAGATCGAAACCCACGCTGAGTGCGCCTGCGGTCAAGGCCTCGTCGGTCCAGCCATTGGCACGCAACTGGTCGTAGGCGGATTTGGCCTGCGCCTTGGTATCTTCGCCTGTGACCAGTTTCGCGGACTTCAACGTGGCGCAGCGTCCGGCCCACAGCGGCTCGACCTGCGCACGCAGCGGCGGCTGCGGCAAGGATTCCGCAGGCAGGTGCAGCAATGCGCACGGCATCAACAGCGCCGCTTCGGTGGCCACGTCGTAGAGCGTGCGGCTGCCGGGGCCTTGCAGGTAGACGTTGGGCTCGCCAGCGACGACTGCATCCAGCCACTCGCCGTCCAGCTCCGCTGCACGCAGCACGGCACCGCCACCATTGGAAATACCCACGGCGATCACGCGCGTGTTGTCGAAGGTGAAGGACTTGGCCTGCGGGTAGGCGCGATTGAGCGCGGACAGCGCGAACTCCGCCGCCTGTCGCACATGCTGGCCCCAGTCGGCTTCGGGGTTGTCGCCCGAATGCGCATGCTTGAACGCCACGCCCGACATGCCAACCGGCACCTCGGGCATGAAGGCGAGTTCCTCACCCAGTGCGCCGCGCGTACCGTCAAGGCGCACGCCGGTGTGCGTATCGATGTCGTAGTAATCCGTGCCCGCGCCCTTGTCCGTGTAAGCCACGGCACAGCCCTTCGGCAAACCCCAGGCTCCGGCCACGGCGATGGAACCGTAGATGCCACGCGAACCGGAAGACGCCGTCACCACCACGCAGCGCTTCTTCTGGTCGAAATCGTCCGGCACCTGCACCAGTACGCGGTGCGGCTGGCTGGCGCCGTCGACCTTGGCGAACGCGGTGTATTCGCGACCCGGCACGTTGGCCACGCTGCCGTACGCCTGGCCGTAGCCGCCAGTCAACGACAGGTCGGCGATGCCGCGCCAGTTGTTCCAGAACGCACGCCGACGCAGCTCTTCCGCGGTCGGGTTGGCGGCGTCGGCGAACGCCGGTGGCGCCATCGCGCGCAGTCCGTCGAGTCCCAGCCCGGCCGTGAGCAAGTCATCGCTGCCGCGATGGGCGGTCTCGCGCTGTGGTTCGATCATCGCGCCCTCCTTCGACACGCTGCGGTTGGCTGATGTGAGGCTGGATGAGGTACTGCATGCAGCTGGTAGCAGGCAGGCCAGCAGGACGGTGATGAGGCGCAGGGACGGAGTCTTGTTCATGCCTGCACGCTACCCTGCCCCACCCGCCATGTCATCGTACTTTGGTACCACGCATCGTGGGCCGGATGCTGCTAGGGTTCCCTACCCCACCCGCAACCGGGCCACGGAACTGGATTTTCCTGCATGCCCAAGCTGTTGATCGCCGACGACCATCCCCTGTTCCGCGCCGCACTGCGCGGCGCGGCCGCCGATGCCGTGGCGGATCTCTCGGTGCTGGAAGCCGAATCACTGGACGGTGTACTTGATGCGCTGGAAACGCACGCGGACATCGACCTGGTATTGCTCGACCTGCACATGCCGGGCAACCATGGCCTGGCCGGACTGGCGGCGATACGCGCGCAGTACCCGGAAGTGGCCGTGGTCGTGGTCTCCGCCAATGACGACCCGCGCGTGGTGCGCCGCGCACTGGACCACGGGGCTGCGGGCTATCTGCCCAAAAGTTCCGGGCTGGACGAACTGCGCGAAGCGATCCGCAGCGTGCTGGCCTGCGAGCAGTGGCTGCCTTCGTCGCTGCGCGCTTCGGTGGCGCGTTCGCAATCGTCGCAACACGACCGTGAACTGGCCGCGCGCCTGGCCAGCCTGTCGCCACAGCAGTTCCGCGTTTTGACCCTGGTCGCCGAAGGCCTGTTGAACAAGCAGATCGCTGACCGCCTGGACGTGCAGGAACGCACGGTGAAAGCACACCTGACCGCCATCTTCGAACGCATGGACGTGCGCAACCGCACCCAGGCCGGCGTCATCCTGCGCGAACTGGAATTGAGCGACCCTGCGCGACAGATGGAAACCCAGGACTGAGCCAGGCCTGCGCTACACCCTGGAAAAATTCCACGACACCATGCTGCCATCCCGATACGGCATGACCCCATGGAAACTGCGCGGGTCATCGTCGAACACCAGCGGCAGGAAATGACGGTCGCCGTCCCACAGCGGCAATTGCAGGATGTCCGCCACTGGCACCCACTCCAGCGTGCCCTCGGGATTGCTGCCGAAAGGCGTGCCCGAATACTCCGTCACCACGAACACGAAACCCAGCCAGTCCTCACCCTGCTTGCCGAAGCCGGGCCAGCTGATGGTGCCGCGCAGGGACAGCGCTGTGCAGTCGATGCCGGCTTCCTCATGGATCTCGCGACGCATGCCAGCCACCACGTCCTCGTCCGGCTCCAGTTTGCCACCCAGGCCGTTGTACTTGCCCAGGTGCTGGTCGTCCGCACGCGCATTGCGATGGATCAGCAACACCTGCGTGCGATCAGGTGACAGCACATAGCCGAGCGTGGCGACGATAGGGGTATAAGGCATGGACGATCGACCCAAGTGTAAGTCTGCCCATTCTAGTCGCCACGCGAGCGATCGTAGGAGCGACGTGAGTCGCGACCGAATAAAAAAAAGGAAATTCTGGACGCAGATCAGAGCGGATAAAATTTGATAAAGCTTTTCTATTCCGCATTTATCCGCTCTGATCCGTGTCCAATGTTTTCTTATTCCGGTCGCGACTCACGTCGCTCCTACGAACACACCCTCACAGCGTGCGGGCGGCGAGCAGTCTGTCCAGCACCGACTTCAGGGCCAAGGGTCGTACCGGCTTGGCCAGCAGGGGCAAGTCGGCTTCGTTCACTGCCTGTCGCACGGCAGACGTCTGGTCGGCGCTCAGGATCAGGCACGGCACCGTGCCGAAACGCGCCATCAACCGCTGCGCCACGGCCACGCCGGTATCACCGTCATCGAGGTGGTAATCGAACAACCAGAGGTCGGCCGTCGACCTGGCCAATAGACCTGCAGCTTCTTCGCCGCTTCGCGCCACCCTCACGTCGCACCCCCAGCCTGTGAGCACCTGGCGTAGCGCTTCCAGGGCGGCACGGTCGTTGTCGAGTGCCAGCACGCGACGACCCGACAGACCCACCTTGCCGAAGGCAGGCGACTGGCTGGAATGAGGCCGCTGCACCAACGGCAACGTTACTGAAAACACCGCACCGCGCCCGGGCTGGCTGCGCAGGGACAGCGGCGCAGCCAGCAGATGCGCGATACGGTCGGCGATGGAAAGCCCCAGGCCCAGGCCCTGCCCGCTCGCACCTTCCCCACGTCGGAACTCTTCGAAGATCACGCGTTGCTCCGCCAACTCGATGCCCGGCCCGGTGTCGTGCACCTCGATACGCACGCCGCCATCGATCCGGCGCACGCCCAGCAGGATGCCGCCCGCGTGCGTGTAGCGCACGGCATTGGCCAGGAAGTTCTGCAGGATGCGGCGCAGCAGTTGCGGGTCGGTGTGCACCCATGCGCACGTGGCCACGCAGGAAAACGACAGTCCATGCTCGCCGGCAAGCACGCGGAATTCCGACACCAGCGGCTCCAGCACTTCGCTGAGCGGGAAATCACGCGGTTCCGGCACCAGTCCTCCGGCTTCCAGTCGCGACATGTCGAGCAAGCCGGTCAACAGGTCGGTGGTGGAATCCAGTGCACCGCGGATCTGCTGCACCGATTGGCGCTGGTGGCTGTCGGGAAGTTGTTGTGACAGCGCATCGGTGAACAGGTGCGCAGCATGCAATGGCTGCAACAGGTCGTGGCCGATGGCGGTGAGGAAGCGGCTTTTGGCGTCGTTGGCGTGTTCGGCTTCACGCTTGGCGGTTTCCAGCAACGCAGTGCGATCCACCACGCGCTGCTCCAGCGTTTCATTGGCCTGCTTGAGGTTGCGTTCGGCCTGGCGTGATGCGGTGACGTCGGTGTAGGTGGCCACGAAGCCGCCGCCCGGCATGGGATTGCCACGGATCTCGACGATGCTGCCATCCGGAAACACGCGCTCGGTGAGATGCGGCGTTCCGGCCCGCATATAGGCGATGCGTCGCTGCAGGGCCGCTTCGTCATTGCCACGATGCGGCATGCGTGCCAGCGCCCACCGGGTCAGGTCGATGATGGGACGGCCCACCTGCAGCAAGCTGTCAGAGAAGCCGAACAGCTCCACGTAGCGCCGGTTCCATGCAACAAGCCGTTGCTCGCGATCGACCACGCTGATGCCTTGGCTCATGTTCTGCAGCGCGGCTTCCAGCACCTGCTGGTTGAAGCGCAGGTCCTGCGACACCTCGCCGACGATGGCCGCGACCGCATCCAGCTCGCCACTTTCACGGCGCGCCGCGTTCAACAGCAGGCGAGCGGACGCGGAACCCAGCACCGCGGAAAGTTCGCGTTCCATGCGTGACTCGGTAAGTGCAGTCACCGGGCCAGTGGCGGGCGCGCCTTCCAGCAATTGATCCACGCGTTCACGCGCAAGGAAGCGCAAGCCCGCGTCACGCAATGCCTGCCTGTCGAGATTGCGTCCGGCGTAGTAAGGCGTTTCACGACGCAGCGCGGTCGCCAACAAGGTCACGACGATGCCCATGAACAGGCTGGCGCCGACGCCGCGACCGAGCGGACTCCAACCGGTGAGGCCGAACAATCCATGCGGCGACAGCCACGCTTGGCTGAACGGCCCCTGCTGTATCCATGCCGGTTCGTTGCCGGAGATCACCGCCACCATCGGCACCAGGATCACCCATGCCCACGTGGCGAACGCGGCGACGATGCCGATGATCGCGGCGCGCGGCGGCGTCTGCGGTCGCCACACCGCGAAGCCTAGCGCAGGTGCCAGCGTTGCGAGTGCCGAGAACGACACGGCACCGATGTCGGCCAGCGCCTCGCTGCCACTGTTCAAACGGCTGTACGCCCAGGCCAGCAGCATGATCACCAGGATACCGACGCGACGCAGCAGCAGCAGGTCGCCGCGGCGATCGCCGCCCTTGTCGCGCGACCACGCACTGCGCAGCAAGCCGGGTGCGAACCAGTGATTGCCGATCATCAAACTGAGGGTGAGCGTGCTCACCACCACCATGCCGGTGGCAGCACTCAATCCACCGAGGAAGGCGAACAAGGCAATGCCGCTGTTCCCCTGCGAGAACGGCAGCGCAAGCGCATACATGTCGGACGGGACACTGTCGCCGAGCAAGGCGGTGCCGGCACGTGCGAGCGGCAAGGCCGGCAGCGCGATCAGGATCAGGTACAGCGGAAACTGCCAGCGCGCCGTGCGCACGTCGCGGTCGTCGCGGCATTCCACTACCGCCACGTGGAACTGGTGCGGCAGGATGAACATGGCCAAGGCGCCCAGCAGCACCAGTGGCGCAAAGCCACCTACCGGCTCCAGCGGCGTGGCAGACACGGCGGCGACGGGCAGGGAGTCCAGGCTGAACCAGACGAAGGCACCCAGCGCCAGCATCGCCAGCAGCTTGAACAGCGACTCGAACGCCATCGCCAGCACCAGGCCGCGGTTGTGTTCGGCCGCGCTCGCACGGCGCGTGCCGAACAACATGGCGAACAGCGCCATCGCCAGCGCCACGTACAGCGCGCTGTCGCGCCAGGCCGGCACCGCCGCCGCGACTTCTCCCGCGTCGGCCGTCAAGGTGGCGAAGCTCATCGCGATCGCCTTCAACTGCAGCGCGATGTAGGGAATCAAACCCAATGCCGCGACCAGGGTGACCGTGGCCGCCAGCCAGGCATCTTTTCCAAGGCGCGTGGCGATCAGGTCGGCCAACGACGTCGCGTTGGTTTCGCGCGCCAGCTTGATCAGCCGCACCATGAAGGCCACGGCCAACCCGTAGAACAGGATGGCGCCGAGGAAGGTGGGCGGCAGCGGCCAGCCATAGCGTGCGGCCTGGGTCACGGTGCCGTAGAACGTCCACGAGGTGCAGTGCACCGCCAGCGACAGCGAATAGACGTGGCGCCAATGGCGCGCGAACAGCGTGGGATGGCGTTCGCCATACAGGGCCGTGCCGAACATCAGCGCCAGCCACAGCAGGCTGGCCAGGGCGACGGTCCAGAAACTCAGCATGCGAGGGCGCTATCGGTTGGCATGGTCATGTCTGCGAATTGCATTGTAGGAGCTGCGCCAGCTGCGACCGAACACTATCGGCCTGCGGACAATTCATCCAGGCCGGGACACCCGGTCGCAGCTTGCGCAGCTCCTACAGGATGCGTGGAGCATAACGCAGCGACGGCGGGCTTTCGCCCGCCGTCGCGTGGGGTTGCACGATGACGCGTGGCCGATCAGAAATCGTAACGCGCGGTCAGCGAGTACTGGCGCGGCGGACCGTAGAAGCCGGTCAGCACGCCGTAGGCGGCGATGTTGTAGCCGGTGGTGCGGTATTCCTCGTTGGCCAGGTTGCTGCCCTGCAAGGACAGCGACCACGCGTCGTCGATCTTCCAGATCACGCCTGCACCAATCAGGCCATACCCATCCTGGCGGATCGCCGGGCTCAGGTCGGTCGTGGGCCACACTTCGGCCTGGTAGGAATAGCCGACGCGCGCCGACAGGTTGCCGCCGTTGGCCAGCGCCGTGCGGTATTCGACGTTCAGTGCGCCGGAGAATTCCGGTGCGTTGGTGAAACGCTGGCTGTCCGCGACATTGACGCCCGACGTGATGAATTCATCGTACTTGGCATCCAGCCACGCCAGGTTGCCGCTGATCAGCCAGTTCTCGGTCGGCAGCCACTGGTATTCGGCTTCAACGCCGTTGACCGTGCCCTTGCCGGCGTTGGTGAAGTCGCCAAAGAAGCTCTGGGTATTGTTGGGCAAGGTGTACGAAGTGAACACCGACAGCTGGATGTCCTTGTAGATGTTGTGGAACGCGGCCAGGTTCAGGAACAGGCGCTGGTCGAAGAACGCCATCTTGCTGCCGATCTCGAAGCTGTCGACGCTCTCGTCGTCGAACGGTTCGCCAGAACGCGGTACCGCCGTGGTGTTGGCGCGGATGTTGTAGCCACCGGACTTGAAGCCGCGTGACGCAAGACCGTAGATCATGATGTCGTCATTGACCTGATAGTCCAGGGACACCTTGGGCGAAACATTCTTGAAGTTGACCGTCTTGTCGAAGTTGGCCGCGGTTCCCCACGCCGTGATGTATTCATTGGTCAGGTAGAAGCGGTTCAGCGCGACCGCGTGCTTGTCTTCATCGGTATAGCGCGCGCCCACGTCCAGCTTCCATTTTTCGCCGAGGTCGAAGGTCCAGTCTGCATAGAACGCCATGCTCTTGGTGTTGACATAGCCCTGCGTATCGCCAAACAGCGGGTTGGTGAGCGATGGGGCGGCCAACGGGTTGGAGAACCAGTTGAGCACCTGGCCACCGGCGTCGCCGTTGAAGAAGTACAGGCCCATGACGCCGCGCGCAGCACCGCCCGCATCGTAGTTCGCCTGCAGTTCGTTGCTGACCTGCTGATCGCTGTAGAACGCGCGCACGTCCACCAGTTTCAGCGGCGTGGTGTCGAAATCGATGTTGGTTTCGGTATCGGACTCGCGCTTGGCGATCACGTACTTGAATGCCCAATCGTCATTCGGGCGCCAGTTCACCGCCATCGACGCACCTTTCATCACCGTGTTGTTGACGTTGGGCATGCCGCTGCGGATATCGAACGGGCTGTCGAGCGGCGGATACGCCGGTGCCAGCGGGTTGGCGGCGAGCATCTTGGCGCCACGCACGCCGGACTTGTCGTCCATCCAGTCGATGGCGAACTGCACGTCGAAATCATCCTGCGAATAGGCGCCCAACTGGAAGCGCATCGCGTTGATTTCCTTGTCGCTGACCTCCTGCTGGTTGATGAGGTTCTCGCCGAATCCATCGCGGTTCATGCTGGCCACGGCCACGCGGGCGCGCAGGCCGCTGTCCTTGCCGCCGATCTCGCCGCCGATGGCCGCCTTGGCATCCAGCTGGTTGTAATTGCCGACGGTGATGGAAGCGAAGCCGTCGGTTTCCTGCGGCAGGCCGCGCGAGATGTACTTGATCGCGCCGCCAATGGTGTTCTTGCCGTACAGCGTGCCCTGCGGGCCGCGCAGCACTTCGATGCGCTCCACGTCGAACACGTCCAGCAAGGCACCTTGCGGACGTGCGATGTACACGTCGTCCAGGTAGATGCCCACGCCCGGATCAACGCCCCACAGGGGGTCAGCCTGGCCGACGCCGCGGATGTAGGCGGTCGCAGTGCTGCTGGAGCCACGCGCCGCGTACACGGTCAGGTTGGGGACCTGCGCATCCAGGTCACCCAGGTCGCGCACGTTCAGGCGGTCCAGCGTGGCCGCCGTGAACGCGGTGACCGCGACCGGGACTTCCTGCAGCGTCTCTTCGCGTTTACGTGCAGTGACCGTCACCGCATCCAGCGTGGTTGCGCTGTTGGTAGATGGGGTCTCGGTAGTCGCCGTAGATTCCTGTGCCCATGCCGATGGCGCCAGCAATACACAGCCAATCGCCAGACTCAAATGTTTGCGCTTCATGGTATTCCCCTCTCCCGGGTACAACGTGGCAGCGGCCCGTGTGGCCGATTCGAAGGCAAGGCTAGAGGGGTACCGGCCCGATGGGCATCGTACCTTCGTACAGTGGGGCTGCAGCGCCGGTCTGCGGATACTCGCCTCCACTTGCAAGCCCGGCATGCGCCGTGATTGCGCATGCTCATGAGGAGTTGGGATGTCGTTCCTGATCGTGCTGGCCGCGTTGTGTTTCCTGATGTACGTGGCGTACCGCGGCCACAGCGTGATCCTGTTCGCGCCCATCGCGGCGCTGGGCGCGGTGTTGCTGACCGACCCGTCGCTGGTCGCGCCCATGTTCACCGGCCTGTTCATGGACAAGATGGCCGGCTTCCTGAAGCTCTATTTCCCGGTATTCCTGCTCGGCGCGATCTTCGGCAAGCTGGTCGAGATATCCGGGTTTTCCAAGTCGATCGTCGCTGCCACCATCAAGATGGTGGGCAAGCAGCGCGCCATGCTGTCCATCGTGGTCGTGTGCGCCCTGCTGACCTACGGCGGCGTGTCGTTGTTCGTGGTGGTGTTCGCGGTGTATCCATTCGCGGCCGAACTGTTCCGCCAGAACGACATCCCCAAGCGCCTGATACCCGGCACGATTGCACTGGGCGCCTTCACCTTCACCATGGATGCGCTGCCCGGCACGCCGCAGATCCAGAACATCATCCCGACCTCGTTCTTCGGCACCAATGCATGGGCGGCACCCGTACTGGGCACGGTGGGCGGCATCTTCATCCTGATCATCGGCATGAGCTACCTGGAATGGCGTCGCCGTACCGCGCTGCTGGCGGGCGAAGGCTATGGCAGTGACCTGCGCAACGAACCGGAACCGTTCCGCGGCGAAACACTCGCACATCCTTTCATCGCGATGCTGCCGCTGCTGCTGGTGGGCGTGTCCAACTTCGCGTTCACCCGGCTGATCCCGGATTTCTACGGCAAGACCAGCTCGTTCATGCCCTCGATGCTGGGCAACCCGGAGCCTGTGGTGCAGGAAGTGGCCAAGTTGGCCGCGATCTGGGCCGTGCAGGGTGCGCTGCTGATCGGAATCGTGTCGGTCATCGTGCTTGCATGGAAACCGGTCACCGCGCACTTCGCGGAAGCGACCAAGCCGGCGGTCAACGGCGCCTTGCTGGCTTCGATGAACACCGCGTCGGAATATGGTTTTGGTGCCGTCATCGCCGCCCTGCCCGGCTTCATGGTGGTGGCCAACGCCCTGCAGGGCATTCCCAACCCGCTGGTCAACGCGGCGGTTTCGGTCACCGTGCTGGCCGGCATCACCGGCTCGGCCTCGGGCGGCATGAGCATTGCCCTGGCCGCGATGGGCGACAGCTTCATCGCCAATGCCAATGCGGCCGGCATCCCGATGGAAGTGATGCACCGGGTGACCTCGATGGCGTCGGGCGGCATGGACACCCTGCCCCATAACGGTGCAGTGATCACCCTGCTTGCGGTCACTGGCCTGAGCCACCGGCAGTCGTACAAGGACATCTTCGCCATCACCATCATCAAGACCATGGCGGTGTTCTTCATCATCGCGGTGTATTACGCGACCGGCCTTGTCTAGGACGAACTGGCCCCGATCAGGCTGGATTACAGGCTCCGATTGACCACCGTGTGCGCTGGTTCGCAGTCCCGGGACCGCGCTTCGCCAATACTCCGCATTGCATAAAAGTGCATGGGGAATCCAGATGGCGCGGCGTTTGTCCACCAATCGAAGCAGCTTGAACAATCGGTTTGACCGCTCCCTGCGTGCGCAGGCCGAGCCGACGCCGGAACTGCCACGCGTAGCCCCCGGCAACCAGGCGCGACATCTCGCTGCCGCCAAGGCGCGCCACACAGAACTCTATGGCTTCCGCGGCCAGCAAGTGCCGCTGGCCGACAAGACCTTTGCCGCCGATCCGGCACCCGTCGTGGAATCAACGGGCCGCGTCACCTCCAGCCTGTCCAATCCCAGGCTGATGACGCTGGCCAAACCCTCGTTCGCGGTGCGCGTGCTCAACAACCTGAGCTATGGCGTGACGCCGACGTCGCTTGCCGAATTCAACGCACTGGGCAGCACGGATTCACAGCGCCTGGCCAACTACGTGGATTGGCAACTGGACTGGACCAATATCAGCGACACGGCCCTGGACCAGCGCCTGGCCGCCGCCGGCTACACCACCTTGAACAAGACGCTGGAGCAGCTGTGGAACGACCACATCAAGGTCGACCCGATCTACGACATCCGCATGCGCCCCGCATGGGAAGTGCAGCGCGCCTCGTTTGTACGCGCCACCCACTCCAAGCGCCAATTGCGCGAAGTGCTGGTCAATTTCTGGCACGCCCACTTCAACGTGATGGGCACTGATTTCAGCGCTGGTCCCGTATTCGTGCACTACGACCGCGACGTGATCCGGGCCAATGCCACCGGCAACTTCCGCACCATGCTTGAGGCCGTGGCCAAGAGCACCTCGATGCTCTATTACCTGGACAACCTCAACAATTCGCGCTCCGGTCCCAACGAGAATTTCGCGCGCGAGCTGCTGGAGCTGCATACCTTCGGTGCGGAAAACTACCTGGGCTTCATGGATCCGTTCGCCGTTCCGCCCTGCCCGGAAGACCCCAGCTACCCCATCGGCTACACCGACATCGACGTATACGAAACTTCGGCCGCCTTCACCGGTTGGTCGGCCAAGACCGGACACTGGCAGTTCCCGACCGAGAACGACGGCACCTTCAGCTACCACCAGTCCTGGCACGATGCCGGCCCGAAGTTCCTGCTCGGCATGCTGATCTATCCAGAGCAACCTGCGTTGAAGGACGGGCAGGACGTGCTGGACCGCCTGGCCAGCCATCCGCGCGTGGCCAAGTTCATCTGCAAGAAACTCATCCGCCGCTTCGTCAACGACACGCCAAGCCAGAAACTGATCGACAGCGCCGCGCTGGTCTTTCGCGCCAACTGGCAGAACCCGAAGCAGATCGAGATCACCCTGCGCCACATCCTCAACTCGGATGACATGTTCAACAGCTGGGGCCAGAAGAACCGGCGCCCGTTCGAAGCCACCGTCGCCGCGATGCGCGCACTGGGGCAGGACTGGACCGTGCGCCTGGACCACGACAAGAGCAACGAACTGATGTGGCGCGTCGGCCCCACCGGGCATACGCCCTACACCTGGCCCGCGCCCAATGGGTATCCCGACTCGGCCGCGGCATGGTCCGGCTCCAACTCGTTCGCGATGACATGGAAGTTGCTCAATTGGCTGACCGAAGCCAGTGATGCGAGCGCGCCACTGAGTCCGATCCTGGCCACTACGCGCACTGGCGTGGCCCAGTGGACGGCGAACAACCTGGTGGATTTCTGGTCGACGCGGCTGTTGGGCTACGCGATTGCTCCCGCGCGCAGGCAAACCCTGGTGAACTTCATGGCCCAGAACGGCGATCCGGCGACCTACGTGATCACCGACACCGATACCTGGCAGGCCAGCGATTTGAAGCGGCATTACAACCAGCAACGGCTGCGCAGCATGGTGTCGCTGATCCTGCTTTCCCCCGAATTCCTGAGCCGCTGAGGACGACACCATGAGCGACTACACCCTCACACGACGGGAATTCGTCAAAGGCTGCTGCAGTGCCGCCGTGGTCGGCACGGCGGGCACCAGCCTGATGTTCGCCGACGACGCGACTGCGGCTGCCAACACCTACGACACCGTCGTGCACCTGTTCCTGCGCGGCGGCATGGATGGCCTCAACCTGGTGGTGCCCATCGACGGCGTCGATCGCACCTTCTACGAAGAAGCACGCCCCAGCCTGAAGATCGAAGCCACCGGCACCTACGGTGCATTGCCGCTGACCCTGGCCGCAGGCACCGGCACCGGTTTCGGCCTGCATCCTTCCGCGACGGGATTACGCGACATCTGGAACGACGGCAAGCTGGCCATCGTGCATGCCTGCGGCATGGCCACCACCGTGACGCGCAGTCATTTCGACGCACAGCTCTACATCGATCTTGGAACGCCAGGAAAATACGGTTCGGCAACCGGGTGGATGACACGCGCCTGGCAAACCAGGCCGGGCAATACGCCGTTGGCAACCCTGCCGGCACTGGGTATTTCCGGCACGCAACCTGCTGGACTGCTGGGCGCCACCGATGCGTTGACCATGAGCAATGCCAGTGACTTCTCGCTCAATGCCGGCGCCTATGCGTGGCAGAAAGTGCGTACCGATTCACCCGCTGGATTCAAGGGCCTCAACGAAACCCTTGTCGACCTGTGGGCGGGCCAGACCGGCATCGAACTCAACGGCGCACGCGCGGATGCGGCACTGAAGACCATCGGCCAGCAATCCTTCGCCGCGCTTCCCGCCACCTGGCCGACCGGCAGCTTCGCCGAGCAGTTGTGGACCATTGCGCAGAGCATCCGCTTCAACCTGGGACTGCGTTTCGCCACCCTGGACCTCGGCGGCTGGGACACGCACGAAGGCCAAGGCACGGCAGGCAGCGGCTACAACTATTACCAGAACAAGATTGCCGAACTCTCTGCCGCACTGTCTGCGTTCTATGCCGAACTCAACGGCACCGGGCAGATGTCGCGGGTGACGGTGATCGTGCAGTCGGAGTTTGGCCGTCGCGTGCGCGCCAATGCCAACGGCGGCACCGACCACGGCTATGGCAATCCGCTGCTGGTGCTGGGCGGTGCGGTGAATGGACGCCGCTTCTACGGCACGTGGCCTGGCCTGAATCCGGAAATCCTCTCGCCCACCTTTGGCGATGTACCGGTCACGACGGATTACCGACGCGTGTTCTCCGAAATCATGATCCGGCGCATGGCCAATCCCAGCCTCGGCACGATCTTTCCCGGATACACCGGCTATTCGCCGCTGGGCATAGTGCAAGGCACAGACCTGGCGCCGCAGATGGCCGCCGCGGTTGCGATGGGTGCCAAGTCCATGGCGGTTGGCCCCAGCTCGCCCCTGCCGCAAAGCTTTGCCAATGACACACAGGTGGAAACGCCCGAGTGGCAATTGCGTGGCCCAGTGGATCGCATGCTGGTCCGCCGCGAGCGTTGATCGTTGCATGACACGCATCGTGGCCGCATACGTGCCACGATGCAGGCATGGGCACACGCAAGCACGCGCCACCTGAAACACCCTCACGCAACGCAAACGACCTGCGTGGCCTAGGACGACTGGCGATCGACGGCGTCAGCGGGGTCACCGACCTGGTCGAAGCCATGCACGCGGCCATCACCCATTTGCCATCCGCCATCGGCCGGCCTGCACCTGCCGGTACCACCGGCCTGACAGGATTCATTTACCAGAGCGTGCGCACGGTGACTGGCTGGGTGGGCGATGGCATCGACGCATCGCTTGCCGGTCTGGCGCCACTGTTGGGCAGTGGCGAACCTGGCCCGCAGCGTGAAGCCACCCTGGCGGCGATGAATGGCGTGCTCGGCGACCACCTGGAAGCCAGCCACAACACACTCGCCATCACCATGCGCTTGCGCGTTGGTGGACACGCCTTGGAACTGGATCGCAGATCTCTGGCCGCGCGCTTTCCGGATGCCCACAATAAATTGTTGGTGCTGGTGCATGGCCTGTGCATGGACGACCTGCAATGGAACTACGCAGGCCACGACCACGGCGAGGCCTTGGCGCGCGAGCTCGGTTACACCGCGCTGTACCTGCACTACAACAGTGGCCGGCATATCTCGACCAATGGCAGCGATTTTTCTTCCCTGCTCGATCAACTGGCCAAGGCGTGGCCCGTGCCAATTGAGGAAATCACCGTGCTCGGCCACAGCATGGGCGGACTGGTAACGCGCAGTGCGTTGGAGGATGGTTTCAGTAAACGTCGCGCCTGGTCGAAAATTCCGACCAGGACGGTCTTCATGGGTACGCCACACCACGGCGCACCATTGGAACGCGCGGGCAGCTGGGCCGACATGCTGATCGGCATCAGCCCGTACAGCGCTCCTTTCGTGCGCCTGGGACAGGTGCGCAGCGCCGGCATCCAGGACCTGCGCCACGGCAACCTGCGTGACGCGGATTGGCAGGACCGCGACGGCGATGGGCGCGCGGATCCACGTTCGCCACTGCCCTTGCCGCGGAAAGTCACTGCCTATGCCATCGCAGTGTCCACGCAAGCCAAGCGCGAGGACGATGATGAGTCACGCAGCAGCGGCGACGGACTGGTGCCGATCGAGAGCGCACTGGGGCGACATCCGGACCGTGCTTTCGACCTGTGTATACCGAAGGCAAGGCAGTGGGTCGGTTACGGCATCAATCATCTGGAGTTGTTGGGCAGCGATGCGGTGTACCAACAACTGAAGCGCTGGCTACGCAAGCCCATGTAGAAACACCCTTGGGCGCGATGCCCTACTCGCGCTTCAGCAATGACTTGAGATCGGCGAATGGATTGCTGGTGGCGGCCACGTGCTTGTCTTCAGCATCCATGGCGCTGACCCCGGTGTAATCGGTGTAACGCGAATGTTCGTTGTCGTGGCAGTACACGCACAACAATTCCCAGTTGCTGCCATCGGGCGGGTTGAAGGCGTGGTCATGGTTGCGGTGGTGCACGGTCAGTTCCGACAGGTTGGCGCGGGTGAATTCGCGTGCGCAGCGCCCGCAGATCCACGGATACATCTTCAGTGCGCGCTCGCGGTAGCCCTTGTCGCGCTGCTCCGCATCTCGCCGGGCCTGCGCCACGATGCGGTCCAGGGCCAGACTGCTTGCGGTGGTTTTATCGCTGCACATCGGCATGCCTCTCCAGAATCAATGCACCCACCTTATCGCAGAATCCAGCATGGCCACACGACAACAGGTAGTCACCGGAATCGTGCCCAGCTCCCGCTGGAATACAGCCTGGTCAGTTGCACCCGTCCTTCATGCCCGATGTATCCGCTTGCCTTTGCAGTAACTCGGTTTGATTGCCAGCTTCGTAGGCAGCATCGATCAGGATTTCTTCCACGGCATCCTGCTGGCTGCGCAGGATGCCGATCTGGGTGAACATCAGGGCTTGCTTGTCCGGCAAGGTACTGAAGTGATGTTTGCCCTTGTCCTTGCCATCGAACCACACCTGCACGGCGCCATCGCTTGCTTCGCTTGACCAGTGGATGTGCATGGCCACGTCATGCCACACCCCCGGGGCCGCTCCGGTGGGCAACACCCACAAGGGTGCCGTGGCCGCGGATTCCTGGAAGCCCAGTTCCGTGCCGCTGATGTTGAAACGGAATGCCTGTTTCCAGGTCTTGTCTGATTCCCAATAAGCAAATTCATGCTTGCTGGGGGTGAACGCCTTGGGCAGATAGAAACTGAACCCGAAGAATGTGTCCTTGCCTTCCGCGGTGTCGCCCATGGGGCCGCGATGATGAAACTCGCTGCGATTGAGTTGTGGATTGCCATGCCAAAGGAATTCCGCCGCTCCGGTGAGGGTGACTTTGCCAGCAAATTTTCCTTCGCGAGTGCAGCCGGAAACCACGGACAGGCCCGCCGGATTGAGTGTCGAATGCCATTGACTGCTGTCGCCACTCTCGAAGTCGCCACGCCATCGATCACTGGCGATGACTTGGGCTGGCGTTGTCGCCAACACAGCCGCCATGCACGGCAGGAGAATCAAAAGAGTTCGCTGCGTCGTGGTGCGCACGTCAGGTCCTTCAGGCAGGTTTGCGGCGTCGCGTCAGCTTACCCGTTACGCAAGCCACGGCGCCGGAGCCAGAGCCTCCAATTTCCCTGCGACAACAACCCGCCTTATGCTGTTCCATCACCATGAATTGATCGGAGCCTGCCATGTTGCTGCGTCCCCTTTGCCTGGCCATCGCCGCCACCCTCGCGCTGGGGTTGGGCGCCTGCAAACAGAACCAGGAAACCACCACCCCCACGGCCAGCCCGGCCAGCGCCAGCGAACCGGCAAGCGCCATCGCGGCCAAGGTCGCCAGCTATGCCGAAGTGCCGCTGACCGCCGATCTCTCGCACCTCGGCGAAGGCGACCGCAAGGCCATCGACCTGTTGCTGCAGGCGGGCGCGATCATCGACGACCTGTTCTGGAAGCAGGTCTGGGGCGACAAACAGGCCTTGCTGGCAGGCATCACCGATCCCGCCACGCGCCGCTTCGTCGAGATCAACTACGGCCCGTGGGATCGCCTGGATAACGACGCGCCGTTCGTTCCCGGTATTGGCCCGCGGCCACCTGGCGCGCGCTTTTACCCCGAAGACATGACCAAGGAAGAATTCGCAGCCGCCGACCTGCCGGGCAAGGACAGCCTGTACACGCTGATCCAGCGCGACCAAGCGGGCAAGCTGGTGGTGGTGCCCTACCACGAGGCCTACAAGGCCGAACTTGGACAAGTGGCCGCGCTGCTGCGCCAGGCCGCCGAGGTCGCTTCCGATCCCGGTTTCCGCAAGTATCTGTCGCTGCGCGCCGACGCGTTGCTCAGCGGTGACTACCAACCCAGCGACATGGCGTGGATGGACATGAAAGACAGCCCCATCGACGTGGTGATCGGGCCGATCGAAAGCTACCAGGACGCGCTGTACGGCACCAAGGCCGCGTTCGAGACCTTCGTGCTGGTCAAGGACATCGAATGGAGCAAGCGCCTGGCCCGCTTCGCCCAGCACCTGCCTGCACTGCAGCGCGGCCTACCGGTCGCTGATGCCTACAAGGCCGAGATGCCTGGCACCGACGCCGACCTCAATGCCTACTTCGCCCTGTACTACGGCGGCGACGCGAATTCCGGCGCCAAGACCATCGCCATCAACCTGCCGAATGACGAAGAAGTGCAGTTGGCCAAGGGTTCACGCCGCCTGCAACTCGAGAACACCATGCGCGCCAAGTTCGACGCCATCCTGGTGCCGATTGCCGATGAACTGATCGTCGAAGACCAGCGCCAGCACATCACCTTCGACGCATTCTTCGAGAACGTCATGTTCCATGAAGTGGCGCATGGCCTGGGCATCAAGAACACGCTGGACGGCAAGGGCACGGTGCGTGAAGCACTCACCGACCTGGCCAGCAGCTACGAGGAAGGCAAGGCCGACATCCTGGGTCTGTACATGATCGGCAAGCTGGGCGAGATGGGTGAACTGGACGCGGCCAAGCGTCGCGACAACTACGTCACCTTCCTCGCAGGCATCTTCCGCTCGGTGCGTTTCGGCGCCAGCAGCGCGCACGGCAAAGCCAACATGCTGGCCTTCAACTACCTGCAGAACGAAGGCGCTTTCAGCCGCGACGAAGCCACCGGTCGTTACCGCGTTGATTTTGATCGCATGGAAAAGGCGGTGAATTCACTCTCGGCGCGGATCCTGACCCTGCAGGGCGACGGCGATTACGCCGCAGCAAAAAAGCTGCAGGATGAACTCGGCCAGACCGGCGCTGCACTGCAGGTCGATCTGGATCGATTGCAAGCCCGCTCCATCCCGGTGGATATCGTGCTGAAGCAAGGACCGGAAGTGTTGGCATCGAAATAGGTCGCCCATGAGGGGCTAGTGGATTGCGACTGTGGGAGGGGCTTCAACCCCGACGCTCTACGCGGAAAAGCCGCTGGGGCTGAGCGCCAACCACTACCCAACCAGAAAAAGCGGGCAGAAAAGCCCGCTTTTTTTGCTGAGGTTTCCCATTGACCCGAACCGGCACACTGACCCTGCTTATTGCAGTCATCCGCAAGCGACTGGATTTCTGCTGTGGGAGGGGCTTCAGCCCCGACGCTCTACTCCTTCGCCCGTCGGGGCTGAAGCCCCTCCCACAGGAATGCGGCCCAAAAGATTTGCGCACAAAAAAAGCGGGCCGAAGCCCGCTTTTCTTATTTTCAGCAATGAAGCAACGGCTTACTCGGCCGAAACGCCCTCGCCTTCTTCCACGGCTTTCATGGACAGGCGGATGCGGCCCTGCTTGTCGACTTCCAGCACCTTGACCTTGACCACGTCGCCTTCCTTCAACACGTCGCTGACCTTCTCGACGCGGTCGCTGGAAATCTGCGACACGTGGACCAGGCCGTCTTTGCCCGGGGCAATCGTGACGAATGCACCGAAGTCCATCAGCTTGGCGACCTTGCCTTCGTAGATGCGGCCCGGCTCGACGTCGGAGGTGATCTGCTCGATGCGCGCCTTCGCGGCCTGGCCGGCAGCGCCGTTCACCGAAGCAATGGTGATGGTGCCATCGTCCTGGATGTCGATCTGCGTGCCGGTTTCCTTGGTGATCGCCTGGATCACCGAACCGCCCTTGCCGATCACTTCGCGGATCTTGTCGGGGTGGATCTTGATGGTGATCAGGCGCGGCGCGAACTCGCTCAGTTCCTGGCGCGGTGCGTTCATGGCATTGGCCATCTCGCCCAGGATGTGCAAGCGGCCGGCCTTGGCCTGCGACAACGCCTGCTTCATGATTTCTTCGGTGATGCCTTCGATCTTGATGTCCATCTGCAGCGCCGAGATACCGTTGGAGGTACCGGCCACCTTGAAGTCCATGTCGCCCAGGTGGTCTTCGTCACCCAGGATGTCGGAGAGCACGACGAAGTCGTTGCCTTCCTTGACCAGGCCCATGGCGATACCGGCCACCGGCGCGGTGATCGGCACGCCGGCATCCATCAGCGCCAGCGAGCTGCCGCAGACCGAAGCCATCGACGAGGAACCGTTGGACTCGGTGATTTCCGAGACCACGCGGATCGTGTAGGGGAAGGCTTCCATGGTCGGCATGACGGCGAGCACGCCGCGCTTGGCGAGGCGGCCGTGGCCGATTTCGCGACGCTTCGGGCCCATCATGCGGCCGGCTTCACCCACCGAATAGGGGGGGAAGTTGTAGTGGAACAGGAAGTGGTCCTTGTACTCGCCGGAGACAGCGTCGATGACCTGGCCATCGCGCGCGGTGCCCAGGGTAACGGCGACCAGCGCCTGCGTTTCACCGCGGGTGAACAGCGAGGAGCCGTGCACGCGTGGCAGCACGCTGACCTTGGAGCTGATGGGACGCACGGTGTCGAGCGCACGGCCGTCGATGCGGACCTTCGAAGCCAGCACCGAACCACGCATGGTCTGGTATTCCAGCTCGCCGAATTCCTTCGACAGCTCGCCACCGCTCCAGCCATCGGCTTCGGCGCGGCCGGCGAGGCCCTGCATCACGTCGCTCTTGATCGCCGCGATGGCGTCACGGCGCTGCAGCTTGTCGCGCACCTGGAACGCGGAGTCGAGCTGGGTGCCTACGGCTTCCTTCAGCGCCGAGATCAGCGTGTCGTTCTTGGACGGGGCCGACCAGTTCCACGACTGGGTACCGGCTTCGGTGACCAGTTCGTTGATGATGTGGATGACCTTCTGCATTTCGCGGTGGCCGAACATCACCGCGCCCAGCATCACGTCTTCGGACAGCTCGGCGGCTTCGGATTCAACCATCAGCACGGCGTTGGACGTACCGGCGACGACCAGCTCGAGCTTGGAATCCTTCAGCTCGCTGACGGTCGGGTTCAGCACGTACTCGCCATTGATGTAGCCAACCTTGGCGGCACCGATCGGGCCGTTGAACGGCGCGCCGGTCAGGGCGACGGCGGCGGAGGCGCCGATCAGGGCCGGGATGTCGCCGTCGATTTCCGGGTTCAGCGACATCACCGTGGCGATGACCTGCACTTCATTGCGGAATTCTTCCGGGAACAGCGGGCGCAGCGGACGGTCGATCAGGCGCGAGATCAGGGTTTCTTTCTCGGTCGCGCGGCCTTCGCGCTTGAAGAAGCCGCCCGGGATACGGCCACCGGCGTAGAAGCGCTCCTGGTAGTCGACGGTCAGCGGGAAGAAGTCCTGGCCTTCGCGCGCCTTCTTGGCGGCGACTGCGGAAACCAGCAGCACGGTGTCGTCGAACTTGACGATGACGGCGCCGCCGGCCTGGCGGGCGATCTCGCCGGTTTCCAGGGTGACCTGGTGCTTGCCGTACTGGAAGGTCTTGGTGATTTTTGCCACGTTGGTTGATCCTTGGTGATGCGCTATCGGTTGAACCGGATGCAGCCCATGCCGCATGCGGATGGCCGGGTTGGTCCGGCCGGGTGTTGCGGGTTTGGAAAACTTTCTTGCTTGCTGGGAATTTTTCGTTCCCGGAAATGCAAACCGCGGCGCATCACTGCGCCGCGGTCGGTATTCGGTTTAGCGACGCAGGCCGAGTTTCTCGATCAGGGTCTTGTAGCGCTCGCCGTCCTTCTTCTTCAGGTAGTCGAGCAGGCTGCGGCGGCGGTTCACGAGCTGGAGCAGGCCACGGCGGCTGTGGTGGTCTTTCTTGTGGGTCTTGAAGTGGCCGCTGAGCTGTTCGATGCGGGCGGTGATCAGGGCGACCTGGACTTCCGGCGAACCGGTGTCGGCGGGACCGCGCTTGTTGTCTTCAATGACTTTCTGGGTATCGATGGGCATTTTTGTTTTCTCTTGAGATGCGTGGCCTGCAGAAACGCATTCGTCCGGGAAGGACGCCATACGTACCGCGGGGGCTCGCCGATTGCGATGGAAGTAACGAAGGATGCTGCGATGGACTGCCGCGGAGGTGACCAGTGATGGTCATGGATGCCGAAAAGGCCGCGGCATTGTAGTCGCCGAAGCCTTGCAAAACAAGGTTTTACTGCGCCGATGGCGGGGCAGTTGCAAGCTCCGGCCAGTTGAACAGCCGCTGCGGGGCCAGCACCCCACCCTCGCTGAGATCCGCCAGCCCCAGCACGCGGGCATTGGGCCCATAGACGGCACAAGGCCCGGGCGAACCCGGAATGGCCGGCAGGCGCTGCCCTTGGCTGAAGCGCCGGGCCCCTTCGTCCGCCAGGTCGATGCGACGGAAGCCGATCAACCCGGCGTCCAGCGGCAGCAGGCAGGCATCCAGGCTGCGCTCGTCACGCTGGGCCAGCGCCTGCAGTGCCTCCAGGGTCCACATGCGCGGCTCGCGGAAGGGTTCGACCCACAGGCGGCGCAGTTCCACGACATGCGCGCCGCAGCCCAGCAGCTCGCCCAGGTCGCGGACCAGGCTGCGGACGTAGGTGCCTGATCCACACTCCACGTGTAGGCGCAGCAGCGGCATTCCGCCGTCCAGCAGGTCGGCGGCGGATTGCAGTTCGAAGCTATGGACTTCGATCTCGCGCGGTTCTACTTCGACGATTTCGCCCCGACGAGCCTTGGCGTACAGCGGCTCGCCGCCACGCTTGAGCGCCGAATAAATGGGGGGACGCTGCTGGATGCGACCCGTGAGCTGGCGCAAGGCGGAGTCGATCTGCGGAATCGTGTACTGCGCGACCGGCCGCTCACGCAGCGGCTGCCCTTCGGCATCGTCGGTGTCGGTGGTGATGCCCAGGCGGGCGACGGTGTCATAGGCCTTGCGCGCGCCCAGCAGGCTGCCGGCGATCTTGGTGGCCTCGCCGAAACACAGCGGCAGCAGGCCGGTGGCCAAAGGATCCAGGCTGCCGGTATGTCCGCCCTTCTCGGCACGAAAGAGATGTCGCGCGCGCTGCAAGGCCTGGTTCGAGCTCAGCCCCTGCGGCTTGTCCAGCAGCAGGATGCCGTCTAGGCGTCGGAATTTGGTCTTGGGCAGCGACATCGGGGGCGGATGCGATCCTTGTAGGAGCGGGCCCTGCCCGCGATGCTCTTCGTCATTGCAGGAAAAGCATCGCGGGCAGGGCCCGCTCCTACAATTCCCGCACGATCACTTCTCTTCGCTTTCTTCTTCGTCCGCCGGAGGCGGCGGCAGGTCGCGCAGCAGGTTTTCCATGTGCTCGCCGCGGTCCACCGAATCGTCGTAATGGAAATGCAGCTCGGGCACATGGCGCAGCTTCATGGCCTTGCCGAGCTTGTAGCGGATCTGCGGCGCCAGCTCCTTCAGGTCCTTGACCGCTTCGGCCGATTTTTCCTGCATCAACGCGGTCACGAACACCTTGGCATGGGCCAGGTCCCGGGTGACTTCAACGTCGGAAACGCTGACCGATGGAATCCCGTGCTCGCGCACGGCCTCGTGCACCAGCGTGCCCAGCTCGCGACGGAGCTGGGCGGAGACGCGGTCGCTGCGGTGGAAGGATTTGGTGGGCATGATTTAGTGAAGAGTTGAGAGGAGTGAGAAGTGAGTGGAAGCAACGAACGGCCGTAAGAAGTCCTCGTTACTCACTCCTCCACACTCACTCCTTGCCGTCACAGCGTACGCTGCACTTCGATGCGTTCGAAGCACTCGATCTGGTCGCCCGGCTGCACGTCGTTGTACTGCTTCACGCCGATGCCGCACTCGGTGCCGTTGCGCACTTCGTCCACGTTTTCCTTGAAGCGGCGCAGCGACTCCAGTTCGCCTTCGAAGACCACGGTGCTGTCGCGCAGCACGCGGATCGGCTTGTTGCGCTTGACCGAGCCCTCGACCACCATGCAGCCCGCGACCGCGCCGAACTTGGAGCTGCGGAACACGTCGCGCACTTCGGCGATACCGATGATTTCTTCGCGGATTTCGACGCCCAGCAGGCCGGACGCCACCTGCTTCACCTGGTCGATCACGTCATAGATGATCGAGAAGTAGCGCAGGTCGACGCCGTTGGACTCGACGATGCGGCGTGCGGCCGCATCGGCGCGCACGTTGAAGCCGATCATGGTGGCCTTGGAGGTCAATGCGGAATTCGCATCGGACTCGGTGATGCCGCCCACGCCGGAATGGATGATGTTGATGCGGATCATGTCGTTGGACAGCGCGACCAGCGACTGCTTCAGCGCTTCCACCGAACCCTGCACGTCGGCCTTGACCACCAGGTTCAACACCAGTTGTCCGTCGCCCTTGCCCAGCTGCGACATGATGTCTTCCATGCGGCTGCCCGCGGACTGCACCAGGCGCGATTCACGACGCTTGGCATCACGTTGCTGGGCCACGTCCTTGGCCAGGCGCTCGTCTGCAACGACGACGAAATCATCGCCTGCATCCGGCACGCCCGACAGGCCCAGGACCTGCACCGGGATCGACGGGCCGGCTTCGGCCGGTTGGCCGCCGGTTTCGTCGAACAGCGCGCGCACGCGGCCGTACTGGGTGCCACAGACCAGGTAGTCGCCCTTCTTCAGCTGGCCCTGCTGCACCAGCACCGTTGCCACCGGGCCACGGCCCTTGTCCAGCGAGGATTCGATGACCACGCCGCTGGCGCGGCCGGTGTGGGAAGCCTTCAGCTCAAGGACTTCGGCCTGCAGCAGGATGGAATCCAGCAGGTTGTCCACGCCGGCACCGGTCTTGGCCGACAGCTCGACGAACTGGGTGTCGCCGCCGAACTCTTCAGCAACCACGTCATGGGTCAGGAATTCGTTCTTGACGCGACCCGGGTCGGCATCGCTCTTGTCCATCTTGTTCACGGCCACGATCAACGGCACCTTGGCGGCCTTGGCCAGCTTCACGGCCTCGATGGTCTGTGGCATCACGCCGTCATCGGCGGCGACCACCAGCACCACGATGTCGGTGAGCTTGGCGCCGCGCGCGCGCATCTGGCTGAAAGCCGCATGGCCCGGGGTGTCGAGGAAACTGATGACGCCCTTGTCGGTTTCGACGTGGTACGCGCCGATGTGCTGGGTGATGCCGCCAGCCTCGCCGTTGGCGACCTTGGTGCGACGGATGTAGTCCAGCAGCGAGGTCTTGCCGTGGTCGACATGGCCCATGATGGTGACCACCGGCGGACGCGGCGACTGGTCGCCCTGCTCGCCCTCGGTGTGCGCGATCAGGTGCTCCTCGACGTCGCCACTGTCGGCCCGGACCACGTTGTGGCCGAGCTCTTCGGTGACCAGTGCCGCGGTGTCGTGGTCGATGCTCTGGGTGATGGTGGCCATCACGCCCATCTTGAACAGCGCCTTCACCACTTCGCCGCCTTTCAGCGCCAGCTTCTGGGCCAGGTCGGCCACGGTGATCGTCTCGCCGATGGCGACATCGCGTACTACCGGTGCGGTGGGACGCTCGAAACCATGGTCCCCACTGCCACGACGGCCCTGTTCCAGCGGACGCTTGGGCTTGGGCTTGCCGCGCGAGGTGGTGCGGCGCGCACGGTCGGCGGCGGAGAGATGCAGCTGGCCAGCGAAACGCTGGGTGCTGTCGTCGTCTTCCACGCCCGCGACCATGGCATGCGAACCACGGGTCTTGTGCTTGCTGGCGGTGGTGGCGTTGCGGTCGTCGGTACGCGGCGGATCCTTGCGTACCGGCGGCTTGGGTACATGGTGGCCGCCGGTCTTGGCAGCCGCCGGACGTGCCGCGCCCGGCTCGTCGTCAGTGGATGGCACGCCAGAAGCCGCAGCCGCGGCCTCGGCATCCGCCTGCTTGCTGGCCGCTTCCGCTTCGTCACGTGCCGCCTGTTCCTCGAGACGCGCGCGTTCGCGCTCGTCGGCGCGCTTCTTGTCGGTTTCCGCAAGGCGCTGCTGCTCTTCCAGGTTGCGCTGCTTGGATTCCTCCAGCTTGCGCAGCGCATCGGCGCGCTCATCGCTGGGCGGCGGTTGCACTTCGTCGGGCTTGAGGTAAGTACGCTTCTGGCGTACCTCCACGTTGACTGTGGTCTTGGTGCGGCCACCGGCGACGGTCACTTCCTGCACCTTGCGGCGTGCCAGGGTGATCTTCTTCGGCGCGGCGTCGTCGGCGGCCGTGTCGGCCTTGCCGTGCGAGCGCTTCAGGAAGCCCAGCAGCTTCACTTTTTCCATGCTGGTCACGACCTGGTCGGGACCGCTGAAGCTCATGCCGGCCTCGGCCAGTTGCTCAAGCAGTTTCTCGACCGGCGTGTTGACCAGTTCAGCGAGCTTGCGGATGGTGGTTTGCTGCGTCATTCGGATCCTGTGACCTTCGTTTGCGCCCCCCGCCTAGCGCGAAGGGAACGCGGATTCTAGCCCTGTAT
>Ga0075163_10000056_pt1 | contig 114493 bp, 113 predicted proteins | sample JI1023141ADNA_FD_71478 | JGI IMG/M metagenome (GOLD analysis project Ga0075163, IMG submission 71478) | Wastewater effluent complex algal communities from Wisconsin, to seasonally profile nutrient transformation and Carbon sequestration -... | ecosystem: Engineered > WWTP > Effluent > Algae...
GATCTGCGCCATTTTTCATTTTCATGCCTTTTTTCCGGCCGACCGTAGCATTCCCGATGCGGACGGCTCAGCGCTCTTCGGGGCGGCTGTTTTCCTCTTCCTCTACTGCCCGTACGCCATACTCGATGAGTCTGTTCGCTGGACTGGGAGGCAATTGATATTTGTCGGAAAACAACAACTCGGCCCCGTTCCGCGTCTGGCCATTTGCCAAAATCTCAGTGGCGATTTGAAAGATATTTTGGTTTTCTACTGCAACGAGCAGTGGGAGGTTCTCGGATGCGCAGGTGCAGATACGCTTGAAGAAGCGAAGGTTCGGGCTGAGCGTGCCTACGAAGGTATTACGGGGAAATGGATTGCTTCAAACGTTACCGAGGAACAGGCCAAATCCTGGATACGCGATAACTGTCCTGATATGTCTTGTTCGTTCTGCCAGCGAGAGCCAATGGATTTCGACAACTTGATCGAAAGTAAATCGGGCACAACTCGCATTTGTAACTATTGCATCGACGAATTCCATGAGTGGATCCACAAGCCTGAGAGCGATGGCAGTGCCACCTAACAATCCGGTCAAGGCGCTCCCGTCGGTCGCTGGGACGTCCCGCAAGCGGGCCGCCCCTTGCCTTCGCGCCTTTTTATGCGCCACCCTGTCAATGCATCAGCAAGGATGCAAAGGAACTGTCTGCTCGACAGTCGGTGACGCCAGGTCGCAGTGGGGAATGACAGGGAGCGATAGTGGGGCTCGATACGGTTGAAACGGTGCTTTGGGCCGAGAAGTCGTTTGGAATCGATATTCCGGATTCCGATGCAGCCGGCATTCGCACAGTTGGGGCGTTTTCCGCGTATATTCATGCGCGGCTTGTTGCGCTCAATGTGTCCGATCCTCCGTCCGAGTGCGATGTCTTCGAGGGGTTGAAGACTTACCTGGTGATGTACCTGAAGGTTCGTCCCGAGTTGATTCGCCGGGAGGCGAGCTTTGTCCAGGATCTGGGCCTTGATTGAATGTGCGTCCGTAGCTGCTGGCGTGGAGGCGGTGGGTTTGCCGCCATCGGTCGCCCAATGGCCGGTCGCCCTTTTTAACTGCTAGATTCATCGCTTATGTCCGAGCACGAAATCCTTTGCGAGAGTTGTGGCCAGCGCCTTTCCGGTCCGGATGCCGTGTGCCCGGTTTGCGAGGCCCAACTTGAAAGAGAGATCGCGTTGGCCGCAGAGGGGGCCTATCGTTGCCCCGAGTGCTCCAAGCGATTTGATCAACCGCACTTTGAGCCTTGGCCGCGCGGGGCAAAGTGGTACACCCCAAGACAGGTCAAGCCGATATGCCCTCACTGCCGGACTTTTTTGTGGGACCGGGAAAATCCGCGCCTGCCGGCCACATTCATCTGGATATTGGCTGCATCATCGCTAGTGGCCTATTTCATGGTCCCGTCAGGGTACGAAAAGCCGTTGATTGCAGGGCTGCTGGGCATTTACTGCGTAGCTTTGATCCGCTACCGTTGGCGGTACAAGGACGACTCTCGCGAGCGCTTTGCGAGAGATGAGGGCTGAAATGGCAACGGGTGGTGGCGCCCCCTGATTTTTGGCCTTGCCGTGACGATGCTGCTGTTGCCTTTCGCCTCGATGCACGTTGGGATGCAGCGTAGTCGTGGCCGGGGTAAATGCTAGGGTCGGCCTCAAAAATGGCGCAGGTTTGATCTGCGCCTTTTTTCATTTTTGGCCGTTTTTTCCGGGCGACCGTAGCATTTGAAGCCCGGCCTCCCGTGATCACGTGGGGCCGGCATGGTCAGGCGGAGGATCGGATCGCTAGCGTCCGAGCAGCCCCTTGAGGCTGTCGCCCAGTTGCTCCCTGGCCTTTTCCTTGAGCTTCTCCTTGACCACGTCCTCGACGACGCTGCCCAGCTCCAGGGCGTAGGAAATCTGCGTGTAGGGGCCGCGCATGCGGAGCGGCACGGTGACGCCCTTGAGGTTGGTGAGTTCCTTGCCTTGCTGGCCGGTCGTGGTGTTGACCACGCTGATTTTGGCCAGGTAGTCGACCTGGTCGTTGCCGATGTCGATGTCGCCGTTGCCGGTCAGGCGGAGCAGGGGGGATTTCATTTGCAGGTCGTCGTTGTGGGCGACGCCGCCAGCGATGCGGAAGCTGGCGGAGAGTTCGGAGAAGTCGGTTTTCTCCGAACCGCTGGCGGCGACGGTCGTTTTCTTTTGGGCACCGAGCACGCCCTGCAGTTCGCGCAGCGATTTGGCGATGTTGATGCCCTTGACGGCACCGTCGCGCAGGTTGAGGGCCGCCTGTCCGGCCAGGGCTTTCTTCAGTGCCGGCACGGTGTCGCCCCGGGTCGTTACGTCCACCGAAACCGAGCCGCGGCCTTCCAGGGGGGCCTTGTCCATCAGATCCTTGAGCAGCGGTGCGATCTGGATGTCGGCGAGGTTCTGGCGGATGGCGAACTGGTTGCTGTTGGCGTTGATGCCGATGCTGCCGGTCATGCTGCCGCCGTAAAGCCCGGCCGACAGCGGTGCGATGTCGAGATGCCCGCCGGCCGCCGCAATGCGTGCCGACAGCCTGCTGACATCGATGCGGTGTGCCGTCAACTGGCCGATGTTGATGCTGCCCTTGAGGTTGAGGGTCTTCAGCGCGGCAAGGTCGATCTTCGCTTCGCCGCCAGCAGGCTTGGCGGCCGCTTTATCTTCGCCGGCCGGGGCGGGAGGCAGGTATTTGTCGAGGTTCAGGCGATCGATGTCGAGCGCGAAATCGAGGCCGAGGGGGGCGAACTTGCTGACCTTGGCTTGCAGGCCGATTTTCGATTCGTCGAACGCCGTCGCCAGCTTGAGGTCGGCCGTCTGCTGGGTCAGATCGGTGCGCAACTGCCCGGAAAGCGGCAGCTTCAACTGCTTCATTGGCAGTTTCGGGCTGGCCACGTCGATGGCGCCGGTGAGCTTGTCGAGTGCGATGACCCGGGCTTCGCTGTCGACGGCGACCGGCGAAGCCAGTTGCGCCTTGATCGTTGCGTCGCCGGATTTGGCGTCGAGTTCGAAGCGGAAGTCAGCGACTTTGAGGGCCTTGGCCGAGCCGGCGATGCCAGCGAACCCGAGGCGCGCCTCGACTGCCCGGCCGGTGCCGCTCAGCCTGGCGGTCAGGTCGACGGCCTTGCTTTCGAGCGCTTCGCCTTCGAGGCTGAGCAGCGGTGCCGCCAGCTTGAGTTCGAACTTGTCCGTGCCGCTGCTGCCGGTGGTGGCCAGCGTCAGCTTTTCGATGCGGAAGTGGCGGGTGGCCATGTCGCCGACCAGGCGGCCGCTGGCGAAGTCGAGGTCGGAAATGGTCGTCGTCGTGTTGGCCATCTCGTCGCGCCAGGTCAGCCGGGCGTTGCGCAGTTCCACGCCAGCGACGTCGATCTGCAGTGGCGAGCTGGCGGCGGGCTTGTCGGCGCCTTCCGGCGCTTTTTTGTCGCCGGCCAGGTCGTCGATGTTGAGGCTGCCATCCTTTTTCTTGAGCAGATTGAGGACCAGGCCGTCGACTTCGATACGGCGAATCTCGACGCGCTTGGACAGCAAGGGGAGGACCGCCACGGCCAGGCGGGCCGATCCGACGGTGGCGAACGGCTTGTCGCTGTTGCGTTCGGTCAGCGTCAGCTGGCCGACACGGACGCCGACATCGGGCCATACCGACAGGGCCAGTCCGCCATCGATGGTCAGCTTGCGCTGGGTGCTGGCGTAGACCTTCTCGGTCAATTGCGCCTTGATCTTGTTTTCGTCGAACAGCGCAAACAGGGCGGCAACGCCGATCCCGAGGAGGAGCAACAGCCCACCGGCAACGAAGGCTAGACGACGTAGGATTTTCATGTTCCCGGCATCCCAAAAAATGCAGCGATGCTAAAGCTTAGCAAACCCTTTCCGGCGGCGCTGCCCAATTTTCCCTGTTACGAGCAATGGCATTTCGAAAGCGGACGGATAGAATTGGAGGTATCTCAACGAAAGCCATTTTCCATGAAATACGTTCTTATCGGCGCCGGGCCGGCCGGCGTCAGAGCTGCTGAAACGCTGCGCCAGCAGGATGCTACGGGCGAGATCACGCTGATCAGCGGCGAGCCGGGCGAGCCGTATGCGCGCATGGCGATTCCCTACATCCTGACCGGGCGCATCGACGAAGCCGGTGCGGCGCAGCGCAAGACGGCCGGGCACTTTGAGAAGCTGGGCGTTCGCTACCTCAACCGCAAGGCGCTCAAGGTCCATGCCGGCCAGACGGGCGGCACGGTCGACCTGGATGACGGCAGCAGCCTCGCCTACGACCGGCTGCTGGTGGCGACCGGCTCATCGCCGGCCCTGCCGCCGATTCCCGGTACCGACCTGCCGGGCGTGGTGACCTGCTGGACGCTGGAAGACGCTCGCGCCATCGCCGACAAGCTCAAGCCCGGCAACCGGGTGGTCATGCTGGGGGCGGGCTTCGTCGCCGGGGTTTGCATGAAGTCGCTGGTTCAGAGCGGGGTGCAGCTGTCGGTGATCGCCGGCCGTGCCGGGCAGATCCTGCGCTCGATGATGACGCCGGTGGGCAGCACGATGCTTCAGCGCTGGCTGGAGAGCAAGGGCGTCGAGGTCATTACGACGGGCAAGGTGGAACGTATCGAGCCGGGTCCGCGTCTGGTCATGGACAGCCGAACAATCGACGCCGACCTGATCATCCTGGCCACCGGTGTGCGCCCGAATATCAGCTTCCTGGAAGGAACGGGCGCGGAGATCGACCAGGGCATCGTGGTCAACGAGTACATGGAAACGACGGTGCCGTGCATCTACTCGGCCGGCGACGTGGCCCAGGGGCGGGACTTTTCGACCGGCGAGTGGGTTGTTCACGCGCTGCAGCCGACGGCCACCGAACACGGCAGCATGGCGGCGCTCAACATGGCCGGCACGCGCACGCCCTATCGCGGCAGCCTGAGCATGAACGTGCTCGACACGGTTGGACTGATCTCCCATACCTTCGGCCTGTGGCAGGGCCGCGAAGGGGGGGACGTCGTCGAAAAGGTGGTTGGCGAGCACTATCTCTACACCCGTCTGTGTTTTGACGACGACGTGCTGATCGGTGCAGTGACCATCGGCCACACCCGCCACGTCGGCGCCATCCGCGGCCTGATCCAGACACGGCGCAAGCTCGGTAAATGGAAAAAGCGCCTGATGGACAGCCCGCAACTGGTCATGGAGGCATTTGTCGAACTGAGTTCCGCCCCATGAAACTGCAGCATCTGGCAATCGGCGCCCGTTTCGAATACGAAGGCCTGGTTTTTGTCAAAACCGGTCCGCTGACCGCATCGTCGGAAGAAGGCGGGCAGCGCATCATTCCCCGCTACGCGATTCTGAAGCCGCTGGATGTCCCGGCGACGGAAGCCAGCAAGTCGCCAGTCAAGGGGCGGCTGGAAGCAGTGCGGGTGCGCACGGCCTTCGAGCGCTTTTACGAGTCCTGCGAACGGCTGGTGCCGGAAAGTGGCCGGAATGAACTGGTCGATGCGCGCCAGCTGTTTCTGGAGGCCATCAAGTAGCGAATGCTATGGTCGGCCCGAAAAAATGGCCAAAATGAAAAAGCGGGGAAAGCACGAGCCTTCCCCGTTTTGCATCCAGCGGATCAATCAGAAATTGATGCCGACTTTGGCAAGCAGCGCCCAGTTTTCGAATTCGACATTGCTGCGCTCGTTGGTGTTCAGGTAGCGCAGGTCAAGGCCAGCGTAGTACATGCCCTTGCGGTAATTGGCACCGATCACGGCGCCGTAGCCGAAGAGGTTCTTGTCGGTGGTGCCATTGTCGGCTGCCACCAGGGCGAGCACGGGGCCGGCACCGACCGAAAAGCCGCCGCCAACGGGCAACGTGTAGCGCGGCGAGAGTTCGAAGGAGGTCGCCTTGACGCCGGATTCATTGACATGATTGATCTGCAGATGGGTGCGGATCCGGTTATCCGGCGTCTGGATCAGACCGCAGTTCATGTTGAAGTCGAGGCCGTAGACGAACAGGGTGTCATCGTTGGCGGCACTGGCGCTCATTGCGCCGACGCTGACGGCCAGTGACGGTTCGAACTTGAAGCCGGACTGCAGGCCGGGAAAGAACTTGATGCCGTCGGCGTGACTGGCAGCGCTGCCGAGCGCGAGTCCGGCGACAAAGAGGGCGGAAGCGAGGCGCTTGCTTTTCATGTTTTCTCCGAGGGGTTTGCGGCGGCGCCGCGATCGGAGAGACTCTAGGGGGATGGCGCAGGCCGGTCTGTGACCCAGGTCACTCAGGCCACTACTTTTTCAGCAGGGCGTCCTGGACGGCGTCGAGATCGGCCGTTCTGACGAGCCCCATTTTCTTCTGGATAACGTTGCCGTTACGGTCAATGAACAGCGTGTAGGGCAGGCCGCCCTTGCTGTTGCCGAGCGCCTGCATCAGCGGGATGCCCTGCGCCTTGGCGACGAAGACCGGGTAGTCCATGTCGTAGGCCTTGGCGAACTCCTTGGTCGGTTCGGCCTTGTCTTCGATGCCGATGCCGAGGACTTCGATCTTGCCCTTGTGGGCGTTTCGGAACTTGATCAGCTCGGGGATTTCAGCCCGGCAGGGGCCGCACCAGCGAGCCCAGAAATTGACCACCAGCGGCTTGCCCCGGTAGCGCTCCAGCGCCACCGGCTTGTCGTCGAGGTCGTTCAGCGTCGCGGCGAACAGCGGTGCCGACGACGGTTGCTCATTTGCTACGGTCGCCCCGGAAAAAAGGGCAAAAACGAAAATCGCAAACAGCTTTTTCAAGGCAGGTCACCGCGGCGGAACAGGAAGTAGCCGATGGTAGCACTGAGCACGCCGAGCACTGCCGGGTAAACCAGCGCGAAGACCTTGTAGCCGGCGGTGCCGAACAGGTCGAGGATGACGTAGGCCGACGGGCCGAGGACGATCAGTTGCGGGTCGAACAGGGCCAGCGCGGCGGTGCGGAAGACCTGCAGCGGATTGGCCAGGGCCAGCGTGACGGCGATTTCCGGGGCGACCTTGCCCTGGATCATGATGCCAAGCAGGATCAGGTCGAGGAAAAGGAGCAGGAACAGCCAGACCATGAAAGCTGCGCCCTGCGCCATGTCGGTGGTGCGCGCGACCGAGGAGATCAGCATGCCGATGCCAAGGAAGCAGGCGGCCATGACGGCGAGCAGCGCGGTGTAGTAGCCGAACATCTCCCACGGCACCTCGATGCCGGTGATCGTCGCCCAGACCACGGCGCCGAGCATGGCCAGGAAGACCGGCGCGAAGACGACGATGTAGCGGCCGACGATCTTGCCCCAGAACCAGGCCGACAGCGACACCGGCAGCGAAAGCAGATATTCGAAGACGCCGGCCTCGCGGTCGCCGGCCACCGAGCGGACGGTGGTGATCAGCACGAAGATGGGCAGGATGGCCATGGTCAGCTGGATGTAGGTGACCAGCAGGCGCGACAGGCCGATGAAGCCAAGCACCCGCGATTCGGTCAATCCGAAGACGAAAAGCAGTGCGACGATACCGCCGAAGACCAGCGTGTAAATCTGGAACCAGCGGGCGCGCAGCGATTCGACGATGTCCAGTTTGGCAGTCAGCCAGAGTTGTTTCATTTTAGGATCGAGGAGTTAGGATCGAGGATCGAGTTGGTGGATGGACGGAGTAAGTGCAGGGTTTTGACCGCTAACATCTCAAACTCCCTAATAACTAACAACTACTTCCCCTTGGCCAGTGTGTGCTGGCGCATGTCGGTGAAATCGAGGGCGCCGGCCAGGGGGGCGGCAACGGCGGCAAAGTTGTAACCCATCGGCGAGGTGCGCGTCACGTAGTAGGCGCGTCGTGGGTCGAGCCAGACCATCTCGTCGCGGCTCTTGCTGTTGAAGTCGGCGACCCACATCTTCGTCGCGGCATCGGCCAGCCACGGGTATTTGTCGGCCTTTTCCTTCAGCCAGAAGGCCAGGCAGCCGGGGTCGTCGAACTTGAAAACGGTGTTCTCCGGGCCGCCCCGAATCTGGCCGACGAAACGGCGGTCGGAGATGACCATGCTGCAACGCACGCAGGTATCGCGGTCCCACTTGATCTCGGCCATACCATCCGGCCAGTTGCCCTTGCTACCGCAACCGGAGAGCGCTGCGGCGAGCGGCGTCAGCAGCAGGCCGCCGAGGCCGAGCCGGCCGATGAACTGGCGGCGGTGGCTGTCGCACATGGTCAGCTTTCGGACAGCGACAGATCGCTGACCAGCGCCGTGTAGCGGGAAACGATGCCGAGGAAGCGCAGGCGATCCGGGCCGGCGATCTCGCCTTCCCAGATGCGCTTGTCGTCGCTGCTGCGCAGGTTCCAGCCGTCGAGCGCCTTGGCGAAGGCCGGTTCGAAGCGGCTGAGCACGATGCGGCAGGCCAGGCGGGCGGTCAGCGTCACGGCATCGGCCACCTTGTCGTCGAGGACGACCTTGCCCATGTCCATTTCAATGACGCGATTGACCAGCGCCGAGACCTCGTCGAGGCGGTGGCTGGAGATGATCATCGTCGCGTCGTCGAGGCGTTCGGCCAGCAGGTCGAAGAAGATCTTGCGGGCTTCCGGGTCGAGGTTGGCGGCCGGTTCGTCCATGACCAGCACCTTCGCGTCGCGGCCGAGCGCGATGGCGATCAGCAGCTTCTGCTTCATGCCGCCCGAGAGGCGGACGAACTGGCGGGAGAGGATGCCATCGACGTCGAGGCCGAGACGCTTGGCAATGGCGTGGATGCGCTGCGGGTCGGTGCCGCACAGCGAGGCGGAGAAGTCGATCAACTGGCCGACCGGCATCTTCAGCGGCGGCGGCAGCTGCGGCACGAAGCCGATGGTGCCGAGCACGGCGGTGCGGTTGCTGCGCGGGTCGAGGCCATTGATGGCGACGCTGCCGTCGTGCGTGTATTCGCCGAGCAGGCAGCGGATCAGGGTGGTCTTGCCGGCGCCGTTGGAGCCGATCAGGGCGACGCGTTCGCCGAGCCCGATGTTCAGGCTGATGCCGTCGAGCACACGGGCTTTGCGAAAGGTCTTGGCGACGTTGGTGAACTGGATCATGGGTCCGGATTATAGAAGGCGCTGCCGGACCGACATTGAACTTCGATCAAAAATCCGCAGCCTCGTGGACCGGCCGCGATGCAGCGCGCTGCGGGTGCTGGGCTAGGCGCCTTGCCGGCTGCCCAGCGCCTTCTGCAGGCCGCGCATCAGGAGCCCCAGGCCGGGCAGCTTCATGTACAGCTCCTCAGCCGCATCCCAGTAGTCGCGGTGGAAATTGACCTTGCCGTCGCCATCGAATTTCAGGTGCGAGACGCCGCGCAAGGTCAGCGGCTCGCCGCACCACGGGCGGATGCGGAAATGAAAGCGCCACACCAGCATGGCGCCGTTGGCACTGACGATCCGTTCGTCGACGACGAAACGCGGTTCCGCGACCTGTTTGAACATGTGAGCGAAGATGTGCTGGATGGCGCCAACGTTGCTGACCTCGTTGAACGGGTCCTTGAAGTAGGCGTCGTCGGCATAGAATTCGGGAAAGCGGGCTACATCCGCCGGAGTCAGGGTTTCGTAGAAACGAACCAGTGCGTCGATGCTCATGTCAGCCTCGGGTCAAACGGCGGATCAAGGGGAAATACCAGCGGTAGGGCAGGATGGCCAGAAGCTTCATCAGGCGGCTAAAACGCTTCGGGAAATGGATTTCGAAATTGGCCGATTTAAAGCCGTCGACCGTAGCATTTGCCGCCTGCTCGGGCGTTTGCAGCGCCGGCATGGCGAAATCGTTCTTCGCAGTCAGGGGCGTGGCGACGAAGCCGGGGTTGATGACCCAGACGCCGATGCCCTTGGGCGCGAGGTCGAGATGCAGGACCTCGGCAAAATGGATCAGCGCCGCCTTGCCCGGGCCGTAGCACAAGGCTTTGGGCAACCCGCGGTAGCCGGCGACACTGGCCACGAAGGCAATGCCACCGCCGGGCTGAAGGTCCGGGAGGACAGCTGCGGTCACATGCATGGCGGCGGTGAAATTGACCTTGATGACGAGCTCGGCGACGGCCAGGTCGAAGTTGTCGGCGCGCATCGGCACGTAGTCGCCGGCCAGGTAGACCACCAGATCGATGCCGCCCAGCGCGGCGAGCACGGTGCTGCGGGCCGCGGCCAGGCTGTCGGTGTCGGTGACATCGCAGGGCACCGGCAGGGCGCCGGTCAAGGCGCCGCGCTGCAACTTGCGGGCATCGCGCGCCGAGATCGCCAACCGCGCGCCGCGCCGGGCCAGTTCGTGGGCCATGGCCGCGCCGATGCCGCTCGACGCGCCGATCAGCCAGACGCGCTTGCCTTTCCAGTCGGTGATGGTCGGGTTCATCGCTTGACGAAGGTCAGGGTGACTTCGCCGAGGTGGAAGCCCCATTTGGACATGGCCGAGCGGTTCATCATCACCTTGTCGTCCATCAGGAACATCCAGTCGTCGAAATCGACGTGATAGACCTTGCCGTCGACCGGCAGGGCGAGCACGTAGCGCCAGCGCAGGGCATTGCCGGCGACCTCGCCGATCGCCTCGCCGACGACGTCGTCGGCCGTGCCGCGGAACGTGCCGTCGCCCTGCCGGGTCAGCGTCCACACCCGGCGCGAGGTAGTGCCGTCGGACCACTGGAAACGCTCGTCGAGCACGCCGGTATCGCCCTTCCATTGCGCATCGATGACGACATGGAAGCGCTTTTTGACCTCGCCGGAGCGGCCCTGGAACATGCCCCAGGCGTCGAGCGTGCCGTTCATGTAGGTTTTGAGGTCAAGCGCCGGCTGTTCGGCGCGGTACTGTTCGACGCCGGTGGCGGCACATCCGGCGAGGCCCAGCGACAGGGCGGCAGCAAGCATGAATTTCATTGAATGGTCTCCAGGGAATGGCGCCAGCGCCAGAGAAGCAGGCCGGCCAGCGCCTTGAAGGCGAGCGGCAGCAGGGCGTAGGCGAAGGTCAGGGCGGTCAGCCCGCTGCCGCTGCCGGGGACGTAGCCGAGGCTGCCGAGCAGGGGCAGGGACAGCCCGGCGGCGAGCGCCAGGTTGAGTTTGGCGACGAAGTTCCAGACGCCGAAGCAGGCGCCTGCCTGCCCCTGGCGTTCGCCGAGGTCGGCGGCCATGGCGGCGGGCAGCGTCAGGTCGGCGCCCAGTGCGAGGCCGGAAGCCAGGCAGATGGCGGCGAAGGGCCAGAGGTCGCCGGGGCCGAGCAGGCTGGCGCCGGCGAAGGCGGCGATCGACAGGGCCATGGCCGCCAGCCAGGCGAGGACCCGGCCGTAGCGTGTTGCACAGCGCACCCAGAGCGGCAGCGAGGCGGCGCCGGCAATGAAATAAAGGGCGAGCAGGGCGCCGCTGGCGTCGGTTAGCTGCAGTACATCGGCGACGAAGAACAGGAACAGCGTGGCCGGTAGCGCGGCGGCGATGCCGTTGGCGACGAAGACCCAGAGCAGCCGGCGGAAAGCGTGGTCGGCGAAGACGCGGCGCAGGCTGGGCAGCAGCGGCTGGCTGACCGTCTCGATGACCGGGCCGGCGGCGACCCGCGAGAAGGTGGTCACGGCGGCGATCAGCAGCAGGGGCGGCAGCACCCAGCTCAGACGGGCGATGCCTTCGTCGAGGCGGCTGGCGAGCAGGCCGGGCAGGGCGGCGGCAAGGACGACGCCGAGCAGGCCGAAGCCTTCGCGGGCGGCAGTCAGCCGGGTGCGCTGGCCGGCGTCGCGGCCGATGTCGGCGCCCCAGGCCTGATAGGCGACGGTGGCGGCCGAGAAGCCGAGATAGGTTAGGGCCAGCGAGGCGAGCAGCCAGAGCGCGGGGGAACTGTCCGGCGGGTTGAGCAGGGCGACGAAGCCGATGGCGAAAGGCAGCAGCGCGAGGGCCACCATGCGCCGGCGCGAAACCCGGTCGGCCAGCCAGCCGAGCCAGGGGTCGATGCCGGCGTCGAGCAGGCGGGCGCCGAGCAGGATGAAGCCGAGCAGGGCCAGCGACAGGCCGGTGGTTTCGGCGTAGAAGCGCGGCACATGGACGTACACCGGCAGCGCGGCAAAGGCCAGCGGCAGGCCGAGCAGACCGTAGGCGAGGACGCGGCCGGTGGTCATGTCAGACCGCCGGGCGCTTGAGCAGCGCAGCGCGCAGGTCGGGGGCGCTGGTCTTCGGATCGAGCCAGATGGCGAAAAAGGCGCGGGCGAAGGCCGGATCGTCGATGCCGCCGAGCAGCCGGTCGTTGAAATGGAATTGCGCGCCATCGGCCCGGTAGTGGCCTGTGATGTGGTCGCCCGGCTTGACGTTGGGGAACAGCGCGGTCATTTGCTGCCCCCAGCGCAGCAGGGTGGCTTCGTCGGTGATGCCGAGCTGGCGGATTTCCTTGACGCTGGCCTCGGCAATGGCCTGACCGGCGATGGTGCGCCGGTAGGTCAGCTTCAGCGCCAGCGGCGGACGTTGCGGGTCGTCGCCGGCCCACAGCGTGGCTTCATAGACGAGAAAGCCGAAGCGCCGGAATTCGCCGCTGCCCCAGCGCGCCAGGCCGGCCATCGGGTCGGTGCTGGCGAAGGCGGCAAACGGCGTGGCGACCAACGGCAGGGCGGCCAGACTCACCAGCAGGCGACGACGCGAGCCCGAGAACATTTCGATTTTGGCCATTTTTTCGGGCCGACCGTAGCATTCACTGGCAGGATGGCCTGAAGCCAGCCGCTCAGCGATGGGTAAGTTCGAACTGGACGACATCGACGTTGCCGGCGAGGAAGCCGGCCTCGCAATAGCAAAGGTACATCCGCCAGAGGCGACGGAAGTTTTCGTCGAAGCCCTGGGCGGCGATGGCCGGCCAGTTGGCTTCGAAGGCGTGGCGCCACTCGGCCAGGGTGCGGGCGTAGTCGAGGCCGAAGGCGTATTCGTGGCGGACCGCCAGCCCCTGCCGGGCGGCGGCAGCGCGGAAGGCGCTGCGCGACGGGAGCATGCCGCCGGGGAAGACGTATTGCTGGATGAAGTCGGTGCCCTTGCGGTAGCTGGCGAACAGGTCGTCGCGGATGGTGATGCTCTGGATCACCGCCCGGCCGCCCGGTTTCAGCGCATTGGCCACGGTCTTGAAATAGCCCGGCCAGAAAGGCTCGCCGACGGCCTCGAACATTTCGATGGAGACGACGTGATCGAATTGCTCGGTGGTGTCGCGGTAGTCCTGCAGGCGCAGGTCGGCAGCGGGAACGCGATTGCGGGCCCAGGCGAGCTGGGCCGGCGACAGCGTCAGGCCGGTGACGGCCAGCCCTTGTTCGACGGCCATTTCCGCAAAGCCGCCCCAGCCGCAGCCGATTTCCAGCACCCGCTCGCCGGGCTCTGCTTTCAGGCGCTGCAGGATGCGGCGATACTTGGCGTGCTGGGCGGTTTCCAGCGAGCCGTCGTCGGCGTCGCGGTAAATCGCCGCCGAGTAGCTCATGCTCGGGTCCAGCCAGAGCTTGTAGAAATCGTTGCCGAGATCGTAGTGGGCCATGATGTTGCGCTGGCTGCCGGCCCGGCTGTTACGGTTGAGCCAGTGCCGGACGCGGGCGGCGAGCAGGCGCGGCCAGGAGCCGTAGACGGCCTTGCCCAGCGCGTCGCGATTGCGCGCCAGCAGGGTCAGCAGGCCGGTGATGTCGGGCGAATCCCAGAGGCCGTCGAGATAGGCTTCGGCCAGGCCGATGTCGCCGCGGGCCAGGACCCGGCCGAACATGGCTTCGTCGCGCACCTGCAGCGTGACGCCGTGTTCGCCGTCGCCGAACAGGGCGCTGGAACCGTCCGGCAGGCGGATTTCGAGCAGGCCGCCATGAAGGTTTTCGAGCAGTTCGAAGGTCAGGCGGGTGTCGCGGGCCAGGCGTTCGCCGCCGCGCAGGATCATCGTGTTGTTCATTTGGTCGATTCCCGGAGAGGTTGAGGGACACGGGCGCCACGGAAGGGCACCCCTTTAAGCCAGAGTTTCAGGGCCTGCCAGTGGATGCGGAAAATCACGCCGGCCGTCATCAGGGGCATGCGCAGGAACGCGCCGAACAGCGCGGTAGCGCTCCATGCCCGCGGCTTGCCGGCGATGGCGGTGCGCAGCAGTTCGCCGTCGGCGTCGTCGTAGTCGATGCGGGCCAGTTGCGCCGGGCGGTCGAGGTGGAAGCGGAAACGGTAGCCGCCAACGATCTCGTTGAACGGCGACACATGAAACAGCTTGTCGGCCCGCAGTTCCTGCCCGTCGCGCAGCGGCGCGCCGCCGGGGTTGTGCAGCAGGTAGGCGTGCGTGCCGCCAAAGGTATTGTTGACCTCGGCCAGCACCGCAATAAGCGCCCCGGCGCGGTCATGGCAGAACCAGAAGCTGACCGGATTGAAGACGTAGCCGAACAGGCGCGGGAAGGTCTGCAGGATGATCTCGCCGTCGTCGGGCAGGGAGCGCTCGCGCAGGCGGGCAGTGATCCACGGCAACAGCGGGCTGCCGTCGCGCGGACCGTGGTCCTTTTGCTGGAAACTGAACAAATTGCTACGGTCGATGCTGAAAAACAGGCAATTTGCCGCGGCCAGATCGCGCAGCGGCAACTGGATGTAGAAGACCGGATAGACGAAGGCATTGACCGCCGGCCGCAGGCGGTGGTGCATCACGTTGCCGAGGAAGAGGCGCGGCTGGGCGGTCATGATGGGCTCAGGCCAGGGCGGCGGCAGACCGCGCGGCGGTGACGGCGGACTGCCAGGGCGCCTGGATGCCCATGCCACGCGCGACGCGCAGCGCCGACTTCAGGCCGTCCTCGTGGAAGCCGTAGCTGCCCCAGGCGCCGGCCAGCCAGATGCCGCCCGCGCCCTGGATGTCGTTGCCCGGCGCGCGCAGGCGTTGCTGGGCGGCGATGGCCGGACCGTCGAAAATCGGGTGGGCGTAGTCGAATTCGGCCAGGATCTTGGCCGGGTCGGGTTCGCGGGCCGGGTTGAGGGTGACGACGACCGGCGTTTCGAAGGGCAGGGGCTGCAGCTTGTTGATCAGGTAGGAGACGCCGACCGGCTGTTCGCCGGGCTGACCGGCCGCAGCGAAGTAATTCCACGCCGACCACAACTTTCGGTCGCGCGGCAGCAGGGCCGGGTCGGTATGCAGCACGGCTCGGTTGGGCTGGTAGCGGATGGCCGACAGCACGTCGCGCTGGGCATCGCTGGCCGTGAAGCCGAGGATGGCCAGTGACTGGTCGCTGTGGCAGGCCATGACCACCTGATCGACATGCTCACTGCCAGCTGCGTGGGTGACGCGCAGGCCGCGTCCTTCGCGGGTGACTGCGCTGACCGGGCAGGCCAGCCGACAGTGCGAGCCGTTGGCCGCGATGTCGGCGGCCAGGCGGCGGACGTATTCCCGACCGCCGCCTTTGACCGTGCGCCACATGGGACGGTCGAAGACTTGCAGCAGGCCGTGGTTCTGGCAGAAGCGGATGAAGGTGGCGAGCGGCATGTCGAGCATCTGGCCGGTCGGGCATGACCAGATGGCGGCGGCCATCGGCAGCAGGTACCAGTCGGCGAAGGCGGCAGAGTAGCGGCCCTCGCTCAGGAAGTCGCGCAGGCTGCGCCGGTTGTCCGGGTGGGTGATCAGCCAGGCAGTGCTTTCGCGGTTGAAGCGCAGGATGTCGGCGAGCATGCGCCAGAATTCGCGGCGGATCAGGTTGCGTTTCTGGCCGAAGATGGTCGCCAGATTGCTGCCAGCCCATTCGAGGCGGGGATTTTCCAGGCTGACGGCGAAGGACATTTCAGTTTCGACGCTGTCGACGCCGAGGTGTTCGAAGAGCGCGATCAGGTTGGGGTAGGTTTTTTCGTTGAAGACGAGAAAGCCGGTATCGACCGGGTGGGTCTGGCCGTCGAGCGTCACGTCGACGGTGTTGGTATGGCCGCCGAAATAGGGGCCGGCCTCGTACAGCGTGACGTCGTGGTGGCGGCTGAGCAGCCAGGCGCTGGCCAGGCCGGAGATGCCGGCGCCGACGACGGCGATGCGTTTTCTGGTCATGGCTGTCTCCTTATTGGGCCAGGAAGCGGTCGATGGCTTTCAGCAGGTCCGCGTCGTCGGGTTTGGTGAAACTGCCAAAGGCCAGGACTTGCGTGGCATCGCGGCTGATCAGGTATTTGTGGAAATTCCACTTCGGGCGGCTGTCGGTGATCTCGGCCAGCCTCAGGTAGAAAGGATGGGCATTCTTGCCCTTGACCACGGTCTTGCCGGCCATCGGGAACTCGACGCCGTAGGTCAGCCGGCAGAATTCGGCGATTTCCTTTTCGCTGCCGGGTTCCTGTTCACCGAAGTCGTTGGACGGAAAACCAAGCACCACCAGCCCCTTGTCCTTGAGCCGTGCGTAGAGTTTTTCCAGGCCGTCGTATTGCGAGGTGAAGCCGCAGTAGCTGGCGGTATTGACGACCAGGATGACCTTGCCGGCGTACTGGCAGAGCGGCATGGGCTTGCCGTCCTGCAGGCTGGTCAACTGATGATCGAGCAGCGGCGGGCAGGTTGCGGCGCTGGCCGGCAGGGTGGTCGCCGCTACTATGATGGCGGCTAGTGCGCAGAGGCGGGTCAGTCGGGTGATCATGTTCAAGCTCCTGTCTTGTTTTGTCCTGGACAAATTGCGTCGTTGTTCGTAAGATAGACATCAAAGAAGTGTTTGTCAATGGTTTGTCTAACATTTGTCCAGGACAAAGATGAATACCACCCATTTCAATATCACCGCTGTCGAGCGCGATACCGGGCTGTCGAAGGATGTGTTGCGCATGTGGGAACGCCGCTACGGCTTTCCCGTGCCGGAGCGTGACGCCAACGGCGAGCGCCGCTATCCACTCGAGCAGCTTGAGCGGCTACGCCTGATCAAGCGTCTGATGGACGCCGGGCATCGTCCCGGCAAGCTGATTGCGACGCCTCCCGCCGAGCTGGCGATGCTGGCACCCCGTCGCAAGGCCGTCGCACGGCCGAGCGATTTGACGGCGGCTGCTGAACTCGAGGATCTGTTGTCCCTGATCAAGCAGCACGATATCGCCGGCTACCAGCAGGCCATGCAACAGCGCCTGGCTCGCCAGGGGTTGCAGGGTTTTGTCCAGGACACCGTGGCGCCGCTGACCAGCCAGGTCGGTGAATACTGGGAGCGTGGTCAGTTCGAGGTCTTTGAGGAACATCTGTTCACTGAGCTGACCAAGCGCCTGCTTCGCCAGGCGGTTGCCGCCCTGCCGGCCGGTCCGCGGGCGCCGCGCATCCTGTTGACCAGCGTGCCGGACGAGCAGCATGTGCTGGGGCTGTTGATGGTCGAGGCCTTGTTCGCACTGGAGGGGGCGGAGTGCGTTCCGCTGGGCACGCAGATGCCGCTGCTCGAGATCAGCCGCGCGGCGGCAGCGCATGGCGCCGATATTGTCGCACTCTCGTTTTCGGTGGCCTTCCCGCAGCGGCAGATACCGGCGCTGCTCCAGCAGTTACGGGCGGCCTTGCCGGAAGGCGTCGCGCTGTGGGCGGGCGGCGCCGGTGTCCGCCGGGTGGCCGATGTGCCCGGCGTGAAGAGGCTGCTGACGCTGGACGACGCCGCGGCCGCGCTGGCGGCCTGGCGGGGTGGGCAGCGCTGAAGCGCTACCCGGCCGGATTTGTCAAATGCTATCCCCCAAGGGGACTGATAATGCTCCTGCGCAGCAAGACGGCCAGCAAAGCTGGCTCGTCGCTGCGGATTCCTTCGGGGCGCGGTCGGCCCGAAATTTTGGCCAAAATCACATTATTTTCGACAGGCCCTTGACCTCGAAGCTCAGCGAGCCGGTGGGGCAGGTGTCGACGCACAAGCCGCAGCGCGTGCAGTCGGGACCGATTGGGACTTCGGTCTCGACGGAGCGGCCTTTGATCACCGTGTCCAGCACGTGGGGCACCAGGCAGACCTTGCGACAGTCGCCTTCGTGGAAGCAGCCGTCGAGCGTGTACTTGATGCGTAGTGGCGAGACGATGCCGACGACGCCGTAGGTCAGGCCGATCGGGCAGGCGTAGCGGCACCAGGCGCGACGCGAAAAGAAGACTTCGAAGAAGAGCAGGGCCAGGACCCAGAGCACGGCCAGTCCCGGGCCGTAGATCAGCGCACGGGAGAGAATGCCGGTCGGCGAAATGGCTTCGAAGACGGTGTAGCCGGTGGCCACTGCGAGCAGGGCGAAGACGATCCAGAAGACGGTGCGCAGGCGGCGATCCATGGTCTGGTCGGTGACCAGTTTTTTCTTGGCCAGGAACAGGTGCAGCTTTTCGGCCCACTCGGCCAGCAGATGGTAAGGGCAGACCCAGGAGCAGAACGTGCGCCCGCCAAGCAGCACCCAGAGTACGAGCACGGTGCCGGTGCCGATCAGCAGGTTGTTGATGATGTGCTTGTGGGCGAGCATGACCTGCAGCGCCGAATTGAGGTCGATCAGGTGGAAACCGACGAAGCGGGAGGCAGTCAGCGCGCCTTCGAGAATCTGGATGTCGAGCGCAAACGACAGCACGAACAGCAGGTTGGCGAAGATCAGCGTTGCCCAGCGGCGGTTGCGCCATTTGTTGCCGTGCTCGGCATGGGCGCGGGCATGCAGCTTCTCGGCGATCAGGTCGCGGTTGCCCTTCTTGTAGAAATGAATCTTCTGGGCGGCCGGGCTGATGTCCTCGGGCTTGGTCGGCTTGGTCGGTTCCCAGCCGAAGAGGACCTTGATCTGGTCGACGAAGCGGCGTTTGAGGAGTGTGCTCATACCTTCCAGACCTCCCGGGCTTCGATGGCGATGGCCGTCGGTTCGACCGGGCAGACCATTTCGCAGACGCCGCAGCCGACGCAGGGTTCATGGACGACTGGCGATTTGCGCTTGCTGCCGTCGGGGGCGAAGACGGTTTCGATGGAAATGGCGCCCTTGATCGGACACTCACGGGCGCACAGGTCGCATTCGGCAACGTCGTAGGGATGGTCGGCGACCTTGATCGGCTTCCAGCGGTCGACGTCCATGTAGCGCATCTTGCCGGTGAATCCGGGGCCGCGCGTCTGGCCCTTGAAGCCCTTGCCCTGGACGGCCAGGCAGGCTTCCGGGCGGACCAGGCGGGCGACGCCGATGCGCTCGTGCATGTTGAGCGTCGGTTCGGCGTCTTTTTCCTTGGCGAGCAGGATCGGCTTGGCGGCCAGCGCGGCGCCGGGGCGCACGGGCAGGAATTCGGGCTTGTGGTACGTCAGCGAGCCGGTCGGGCAGGCGAGAACGCACTGCACGGCATCGCAGGAAAAGTCGCAGGCCTGCTCGCGGGCGTCGATGTAGGGGACGCCGACGCCCATGCCGTCGATCAGGTCAGCCAGCTTGATGGCCGAGACCGGGCAGACCTGGACGCACTGGCCGCACTTGATGCAGCTGGACAGGAAATCCTTTTCGTCGAGGGCGCCGGGCGGGCGCAGGCGTTTCTTCTGGGCGTAGACCAGCGGCAGGAAGCCGGACATCGCGGCGCCGAGCACGCCGCCAGTGAGCAGAATGGTGCGCAGAACGCGCCGCCGGTTGGTCTGCCGCTTGGCGATAGATACGGCTGGCTTGTTTTCGGCGACCGGCTTGCGGTCGTCATCCTGGTCGCTCATGATGCGGCGGTCCTTTCCGGTCTGGCGAAACGCGGCTTCTCGTCGCGCAGGATCAAGTCCGGCGTCGAGAAGGGGGCGAGGCGCTCAAGGAAATCGAGCAGTTCGAGGACGGGCGAACTGCGGAAGAAGCGGGCCATCGGCAGTTCGATCCAGATCTGGTCGGCATAGGAATAGAGTTCGTGCTTCTGGTCGCCGACACCGTCGTTGTTGCGGTCGAAACCCTGATAGTCGTCCCAGAAATTGGCCGACCAGGAATTCTTGGTGGCGTTGTCGGCGCCGCCGCGGCTGCCGTAGCTGACCTGGGTCAGGTTGCCTTCGAAGGTATTGTCGCGCAGGTTGTTGCCGCCGGTTTCCGAGTTGAACAGGATGCCGATGCCGTTGTAGGCGAAACGGTTGCCCCTGAACTCGATGGTCGAGTCCGGCTGGAAGGGCGAGAGGTCGGAACCGACGCCGATGCCGCAGTAAATGATTTCGTTGTTCTCGACCAGCGTTCCCGACGACTCCTTGAAGCCGATGCCCATGCCGGTAGCACCGGTGGCATGCGAGATGACGTTGTTGCGCAGGATGCCGCCCTCGGTGTACATGAAATAGACACCGACCGCGTTGTCGTAGAAACGGTTGCCTTCGACGATGTTGTCATTGGCGAACATGAAATGGATGGAATAGCGGCTGCGCTTGCCGAGGTTGTTGCGGAAGGTGTTCTTGTGCGAATACCAGGCGACCATGTCGCGCGAATCGATGATCTCGTTGCCTTCGATCAGGTTGTTGTTGCTGTACCAGAGCCGCAGGCCATCGCCGCGCACGCCCAGCTCACGATCCTTGGAGCGGATCTTGTTGTTGCGGACGACGCTGTTGCTCGACTGCTTGAGGTCGATGCCGAACAGACAGTTGTCGGCGATCACGCCTTCGATGACGTTGCGGTTGCCGCGCACGTCGAGGCAGGAGTCGTCGGTGTCGTGCGAATCGCCGGAACCGCTCAGGTGGATGCCGCGGATCGTCGAGTCGTCGGCGTTGAGCACCATCACCGTGCCGCGGTCGCCGGCGTCGATGCTGACCTTGCCGTCGCCTTCGATGGTCAGTGGCTTGTTGATGACGACCGGCCCCGCGTAGATGCCGGGGGGCGGCCGAAGTACGCTGCCCGGTTCGGCCTTGTCGACGAGTTCCTGGAAAGGCTTCAGACCGTGCACACGCTTGTCGCGCTCGTGCAGCATGAAGGTCGGCTTCGGCCGGTCGACATCGGCGCGGGCGCCCATGCCGGCAGGAACTTCCGTCTGCGTTTCGGAAATGCCCTGGCTGATGACCAGCAGGAGCGACGTGGCCAGGCCGAAGCGGGCGAGGTGGTGCAGGCGGATCACGGGTTTACTCGGCGCCGCCTTCGCGCAGCTGTTTGCGGCGGATCAGCAGGGCCAGCATCATGCAGACGAAGATGATCATCAGCAGGCCGTAGCCCCAGTACGGGTAGGAGAAGGTCGAGAACTGGGCGACCTTGCCTTCGCCGAAGACGGTGGGCATGAAGGGTTTGACCGTGAAGGCGCCCCACGGATGCAGGTTGTGGCCGAAGAACCACAGCCAGCCGGCGTAGGTGATCACGAAGAAGACCGGGAGCAGGGCCGGGACCAGCGCCAGCAGAAGCTGGAAAGGGCGGACCAGGGCTGTGCCGGCGATGACCACGCCCATCACGATGATCAAGCCGAAGATAACGATTTTCGAGACATTGAGCACATTGCCGCCCCAGTCCTTGATTCGCTCGGGGTCGCGGAAGAAGGTGCCGGATTCGGTCATGTAGTCCTGAACATGCTTGTCCAGGTGGCCGAGCAGGAACTGGTCGGCGAGCATCCAGGCAGCAACGGCGGCAAATCCTACGGTCAGTGCCAAAATCCGGGCCTTTTTGCGGGGCAGCGCGAAGGCCACCATCATCACCGCAAAGAAGCCGAAGAAGAACTTGGCCAGCGGCTTTTCGACCGGCGCGCCGGTCGCAATCGGGAACATGCCGACGTAGTGGTTGATGGTGTTCATCTCATGAACGCAGTCGAGACCTTCGGCACCCTTGTCGACATTCTTTGCGGCATCGGTAATCGGGTTGTAGCGTTCGTCGGTGGCTTCCAGGTCTTTCTGGATGATTTCGTTGGCCATGCGGGTGCCTTTGCCAGCAACCTTGCAGCCGTTATAGACGCCATCGAAATGGAAATGAATGCGGATGCCATCGGGGAAGGCATCGGCCGGGTAGTTCGGGGCGGTCAGCGATACCCACCAGATCGGGGCGAAGTAGGCGGCAACCAGGCAGATCAGCGAGATCAGGGTCAGTCCGCCGATGATTTTGTTTTGTTTTTCCATGTTGCTGCTCTCTGTCTGAAACATCCGGTGCGGGACCGGGAGTGGTTGCCCGAAGCCGGTCCGGGCAACCAGTTTGCTGCTTGTTCGCTACGCGCTTACTTCTTCTTCGCTGCCTTCGGCTTGCACATGTTGCCCGGCATCTGCAGGCTGGCCTGGTAGGCGGAAATGGAGATCAGCTGGTCATCAGAGTATTTCTTGATGATCTTGACCATGTCCGGATTGGCGTTGCGGCGGTGACCGTTGCGAATTTCGGTCATCTGGCGCAGCAGGTACTTGTAGTGCTGGCCAGCGATAACCGGGTAGAACTTTTCCTTGTTGCCTTCGCCGTTCTTGCCGTGGCACTCCAGGCATTCCTTCTCGTACAGCGCCTTGCCTTCGGCGATGCGCTTGTCGGTGTCGGCCGGGGCCTTCCAGTTCTTGTCGGTATTGTCGCCCGGCTTCGAGTCGTAATGACCGTGATCGGGCGGAATGCACAGGCTTTCGATGTAGGCGGCGACGTCGGCCAGTTCCTGGGCGTCGGTCAGCGTAGCTGCAAACGGGTACATCGTCGGGTTGTCGCGCAAACCGGCTCGGATGTCGGCCATCTGCTTGATCAGCACGGTCGTGTGCTGGCCGGCGAGCTGCGGGAAGGTGCCATCGGGGCGACCGGCGCCGGAGGGCAGGTGGCAGGCGCCGCAGGTTTCATAACCTTCTTCGCCGCGCTTCTTGTCACCCTTCTTGGTCAGTGCTTCAACCTTTTCGCCGGACTGGGCGTTCCACTTGTAGTCCTTGCCTTCGATGCCTTCGGATTTCGGGGCCGGGGGGCCGGCAAAAGCGACGCCTGCAGAGAGCAGGGCAATCAGCAGAAATGATGCTTTCATGTTTTGTGTCCTTTGTCTTTGGATGATTCGGAACGCTGAAGGCATTTTCGAACGGCCTATATCAGTATTCCTTGATGTGGGTCATAAGCCCGGCAAGCCGGGCTTTTCTGCCTTATTTCAGCTTCGAAACGTATTCGGAAATTGCCTTGATTTCCTCGTCGTTGACCAGGTGCATCACACCCTTCATGGCGGCGGTCTGGCCGTTGTTGCGGGCGCCACTCTTGATGTCCTTCATTTGTTGCTCAACGTACTTCGCATTCTGCCCAGCGATTTTCGGATAGTCCGGCATCAGGGGTTTGTCGCCCTTGGGGCCGTGGCAGGCGTTACAGGTTTTCTCGGCATACAGCTTGGCACCGTCTGGGGCGGCGATGACGGGGCTGGCAACAAGCGCGGCGGCGAGCAGAGACATTACAAATTTCATGGTTATTCCCTCCTGAAATGAAACGAGGGGCAGATTGACTCTGCCCCCCGGAAATTGCCTTAAGTCAGATCAAGACTTTATGGCAACGTGTTACTTGACCTTCTTGGCGCCGTTCTGCTCAAGGTAGGTCTTGGCACGCAGACCGAGGTCGGCAGCCTTGACCTGGTATTGCCAGACTTGCTCGGCCCACAGGTTGGCCTGTTCCCAGTCCTTCTTGGCGGCAGCGGCTTCGTGCTTGGCCTTGGCGTCCTTCATCTTGCCGAGCTGGTCGGTGGCGTCTTCAACCATGGCCACGACATCCGGGAAGTCCTTGAAGTTCACGCTGGTGATGTAGCCGACCACGGAATCGATGACGACCTGGGTGTCAGCAACCTTCTTGACGGTCGCCTTGTAATCCGCTTCCGTGTAGTTCTGCTTGGCCATCTCGGTCTTGGTCGGCTTCCAGCCCTTCGGCTTGACGAGCAGGTAGCCTTGCATTTCGAGGTGCAGCGCGGAGCAGAATTCCGTGCAGTAGTACGGATAGACGCCTTCCTTGTCAGCCTTGAACTTGACCGAAACGGTCTTGCCCGGTTCGACGGAGGCATGAACGTTATAGGTCGACACGGTGAAGCCGTGGGTTTCGTCCTGGGCGCGTTCGAGGTTGGTCAGGTGGATGGTCACTTCGTCGCCGACGTCGGCTTCGATGGTTTCCGGCGTGATGTGCGAACGGATCAGGGTGCCATAGACGGTGATCTTGTTACCCTTCTTCTCGGTACGCTCTTCACCGGCGCGAACCATGCCCGGGTGCGGCTTGTCCGTACGGGAGTCGGTACCGACCTTGTAGCGGACGCCCGGCTTCAGCTTGGTGGCATCGATGGCGACGGCGTAGTGCGGCTCACCCAGCGGCAGCGGCATGTCGTACAACAGTTGCATCTTGTCGTTCGAGATGTCGATCAGCTGGTGGTTCTGCGGATGCAGCGGGCCGACTGGGACGAAGCGGTCGATGGCCAGCTTGTTCAGCGCAACCAGGTAGCGGCCCTTCGGATCCATGGAATCGCCTTCCATGGTCATCAGGTGACCGATGTTGTAGTGCACCGAGATCTTGTCGAGCACCTTGCCTTCGCAGTAGTTCCACTTGGCGACCTGGGAGTCTACGTACAGCGAGGTGTAGGCGACGCAGGACTTGGAATCATACTGGGTGTGCAGGGGGCCGAGGCCGAGCTGGACCTGCTTGTCAAGCGCATCCTTCATGCCGATGACCGGAATGCCGTACGGATCCTTGGATTCGAACTTGCCTGCCTTGATGGCGGCCTGGATCTTCTCGAAGGAGTAGACGGACACGTGGGTGTCCAGCTTGCCGGAGACGATGATGTACTTGCCGTCCGGGGTCACGTCGGCGCCGTGCGGGGACTTCGGTTCCGGAACCAGGAAGAGGATGCCTTCCTTGATCGAAACATCCATCGGCAGGACCTTGTGACCGTTGATGGTCTTGGCCTTGCCGGCGGCGACCAGTTCGGCGGCCTTCTTCCAGTTGATCACGTGCAGATAGTCGGTGTCCTTGGCGGAGCAGCCGGCTTCATACGGCGGACGGCCCTTTTCGATGCCACCGACGTAACGCTCGGAACAGAAGGAGTTGGTGAAGGACCAGCCATCAGACGGGCCTTTACCGGCATCGGACAAGTCCTGCGAGTACGGCGGCAGTTCGAGCGAGAAGGATTCCTTCGGATCGATGCGGCCTTCCTTGCGGTCGAACTTCCAGTAGGTGACGCCACCGCGATATTTTTCGTTGAACTCTTCGAGCGGGTAGAACTTCTTGTTTTCCAGCGGGGCGGCGTACTGGGCGGCTTCGATCACGTACTCGGAGTTCGGCGTGACAAAGGCGCCGCCGTGCTCGGACTTGTAGATCGGATTGACGACGATCTGCTTGGTTTCGAAGTCGCGCAGGTCGATCACGGCGAGGCGCGGGTTGGCCTTGTCGTTGATGAACAGGAACTGGCCGTCGTACTTGCCCTGGGTTTCGGAGATGGCCGGGTGGTGGGTGTCACCCCAGGTGATGGTCTTGCCATCGATACTGCCCTGGTTCAGCACGGCCTTGGAGTTCTCGTCGAAGCCGTAGCCCTGCCACGGCTCCGGCGTGAATACGCCGATGTACTTGAGAATGCGCATGGACGGAATGCCATACACGATGACCTGGCCGGACTGGCCGCCAGAGCTGAAGACGACGAATTCGTCGCGCTTGCCGGTCGGGACGTAGGTCTTGGACGCGGCCAGCAGATCCTGCTGGCTGAGACCGCGACGCTTCATCACGTCCTGCAGCGATTCGGCGGACCACGCCGTGGCGGCAAAACCTGCGGCCAGCAGCAGCGCGGTGGATTTCACTGCAAATTTTTTCATCTCGATATCTCCCATGATTACCAGAAGTCAGAACTTCCATTCCCCCACTGCCGCCTGCGACAAAATGCCACTGCGACAATTTGCCGCACACTGTATGCCTCGCAGTCTGTGAAAGAATTGATGTTTGTTAAATCTGAAAATGCTTCTTCGGCGAAAATGCAGCCTTCCCAGCCGCCCCATGTCTAGATCCCGACTAGTGAACAAGAAAATCCTGATTGATTTGATCGGCATGGAACTGATTGCGCTAGTTGTGGTGGTTGGCTACAAGCTGTCGCCGATGCTGCTTCCCAAGGCAGACGTGACCGTCCAGCCCGATCCCGTGTGCAACCTGCAGCAGCAGGCCTGCGCGGTGATGCTGCCGAATGGCGGTCAGGTGGAGCTGAGCATGGGTACGCGGCCGATTCCCCTGGTCAAGCCGTTTGCCGTCGAAGTTACCACCCGAGGATTTTCCCCAGCGCGGGTCGAGGTGGATTTCGCCGGTATCGACATGAACATGGGGCTCAACCGCCCGCAATTGCAGGCCGCTGGCGATGGCCGATTCTCCGGCGAAGTGACCCTGCCGGTGTGCATTACCGGGCACATGGACTGGCAGGCGACAGTGCTGATTGAAACCGGCAACGAGCGGATCGCGGTGCCGTACCGCTTCGGGACGGGGGAGCACTGATGTCCGAACGAATTCTGGCGACAATCGCCGGCTTGCTCGCCCTCGTCGTTCTCGGCGTCGCATTCTTCTGGCAACCCGAACTGCCGGAGCGCCCGATTCCCAAGGCAGTCATCGCGGCGGGTGGCGATTTCACGCTGCAATCGGCGGCCGGCCCGGTGTCCTTGAAGGATTATCGCGGCAAACTGGTGCTCGTCTATTTCGGCTACACCTATTGTCCGGACATTTGCCCGACTTCGCTGGCCGCTACGGCGGAAGGCCTGAAGCAGCTGACGCCCGAGGAGCAGACCAGGGTGGCGATGATCTTCGTCTCGGTCGATCCGAAGCGCGATACGCCGGAACGCCTGAAGGAATACGCCGAGTTCTTCCACCCGGGCATCGTCGGCGTCACCGGCACTGCCGAGGCCATCGCTGAAATCGCCAAGCGCTACGGCGTGTTCTATGCCGAACAGAAGGTCGATACGGCCGGGGGCGGCTACGTTGTCGACCACTCGTCAGATACTTTCGTCATCGCCCCGGACGGGCAATTGGTCGGCAAGATCGCCCATGCCACGCCGCCCGATCAGGTCGTCGTCGCCATCCGCAAACATTTGCAACAACCCTGAAGGAGATCAACCATGAAGCACCTGTCCCTGTTTGCCGCCAGCCTGCTGTTCTCGGCCGGCGTTTTCGCCGGCGCCGCCGACAATGTTGCCGTGCAGGATCCCTATGTCCGCCTGGCACCGCCCAACGCTCCGGCAACCGGCGCCTTCATGGTGATCAAGAACAACGGCGACAAGGACGTCAAGGTGCTCAAGGCCGACAACCCGGTCTCCAAGGTCACCGAACTACACACTCACCTGAACGAGGGCGGCGTCATGAAGATGCGTCCGGTGCCGTCCATCGACATCAAGGCCAAGGGCGAGGCCGTGCTCAAGCCGGGCGGTCTGCACGTCATGCTGATCGACCTCAAGGCACCGATGAAGGAAGGCGATGTCGTGCCGATCACGCTGACCTTCGATGATGGAAGCAGCAAAAAGGTCGACGCCAAGGTGGTTCGCCCAATGTCGGCAGGGGCGCCGGCCATGGAACACAAGCACTGATAGATGCCTGTTTTTTAGGGCTGACCCTGCATTCTGGCTGAATGCTACGGTCGGCCCCAAAAAAGCTGGTTTTCAGCGCCGATGGGCCGGCATTTCAAGGGGCCTGGGCAAATTCGCGGGCCACAACGTCAACTGGCCTGGGCTGGACTCGTTAGGCGTAGCGCTTCAGAATTGATACGGGCTCGTTGAATTCCCTTTCCCTCGCATCCCTGCGAAGGATTCTTCAGGCGATCAGCGCAGACCGAACGGGCCGAGGGGGCGCGATGATCGCGCCCGCTCGCAACGTCGCAAGATTCCATTGAGGCCAATCGGCATGTCCGAAGAATCCACGAATCGCGTCAGGGCACTCTACGACGCATATCCCTATCCGAACCCGGTCGCCGGTGATGGCCTGATCAGTGACACAGCCAACATGGCAGCATTTCTCTTTGCTGCACAGTCTTTTTCCGGCTGGAAGATACTGGACGCGGGGTGCGGAACGGGGCATCGGCTGCTGGGATTCGCGAAACGCTTTCCCGAGGCGAGCTTCTGCGGTATCGACGTGGCCGCTGAGCCATTGAAGGTCGCACGCGAACTGGCGGCCAGGCACCAGATTGAGAACGTTGAATTTCGGCAGGCCGATCTCCTGGCCGGGAGTCCTGCGGAGAGGTTTGACCTGATTGTTTCCACGGGTGTCATTCACCACCTGCAGGACCCGGAGAGAGGCTTGCGCAATTTGTGCGAATGCCTGGCACCCGGCGGCAGCATCGTTTTGTGGCTATATCATCCTTACGGGGAATTCGATCGGCTCCTGGAGCGCGAGCTGGTTCATGCGCTATGGGACAGGGAGACCATGTCGATTGGCGAAGGCATCGACACAATCCGCGAACTCGATTTCTCCCTGGCAGCGGAACGATATTCCGGTGCCTATGCCAATCGGGACAATCGCCTTCTCGACCAGACCGCGATCGATGTCGATGCCTTTCTACACCCTGTCGTCAATGCCTATCGGCTGGGCGAGTCGCTCGACATGCTCGGGCGATGCGGCATGGACTGGGGCGCCATTCACAGCATCAGTCTGGGCGCTGGCAGCAAGTTGATCGATCTCGAGCAGGTCAGCACGCCCGGCATGTCCGCATTCTGCCTGAAGCACAGTGAGTTGTTCGCCTCGCAGGGCATGCTGAAGCGATTCCGGGAGCTCGACACGCGCAGGAAGCTCCAGGCAATCGAGGCGATAGCGCGGCCTAACGGCTACGCCGTGGTTGCCGGGAGAAACGACGCGCGTGCGGATTTCGATGGAAGAATCCAGGGCAACGCCGTCGCGCTCAATCCCTGAGCCCCCGGTCGCCAAATGCTACGGTCGGCCCAAAAAAATGCCAATTTTCAGAATTTACCTGTCGCTTTCAGCAGTGTCGGCCGCTCGCCCGGCTGAAGCCGAATCCACCGCCGGAGCCGGCCGGACGGATGCAGATGGTCATCGTCAGTGATCGGGCCGACTTGTCGATGTCGGCCGGGAAGGGCGCGAACGGGATCGACCGTTCGACGACCGAGCGGATGAAGGCGATTTCCGCGGCCTGATCGGCTTCGTTCAACACTTCGAACGATTTCAGGCTGCCATCCGGGTTGATCCTGAATTGCACGGAGGCCGTTTTGACCCCCTTGCTGCGCGGATCATTTCTGACGAAGGCGGCGCTGCGATTCAGGCGCTTGAGCAGGCCTTCGACGTACATCGACAGGCTGAACGGATCGGGCGGCGCGGCGTTCGGCCGCAATTCCAGGCTGGCGGTGCCGGCTTCGTCCTGACGCGCCATTTCCTGCGCCTGTTCCCGTGCCATCGCCATTGAACGCTGGGCCAGCGTCGGTCGCGGCGCTTTGTCCAGTTCTTCGAGAAAGCGGTTCATGTCGGTCTTTTCGGCCGCCGACCATTGCCGTTCTGGGGCCACGGCGACACGCGACGGAGATTGGGTAGTCAGGATTTTCGGCTGCTTCGGTGGGGGCTTGGCAGGCCGGGGGGCAGCCTGGGTTTCGGGCTGGACCTTGATCTCCGCACTCGGCACTTCATTGCGCGGGGCGAGTCGGGCTTGCAGCCGGGGCGGCGGGCTTTCAACTACCGGCTGCTGGTCAGGGAAAAGCAGGACCAGCGCATGGACGAGCGCGGAAACGGCCATCGACCAGGCCAGCGAGCGTCTTGCGGGAGCGTTGGGGTGAAAAAACATCGCCAGCATTGTACGGGGACAGGTGGCAGTCCGGCCGGCCAATCGGTCGGGAAATCGCCTTTCCCGACCGATTGGAAACAACTTGTTGCAATTCAGCTGCCGCCCCCGGTGGCCGGCACAGTCGTCAAGTCTTGACCGGCCGCTTTGACAGCTTGCGCTGCAATGTGCGCCGGTGCATTTTCAGGGCGCGGGCGGTGGCCGAGATGTTGCCGTCGTTTTCATTGAGCACGCGCTGGATGTGCTCCCATTCGAGGCGGTCGACCGACAAGGGTTCGTCCGAGGCGGGCAAGTCGAAATCCGGGCTGTCGTCATCGTCGAAGGCGGACAGGATGGCCTCGATCTCGACCGGCTTGGCCAGGTACTGGATGGCGCCCAGCTTGACCGCATCGACCGCCGTGGCAATGCTGGCGTAGCCGGTCAGCACGACGATCCGGCAATCCGGGTTGATGGCCAGCAGCTGCGGAATCAGGGCCAGGCCGGAAGTGCCGTTCAGGTTGAGGTCGAGGACGATGCGTCCGGCCCGGGTCTCACGGGCGGTATCGAGCGCTGAGGCGGCATCGTGGGCGCCGCGCGCCGTGTGGCCTCGGCGTTCCAGCGTGCGGACGAGGATGGCGTTGAAACTCGGGTCGTCGTCGATGATCAGCGTCAGTTCGCTCATGTTTGTTTTCTTGGCAGTTCGATGCGGGCGAGGGCGCCGCCGTCGTCGGGATTGCTCAGGCTCAGCGTGCCGCCGAGCTGTTCGATGGCAGCGCGGGTCAGCATCAGGCCGACCCCGCTACCGCGCTCATGGGCCGGAAAACTGGTCTGTCCGCCGAGGGCGAGGACGTTGGGCGGAAAGCCCGGGCCGCGGTCGCGGATGTCGATGCAGACTGTGTCGGTGCACCAGGCGAGGCGGATTTCCAGCGGGCTCGGTGTGGCATTGGCGGCGTTGTTCAACAGGTTGAGCACGGCTTGTTCCAATCGCGGGTCGGCGACCAGTTCGGGCGCCGGCCCGTCGCTGGCGATCACCAGCCGGCTGCTCGCCTGCGGCCGGGCGGCGTGCCAACGCTGGCGCATGCTGTCCAGCCAGCGGTCGGCCGCCAGCAATTGGGCGTTTTCCAGCCGCTCGGCGCCGGCCCGACGCGACAGGCCGGTGATGATTTCCTTGCAGATGCCGATCTGCTGGCGGAGCAGGGCGATGTCCTCGCGCACGGGTTCGCTCAGGCTGGTGTCGTTGGCCAGTTCGCCGGCCAGCAGAGCCATCGTGCCGAGCGGCGTGCCCAGTTCGTGGGCGGCACCGGCGGCCAGCGTACCCATCGCCATCACCCGCTCGTCGCGCAGCGCCTGTTCGCGGGCGGCGGCCAGTTCGGCATCGCGCTGGCGGATCAGGCCGGTCATGCGGACGATGATCCAGCCGATCATCGCGGCGGAAACGACGAAGATCAGCCACATGCCGCCGAGGTGCAGGCGGGTGGCGCGAGTGGCGTCCGGTAGCGGCAGCGGTACGAAGAGGAACATCAGCAGCGAATAGGCAGCGATGGCGGCGGCGGCGACGATGGCGACAAAGCGTGCTGGCAAGGTCAGTGCAGCGATGGCCACGGGCGGCAGCAGCAGCGAGACGAGCGGGTTGGCGGCGCCGCCGCTGAAGAAAACGACGGCGCTGAGCGTGCCGATGTCGAACAGCAACTGGACGAACAGTTCGCAGGCGCTGGCGGGGCGCGCCCGGGCAACGCGCCACTGGGCCAGACCATTGAACAGCCCGGCGATGGCGACAATGCCGAGGAGCGGCACCTGGGGGACCGGAATGTCGAGCAGGCCGGGGCCGACCATGACAAGCTGGGCAAGGATGGCGAGGACGACCCAGCGGCCGCCGACCAGTCGGCGCAGGGTGGCCAGATGGTCGGGGGTTTCAGTGGTGCACGGGGTCGATACCATGGGACGAATTATGCGTGATTTGTGTCAATTTTCAGTCGCTTGAGAGGTGCGACAATTCGCCGCATCGATCTCCGGAGTTGCCTTGCATGTTGCGTCGTCTGCGCTTTTCAATATTTGCCGCCTGTCTGGCGGCCTGCTATCCGGCGCTTGCGGCCGACCTCGACAAAGGCAAGGAAATCAACGGCACCTGCGCAGCCTGCCACAGCGACAACGGTCAGGGTGGCAAGAAGGGTGAATATCCGCGTATCGCCGGCCAGCAGGCCAAGTACATCGAGAGCCAGCTGAAGAGTTTCCGGTCGCGGACGCGGGTCAATATCCCGATGTTCCCCTACACCCAGGAGCGCGAACTGTCGGACGACGACATCAAGGACATCGCGGCTTATTTGTCCGGCATCGTGCTCGATACCAAAATGCCGACCTACACCGGCACCGAGGATGCGCTGACCAAGCTGCTGATGGCTGACAAGGTGATGATCATCCCGCGGGCCGAAGGCGACCTGACTAACGGCGAGGCCCTTTACCAGAAACAGTGCGCCGCGTGTCACGGCAAAACGGGCAAGGGGCGCGGCATGTTCCCAATGCTGGTCGGCCAATACACCAATTACCTGCTGCGTCAGGTCGATCTCTACCTGAAGGGCGACCGGCCGCACGACGAAGAGGGCACGGTCGGCCGGCTGAATGCGCTGAAGGCGCAGGACATTCAGGACATCATGGCCTATCTCACCTCGATCCAGGAGCCCAAGGAATGAAACGTATAACGCTGACCCTGATCGGTCTGCTCGCCGTATCCGGCGTCTGGGCGCATGGCCATGCCGGTCAGATCGACGACAGCATGCCCGACGCCCAGAAAATCCGCTTCTGCGAACGCGTTCGCGATCACGCCCTGCAGGCTTTTTACAACCGTGACCGCGGCCGGCCGATGAAGCTGTTCGATGAAGACGGCAGCGACGGTGCGCGCATCACCAATCACATCATCAAGCGCATCTACGAGGAACCGCAGATTTCCAGCCCGAAGAAGGCCGAAACCTTCGGCCGGGCTACCTGCAACGAAATGATGGGAACGAAACAGCCGTCAGAGTAGGAAGGGAATGAAGCGCCTGGTGCGCCGCATGTAGTCGGCGTAGGCCGGGCCGAAATAGGCCAGGCATTCCCGCTCGTCGGTCCGCGCGGTCACCCACAGGAAGATCGTGGCCAGGCCGGCGAGCAGTGCACCCAACAGGCCCGGATCCTGCAGCCATGCGCCCCAGGCCAGCGCCAGCAGCGAGGTGTACATTGGGTGGCGGATGTAGCTGAAGATGCCGCCGGTGACCAGTTGTGTGGTCTTTTCGAACTCGTAGAAGGAGCCTTCGCCGCGCCGCGTGTCCGGCTTGCCGAGGACGCGCAGCGTCAGCAAGCCGGTGAGCGCAAGAATTACGCTGAGTGCCAGCAGGATTGCTCCTGCCATCTGGTGCACCGAATCCGGAAAAGCCCCCCATTCCTGGCGATTCAGCACGACCAGACCGAGAATCGCCTCCCAGGCGAAGAAGCGGTAGAAGCCGTGGCTGCCGGGCTGGCGCAGTGGTTTACGCGACAACCAGCCCAGCCCCGCCGAACCGGCGGCGAAGGCGGCCGGGTCGGAGAGGAATTCAACCATCGAAGGCGGCGCTCAGGGCGGCGATCATGTAGCCATGGTCGAGCACCCCGGCACTTTCGCGGATGCTGTGCATGGCCCACATCGGCGAACCGACATCGACCGCAGGGATGCCCAGCCGGGCGGCGACGATGGGGCCGATGGTGCTGCCGCAGCCGAGGTCGGTGCGGTGCGCATATTGCTGGCAGGGCACGCCAGCCTTGTCGCAGAGCGCCATGAAACGGGCGGCGGTGTCGGCGCTGGTGCTGTAGCGCTGGTTGGCATTGCTCTTGATCACCGGTCCGGCATTGACCAGCGCATGGTGGCAGGGCTCATAGGCCGCCGGGAAGTTCGGGTGCCAGCCGTGGGCCATGTCGGCGCTGATGAAGAAACTGCGCGCCAGCATCCGCCGCTGGTCCTCGCCATCCAGACCGGCGCCGGCGGCCAGCCGGGCGACGACATCCTGGACGAAGCTGCCGCCGGCGCCGGTGGCGCTCTCGCTGCCGACTTCCTCGTGGTCGAAGAAGGCGCACAGGCAGCTTGCCTCAGGTTCTTTTACGGCGAGCAGCGCGCTCAACGCGGCATGGCAGGAAGCCAGGTTGTCGAGCTGGCTGTTGGCAATGAATTCGCCGTCGACGCCCCAGAACGACCCTTTTTGCGTGTCGTAGGCGTTCAGTTCCCAGGTCAGCAGGGCCTCCGGTTCGACGCCGAGCAGTTTGGCGATCGGCTGGCGGAAACGCGATTCGGCCTTGGTGCCGTCTTCGGAAACGCCCAGCAGCAGCGGCAGTTCGGTCTGTTTGTTGAACTTCAGGCCGTTCTCGTTGACCTCGCGGTTCATGTGGATGGCGAGGTTGGGCAAGCGCAGCAGCGGTTCGGCGAAGCGGACCAGCCGGGCTTCGAAGCCGCCGGGAACGCGGACATTGACGCGGCCGGCCAGTGACAGGTCGCGGTCGGCGAAGGTGGCGAGGAGAGGGCCGCCATAGACCTCGACGCCGAGGCGGACCATGCCGGCGGCGTCCTCGGCCGGCTTCGGCTTGAGGCGGAGGCCGGGCGAGTCGGTATGGGCGCCGATCAGGCGCAGGCCGGTTTCGGTGGCCGGCTGGCTACCGACCATGAAGGCGATGATCGAAGAGCCGCCGCGCACAACGTAGTAGCGGCCGCCGGCGGCCAAAAGCCAACGGTCGGCCTCTTCCAGACGGCAAAAACCGGCTGCCTGCAGGCGGGTTTCGCAGGTGGCGACGGCGTGCCACGGGCTCGGACTGGCGTCGATGAAATCGAGCAGGTCCCGGGCCTGGGCGCGGGCGGTGTCGGGAATGTTCATGGTCTTCTCTGTTTCAGCTGGTCAAGCAGCAGGTCGACGACGCGGGAATCATAAAGCATGGCGAGGTGGCCGGTCGCCGGCAATTCGACATCGGTTGCATCGGGCAGACGCTGGTTGTCCTGCGGCATTGCATAGTTGTCGTAGGGGTTGCGCAGGCTGACGACGGGAATATTCATCTTTTCGGCCGCCATGTCGGTCAGCCATAGCGAGCCCGGTTCCATTTCGCGGGCGTTCTGGCCGATGCCGATGCGGGCCAGCGCCGTACCCTGGTGTGGCGTGGCCAGCGTCAGCAGCCAGTCGACGCGTTCTATGCCATGGCGGGCCAGGTAGGAGCGGCAGATCAGGCCGCCCATGCTGTGCGCGATCAGCGTTACCTGCTTGCTGCCGGTAACGGCGCAGACTTCTTCGATGCGCTGATTCAATTGCGGCACCAGCTTGCCGAGGCTGGTGTAGGGCGGCACCAGGCTTACCGTGGCGACCGTGTGTCCCGCCGCTTCCAGCCGCCGGCGGAGCAGCCACCAGATGCCTCGGCTGACGCCGTAGCCGTGGACGAGCACGACAGGGCGCGGCCGCGCTTCGCGCCGCAGGCGGTCGGCAGGCATCCATAACCGTTCGAAGGGCAGCACGAGCAGGAAGTTGAGCAAGAAGACGGCATATTCGACGGCCATGATGCGCAGTCGCTTGGCCCAGCCGAGCGGCAGTGCCGGAGAGGCGTATTTGATGCCGTAGAACCAGGTCACTGCGTTCATCCAGAAACGCAGGCCGAGCACGCAGTTGATGGCGCCGACGATGGCCAGCGGCCAGTCGAGATGCATGAAATGGCGGCCGATGTAGAGATAGCCGCTGACTTCCAGCGCGATCCAGATGAGCAGCGAGACGGGAACCATTCGCTCAGATCGCTTCGGCTTCGGGCTTGGGCAGCCAGAGGCAGGCGCCTTTCGACTCCTTGTCGATGGCTTTCAGCACGCGCTCGTGTTCGGCCAGCTCCTCGGCCGAAGCGTGGCGGACGACCAGCGGCTTGCGCTGGCGGACTTGGCCGTCAGCGCCGATGTTCGGGCGCGGTGCGGCGTCGGGTTCGATCATCAGGCTGTTCTGGCCGCGGGTCATGGCCAGGAAGACCTCGGCCAGCAGCTCGGTGTCGAGCAGGGCGCCGTGCAGCGTGCGGCTGGAGTTGTCGATCTCGTAGCGTTCGCACAGCGCGTCGAGGCTGTTGCGCTTGCCGGGGTGCAGGTCTTTGGCCATGCGCAGGGTGTCGATGACGCCGTTGCAGATGGTGCCGACCGGCACGCGGCCGAGGCGGTCGAGCTCGGCATTGAGGAAGCCGATGTCGAACGGCGCGTTGTGGATGATCAGCTCGGCGCCGTTGATGAACTCCAGGAATTCGTCGGCGATGTCGGCGAACTTCGGCTTGTCGGCCAGGAATTCGAGGCTGATGCCGTGTACCGCCTGGGCGCCCTCGTCGATTTCGCGTTCCGGATTGACGTATTTGTGCAGGTGGTGGCCGGTGAAGCGGCGATTGACCATTTCGATGCAGGCCACTTCGATGATGCGGTGGCCCGAGCGCGGGTCGAGGCCGGTGGTTTCGGTGTCGAGGACGATCTGTCTCATGCCGCTTCCTTGTTCAGTTCTTCGATGCCGCGATTGGCCAGGGCGTCGGCGCGTTCGTTTTCCGGGTGGCCGGCGTGGCCCTTGACCCAGACCCATTCGAGCTTGTGCAGTTTGACCTGGGCGTCGAGTTGTTGCCATAGGTCGGCATTCTTGACCGGCTTTTTGTCAGCGGTTTTCCAGCCGTTTTTCTTCCAGCCGTGGATCCACTCGTTGATGCCCTTCAGGACGTATTGCGAGTCGGTGTAGATCTTTCCGGCGACCGGGCGCTTCATGGCTTCGATGGCGCGGATGGCGGCGGTCAGCTCCATGCGGTTGTTGGTCGTTTCCTTCTCGCCGCCCCACAATTCCTTCTCGTGCGGGCCGAGGCGCAGGATGGCGCCCCAGCCGCCGGGGCCAGGGTTGCCCTTGCAGGCGCCATCGGTAAAGATTTCTACGGTTTCTTCTGTGGCCATTGGCCTTCCTTTTGTGCGATGGGGCGCAGCGCCTTGGCGCGCACTCCCTGGGTTTTCCATTTGGGGGTGATCAGGCGCATGCCGTGTGTGCGCTTGATGGCGCGCAGGACATAGACGCCGCCGGAGAAATGCCACCAGCGGTGACTGGCGTTTTCGATGAAGCGCCAGTTCTGCAGCCATTTCAATTGGTCGACGGGCGGCACGTAGCAGCCCAGCTTGCCGCGGTCGACCTCGAAGCCGAGCAGTTGCAGCCAGTCCTTCAGGCGGTTCAGTGACAGATAGCTGCCGTTCCACGGGAATTCGCCGCTACGGTCGAGCTTGCGTTTCATACCCCACAGCGACAGCGGATTGAAGCCGACGACAATGACCTGGCCTTCCGGAATCAGGATGCGTTCGACTTCGCGCAGGATCTGATGCGGTTCGTCGCTGAATTCGAGAACGTGCGGCAGCACGACAAGGTCGGTGCTGTTCGAGGCGAAGGGCAGGGCGGTGGGGTCGCAGAGGACGTCGACGATCCCCTGGCACCCCGCCTTCTGGCGCAGTGGAATGCGATTGGCGCGGAGGAAGTCACCCTGCGGCAGGCCGATCTGCAAGGCGTTGAAGCCGAAGATGTCGGCGACCACGGCATCGAGCTGTCGCTGCTCCCAGTCAAGCACGTAGCGGCCGGGGGCCGAGGTCAGCCACGCCTCCAGTCCGGGAATTGACATCCGGGGCGTGTCGCTCGATAGTTCCGGCATGTTTGACGTGTCGTTCATTCCCGCATTCAAGGACAATTACATCTGGCTGCTGACCCGGGGCAAGCGCGCCTTCGTCGTCGATCCTGGCGATGCCGCGCCCGTGCTGGCGCGCCTTGAAGCCGAAGGGCTGACGCTGGAAGGCATCCTGATCACACACCACCATGCCGACCATCAGGGCGGTATCGCCGAGTTGAAAGCGCGCTGGCCGGTGGTGGTCTATGCACCGGGCAATGAGTCTATCACAGGCTGCACCGACCCCCTGAGCGGTGGCGAGCGCCTGGAGATTCTCGGCGCGCCGGTGGACGTGCTGGCCGTTCCCGGTCACACGCTGGGGCACCTTGCCTACTCTGCGCCGGGCGTGCTGTTCTGTGGCGATACGCTGTTCGGGGCTGGTTGCGGCCGGCTGTTCGAAGGGACGCCGGAACAGATGTCGGCATCGCTGGATGCCATCGCCGCCTTGCCCGACGATACCCTGATCTACTGCGCGCACGAATATACCGAGATGAATCTGCGTTTCGCGCTGGCCGTCGAACCGGACAATCCTGTGCTGCAACAGCGGGTCGCCCGAGTGGCCGCGCTGCGGGCTGCCGGCCTGCCCAGCGTGCCGTCCATGTTAGTCGAGGAGAAAGCGACCAATCCCTTCCTGCGCTGCACGGTGCCGGCGGTGATTGCAGCGGCGCAACGGCAGAATGCTACGGTCGGCAGCAAAAAAACGGCAATTTTCAAAACGATCCGCGAGTGGCGGAACAGCTTCTAGCTAGCTCGCCGATGGCTTGCGCTGGAGTATCCGTCCACCGACCTTTTCCAGTGTGTCGAGCACGCGGGCGGCGTTGAAGGGCTTGATGATGAAGCCGCTGGCGCCGTTCTGGATCGATTCCTGGACAGTACCGGGATCGGAGTTGCTGGTCACCATGATGACTTCGGTCTCGGGCAGCTTGGCCTTGATTTCGCCGAGCGCCTCGATGCCGTTCTTCTCCGGCATGATGACGTCCATGCAGACGATGTCGGGCTTCAGTCGCTCGACCATCTCGACGGCAGACAGCCCGTTGCGGGCTTCGCCGACGACGTCGTATTCCTCGCCGCGCAGCATGCCGCGCAGGATGCTGCGCATCATGTCATTGTCGTCGGCGATGATGACGGAAAGGCGTCTTTTGCTCATGTTCGTTAGAAGTTAAGCGGCGTCGGCGCGACAGACACGATCCCGGCCTTCCTCTTTGGCGCGATAAAGCGCCTGGTCGGCAGCATGGATCAGGTCGTCCGGCGGATTGTCGAAACCGGGAGCGGCGGAGGCAATGCCGATGCTGATCGTGACCTGCTCACCGGGTGCCGAGGCATGCGGGATGTTCAGTTCGTGGATGGCATGACGGATTTTCTCGGCGACCATCAGCGCACCGCCGATCGTCGTTTCGGGCAGCACGACGGCAAACTCCTCGCCGCCGTAGCGGGCGACGAGGTCCGAGGGGCGTTCGGTGTTCTGGCGGATCGTTGTCGCGATCTTGCGCAGGCACTCATCGCCCGCCAGGTGCCCGTAGGTGTCGTTGTAAAGCTTGAAGAAATCGACGTCGCACATCAGCACGGCAAGGCTGTTCGAATGGCGGCGGGCACGGCGCCACTCGACGGAGATGGTCTCGTCGAAATAACGCCTGTTGGCCACGCCGGTCAGGCCGTCCAGGGACGAAATGCGCTTCAGCTCCTGATTGGCGGCATCGAGCTTGCGGGTTAGGGCCAGCAGCGAGGCGCGCATCAGCACAATGCGTTGCATGGCGCGAATTTTGGCGCCGAGCACGATTTCGCTGACCGGCTTGGCCAGATAGTCGTCGCCGCCGGCGGCAATGCCTTGCTCAATGTTCACATCTTCGCCGAGCGAAGACAGGAAAATGATTGGTGTCCAGTCGCCAGGTATTTCCAGGGCGCGGATTTTCTGCGCGACTTCGAAGCCGCTGATGTCCGGCAGGACGACGTCGAGTAGCACCAGATCGGGCCGCTCGCGCGAAAAAGCGTCAAGGGCGCTCGCACCGTTCTCGGCTGAAATGGCCGTTGCGCCGAAGTGCTTCACATACTGGAGCAGCACTGCAAGACTGGAGCGGCTGTCTTCAACGACGAGGATTTTCATGGTGGCAGACGGGGAGCGGTCGGTGCAGTCTAACGGCAATATTGATTGAAGAATACCAGCGCAGTCATGGCAATCACAACGGCTGCGCATCCCCAGAAAATGCCCCAGCGCAGGGCCTGTCTGGCCTGGTGATAGGCCGTGCGCTGCTGGAAATCAAAAAAGCGTTGTAGTTCGCCCAGGGTCAATACAGCGGTGAACATAAAGAAGATCATTCCGCAGAACATGAAGATAATCGACCCGTTGTTAAGTTCTCGGCATGAGCCGACCGTGCGATGGAGGAATATCAGGACGGCATCGGTCCGGAAGGCGTAGCCGCCGACCAGGTAAGCCAGCCCGGCAAATAGCGCGAGAATCCCTAGAACCAGCCAGGTTTGCCAGAGCTTGAGCTGTTCTATGGCCCGGGAAATGTCTTCAATGATCCATTTCATATATTTTTTGGTGAGTTTGGTGTGGTGCCAGTGTGCTAAATTTAACCGATGTATAGCAATCAGGGCAGAATATCATGGCAGAGCAGATGGAAAGTAATCCAGTAACAATGTCACGCCTTTCTGCGGCGCTGAAATCCCCTCGCAGCGTCAAAATCGGCAAGTGGCTGGGTGGAATTTTGGTGTTTTTTGGCCTTTTTGGCTTTTTTGCTGCGCCACCCCTACTCAAATCCATTTTGCAGACGCAACTCTCGGCTGAGTTGCATCGTCAAGTCAGCATCGATGGCATCGATATCAATCCCTACGGACTGACTGCCAGGATCAGTGGTTTCACGGTCAAGGGCGACGAGGGCAAGGAGGTCGTTGGCTTCGATGAGTTGTTCGTCAACCTGTCGTCTGCTTCAATTTACAAGTTGGCAGTCGTTGTGGACGAAGTTCGCTTGCATGGGCCGCGACTTGCGGTCAGTCGCGTCGCCGACGGGCGCTACGATATTTCCGATCTGCTCGACGAATGGATGAAGCCCAAGGATGAGCCGGAGAAGGAAACGCCGCGTTTTTCGGTGAACAACATCGAGCTGGTCAACGGCAAGATCGTTCTCGACGACCAGCCCGAGGGGCAGGTGCACACCATCAGCGACATCAATCTTGCGTTGCCTTTCGTCTCCAGTCTGCCGTATCACGCCCATATCGTCGTCCAGCCGTCATTTTCCGCCAGCATTAATGGTTCGCCGCTCGTTCTCAAGGGCGACAGCAAGCCCTTTTCCGAGACTCATGAAAGTCAGTTGAGTCTCGATCTCGATCGCTTCAATCTGGGCAGCCTGCAACCTTATTTGCCTGATTCGCTACCCTTGCGACTGGCTGCCGGTACCCTGGATACCGAAATGAAAGCCGTGTTCAAGGAAGTTTCAGATCAGGTGTATTCGGTGTCAGTGGTCGGAGCGGCCCATGTGTCCGGACTGGCAGTGAGCGAAAGCGATGGTCAGGCGCTCGCGGGCTGGAAGCGCCTCGATGTCGAACTGGAGAATGCCGACCCAGTAAATCGCAAGGTCGCCATCAAGCGGGTCGCTCTGGATGGGCTCGATATCTCGCTCGCTGTCAATCGCCAGGGGGAATTCAATGTCCTGCGCGTTGCCGAAAAGCTGGGTAAACCAGCTTCCGAAACGCCGGAGTCGAAGACGGCGCCTGGCAATTCGTTCACCTGGTCGCTCGGTGAGTTTGCGCTGACCAACGGCTTGATTCGCTGGAAGGATGACTCCGGTCCGCAGCCGGTGGATGGCCAGGTGCGCAATCTTCAGGTGAGTGTCGGCAAGGTCGACAGCGCGCTTGTCGAGCCAATCGTGATCGGCGAAGTGAGCTATCAGGTTGATCTCGGTGAACGTTTCCGCGTTGACCGAATGGCCTTCAAGGGGATCAGCGTCGACTTGCCGGCGCATCACGTCGAGATTGCCGAAGTGGTCAATAGCGGCACACGAGCCCGCATGCTGCGCAACAAGGAGGGCAAGATCGAATGGGTCAGCTCGCCGGTCCTGCGTACCGTCCGGGCAACGAACGCGCGGGCTGATAGAAAGGCCAAGGCGGCTGCTGATGCCGCGGGTACGCAGGAATGGGTTGGCAAGGTAGGCAAGCTGAGTATCGACGACCTCGGTTTCCGCTTCGAGGATCAATCCACGCAACCGGCCGCGGTTCAAGAGATTGAAGGCTTTAATCTGCTCGCCCAGGGCTTGACCAACGAGCCCAACAAGAAAGGCACGATTGCGCTCAAGACCAGGATCAACAAGAAGGGAAGCCTGAATGTCGATGGCAGCCTCCAGATCTATCCGCTCGACGTGGCTGTCAAAGTCGATACGGTATCAATCCCGCTCCTGCCGCTGGAGCCGTATTTTGGCCAGTTTCTCAATGTTTCACTGACCCGCGGCCTCGTCTCGAACAAGGGTGAAGCAACAGCCAAACTCGATACGGCGGGCCTCAAGGCGGGTTACAAGGGGTCGTTCACGCTGGGCGATCTGGTGGTGCTCGACAAGCTGAACAGCGCCGATTTTCTCAAGTGGAAATCGCTCTATTTCGGGGGTATCGATTTCCGTCTTGAACCGCTGGCCGTCAATATCGGCGAGATCGCGCTGACCGATTTCTACTCCCGTCTTATCCTGAACAAGGAAGGCCGCTTGAACGTGGCCGACATCGTCAAGAAGCCGGCAGGCGAGGCCGTGCCGGTCAATGCAGAGCCCAAGCAGGCCGAAGTATTGCTTGGCGAGACCAAGGTGGCTGATGCAAAGCCGGCCGGGAAGGATGCATCGCCGGCCAAGGCGCCAGTGCCGATCAAGATTGCCAAGATCACGTTGCAGAACGGTACGGTCAATTTCTCGGATTTCTTTGTCCAGCCCAACTACACGGTCAATTTGACCAAGCTCGGCGGGCGGGTCACCGGCCTGTCGTCGGTGGCAGATACCGTAGCCGATATGGAAATCCGCGGAAAATATGCCAATTCCGCGCCGGTCCAGATCCTGGCCAAACTGAACCCGCTGGCTGCCAAGTCCTACCTTGATCTCAAGGCCGACATCACCGGTGTCGACCTCGTGGGCTTCTCGCCGTATTCCGGTAAGTACGCCGGCTACGCGATCGAGAAGGGCAAGCTGTCGCTGAATGTGGCCTACAAATTGGAGAACAACCAGCTGGCTGCTGAGAACCGGCTGTTCATCGACCAATTCACCTTCGGCGAGAAGATCGATAGTCCCGATGCCACCAAGCTGCCGGTCAATCTGGCCATTTCGCTGCTCAAGAACAACCGCGGAGAGATTGACCTCAACCTGCCGATTTCCGGTTCGCTCGATGATCCGCAGTTCTCGATCGGTGGGCTGGTCATCAAGATCATCGTCAACCTGTTCGTCAAGGCGGTGACTTCGCCGTTCGCGCTGCTCGGTTCAATGTTCGGCGGTGGCGACGAGCTGTCCAACGTCGAATTTGTCGCCGGGTATGCGGCGATCAACGAAGCGGCTACCAAGAAACTGGAATCTCTGTCCAAGGCGCTGGCCGAGCGCAATTCGCTGAAGCTGGAGATCACCGGCCGGGCCGATCCGGAAGCCGACAAGGAAGGCGTCAAGCGCGCCGCCATCGAACGCGCCATGAAGGCCGAGAAGCTGAAGGATCTGAAGAAGGCTGGCGAAGGCAAGTCGCTGGACGACATTGAGATATCGCCGGAGGAGTCCAAGCTCTACCTGACGCGGGCCTACAAGGAAGCCAAGTTCCCGAAACCACGGAACATGATCGGTATGCAGAAGGATCTGCCGGTCGAGGAAATGGAAAAGCTGATGCTGACGAATTTCCCGGTGAGCGACGACGATCTCAAGGCGTTGGCGACGCGTCGCGCCGAGGCGGTGCAGGCCTGGCTGGTCGATCAGGGCAAGGTGCCGCCAGAGCGCGTCTTCCTGCTGCCGCCCAAGGTCGAGGCGGAAGAGAAGGCTGAAGGCAAGGCCAAGGGCAGTCGTGCCGATTTTTCTTTAAGGTAACACCCGATGAGCGAAACGATGGGGCTGGCTGTAATGGCTGGCGTGGTGGTGGTCATCCTGTTGCAGGTGGCCGTGCTGATGCGCGGCAACCGCAGAGCGGAGGACGACGAACGTTTCCGGGCGTTGCAGGAGGCGCAGGAAAAGGGATTGATGCGCCTGGAGCGCGAACTGCGCGAGGAGCTGGCGCGCGGTCGCCGCGAGGACGCCGAGGAGGCTTTTCGCGACCGCGAGGAGCGGGCGCAGTCGTCCAACCTGCTGAGCCAGGCGGTGACGACGCAGGTTGGCCAGTTCGGCACGCTGCAGGCCGAACGGCTGGAAGCCTTCGCCCGCGAGCTGAACCGCTTTTCGTTGGGGCTCGACGAGCGTTTCGAACGGCTGAAACTGACTGTCGAGGGGCGCCTGACCGCCATCCAGGCCGACAACGCCGCCAAGCTCGAAGAGATGCGGCGGACGGTTGACGAGAAGCTGCATGCGACGCTGGAGCAGCGTCTGGGCGAATCGTTCAAACTGGTTAGCGACCGGCTGGAGCAGGTCCATCGCGGCCTTGGTGAAATGCAGACGCTGGCCGCAGGCGTTGGCGACCTGAAGCGGGTGCTGACCAATGTGAAAACCCGCGGCACCTGGGGCGAAGTCCAGCTGTCGGCGCTGCTCGAGCAGTTGCTGACGGCCGACCAGTTTGCATCCAACGTGGCGACGCGGCCGGGCAGCAACGAGCGGGTTGATTTCGCCATTCGTCTGCCGGGCAAGGACGACGGCGCCGTGGTCTGGCTGCCGATCGACGCCAAGTATCCGATCGAAGACTACCAGCGTTTGCTCGACGCCCAGGAGCGGGCCGATCCTGCTGCTGTCGAGGAGGCGTCGCGGGCCATCGAAACGCGCCTGAAGAACGAGGCGAAGAGCATTCACGAGAAATACGTCGCGCCGCCGCACACCACCGATTTCGCCATGCTCTACCTGCCGCTCGAAGGTCTGTACGCCGAGGCCTTGCGCCGGCCGGGGCTGGCCGAAACGCTGCAGCGCGATTTCCGGGTCAGCATCGCCGGGCCGACGACGCTGGCGGCGCTGCTCAACAGCCTGCAGATGGGTTTCCGTACCTTGGCCATCGAGCAACGCTCGGCCGAGGTGTGGGCCGTGCTCGGCGCTGTGAAGACCGAGTTCGGAAAGTTCGGCGAGGCGCTGGCGCATACCCGCAAGAAGCTGGAGGAGGCGAGCAACAGCATTGCCAAGGCGGAAACGCGGACGCGCCAGCTGTCGCGCAAGCTGAAGGAGGTCGAGGCGCTGCCGGTGGCGGAGTCAGAACAATTGATCGGGGTGGCGGATTTCGATGGCGAAGACGAGTGAACTGGAAAACGCCTACCGGGCAACGACTTACCGGGTATTCCTGCCCGGTGGCATCTGTGAACTGAGGCTGGACGAGCCCTGCGAGGCTCTGCGCTGCTGGCTGGAAGCGGCCGGTTGTGATGCCTTTGCGATCATCACCGCACACAACCCCGGTTCGCAGCCGACTGCCGAGGCGATCAACGCCGAGCGTCAGGCGCAATTGGAGTGTGACCTGATCGAAGGCAACTACGAACCCTATGCCGGCCAGAATGCGCCGGATACCGGTGACTGGCCGCTCGAGGAAAGCTGCTTCGTACCCGATCTGGCGCCGGAAGATGCCTGTGCACTGGCCTTGGATTACGGGCAGAATGCAGTGGTCTGCGGTGGCCCCGATGGTGTGCCGCATCTGGTCTGGGTCGAAGAAACGGAATAATGGCGCGCTACATCGGTCGTTTTGAAGTTCGGGGGGAACTGGGGCGCGGTGCGCAGAGCGTCGTCTATCTCGGTTTCGACCCGCAACTGCAGCGGGAAGTCGCCATCAAGACGATGCACTTCGCCCACCCCGATCCGGCACAAAATCGCGTCCTGCTTGGCGAGGCGCGGACGGTCGGCAAAATGCGTCATCCGAACATCGTGCCGATCTTCGATGCCGGCGAGCAGGGCGGTGACCTTTATCTGGTCTTCGAATATGTGCCAGGCAAGAACCTGGCGGAATTTCTCCAGCAAAGCGGGGCATTGCCGCCGGTCAAGGCAATCGCGATCCTGCGTCCCATCCTTGATGCCATCGCCCATGCCCACGCCCAGGGGATCATCCCCCGCGACTTGAAACCCTCGAACATCCTGCTCGACGACAACGGCACACCGCGGGTCATGGACTTCGGCATCGCCGCGCGGGTCGACGGCACGCCCGACGGCATGGAGCGGATCAACGGGACGCCGGCCTACATGGCGCCGGAGTATGTGCTGCGCCGCGAGGCGGGCGAGCGTTCTGACGTCTTTGCAGCCGGCGTGATCCTGTTCGAGATGCTGAGCGGCCAGCGGGCCTTCGTCGGCAACGACATCAAGGCCATCATGCAACGCGTCGCCGATGAGGATCTGCTGCTGCCCGAGAATGCTACGGTCGATGGCAATTTGGGGGCAATTTTGCAGAAGGCCGTGGCTCGCGATCCGGCGCTGCGTTTCCAGACGGCGACCCAATTTGCCGAAGCGCTGGACAATTATCTGGAGCCGGAAGAAGCCCCGGTGACCGGCGGCGGCCGGCAGGCAACGCTCGAATTCCTGTTACGGCGGATGCGCCACAAGAGCGACTTTCCCGCACTCTCCGAGTCGGTCAGCGCGATCAACAAGATTGCCAACAGCGAGACGGAGAGCATCGAGAAGCTCTCCAACGCCATCCTCAAAGATTTTGCGCTGACCAACAAGCTGCTTCGCCTGGTCAATTCCGCTTACTACCGGCCAGCCGGCGGCGGGTCGATCAGCACGGTGTCGCGCGCGGTCATCGTTCTCGGCTTCGAGGCGGTGCGCAATATCGCGATTACCGTGCTGCTCTTTGAGCACCTGCAGAACAAGGGCAACGCCAACCAGTTGAAAGAAGACTTCCTGCGCGCCAACCTGGCCGGCGTGCTGGCCAAGGACATCGGCGCCACGGCGAAAATGCGTGAACTGGAACAGTCTTTCATTTGCTCCCTGTTCCACAGCCTGGGTCGCCTGTTGGCGCAATACTATTTTCCGGAAGAGTCGGACGAAATCCGCCTGGTCATGGCCCAGAAGGAATGCAGCGAAGAAGCGGCTGCGCTGCAGGTGCTGGGTATCTCGTTCGAGGAGTTGGGCATTGCCATCGCACGCCAGTGGGGCTTCCCGCCGCTGATCGTCAGTACGCTGCGTAAACTGCCGGCCGGGCCGGTCAGGAAACCGGCGCAGCAGGAGGATAGGCTGCGTGTGCTGTCCGGCTTTGCCAACGAATTGTGTGATGTGATTGCCCAGGCGACGCCCGAGGTCCGTGACCGCGAATTGAAGAAAGCCATGGCCCGTTTTGCTGACGCAGTGTCGCTCGACCAGAAGGAACTCCAGCAGACCGTGCAGCGGGCAGTTGAGGAAGTGGCGGATTTCGCCCGGGTCATCCATCTCAATGTGCAGCAGACGACCTTTGGCAAGCAGATGCGTCTGTTCGCCAGGAACGGCGGTGCCGAGAGTGGGGCGGTCGATGCTGAACACAGCGCGGATTTCGTCGATGTGACCGTGCTCGGCGATGATGGTCCTTCAGGAAACGGTGATGGGCCTGATGCTGCCGGAGAGCAGGTCGACGCGCAGGACGTCCTGACCGCCGGAATCCAGGACATCAGCAATACGCTGGTCGAGGGCTTCAAGCTGAACGACATTCTGCGCATCATTCTCGAGACGATGTATCGCGCGATGGGCTTCAAGCGCGTGGTGCTGTGCATCCGCGATGCCAAGGCCGGCGTCATGCAGGGGCGGTTCGGTTTTGGGCCCGACGCCAACGACATTGCGAAGGGCTTTCGGTTTCCGCTCAGCTTCACGCCGGACATCTTTCATGCGGCGACCTCCAAGGGCGTCGACCTGCTGATTACCGACATTGACGATCCGAAGATCGCCGGCCGGATTCCCGATTGGTATCGCAAGGCGGTGCCGGCGCATTCCTTCGTGCTGTTTCCCTTGAACATCAAGGGCAATCCGATTGCGCTGATCTATGCCGACCGCGACGAGCCGGGCGGCATTTCGATTCCCGACAAGGAGTTGCAATTGCTGCGCACCCTGCGCAATCAGGCCATTCTCGCCATCAAGCAGGGGTCCTGAAGGCACTCAGAAAAAGAAAATGCCCACCGAAGTGGGCATTTTTTGCATTCAGGCAAGGCTTGGTTACCAGAGTTGCCACCAGGCCTTCTTGCGCTCCAGTCCTTCCGCATAGAGGCGGCTCTCCGGATAGTTCTTCTTCATCACGCGCTCGGTGTCGTCGCGCAGGTCGGTCATGCCCAGCTTATCGTAGGCCGTGATCAGGATGTACAGCGCATCCTCGATGACTGGGGCGTTCGGATAAGTCTTGATCGCGAACTGGGCGCGGTTGGCGGCCGCCACGTATGCGCCGCGCTTCAGATAGTAGCGGGCAACGTGGACTTCCAGCGAAGCCAGGGCGTGGACGAGATAGGTCATGCGCTGCCGCGCGTCGGGCGTGTATTTGCTGTTCGGGAAGCGGGTGACCAGCTCCTTGAAGGTGTCGAAAGCTTCGCGGGCTGCCTTGGGGTCGCGCTCGGTCGGATCCTGGGTGCTGAAGTACGCGACGTAGCCCAAGTCTTCGTTGAAGTTGATCAGGCCCTTCAGGTAATAGACGTAATCGACTGTCGGGTGGCTGGGGTGCAGCTTGATGAAGCGGTCGCAGGCGGCAAGGGCCGAACCCGGCTCGCCGGCCTTCCAGTAAACGTAACCCAGTTCGAGCTGGGCCTGCTGGGCGTAGCGGCCGTAGGGATAGCGAGATTCCAGTTTTTCCAGATATTTCGCGGCCTTGTCCCAGGTGCCGTCGGCCTGGGCGTCCTTGGCTTCGCTGTAGAGCTTGCCGGCCGACCAGCCGATGGTCAAGTCCGTCGGGTCGGTGACGCTGCCGCAACCGGCGATGAAAGCGGCAACGAAAACCGCTGCCAGCAGACGGAACAGGGCAGGGAATGACCGGAATGCGGGTAAACTTCGCATCATGAACGATGATCCTATTGAAGATGCCGGCGATTATAGCCGAACTGAACCGGTCCGCCTGACCGTTCCCGAAGCTTGCTCCGGCCGTCGACTCGACCAGGTGCTGGCCGAACTGCTGCCCGAGCATTCCCGCAACCGCCTGCAAGGCTGGGTACGTGACGGCTGTGTACAGGTTGATGGCAAGCAGGAAACAGAACCGAAGCGCAAGGTGATGGGGGGCGATACGCTGCTCGTTGCCGAGCCGGAAGATGCGTGCCAGCACGCCGAGTTGCCGGAAGATATCCCGCTCGACGTCGTCTACGAGGACGAGACGCTGCTCGTCATCAACAAGCCGGCCGGACTGGTCGTCCATCCCGGCAGCGGCAACTGGACCGGCACGCTGATGAATGCGCTGCTCCATCACGTGCCCGGCATCGAGGCAGTGCCGCGGGCCGGTATCGTCCATCGGCTGGACAAGGATACCAGTGGCCTGCTGGTTGTCGCCAAGACGCTGGAGGCACAGACCGATCTGGTCCGCCAGTTGCAGGCGCGCACCGTGCGCCGCGTCTATCTGGCGCTGGCAGCCGGGGCGATGAAGCACGAAGGGACGGTCAACGAACCGATTGGCCGCCATCCGTCGCAGCGCATCAAAATGGCGATCGTGCCCGAGAACCGGGGCGGCAAGCCGGCGATCACCAACATCCGTATTCTCGAAGCCTTCACCTACACGACCTTTGTCGAGTGCTCGCTGGAAACCGGCCGGACGCACCAGATTCGCGTGCACATGGCGGCCATCCATCATCCGCTGGTTGGCGATCAGGTGTACGGCAAGCACAATCCGAAACTGCCCGAATTTCCCCGCCAGGCGCTGCATGCAACACGCCTCGGGCTGGTCCATCCCCTGACCGGTCTGAAGGTGCAGTGGGAAGTGCCGTTGCCGGAAGACATGCGCGATCTGCTCGATCACCTGCGCTATGGCTGACATGCTGGTGCCGGACTGGCCGGCACCGGCCAACGTGCGCGCACTGCAGACGCTGCGTTCCGGCGGTTGCAGCCAGTCACCATGGAACAGTTTGAATCTCGGTGATCATGTTGGCGACTCTCCGGCCAACGTCGCCGCCAACCGGGCCGCGTTGCGCGACCATTTGCCGGCCGAGCCCCTGTGGCTGGTGCAGGTGCACGGCAATGCTACGGTCGATGCCGAAAAATGGCCAAAATCAAATACGGCCGATGCGTCATATTCCAGGCAGCCAGGGGTGGTTTGCGTTGTGATGACCGCCGACTGCCTGCCGGTGCTCTTCTGCGACCTGGCTGGGACCGTCGTCGCCGCCGCCCATGCCGGCTGGCGAGGGTTGGTTGGCGGAGTGCTCGAAGCGACGATCGCCAGCATGGCCGTGCCGGCTGACCAGCTGCTCGCCTGGCTGGGGCCGGCCATCGGTCCGCAATGCTTTGAAGTCGGCGACGAGGTGCGTGCCGCATTCATCGCCGATGATGCCGGGGCGGCCGCCTGTTTCGCACCGAAACTGCCGGGCAAATGGCTGGCCGATATCTACGGATTAGCTCGTCGTCGTCTGCAACGGGCTGGCGTGGCCGCCATCTACGGCGGTAATTTTTGCACTGTCAGCGATCCGGATCGCTTCTTCTCCTACCGGCGCGACGGTGTCACCGGTCGCCAGGCTTCGCTGATCTGGCTGGCGAACCAGAGCGTATAATCCGCGGCTTTTCATCGAAGCGAATGCCGTGAGCACTCTTTCCTGGATCATCGCCGTATCGCTCGCCGGTGGCGCGCTCAGCGTCCTCGCCGCTGCCGCCCTGAGCATTTCTGTCGGCACTCATCGTGTCAATATGTTGATTTCCTACGCAATTGGCGCGCTGCTCGGTGCGGCCTTCCTGGAAATCCTCCCGCACGCGCTGGAACATGGCGATCCGCATCGCATGGCAGCAACCGTCCTGTTCGGCATCATGGTCTTCTTCGTTCTGGAAAAACTGGTCCTTTGGCGGCACTGCCACCACGATCACTGCGAGGCGCACGACGCCCATGCCCCAGCCCACGATCACGGACGTTCCGGCCTGCTGATCCTGGTCGGCGATACTTTCCACAATTTCGTCGACGGCATCCTGATTGCTGCTGCCTTCCTCGAAAATACCGAGCTCGGCATCGTCACGGCGCTGGCCATCATCGCCCACGAAATTCCGCAGGAGGTCGGCGATTATTTGATCCTGCTCCACTCCGGCTACAGCAAGCTGCGGGCGCTGGCCTTCAACCTCCTGTCCAGCCTGGCGACGCTGGTCGGCGCGATGCTGGCCTATTTCGCCCTCTCCGAACTGACAGGATGGATTCCATCGCTGCTCGGCCTGGCTGCCGCAAGCATGATCTATGTCGCCGTTGCCGACCTGATTCCCGGACTGCACAAGCGCACGGAGTTGAAGGCGACCGTCCAGCAGGTGCTATTGATCTGCGCCGGCATCGCCTCGATCGCCATCGTCCGGGCGCTGGTTGGCGAGTGATTCGCGATGCGCCCGGCGTTGTCGCCGGGCCTTGCTGCCGCCGAGCCATAGCAGCAGCGAGCAGGGCAGTAGGCCGTAGAAAAGAAATGAAACGATGCCGGCGACAATGCCGGGTTCGTTGACGGCGACCAGCAAGGTCACGTAGAGCCAGCCGATTGCGATGATGTACATGTGCGGGTCCTGTAGAGCGCCCTAATTATGCATGCAAATGCATTGACAGCGCCGAAGCGGGTATGGAGAATCCAAAGGCTCAAACCCCCACAACAACAGATACGAGTTTTCCCATGGCGCAGGGATCGCACAATAACGATGCATTCATGGGTTCGGCCGCGCAGTTCATGCAGGCCGGCCAGAACATGATGCAGCAGTTCATGGATTATCTCGGCAAGGCCGGTGGTTCGACCCCGGCAGCGCCTCTTCCCCCTGCCGATCCGCAAGCGCTGACGGCGTTGCAGAAGCAGTTCATGGATCAGCAGATGTCCTTGTGGCAGGCTATGCTGGTCAAACAACAAGGCCAGGAGCCGGCTTTCAAGGTCGCCCCGGAACCCGGAGACCGCCGTTTCTCGGCGCCAGAGTGGAAGGAAAGCCCGATCTACGACTACGTGCATCAGGCCTATCTGCTCAATACCCAGTATCTGAAGCAGATGATTGAGGTGCTTCCGGCACAGGACGAAAAAGCCAAGGAACGCATGCGTTTCCTCGCCCGCCAGATGGCTGATGCCATGGCACCGTCGAATTTCGCTGCGACCAATCCCGAATTCATCAAACTGGCCTTGGAAACCAAGGGCCAGAGCATCACTGACGGCATCAACAACCTGATCAAGGATTTCGAGAAGGGCCGTATTTCGATGACCGATGAATCGGTGTTCGAGGTCGGCAAGAACATCGCCAATACCGAAGGTGCCGTCGTCTACGAAAACGATGTGATGCAACTGATCCAGTATGCGCCGCTCACCGCCAAGGTCGGTACGCGGCCGCTGCTGGTTGTGCCGCCGTGCATTAACAAGTTCTACATCATGGACCTGCAGCCGGCAAACTCGCTGATCCGCTTCATGGTCGAGCAGGGCAATACTGTTTTCCTCGTTTCCTGGCGTAATCCGCAGGAAGGGCAGGGGCATCTGGGCTGGGACGACTACCTTGAGAATGGCCCGATCGCCGCGCTGCATGTTGTTCAGGAAATCACCAAGGTCAAGCAGGTCAATGCCCTGGGTTTCTGTGTCGGCGGCACGATCCTGACTTCGTCTCTGGCCGTGCTCAAGGCGCGTGGCGAAAGTCCGGTTGCCTCGCTTACCCTGTTGACCACGCTACTTGATTTCTCCGATACCGGCGAGATCGGCCTGTTCATTGACGAGAATGGCGTTTCGACCCGTGAAGCGACCATCGGCAAGGGCGGCCTGCTGCCGGCGCGCGACCTGCAGAACACCTTTTCCTTTCTGCGCGCCAACGATCTGGTTTGGAATTACGTCACCGGCAACTACCTGAAGGGCCAGAAGCCGCAGGCGTTCGACCTGCTCTACTGGAATTCCGATTCGACCAACCTGCCGGGCCCGTTTGCTTGCTGGTACATGCGCAACATGTATCTGGAAAATAACCTGCGCGTGCCCGGCAAGTTGGCGATGTGCGGCCAGACGGTCGATCTCGGCCAGCTCGACATGCCGGTCTACCTGCTGGCGACCCGCGAAGACCATATCGTCCCCTGGCAGTCGGCCTACCAGAGCACGCGAATTCTTAGCGGCAAGGTCCGCTTTGTGCTCGGCGCTTCTGGTCACATCGCCGGCGTTATCAATCCGGCCAGCAAGAACAAGCGCAGCTACTGGGTCAACGATGATTTGAAAAACGATGCCGAAGGCTGGCTGACCGCAGCCGAAGAAAGGAATGGCAGCTGGTGGACCGACTGGGCTGCCTGGCTGAAACCGTTGTCAGGAGAACAGCGGGCACCGCGCAAACCGGGGAACGTCAAATACAAGCCGATCGAACTGGCCCCCGGTCGTTACGTCAAGGAACGCGCGGTATAAAATTTCTCAGCGAGGGGATCAAGATGTCGCGAGTGGCACTGGTTACAGGGGGAATGGGTGGTCTCGGCGAGGCAGTCTGCATCAAGCTGGCTGCCTTGGGTTTCCGGGTGGTTACGACGTATTCACCGGGTAACGCCAAGGTCGATCACTGGCTCAACTCGATGCATAACCTGGGCTACGGCTTCAAGGCCTACCCGTGCGATGTCACCGATTTCGAGTCGGCCCGTGAGTGTATCGAAACGGTGACCCGTGAGATTGGACCGGTCGACGTGCTGGTCAATAACGCCGGCATTACCCGCGACATGACCTTCAAGAAAATGACCAAGGCCGACTGGGATGCGGTGATGCACACCAACCTCGATTCGGTCTTCAACATGACCAAGCAGGTCATGGATGGCATGGTAGAACGCAAATGGGGCCGGGTTATCAATGTGTCATCGGTCAATGGCCAGAAGGGCGCTTTCGGCCAGACCAACTATTCGGCTGCCAAGGCCGGCATGCATGGCTTCACCAAGGCCTTGGCACTGGAAGTGGCCAAGCAGGGCGTCACCGTCAATACCATTTCTCCGGGGTATATCGGCACCAAGATGGTGACGGCGATCCCGCAGGAAATCCTCGATTCAAAAATTCTTCCGCAGATCCCGGTTAACCGACTGGGTAAGCCGGAAGAAATCGCTGGCCTCGTTGCCTATCTCGCTTCCGATGAGGCGGCGTTTGTGACCGGGGCCAATATTTCCATCAACGGCGGTCAGCACATGTATTGACCGGCGTTTTTTACCCCGCTGTATATATCAACAACAGGAAGGAATATTTATGACGCAACGTGTTGCTCTCGTTACCGGTGCCATGGGTGGTCTTGGAACCGCAATCTGCCAGGAACTGGCCAAGGCCGGCCACAAGGTCGTCGCTTCTTATCATCCGCAATTCGACAACAAGGATGCCTGGCTGGCCGAAATGTCTGCCGCCGGTTTCAATGACTTCGTCTGTGTCGCCGGCGATGTGTCCTCGCTGGAAGACTGCCAGAAGATGGTTGCCGAAGCTGAAGCCGCTTGCGGCCAGGTCGATATCCTGGTGAACAACGCCGGCATTACCCGCGACCGCATGTTCGCCAAGATGGAACGTGATGGCTGGGATGCCGTGATCGCCACCAACCTGACCTCGCTGTTCAACATGACCAAGCAAGTCTCCGCCAAGATGGCTGAGCGTGGCTTTGGCCGTATCATCAACATCTCCTCGGTCAATGGCGTCAAGGGTCAGGCTGGCCAGACCAACTACTCCGCCGCCAAGGCTGGCGTGATTGGCTTCACCAAGGCACTGGCTGCCGAACTGGCCGCCAAGGGCGTGACCGTCAACGCCATCGCCCCGGGCTACATCGCCACCAAGATGGTCATGGCCATCAAGCCTGAAGTTCTGCAGACCATCATCGACTCCGTGCCGATGAAGCGTCTGGGCAAACCGGAAGAAATGGGCGCTGCCTGCGTCTATCTGTCTTCCGAAGGCGCTGGCTTCATGACCGGTGCCACGCTGAACATCAACGGTGGCCTGTACTACCAGTAAGCAAACGTTTGTATGTTGTTCAGTGCAAAAAATATTGAACTTTTTGCATTGCAGCACGAAATGGGCGCCTCAGGGCGCCCATTTTTTGCGCTATAATGTTGCACTGCACTAAAACTGTATTGAGGATCGCTGCATGTCGGAACCGGTACGCCTGATCAAGAAATACCCCAACCGTCGTCTTTACGATACGAAGACGAGTGCGTACATCACCCTCGGCGATGTCAAGGATTTGGTGCTGAAGTTCGAGGAATTCAAGGTCCTCGACGCCAAGACCGGCGATGACCTGACGCGCAGCATCCTGCTCCAGATCATCCTCGAAGAGGAAACCGGCGGCATGCCGATGTTCTCCAGCGAGCTACTTTCCGGTTTCATCCGTTTCTACGGCAGCACCATGCAGGGTATGCTCGGCAAGTACCTGGAAAACAACATGCGTACCTTTGTCGATTTCCAGGGCAAGCTGCAGGAGCAGTCGCGCACCATGTACGGTGCCAACAGCGGCGAGAACGCCCACATGCAGGCGGATTTCTGGAACCAGTTCCTGAACCTGCAGCAGCCGGCCATGCAGAGCATGATGACGGCCTACATGGACCAGTCGAAGAAGATGTTCCAGTCGACGCAGGACCAGATGCAGACCCAGACGCGGACCATGTTCACCGGTTTTCAGTACAACCCGGAAAAGACCGACAAGTAAGTTTACGGGCCGCGATCAGGCGGCCTGGTTTATCGGCATTCCCAGCGACTTTATCCAGTCGCGTTGTGCTTCGCGGCGGCGCTTGTCGCTCAGCCGCTCGATGATCTTCTCCCGTACTTCGGCAAACGGCAGCAGGCCACCCGGTAGTATTTCGTCACAGCGCAGGATGTGGAGGCCGATCGGCGATTCGAGCACGCCGCTGATCTCGCCTTCGCTCAAAGCAAAGGCTGCTGGTTCCAGCTCAACGTAGAGTTGCTGGCGCTTGACGACCCCAAGCTTGCCGCCTTCCATGGCGGTTGGGCACTGCGAATGACGCAGCGCAGCCTGGCCGAAATTTTCGCCATTTTTCAGGCTCGACCGTAGCATTTCCAGCGTGGCGCTCGCCTTGGTCTTCTCCTGGGTATTGCCAAAGGTGATCAGGATGTGGCGCAGGCGGCGTGCCTCTGGCCGGTCGAAAGCTTCCGGGTGCAGGCGGTAGTAGATCTCGGCATCGACGGCGCTGACCGGCGGAGTGGTCGAGGCGATCTTTTCGAGTACCGATTCGACGCGCAGGTCGCGCTCGACTGATTTTTCCAGCTCATCCCGGTCGAGACCGATACGCGCCATGTCCTGGGCGAACTCGTCGTCAGATGGGTAGCGCTTGCGGATTTCGGCGAGCCGGTTCCTCAGCGTTGCAGCGGGAACAACGACATTGGCCGCATCTGCGCTGGCCAGGATGCGTTGCTCGATGCCGTCCTGCTTGCTGGCGATTTCGTCGAGGCGGCCGCGCTCCGGTTCGCTCAGCGTTTCCGGAGCCTTCTTGAACAGCTCCCAGGACAGTTTCAGTTCGAGGTAAGCGTGCTGCATGATGTCATTCCCTGGTTTCGGTCGCGCTGGCCAGGATACCTTCCGGAATCTGCAGGACGCGCCCCGGCAGGCTGTCGAAATGGATGTGGTAGGCGACGCCACCGGGTGCATCGCGTATCACCTTGATCACCTCCCCGACGGCACCCATTTCGATCAGCACTTCGCCGCCAACCGAGAGGCCCTTGACCGCCACGACCTTTTCCCGGAACTCGAATTTCGATGGCGTCCATGGATCGTCGGCGCCGATCAATTCCTCTTCGCGGCACCCGACAATCTTGCCTTCTTCGAGGAAGTTTACCGAGTAGATGATCTGGTCCTGCAGGAAGGTGCCGACATCAACGACGTAGCCGATGCTGCCGCGGCGGACCAGCGGTGCACCAGGATCGAGGCCAGGGTAGGTGCCGTCGTTGCGGACGTTGCGGGTGAGACGCACGGCCTCACCGTACTCCCACTGAGCGTTCATCATTCGCGGAATACCTTGTCGAGGGAAACGAAGGAACTGAACCCGCCTTCCGGCTTGGCCTGGTTCTGGAAGACCGCGAAGACCTTCTCGGTGATCGAATTGGAGACCACGAAATCCTGATAGGCGCGTTCCAGCCACAGACGGTAGATGCCGCGCTGCTGGGCTTCCTCGGGCGGCAGGTTGGGCGCCTGCCGGGTCAGATAGTCGTGGAAGCGCTGCAGGATGTGCAGGCGGTTCACATGAACGACGGACGGGTCGTAGGGAACCTCGAAATAGTCCAGGAAATCTTCGGCCGAGACCAGGTCTTCCATGGCTTCGGCAAGGCTAAGAGTGTCTTCCATGATGGCCTCCTCAGGCTGCGACAAGGGTTAGTGACGGGTTTTCGGCAGGCGTCGCGTCTTCGCTCTGGAATTCATCGACGACTTCAAGCAGTTTGGCGGCGCCGAGATGATCCCGGCTGTCCAGCGCGGCCAGCTTGCTCAGACGGTCGCGCGATTCGGCGATGCGGCCGAGACGGAGCAGAACGACGCTTTCGGCCTTCAGCGCCAGCAGGTAGAAGCGCAGCAGGCCGAATGAAGTGGCCGCGGCAGAACCGAGCTGGGCTTCGTCGATCTGCCGCCAGTCTGCCGGGATGCCGAGGTGGCGGGCCGAGACGCGCTTGGCGTGGTCGGCGACGATCAGCACGTCTTCAAGCCGGTGCTGGTAGAAATAGTAGCGGTAGAGGCTGACCAGCACGGTCAGATGCTCAGGGGCCAGCAGATGGGCGCGGAGCAGGGCCAGTTCGGCGGTCGGGTTGCCGTAATCCTCGGCCGCCTGGGCGATCAGGCGTTCGGCCTCGGCGGGCAGGGCATCCTCGAAGTAGAGCTTGCAATCAGAGAAGTCGAGCAGGTCCATGTCAGTGCATCGCCTCGTGCATTTCCGCGTTTTCGCAGCACAGGTCGCCGGCGCTACAGGTCCGGCATTCGCCGGTGTGGTCGGCAGGGGCAGGTTCGTGGCGCAGTTCCGCGAGCTCCTTTTCCAGTGTTTCGATGCGCTCGATCAGGCAGGCGATCGACTTGGCCACCGGGTCGGGCAGGACGTTGTGGTCGAGGCTGATGCCGTTCGCCGGGCGTGCCGTACCGACCCGGGTGTCGACGATCCGGCCGGGTACGCCGACGACGGTCCGGTCGGCTGGAACATCCTTGACGACCACGGAGTTGGCGCCGACGCGGACGCGCTCGCCGATGCTGATCGGGCCGAGAATCTTGGCGCCGGCGCCGACGACGACGCCGTCGGCCAGGGTCGGGTGGCGCTTGCCCTTGTTCCACGATGTACCGCCGAGGGTGACACCATGGTAGAGGGTGACATCGTCGCCGACTTCGGCGGTTTCGCCGATCACAACGCCAGCCCCATGGTCGATGAAGAAACGGTGGCCGATGGTTGCGCCGGGGTGGATGTCCACGTTGGTCAGTGTCCGGCTCAGGAAGGACAGGAAGCGGGCCGGGAAGCGCCAGCCGTTCTGCCATAGCCGGTGCGACAGGCGGTGGGCGAGGATGGCATGGACGCCGGGGTAGGTTGTCAGCACTTCCAGCGTCGAGCGGGCGGCCGGATCGCGCTGAAAGACGCAGGCCAGGTCTTCCTTGAGAGTTGCCCAGAGGCCGGGGGTTGGCATCGTGCTTGCGGTCATGGTCATCGCTTCAGACATGGAGGTGGCTCCGGGCGGAGGCCAGAAGGTCGCGCAGATCGGACACTTCCGGCGGGTGCTTGTGTTCGGCGACAAAGTTGCGGACACGCGGCAGCATTGCCTGGGCTTCGGCTTCGCCGAGTTCGAAACCGAGGCCGGCATAGACGACCTGCACGGCACGCGAACCGGAATGCTTGCCGAGTACGATGCGATGCGCCTGGCCGACTTCACGCGGGTCGAAACCCTGGTAGTTGTCGGGGTGTTTCAACAGCCCATCGACGTGGATGCCGGCTTCGTGGGTGAAGGCGCCGGCGCCAACGACGCTCTTCTGCCAAGGGATGGCGCGGCCGGAGGCGCTGGCCACCTTGGCTGACAACGAAGGAAAACCTTTGAGGCTGACATTGGTTCCAATGCCGTAAAGCTTGGTCAGGCCGAGCACGACTTCCTCAAGCGGGGCATTGCCGGCCCTTTCGCCGAGACCGTTGACCGTGGTGTTGACGTGCGTCGCACCGGCTTTACAGGCGGCCAGTGTGTTGGCGGTGGCCAGGCCCATGTCGTCGTGGGCGTGCATTTCGATCTCGAGGCCGGTATTACGGCGCAGCGTCGAGATGCGGTCGAAGGTGCCAAACGGTTCGAGGATGCCCAGCGTGTCGGCGAAGCGCAGGCGGCGGGCGCCGGCCCGTTCGGCTGTCTCGGCCAGGGCGCAGAGGAAGTTCAGGTCAGCGCGCGAGGCGTCCTCGCAGCCGAGGCCGACTTCGAGGCCAAGACTCAACGCGGCACCGATGAACTTGGGCAGTTCGCGCAGCAACCAGGCGCGGTCCTGCTTCAGCTTGTAGGCCAGGTGCTGGTCGGAAGCCGGCACCGAGATGTCGATCAGGTGGGCGCCGAGGCCGGCGCAGGCGGCGATGTCGGCTGGGTGCATGCGGCTCCATACCATCAGCCGGGGTGCGAGCTTGAGGTTGGCGACGGCACGAATCGAGTCGCGCTCCTCGTCGCCCATCGCCGGGATGCCAACTTCCAGCTCCGGTATACCGATGGCGGCGAGCTGGCGGGCGATGTCGAGTTTTTCGTCGAGCGAGAAGGCCACGCCAGCCGACTGCTCGCCATCGCGTAGCGTCGTGTCGTTGATTGTGACAAAGGGCGTGGTGGTCATTGGTTTCTCCTCGCAGCTTATCTAGCAAGGGCGGTGCCAACGATTAAGTCATTGAAAAAATGCTTGTTTTTTGTGCCATATGGGTGCAATGTCGCGGCAATGTCGAGAATGCGACAATGCCGGCTGGCGCCTGGAGGGTTCCGCGCCGCTGCTTGCTGTCCTGCAAAAAATCCCTGGAGTGCTGCCATGCCCGGACTGTTTTCTCCCATTCGCCTCGGGGCCATCAAGCTCAAGAACCGTGTCGTCATGTCGTCGCTGACCCGCAATCGGGCCGCCGCCGGCAACGTACCGACCGACCTGGTCGCCGAGTATTACCGACAGCGGGCCAGTGCCGGCCTGATCCTGACCGAGGCTTCGCCGGTCTGCCCCGAAGGGCACGGCTATCCGCGTACGCCGGGCATCCATACGCCGGAACAGGTCGCCGGCTGGCGCAAGGTGACCGATGCCGTGCATGAGGCAGGCGGCAGGATCGCCATCCAGCTCTGGCACGTCGGGCGCATCTCGCATCCCGACCTGCAGCCGGGCGGTGCGCTGCCGGTTGCACCGTCGGCCATTCGCGCGGCAGGCCAGGTGTTTACCGGCCAGGGCATGAAGGATTTCGTCACGCCGCGGGCGCTGGATAGCGAGGAAATTCCCGGCCTGATTGCGACCTATGTGCGGGCGGCGAAAAGTGCCATGGACGAGGCTGGTTTCGACGGCATCGAGATCCACGCCGGCAACGGCTACCTGCTCGACCAGTTCCTGCGTTCGTCGACCAATTTGCGCACCGATGCCTACGGCGGCAACAAGGCTAATCGCGCTCGCCTGCTACTGGAAGTGATCGAGGCGGTGTGCGAAGCCATCGGTCATGACCGGGTCGGCCTGCGCCTGTCGCCGGTAACGCCGTTCAACGACATCGGCGACGAAAATCCGCAATCGACGTTTGAATACGTGGTCAGCCAGCTCAATGAATTCGACCTTGCCTTCCTCGACCTGCTGCAGGGCACCGGCGGCGCGCCCGTGGACCAATGGCAGCCCTTCGACTACGACAGCCTGCGGGCGATCTGGCGCGGCAAGCTGATCCGCAACAATGGCTACGACTTCGCCAGCGGCAAGGCGGCAGTCGAATCGGGTGCCGCCGATGCCATCGCATACGGCCGCCTGATGCTGGCCAATCCCGACCTGGTCGAGCGTTTCCGCCGCGGCGCGCCGCTCAATGCACCGAACTACGACCGGCTCTACTCGGGCGAGGAAAAGGGCTATACGGATTACCCGACGCTGTGAACGGTATTTGAAAATGGCCGTTTTTTTGGGCTGACCGTAGCATTCACCTGGGCAACTGCGGGCATCAATAGCATACCTACAAAACTCTGATTGGGGTTTGCTTTGGCTTTGCTTCGTACCTCTGCGGCTAAATTCGTGAACAAAAAAAGGGCGACTACTGTCGCCCTTTCTGATTCGGTAGAAGACCGATTAGTTGTACTTGCGGCGGCGCAGGGAGGCGAGGCCAGCCAGACCGAGGCCGAGCAGAGCCAGCGAACCCGGTTCCGGAACGTTGTTGCGCTGAACGAAGGCGTAGTTGACGCAGGCGCCAGCGGCACACCAGTCGCTGATGAAGGCCGAGGTGTCACCCGTCAGAGTCGGGAAGCTGCCGTCGTAGTAGTCGTAAAAACCATTGCCGGCACAGGCGGAGTCATCGGTGCAGGAGAAGCCGTCGTCCTGAATGAAATTCTGGGCGACGATACGACCGGAGGAGGAGCCAACGGCATAGCCGTTAACGTAGGCCATGAAGTCGATCAGGTTTGCGTCCTTGCCGACCGTGGAAATCGCGTAGTCGGTATAGTTGCCGCCGAAAACCAGGGCAGCCGCTTCGCGGGCCGACATGACCGGCTGGGTGCTGGTCCAGGACGGGCCATCATTGACGTCCCAGGAGCCGACGAAAACCCAGTCAGCGGAAGCGCTTGCGGAAACGCCCAGTGCCAGCATGGCGGCGATCAGTGATTTTTTCATTTTTGTTCCAAAAATATAGTTTAGATTATTGCCGTATTCTTAAAAGCAAAATTTGGGCCATGTGTTATAAGTGTCTAATTTAACGTGAAAGATGTTGCTATGACTGTATCATTTGTAAAGAATCCCGACACGCTTTCGGCTTGGCGAAAAATTGATGGGGCACCCGGATTGCTTGACGCGCTTGGCGGTTGTGGCAAATTTGGCATTGATTGAGAGGGGGCCGTAGCATTCGGCTCTACAGCACGATCTGCGCTCCCAGTTCGACGACGCGGTTGGACGGAATCCTGAAGTAGGTGGTGGCGGAGCCGGCGTTGCGGAACATGGCGACGAAGATCAGTTCGCGCCAGTAGGCCATTTCCGATTTCAGCCTGGGGATCAGCGTTTCGCGGCCGAGGAAGAATGAGGCGTCCATCATGTCGATGTTCAGGCCAGCGTTGGCACAGAGGGCGAGGGCAGCGGGGATGTCCGGTTCGTCCTTGAAGCCGTACTGGACGGTGACCTGGGCGAAGTTGCCGGCCAGCTTGCGGACTTCGACGCGGTCGATGTCCGGCACGTAGGGCACGTCGAAGACCGAAACGCTGAGGACGACGACCTGTTCGTGCAGCGTCTTGAAGTGCTTGAGGCTGTGCAACAGGGCGTGCGGCACGACGGCCGGGTTGGGCGTCATGAAAATGGCGGTGCCGGGAACCCGCTCAATGCCGTTGTCGGAGATGTCGGCCACGAAGGGCGCGAGCTCCAGCGCGTCGGCAGCCAGCCGGTCGTGCAGCAGTTCGCGGCCGCGCTTCCAGGTGGTGAGCAGGATGAAGATGCCGAGGCCGAAGGCGAGCGGGAACCAGCCGCCGTCGGGAATTTTGACCGAATTGGCGAGGAAGAAGCCGAGGTCGATGACGATGAAGGGCAGGGCGCCGAGCACGGCGCGCCAAGGGCTCCAGTGCCAGAGGCGGACGGCGACGGCGATGGCCAGCAGGTTGGTGATCAGCATCGTGCCGGTGACGGCGATGCCGTAGGCGGCGGCTAGATTGGATGAACTGCCAAAGCCGATGACCAGGCCGATGATGGCGATCAGCAGCAGCCAGTTGATGGCCGGCAGGTAGATCTGGCCGATCTCGCGGTCGGAGGTGTGCTGGATTTCGAGACGCGGCGTGTAGCCGAGCTGGATGGCCTGCTGGGTGATCGAGAAAGCACCGGAAATGACGGCTTGCGAGGCGATGATCGTGGCTACCGTGGACAGGATGACCAGCGGGGAGAGTGCCCAGTCCGGGGCGAGCAGGTAGAACGGATTCTGGACCGCTTCCGGGTTGTCGAGCAGCAGGGCGCCTTGGCCGAAGTAGTTGATGACCAGCGCCGGCAGCACGTAGCCCAGCCAGGCGTACTGGATCGGCTTGGCGCCGAAGTGGCCCATGTCGGCGTAGAGCGCCTCGGCGCCGGTGATGCAGAGGACGACGGCGCCCAGCGCGAAGAAGCCGAGGACGGAGTTGCCGAGCAGGAAATTGAGGCCATAAACCGGATTGACCGCGGCCAGCACGGCCGGATGCTCGACGATGGCCAGGGCGCCGAGGGCGGCCAGCACGGCAAACCAGAGCACCATGATCGGGCCGAAGAGCGCGCCAACGCTGGCCGTCCCGCGGCGCTGGATAAAGAACAGGCCGATCAGGATGACCAGCGTGATCGGCAGGATGTAAGGCTTGAAAGCCGGGGTGATCAGTTCCAGGCCCTCGACCGCCGAGAGCACCGAAATGGCCGGGGTGATCACGCCGTCGCCATAGAACAGCGCGGCGCCGAACAGGCCGAGGGCGATCAGCAGACGCTGGCGTTTCGAAGCCGGGTCGCCGTTGTGCAGGGCCAGCGTCAGCAGCGCGATGATGCCGCCTTCGCCTTTGTTGTTGGCGCGCATGATGAAGGAGACGTACTTCAGCGTGACGACGACGAGCAGCGACCAGAGAAACAGCGACAGTACGCCGAGCACGTTGTCCGGCGTGATCGGCACCGGGTGGTGTGCGCCGCCGAAGACTTCCTTGATGGCGTACAGCGGGCTGGTGCCGATGTCGCCATAGACGACGCCGAGGGCGGCCAGGGTCAGCGTGGCGAGACGCTTGTTGTCGGTGATTTGCATGGAATTTCCTCTACGGCATGAAACGGTAGCCGACGCCGGTTTCGGTCAGGAAATGGCGCGGCTGGGTCGGGTCGTCTTCGAGTTTCTGGCGCAGGTGGCCGACGTAAACCCGCAGGTAGTGGCTGCTTTCGACATAGGACGGGCCCCATATCTCGCGCAGCAGGTTGCGCTGGGTCAGCACCTTGCCGGGGTGGCCGAGCAGGGTGGACAGCAGGCGGTATTCGAGCGGCGTCAGGTGCACCGTTTCGCCGCCGCGTACCACCAGGCGTCGGGACAGGTCGACCGTGACATTGCCGAATTCGACCACCGGCGTCACCCCTTCGCCGCTGCGCAAGCGGCGGCGCAGCAGGGCACGAACGCGGGCGCGCAGTTCGCCGACGCTGAACGGCTTGGTCAGGTAATCGTCGGCGCCGGCATCAAGGGCATCAATCTTGTCGTTCTCCTGCGCGCGGGCAGAGAGGATCAGAATGGGCACTTCCGACCAGCCGCGCAGGTCGCGGATCAGGTCGATGCCGTTGCCGTCGGGCAGGCCGAGGTCGAGGATCAGCAGGTCGGGTTTCTGGACACCGGCCTCGATCAGGCCGCCGGCCAACGTTTCCGCCTCGACCACAGCGCAGCCTTCTTCCTCGACGGCGACGCGGACAAAGCGGCGAATGGTCTTTTCATCCTCGATCAGCAGCACGCGGGGTTTCGGCGTACTCATACGCGTTCCTCCTCGACGACCGGCGGCGTGCCGCGCGGCAGTGTGAAACTGACGTAGCCGCCACCGTCCGGGCGGTTGCCGGCGGCAATCGTTCCGCCATGGGCTTCGACGATGGCGCGGCAGATGGCCAGGCCGAGGCCGGTGCCCGGCTTGCCGGCGGTGCCGTCACCGCGTACGAACATGTCGAACAGCGGCGCCTGGTCGGCAGCCGGGAAGCCAGGGCCGCGGTCGCAGACCCGTACCTCGACATCCGCGCCGGCGTCGAGCGCGACGATGTCGATGCCACCGTTCGGCGGTGAATATTTGGCGGCGTTTTCCAGCAGGTTGCAGAACACGCGTTCGAGCAGCACGGCGTCGAATTCGAGCAGCGGCAGGCCGGGTGGCAGCGAGACCTTGACCGGGTGGGCGACCAGTGCGCTCTCGATCAGCTTGATGCTGGCGCCGATCACTTCTTCGAGTGGCTGCCATTCGCGGCGCAAGGTCACCTCGCCGGCATTGAGGCGTGCCATGTCGAGCAGGTTGCCGACCAGGCTGGCCAGGCGGGCCGCCTGCTCGTGGATGGACTGCGCCGTCTCCAGCGCTGTGGCCGGTAGCTCGGGTTTGACCAGGAACAGCGAATCGGCAAGGCCGACCAGCGCGGTCAGCGGCGTCCGCAAGTCATGGGAGAGCGCCGACAGGATGGAACTGCGCAGGCGCTCCGAGACGACCTTGAGCTGCGAGTTTTGCGCCACATCGACGTAGTGCAGGCGTTCGAGCGCAATAGCGACCAGCGAGGCCAGTGCTTCGAGCAGGGCGAGGTTTTCCGCGGGCAGTTCTGGCGAACCATCGGCGAAGGCGACGGCGAGGACGCCCCGGGTGCGGTGCGAGGCGCGCAGCGGCAGGTAGAGCGAAGCGTGGCCGTCACCGGAATATTCGTCGCGGCGCACGGCCTCGCCGCTATCGCTGGCCATCCGGGCGAGCAGGGCGTCGACGCTGAAATCCGGCACGTCGGGCGTGCCTTGCAGATGCACGTATTCGTCCTGAAGCAGGAGCGCCGCATCGGCGGCGAACTGCCGGCGAATGAACTGCCGGGCGATGTCGGTCACCTGTTCGAGGGTCAGCGCGCCGGCCAGGTGGCGGGCCGATTCGTACAGGGCCTGGGTACGCTGCTCGCGAAGCTCGGCTTCGTGGGCCTTCCGCTTCAGGCCGGCGGCCAGTTGCCCGGTGATCAGCCCGGTGGCTAGCATGACGGCGAAGGTGACCAGATACTGGATGTTTTCGACGGCCAGCGAAAAGCGCGGCGGGACGAAAAATACGTCGAACAGCAGTACGCTGAGCACCGAGGCAAGCACGGCAGCAGCGCGGCCGAGTTTCACCGCGATCAGCAGCACGGTGAGCAGGAAGAGCATGACGATATTGGCCAGGTCGAGACGGCCGATCAGGGGCGTGGCGAGCAAGGTCGTGCCGACGCAGGCCAGAACGGTCAGCAGCATGCCTTGCCAGGGCTTGAAACGCTCTGGGGCATGAATCTGCAAACGGCTTTCGCTTTCCATGATGACTTCCCTTTCGACGACACTTTCAGCGTATGTCACGCGCCGTAAAGATGATGAAGATTCTCGCCCGGTCGGCGTAAAAATGTCGTAAAGATTGCGCTTGCGGCGCCCACGCGGCCTATTGCCGGAAGTGCTCGAACAAATGCTACGGTCGGCCCGAAAATATGGCAAAAATCAAAATTTTTTGGCAGGGAATCTGATTTAATACGCCTTTCGATATACATTCAGGCGCCATATGCACCATCGTGGGTCTGTTTAACCGCTGTCACGTCGATAAAACCAAAAATGGCTGCTGACTGGAAAACTGAATACAGCGTCGGTCACCCGATTCTGGATGAACAACATCAGGGCTTCTTCGCGCTTTGCAAGCAAGCCGAAGCCTGCCGGAAAGATCGTAGCCATGAGGGACGGCAGCGTTTTCATTCCCTCCTGAATGAACTTGTCCTCTATGCAAAAAGGCACTTTTTGACCGAGGAAGGCATGCTTGCCGTGCACGACTACCCGCTGCTCGATCAGCACAAGGCCGAACATGAGGCCTACAACGAGAAACTGACTGATTTCGTGCTCCAGGCAACGTTCGGCGAGCTGGATCGGGATGGGCTCTTCGATTATCTGACCCATTGGTGGAGTCGGCACATTCTCGAATCGGACATGAAATACCGGGATTTCCTGCGGCAACGGAACGGCCTCAGGTAGGGCAGAGAAGAGGCTGCTATCGCCATCCCGAATCACCAGTCGACGGTGCGGATTGGCCGGTAGTAGTCTTTGCGGAACAAGAATGTCGGGTGGATTCGCTGAAATTCGACTCGCCGGCAAGCACTGCTGACCTTGCACACCGGTTGCACCATGGCCTGCAACGTCCGCGGAACGCGGTTTGTACCGGGGCTGAGTGAGGCGGCCTGCAAGAGCCACCAAAATTGTCGCGCCAGCTGCCTGGTGATCTCTGCCTTGGCAGCTTTCAGTCCGCGTCCGGGGCGCTAACGGATCTCGCCGGCCGGGGCAAAACCGAAGACATAATCGGTGTTGTAGGTCCGCACGTAGAGTTTGTCGGCACGGAGTACAAGGTTGTCGGGGCCGCTCTTTACCGGCAGGCGCTGGATGACACGGCCATCCGCCTTGTTGATCACGTACATGAAGTCCGGTTCGTCGGTGAAACCATAGCCGCAGATGATCGCATCCTCCCGGATAACGAAGTTACCTGCATTGCAGACCAGGGGCTGGGTGCGCCACAGTATCCGGTTTTCCGGCACGCGGATGGCCGTGATGTAGGCGTTGTAGCCCTTGGAAGAACGGGCGTAGGTCGAATGGCTGTGGGCGACGTAGAGAATGTCACCCTCCAGTTGGGCCCAGTTCGTGGACATCTGGACGAACTGCTTGTCCGCGCGTTCGAAGGCCTGGGGCCATTCGTAAAGCGAGAAATCGAATGCGAACAGCTGCCGGCCGGTTTTCGGGTCGATGGCCAGCAGATAGCGGCCTTCGGAAAAATTGCTGCCGTAGATGGCAAATAGCGGATCGCCGCGCAGGGCCTTGACGACCATCAGGCCATTCAACGAAGTCGGCACCGCTGCCGGCAGGTTGCCAACGCGTTGCTGAAAGGGGTTGGGAACCTCGTAGGTCGGCTGTTCCAGGCCATTGCCGACCCACCAGTCGGCGTCGTCGGTGATCTGGTTTTTTGCTTCCGAAATCTTGGCGAGGCGGACCGGGCTATCCGGCTGGCGGCCTATCGTCGGCAAAACGAAGTAATCGGCGGGGGGCGGCTCGGCCGCCAGCAGTTTGACACTGGGCGGCGCGCCTGGGGCCGGTGTTCCGGCGACGGGGGCAACGGCTTCCGGCGCGGGCGGGGCTGGATCAGGTTGGGTCGTTACGCCGATGAGCCAGAGGATCGCCAGTATCCCACCACCGACTGCGCCCAGGCGCTTGGCCGTCCAGTTGCCAGGACGGGTCGGGGCGGGCGGGACGTTGATGCCGGGCTCGGTGGCCGCTGGTTTGGTGCGTTTTGGCAGGACGGGGGGCGGGTCGGTTTGTGGCTTCGCGGCCAACGTGCCGGGCCCGGTTGTCTTGCCGGGCAGCACATGGGCAATGTCGTCGAGCAGCCTCCGGATGGCCGGGTCGTCGGCATCGTCGTGCCAGTGGGTCAGGTTGGCGGCCTGGATGCTCCGGAATCCCAGGGGCGGTGCGATATCGTCGAGCAGGACGGGCACCAGGATTTCGCGCCGCAGGCCTTCGTCGGCTTCTTCCTGGACCCACTTCGAGGTGATCGAGTCGCGTGACCAGAGCACGACCACACAACGGGCATCGGCGATACCGCTTTCGATCAGTTGCCGGAAGCTCTTGCCGGCCGGAATCGTCCGGTCCCACCAGACCGACAGGTGGTTGGCTTCGAGAACAGCAACCAGGGCGCGAACGCGCTCAAGGTCTTCGTGGGCGTAACTGATGAAAATGTCGGTCATGGCGTATCCGCAAAGCGAGGGGCCGTCGGCCTGGTAGCCTTTACAGGAAGGCAGTTTGTGACATTGCCATGCCAACGTCAAGGGCGTGGCATTGATCGCCGTGGAATGCTACGGTCAGGCTGAAAAGAAGGCCAAAATCAAAATCTGACGCGACCATGGCCGGCATGAGCATCGAAAAAATGGCCCCGGAATTTCTTCCGGGGCCAAACCGAGGTGCTGCAGAGAGAGACTGTTCGCGCCTGCCGGACTTTGCCCGACTTGTCGACTTCGCCTTGCCGTGCTGTTCGCACTGTCTGCGGCTCGTCTTCGCGTCGGGCGTCGTCCGGCGAGCGCTCCTGCTGTCAGGCGTAAGTCGGGGCGAAAGCTGCGTCGGGATTGGCGACCGGCCCCTTGTCACTCCAGTACGGTGAAAGTTTGCGCAGTTGCGCGACGATGGGCGGCACCGCTTCGATGACGCGATCGACTTCGGCTTCGGTGTTGTAGACCGACAGCGAGAAGCGGATCGTGCCGTGGGCGGCGGTGTAGGGAATGCCCATGGCGCGCATCACGTGCGACGGTTCGAGCGAGCCCGAGGTGCAGGCTGAGCCGGAGCTGGCGGCGATGCCCAGCTTGTTCAACAGCAGCAGGATGGCCTCGCCCTCGATGTACTCGAAAGCGATGTTGCTGGTGTTGGGCAGGCGGTTGGTCACGTCGCCGGTGGGGAAACAGTGCGTGATCTGGCTCAGGATGCCGGCTTCCAGCTTGTCGCGCAGACGCTTGACCGTGGTGTTCTCGGCTTCCATGTGCTGCATGGCCAGTTCGCAGGCCATGCCGAGGCCGACGATGGACGCGGAGTTCTCGGTGCCGGCGCGGCGACCGCGTTCCTGGTGACCGCCACGGAGCAGCGGGCGGAAGCGGCAGCCGCGGCGCAGGTAGAGTACGCCAATGCCCTTGGGGGCGTGCAGCTTGTGGCCAGACAGCGACAGCATGTCGATCTTGGTGTTCTTCAGGTCGATGGGAATCTTGCCGACGGCCTGCACCGCGTCGGTGTGGAACATGATGCCCTTGGCCGACGCCAGTTCGGCCATCTCGACGACCGGGAAGAGGGTGCCCGTCTCGTTGTTGGCCCACATGGCGGAAACCACGGCGACGCGGTCGTTCAACAGGGACTTGTACTCGTCCATGTCGATCCGCCCCTTCTTGTCCACCTTCAGCTTGTGGACGACGTAGCCTTCCTTCTCCAGCCATTCGCACAGCGTCAGGATGGCCGGATGCTCGACGTTGGTGGTGATCACCGTGTTGCGCTCCGGCTGCGCCTTGAGCGCCGAGAGGATGGCGGTCGAGTCGGACTCGGTGCCGCAGGAGGTGAAGATGATTTCCGAGTCGTGCTCGGCGCCGAGCAGCGCCTGCACCTGGCTGCGCGCCTTCTTCAGCGCCTTGCCGACTTCACTGCCGAAGGCGTGGATCGACGAGGCGTTGCCGAAATGCTCGGTGAAGAAGGGGAGCATGGCCTGGACCACGGCGGGATCGCAGCGCGTGGTGGCGTTGTTGTCCAGATAGATCGGTTCCATGGCGCTGTCCTTTTAAGGTCTCTGTGGGGGTTGGGGGCGATTTTGAATTTGGCGGTTTTTTCGGGGTGACCGTAGCATTCCGCCTTTCGGGTTCGATCAGGCCTCGACCGGCATGTGCGATGACGGCAGCACCTGGACCAGTTCGCCCAGCGCCTCGATCATCTTCTGCTGGATGCCGCCCAGGGTGGCCGCTTCCATCATGCAACCGGAGCAGGCGCCCTTCAGGTGCACATAGATCTTCTTGCCCTGGACATCAGCCAGTTCGACGTCGCCATGGTCGCGCTGCAGCATCGGACGGACCGACTCGAGCACTTCCTGAATCTTGGCGATCTTCTCGACGATCGACAGCTTCTTGGACGGCGGCTTCGGTGCTTCCGGCGTGGCCGGGCAGGCGGGCGGCGGCGAGACTTCGCCGGGGCCGGCGCGTTCGGCCATCACCTTGGCGAGAATTTCCTCGATGCCTTCGTGGCAGGCGGCGCAACCACCACCGGCCTTGGTGTAGAAGGTGACTTCCTCGACCGTGTTGAGGTTGTTGGCCTTGACCACGTCCTCGATCATCACGGCGTCGATGGCGAAGCACTTGCAGATCAGCGCGCCTTCTTCGTGGTCATCGGACCACTCTTCGCCACGATAGTTGGCGATGGCGGCCTGCAGCGCTTCGCGGCCCATCACCGAGCAGTGCATCTTTTCCGGCGGCAGGCCGTCGAGATAGTCGGCGATGTTCTGGTTGGAGACTTCCAGCGCCTGGTCCAGCGTCATGCCCTTGATGATCTCGGTCAGCGCCGAAGAAGAGGCGATAGCCGAGCCGCAGCCGAAAGTCTGGAAATGCGCGTCCTGGATGATTTCGGTATCCGGATCGACCTTGAGCATCAGGCGCAGCGCATCGCCGCACTGGATCGAGCCGACGTCGCCAATGCCGTTCGCTTCTTCCAGCGGGCCGGAGTTGCGCGGGTTGAAGAAGTGTTCGCGGACCTTGTCAGAATATTCCCACATGCTGTCTGCTCCTTAGACCGAGAACGACGAGCCGCAGGAACACTGCGCGCTGGCGTTCGGGTTGTCGAACTTGAACCCGGTGTGGGTCAGGGTGTCGACGAAATCGACGGTGACGTTGTCGATCATCGGCATGGTCATCGGGTCGACCAGCAGCTTGACGCCTTCGATCTCCAGTTCCCAGTCGTCATCGGCCTTCTCGGCTTCCAGCTTCATGCCGTACTGCAGGCCGGAGCAGCCGCCGCCGGAAATCATCAGGCGCAGGCCGGCGACCGGCGTTTCGGAACCGCGGATAAAACGTTGAACGGCCTTAACGGCAGCGGGGGTCAGATTGATCATGGCGATTCTCCCAGGGGTTGATGCCTGACTTATCGCAAGGGGCGTGCCACGCCATCAATAAAAATTTAATCAATAGTTTTCAAAGACTTGGCTTATTTTTGGATGTCCGCCTGTCTTGTCGTGTTTGCGACAAAAGCAGAACTGAAACATTGGCCCGCTATGTTTCCTCCCGGATGAACAGGGAACCAAAGCCTCGTTCCGATGATCTATTGCTTGCCAAGACGCTTGTGCCACGGCATTCTCCGCGGCCCTGCCCGGGCAATGACCAATGCACGGCGAGTTCCGGAGAGCGGCAGGTACGGTCCCTGCTAATACAGGTTAAACCAACGACAGCGACAACAAATGACAGCCCCCTGGCAGAAAACCTTCAGCGCCTTCGCCGGCCCCGGCATCGACCACCCGTCCGACAGCATGCGGGTGAGCGACGACGAGGCCGCGGCCCGGCTGGCCGATTTCGGGCGGCTTGAATGGTCGGCGCCGGTTTATGTCGGCGCTGGCCGCCATGCCGGCTATGCGATTCATCACGCCCGTGATGCCTGCGTCACCGCGTTGTTCGATGCAGACGGGGTCGTCGGCTTCTATGCCGGCTCCTACCTGTGGATCGCAGGCGATCATCGCGGGGCAGGGCTGTCGATACCGCTGATTCTGGCCGCCGCGGAACATCGGGGCGGGAGTGTGCTGCCGCCCGGCGTCGTGGTGCAGGGTTATAGCCGGGCCGGACTGGCGGCGCACCGTGCGGCCTACGATCATGTGGCCCTAAGTGCCAATCCGGCGGGCAAGCGGGTGCCGGAGCCTGTCTCCCGGATCGTTGAACTGCCGGGAAGGACGGTTTTCTGAGCGGGAAAGCCCGATAATGGCGGCCAATTCGTTTTGAACGCTATTTTGGAAGCCCCGCATGGAAATCAAGGTCAATTTTCTCGACAAGCTTCGTCTTGAAGCCAAGTTCGACGACTTCACGGTCATCGCCGACCAGCCCATCCGCTACAAGGGCGACGGTTCGGCGCCGGGGCCGTTCGATTACTTTCTGGCTTCATCGGCCCTGTGCGCGGCTTACTTCGTCAAGTTGTACTGCGACACGCGCAACATCCCGACCGAGAACATCCGCCTGTCGCAGAACAACATCGTCGATCCGGAAAACCGCTACCAGCAGATTTTCAAGATCCAGGTCGAGTTGCCGGCGGATATTTCCGATAAGGATCGCCAGGGCATCCTGCGCTCCATCGACCGGTGCACGGTCAAGAAGGTCGTGCAAACCGGGCCGGAGTTCGTGATCGAGGAAGTGGAAAACCTTGATGCCGATGCGCAGGCCCTGCTGACGCTGAATCCCGATTCGCAAACCAGCACCTATATCGCCGGCAAGGATCTGCCGCTGGAGCAGACCATCGCCAACATGTCGCACGTTTTGGCCGACCTGGGCATCAAGATCGAAATCGCTTCGTGGCGCAATCTGGTGCCTAACGTCTGGTCGCTGCACATCCGCGACGCGCACTCGCCGATGTGCTTCACCAACGGCAAGGGCGCGACCAAGGAAAGCGCGCTGGCCTCGGCGCTGGGCGAGTACATCGAGCGGGCGAGCTGCAATCACTTCTACAACGACCAGTTCTGGGGCGAAGACATCGCCAACGCGCCCTTCGTGCATTACCCGAACGAGCGCTGGTTCAAGCCGGGCCGCAAGGACGCGCTGCCGGCGGATATCCTCGACGAATACTGCCGGGCAATTTACAACCCCGATGGCGAGCTGCGCGCCTCGCACCTCTACGACACCAACTCCGGCAATACCGGGCGCGGCATCTGCACCTTGCCCTATGTCCGCCAGTCGGACGGCGAGGTGGTGTATTTCCCGGCCAACCTGATCGACAACCTGTTCCTCAGTAACGGCATGAGCGCCGGCAATACGCTGGCCGAAGCGCAGGTGCAATGTCTGTCGGAAATTTTCGAGCGGGCGGTCAAACGCGAAATCCTCGAAGGCGAAATCGCGCTGCCGGATGTGCCGCCGGAAGTGCTGGCGAAATACCCCGGCATCGTGGCCGGCATCGAGGAACTGGAAAAGCAGGGCTTCCCGGTGCTGGTCAAGGACGCGTCGCTGGGCGGCGAATTCCCGGTGATGTGCGTGACCTTGATGAACCCGCGGACCGGCGGCGTGTTTGCCTCCTTCGGCGCGCACCCCAGCCTGGAAGTCGCGCTGGAGCGCAGCCTGACCGAGTTGCTGCAGGGCCGCAGTTTTGAAGGCCTGAACGACCTGCCGAGGCCGACCTTTGAAAGCAACGCCGTCACCGAGCCGAACAACTTCGTCGAACACTTTATCGACTCCAGCGGCGTCGTGTCCTGGCGATTCTTCAGTGCCAAGGCAGATTACGAATTCGTCGAATGGGATTTCTCCGGCCACGGCGAAAACTCCAATGCCGACGAAGCCGCCACCTTGTTCGGCATTCTCGAAGCCATGGGCAAGGAAGCGTATATGGCCGTCTACGACCAACTCGGCGCCACCGCCTGCCGCATCCTGGTGCCGGGGTATTCAGAGGTTTATCCGGTCGAAGACCTGATCTGGGACAACACCAACAAGGCGCTGGCCTTCCGCGAAGACATCCTGAACCTGCACCGCCTTGACGACGACAGCCTGGAAGCACTGCTCATCCGTCTGGAAGACAGCGAACTCGACGACTACACCGACATCATCACCCTGATCGGCATCGAGTTTGACGAGAATACGGTCTGGGGGCAGCTGACGATTCTGGAGTTGAAGCTGCTGATCAATCTCGCCCTGCAGGATTTCGAAGCAGCCAAGGAACAGGTCGAAACCTACCTGCAATACAACGAGAACACCGTCGAGCGCGGCCTGTTCTACCAGGCCCTGAACGTCGTGCTGGAAGTGCTGCTCGACGACGACCTGGAACAGGCCGATTACGAAGCCAACTTCCGCCGGATGTTCGGCGACCCGCGAATGGACGCGGTGATCGGGTCAGTGGACGGCAGCGTGCGCTTCTACGGCCTGACGCCGACGAGCATGAAACTGGAAGGGCTCGACCGGCACCAGCGCCTGATCGACAGCTACCGGAAGCTGCACACGGCGCGGGGCAAGGTGGCGGCCTGATCCAGTTGGCACGGCGGGGCATGGCGCGCTTGTCCGAATTTCGGCTTTGGCCATATTTTCCGGCCGACCGTAGCATTTGTTTTTCTGGCACCCAGGCCGGGGTAAACAAGGAGAACAATAGGGGTTTGACCCTGAGGTTTCCCCTCATATTTTTACTCCTTGAGCGGCAGCCAACGCTTGGTGATGAATCAATGGCAAGGCGTCCTTGATCGGTAGTCGTCGCAGCCAGTTGCCGCCTGCATCGATGACGCGGCGGGCCAGAGTCATGACAGAAATTTCCTTATGTTTAAGGCGAGGAACGCTCTGGAATTGCAGTTGCATTTGACGCTGCTCGGCACACTCTCCGATAAGGCGCAGCAACCAGGGCGCCAGATGACCAATCAGGAGCAATATTTCCAGCCGCTTGCCGGAGCGTGAGCGGGAAGCGCTCAGGCCCAAACCACCCCGCTCATTTTTCAGGTCACGGAAGGATTGCTCGATCTTCATTCTTTGCGCATACAGGGTAACAACGGCTTCCGGATCAAGGTGCCCAAGACCGGGAGAACTGGCTAGTAGCCACGGTTCGCAGCCACTGCGTGCCGCCTTGAGCGAGGTACGCGAGCGCGAGTTTTTTCCGAGGCGGGTACGACGGCTTCGTCCTTTAGGTAGGCGTTTGACCAGCACAAGGCGACACGGCGTCGGGTTGCTGCGTACATAGAGAGCCTCGCTAAAAGCCTTCACTTGGGCGGTCGCTTCTGCGTAAACCTCAGTGCATCGCCGCCAAGGGTGGCCTACGGTGCAAACCATATCCTTGCCCCGAATTCGACCAATCCATTGCCAGCGACGCTGGGTGACCAGATCGAACCACGTTGAATGGAAACCCGCATCGGTCATGATGACCGGCATACATCCTTCAGGCAGCAATTTCGCCAGCTTGGTCAGAAATCGACGATGGATGCCTCGATCGCCATATTTTCGTTGCGGATGAATTTCTTCATAGAGCGTCACGCTGCGTCCATCAACGGCAACGCTTGCCCGAAGCAAGTGCCACTGTTGGTCCGGCGTGACCCCCGACCAGTCGACGACGATCAATAGCTGCCTGATTCCGGCCAACCAATGCGCTGCGACCGCTTGATAGATCGACATCCGGGCGCCATATACCGCGGCATTGCCCAGCAATCGGTCAATCCGCTTGATCCGGTGGCGCATGGCGCACGCTGAGGAAACGGAACGTGCCAACTGACTCAGACTCAATCGCCCTCCATCGAGAGCACTCCATACCGCTGCCTTGATCGACTCTGCCCGCTTGGCATGCAAGCAGGATAGACAGCTACCCAACAACCCGTTCACAATTCCCTTTGCATGCATGGCCCACCTCCATCAACGTTTGGTCACCGCGACGAAGGTTTTAACGGTGTCATGCATGCATAACTTGATCTTAACCAATTGATCTAAATTGGAAATCTGCGGGGAAACCTCAGGGTTTGACCCTACTGCTTTTGAGGTTTCCCCAGGATAGCGGTCAAGGTCATCAATCACCTGGGGATGAGGTGATGAAGGTGTTCCGGGTGTGAGCAAGGGGCATGGCGGGTTCTATAAAGTTCTAATGGAATATGTGTAGAACTATATTTAACCGGATAGAACATGGACCCCTTTCAGCCTGGACCCTTTTGCGCATGATAAGCGGCCGTCTAGCTTCCTAACGGCATCGGGGCGCTTGGAGGCATAATGCCAATATTCTTAAATATCGCAGCCCGAAGCCTTTTGCTCATGAGACTGATCAAATCCCGAAAACGCGTTGCCGACCACGGAGAGGTATTCACCCCACCGATGACGATGAGCGAACTGGCTGCTTTGGAGGGAGATTGAACATGGCCAAGATCGAAGTAAAAGGCACTTCCGTCACCGTCTATGCCGAAAACGACATGGACTTCATCTCGCTGACGGACATGCTCAAGGCTAAGGACGGGGATTTCTTCATCTCCGACTGGCTGCGCAACCGCAATACCGTGGAGTTCCTGGGCATCTGGGAGCAGGTGCACAACCCCGCGTTTAATTATGGCGGATTCGCCGCAATTGAAAGACAGGCCGGGCTCAACAACTACAAGCTCAGCGTCAAGGAATGGGTGGCCCAAACCAATGCCATCGGCCTGGTAGCCAAGGCCGGGCGCTACGGCGGTACCTATGCCCACAAGGACATCGCCTTTGAATTCGGCATGTGGATCAGTGCCGAATTCAAGATTTACCTGATCAAGGAATTCCAGCGCCTGAAAGAAACGGAATACCAGCAACTGGGCTGGGATATCCGCCGTAACCTCGCCAAAATCAACTACCGCATCCACACCGATGCCATCAAGACCAAGCTGATTCCGCCGCAACTGACGTCGCAGCAGACGAACCTCATCTATGCCAGCGAGGCGGACTTGCTGAACATGGCACTGTTCGGCAAAACCGCGAAACAGTGGCGCGATGAAAACCCCGGCAGCAAGGGCAACATCCGCGACGAGGCCAATGCCTCGCAACTGGTCTGCCTGGCCAACCTGGAAACACTGAACGCCCATTTCATCCATCAAGGGCTGGCGCAGGCCGAGCGACTGGAACTGCTGAACCGAACGGCCATCCAGCAGATGAAGCTGCTGTTGGCGGATGCCGGTGCACGGCGACTGGAAGGGAAGCTGCCATGAACCTGAGGCTGGAAGCCTTGATCGAACAGATCAGTTTTGCCCTGCGCGGCCGCAATCCGGATGTGCTGACCTGCATCGCGAATCTCTCGAACGATCAGCATGAGGAAAGCCAATGAACGCGAAATCGAAAAATTCTCCCCAACCCTGGGTTGACCCGGACGACGCGCCGGAACTTACTGACGACTTCTTTGAGCAGGGGGAGTGGAAAATCGGTGAGCAGCCGGTGTCGGCGGCTGAGGGCGCTGCCGCGCTAGGAAAGGCGCTGTCCCGTGGCCGCCCGAAGGCCGAAACCACCTAGCTGGTACTGACCGTGTGCTACGACGCCGATGTCGTGGAAGCCTTCAAGGCTACCGGCAAAGGCTGGCAGACGCGCATGAACGCCGCCCTGCGCGACTGGCTCAAGACCCATTCCCCGGCGTAGTCTGGGGGTCAGTTGGTGAATATCTGAACCTGGCCCCCTTTTTCGTGGCCCCCTTTTTCTGATTTGTATCTATGCGGTCCGCAATGTCCTGGATTCTAGAGAACGATAAACTTATAGGTGCCAATGGCGAGATTCTGAATGTCTTGCCTAAGGAACTGTGGTACCTCGCACCCGCACGAGCGAACTACTCACGCGGAGAGGGCATTGTTCGCCCATTGGAGTTTGCGGCGGTGCTGCATAACGCTGTAATGGGTGAAGGCCTTGTGACCTCGCTGAACGTCTTGCTCTCGGGAGTTGAACCCACAACCGAAAAACGCGGAGCGGCTGCAGATGCTGAGGCGCTGCTGGAAAGCACCCGCCAGACGAATCATTCTGATCTTCCATCTAGACTTCGTTCGTACTTTCTGAATTTCGACCGAGCCACAGCAGAGAAGCGAGCCAACACGATGTTTCGAGGAAACCGGCGTCTGGTCCGGTGCCATCTGGTATTGAATGGCGGTCGTTATCACTTCGCTGACGTTGGTATTTACGAGAGGCTTGAGGGCCGCCCCGATGATAGGGAGTTGGCAGCAAAGTACTGGGAACGGTTTTACCCAAAGAGTGATGAAGAATTTCACAGGCTCGAAATTCTCGCGGACAGCGCGCTCTTTTTCCCCGACTGGCAGGATTTCCCAACACTTGAGGACAAATCCCTCTTTGCTTGGTCCCTCGACAATCCCCCAGCAGTAGACGTGGAGCGTGGCTAACCCCATCAGTCACTGGATCGCCTGCTTTCCCAAACTATCAAGGACTGCCATGGTCGATTCGAGCCGGTCAATCCAACACCGAAGCGGAAGACCTCCAACTACCCAAGCACATGCTCGTAAGCCCGCCTGAGCAGATTGCGCTCGAGCTCGCTCAGTTGCCGCGATTCGGTGATCGCGATGAAGCGGCTGTTGGTCCGCTCGGCGGCTGAAAATGGCGGGTCGGTCGTGGTGAAGGCGGCGAGCAGCACCGGCACGTCGCCTTCCGGGGTGTCGACCCAGGCCGAGAATTCGGGTTCCGGTTCGATGGCGCCTTCAGGCAGGCCGAGGTGGATTTCGGCTTCGCGGACGACGGCGGTCGGGTGGAACTGAACTTTCGGCGAATAGTCTTCGTCGCGTAGCGCGGCCAGCGTCGGAAGCGGGCTGAAGGCGACGATGCCGGCGCTGAAGCAGAGAAAGCGGACGCGGCCGCTGGTCTTCTGTTTGTGCAGCAGGATCAGGCGGGGAAGAACGGTCATTGCCTACTTCATGTACTCGGCAATGATGGCTTCACCGCGCAAATGCTCCGGTCGGCCCCAGATTTGCACCGAATCCACGTAGCTGTCGGCTTTGTCCGGATGCGCCAGCAGCACCTGGTATTCGGCGAAGACGCGGCCGTCCGGGAAGAAGGTGGCCTTGCCGAAGCGGGCCTTGCCGCGCCAGTAGGCGACGACGCTGACTTCCTGCGAGAAGGGGTCGACCGCTTCCTCGAAACTGGCATCGGCCCACACCGGCTCGTCGCCGATCGACAGGCCGAGCTTGGCCACCTGGCCGCGCAGGGCGGCGCAGACGGCCTCGCCCAGCGCAGCATCAGGGGCTTGCGGCATGGTCAGGCTGCCGCGTAGGTGTAGCAGTCCTTCGGACAGACGCGACCGCAGGAGCCGCAACCGATGCAGTCCATGGGGTTGGCCAGGGACATCACCATCATGTTGTCGTCTTCGTTGTCATCGTCGTCGTCGAGCTCGCGCTCGACCAGGTCGAGGACGTTGCGCGGGCAGACCTTGTAGCAGCGGCCGCAGCCGATGCACTTGGACTGGTCGAGGTCGGTGGCGAATTGCGGCGTCCATTCGACGCCGCCGCGGGTCAGGCCGGTAATCATGCGGGTTGTCCTTTCTGGGCGGCGGTCAGGCGGGCATTGGCTTCGGCCCAGGCCTGACAGGCGTCAAAGGTGGATTGGGCGATGCCCGGGATCTCCTGGTAGGCCGCCGGCAGGCGGTCTTCCACGAGGTCGTGCATCTGGGAAGCCCACTCGGAAGCGATGCGCTTCAGCTTCTTCACTTCCTTGTCGAGGGCGGCGATTTCTTCGGCGGACATGGTGCCTCCCGAAAAATTACAGTCCGGCGACGGCCGGGTACTGGCCGATGCGCTCGATGGCGACGCCGAGGATCTTGTCGGCTTCGTCCTTCATCTTGGACAGGCTGGCAAAGCCGAAGCGATGCACGTCGCGCAGGGTGCGGTCGACGGCGACCAGCTTGCCGACGGTGATCAGGGCGCGGCCGAAGCCTTCGTGCGTCAGGTGCACCAGCGGCACGGCCAGCAGCTTGCATTCCTTCTCGATCAGCACGGCGATGGCGTTGTAGAAGGCCTTGACGCGCGAGATGGTCTCGTCGTCCGGATCGCCGATCAGCGGGATTTCCGCCTTGCGTTCCTTGGTCAGCACGTAGGGGTCGAGGATCTTCTCGACCGTCCAGCCCTGGTAGGTGCCGTAGGTGTCGAGGGCGCGCATCTGGCGGGCCATCTCCTTGACGAAATCGGTTTCGAAGATGGGATCGGCGGCAATGGCTTCGGTCATGGTGTTACTCCTTGGGGAATGCGGGGGGATCGTTGGTAATTGGAATCAGTTGCGGGGCCGGCATCAGGCCGGGGATCAGGCCGATGACGACACGGGCGATGGCCAGCGCGCCGAGAAAGCCGGCGATGGCGCCGAGCGCCGTGCCGCCGTCGGTGCCTTCCAGCGTGGCGCCCAGCCAGGCGCCGAGCAGCATGGCGAAGGCCGGGAAGAGGTAGCCGAGCAGGGCGGAAAGGGTCAGCTTGCTCTCGGGCAGGCCGATCAGAACGAAGTCGCCGGGCCGGACATCGCCAGATGTCGGGATGGTGAGCAGGGTGGCCGGGCGGCCGCTGGCCATCTTGCCGATGCCGCAACTGCTGCCCTGGCCGCAGGAACTGCAGCCGGCGGTTTCCATGGCGACGATGGCCTGGCCGCCTTCGACGCGCTGGACGATGCCGCGATGTTCGATCATGCCGGTGCTCATCACCCTTCCCACCCTTCCTCTTCCATGCTGGCGAAGCGGTCCTCGGACTTGGCTTTGGTCTGGGCGGCCAGGGCGCGGTCGATCCAGGCGACGCCGCCTTCGGTCATGGCTTTTGAAATCTGCAGCAGCAGGTCGTCGATGCTGTCGATTTCATCAACCCGCATCGGTTGGATGCCCTTTGCCATCAGCTTCTTGATCGCCGAACCGCCGATCGCCATGACGTAGACCGCAACGCAGCCTTCGAGGAAATCGATCTTGGCGCCCAGCTTGTCTTCGTTGCCGTCCATCGCCTCTTCGGCGAATTCGGCAACGCCGACCAGCGTCGCCTTGTCCGGCGTCACTTCATAGACCGCGAAGCCTTCTGCGGAGCCGAAATGCTGGTTGACGCGGGTCCGGTCGGTGGAGGCGAAGGCGACCTTGATCACGGCTTCCGGCTCCTGCTTAATGGACCAGACCAGCTGCAGCCGACGAGATGACATGTTGTTTGCCGGCACCGTGGTCGCGGTCGTCGGCCCAGTAGATTGATCGATAGGGTTCGAGTTCATGGTGTTGGCTCATCATCAGGTTGGCGAGATCGAACAGGGCCTGCCGCGTACCGCGGTAGCCCACCCAGGTGCGGGCATAACCGCCCACGTGGTCGTACTGCGGGAAGCCGGCGCGCAGCAGCGGCAGGCCAAGTCGTTCAGCGGTCTGGACGGCGTGCGAGTTGGCGATGACCAGTTGGGCGCCAGCGACCTTCGCTTCCTTTTCCATGTCTTCGAGGTCGCCGATGATGATCTTGGAAATCGGCAGCGCAGCCAGGCTGTCGTGCTTGTGCGGGCTGACGGCTGCGACGATCTCGGCGCCCATGCCGGTCAGGTAGCGGACCTGCATGCCGAGCAGGTCGGGGTCGGCGGCCAGCGCGATACGGGCGAAACCGGCCATGAAATGGCAGTCGACCATCGCATCCTGCAACTGGGCGCGGTGGCGTTCGATCTTTTCCGGCACCGGCTTGCCGGAAATCTCGGCCAGCGCCTGGGTGAAATCGTCGCAATCGTCGAGGCCCATCAGGCCGGCGAAACGGTAGTCGGGCACGGCGGTGCGCTTGTGCAGGATGTCGGCGGCCTTGGTCAGCGACGGGCCGATGACCAGCGTCGCGGCCGACTCGCCCATGATCTCGATTTCCGAGCGCGGCGTGCCGCCCAGGGTCAGTGCCGAGTATTCCGATTCGGTCAGATGGCCGTCGAGCGAGTCGCCGATGTCGGGGACGACGATGGGGCGCAGGCCGAAGGCTTCGATCCACTCCTTGATCGCCTCGATGTCGCCCGGCGTCAGCATGGCCGAGGCCAGCACATTGACCTGCTTCGGCCGCTTGCAGGCGGTGGCGCTTTCCGGCACCAGCGTCTCGATCAGCGATTCGATGGCCAGCGCGTAGCCGCTTTCAAGGCAGCCGACGTAATCCGGCGTATTGACCGGGATCACCGCGACGCCGGCGAATTCGGGGTGGGCTTTACGGAAATCACCGACCGCGCGGCGGATGTCGGTGCCCTGTGTTTCGGACAGGCCGGTGGTGACCAGGCCGATGATGTCCGGCTTGCTCTTGTCGGAAAGCGTACGCAGCGCTTCGATGATGTTCTCGTCGGCGCCCATGATCGTCGACACCTGATCCATCGCCGTCGTCTGCAACGGAATCGGCTCGCGGAAGTGGCGCACGAAGAAGACCTTGCCAAAGGCCGTGCAGCCCTGCGAGCCGTGCATCAGCGGCAGGCTGCGGGCGAGGCCGAGAAAGGCCAGCGAAGCGCCAACCGGCTGGCTAACCTTGAGCGGGTTAACCGCCAGCGCCTTCTTGGATTGGATGATTTCGGCCATTTTGCTCGGCTTGATAAAAGGGTACGCATACCCTTTAGCAAGGACCGAGCCAAACTAAAAACGTAATTTATTCAGCGAGTTGGCGTGTTTGTGTCGTGTGGCAAACCCGACAATGCGGGTTCCGGCCTAGGCTGCGAAGGGCTGAAAGCCGAGGCCGGCGACCGTCGGCAGTTGCAATCGGCCGCCGACGATGGCCGGTGCCGGCCCCGTATCGGCGGTCAGCCAGTCGGCCGTCGCCAGACCGTGCACCGCTTCCGGGGCCACGGCGGCAGCCAGGTGGGCACAGGCGAGCAGGCCGCAGGCGCTTTCCAGGCCGGAGGTGACGATCACTTCGAGGCCCGAGGCGCGGGCGCGCAGGGCGAGTTCGACGCTGGCAAGCAGGCCGCCGTGGCGGGCCGGCTTGATGACCAGGCGGCGGACCGGCGGGTGGCGGAAGAAGTGGGCGTCGAGCAAATGGATCGATTCGTCGATGGCGAGCGGGAATGCTACGGTCGCCTGCAAATTATGCAAAAAAACGGAATTCGGTTCGGCCAGCGGTTCTTCCAGCCCGTCGATCGGCAGCCCGGCGCAGGCGGCGAGGAAGCTCTGCGCCTCGCTGAAATTCCAGGCGCGGTTGGCGTCGAGGCGCAGATTCATCCCCGGCGGTAGGTCGGCGGCGAGTCGGTGCAGGTTGGCGATTTCCTCGGCGACCGGACGCACGCCGACCTTGAATTTGACGACCGAATAGCCCGCCGCGGCCGCTTTTTCCAGAATGCTACGACCATAGAAGCAACGGCTGGCCCCAGGGTCGGCCCCAAAAAAAGGCCAAAATCCACAATTCACCGCCAGGCTGGTCACTGGCGGCTCGCCGCTCAGCCAGGCATGCAGCGGCAGGCCGGCCTTTTTCGCGACCAGATCGAGGTGGGCGGTTTCGTCGGCAAAAGCCGTGGCGGCGGCATCGCCGATGCCGAACTCGGGCAGCGGCGCGCAGTCACCCCAGCCGGTCAGGCCATCGGCGGTTTGCAGCCGGAGCAGGCGGCCCTGACGCTCGCCGATCTCGCCCTGGCTGGTTTGCCACGGGCGCTTCAAGGGCAGGGCGTAGGGCAGCCAGTCGGCCGCAACGATCTTCACGGCCGCTTGCGGTATTTGCCGAAATCGGGCGGGCGGCGTTCCAGCCAGGCGTTGCGGCCTTCCTGGCCTTCTTCGCTCATGTAGAACAGGCCGGTGGCGTTGCCGGCCAGTTCCTGGATGCCGGCCAGACCGTCGGTGTCGGCGTTGAAGCCGGCCTTGATCATGCGCAGCGCCATCGGCGACAGTTGCAGCATGTCGCGGCACCAGTTCACCGTTTCCTCTTCCAGTTTTTCAACGGGTACGACGGCGTTGACCAGCCCCCAGTCGAGCGCGGTGGTGGCGTCGTATTGCCGGCAGAGCAGCCAGATTTCCTTGGCGCGTTTCAAGCCGATGGTCCGTGCCATCAGCCCGGCGCCCAACCCGGCGTCGAAGCTGCCGACGCGCGGCCCGGTCTGGCCGAAGCGGGCGTTGTCGGCGGCGATGCTCAGGTCGCAGACCAGATGCAGCACGTGGCCGCCGCCGATGGCGTAGCCGGCAACCATGGCGACGACCGGCTTGGGCAGGCGGCGAATCTGCATCTGCAGGTCGAGCACGTTGAGGTGCGGCGTGCCACCTTCGTCGATGTAGCCTTCGGCGCCACGCACCTTCTGGTCGCCGCCGGAGCAGAAGGCCTCGGTACCAGCGCCGGTCAGGATGATGGCGCCGATGGCGTTGTCGCGGTGGGCGCGGTGAAAGGCGTCGATCAGCTCATTGACGGTTTCCGGCCGGAAGGCGTTGCGCCGTTCCGGCCGGTTGATGGTGATCTTGGCGATACCTTCGGCGGTGTCGTAGAGGATGTCGGTGTAGCTATGGGCGCTCTGCCAGCGGATGCTCTCGGTCATGATTCGGCGTCGGGTTGCGATGGGCCGAAGTATAGCCCCGGCCGGCACGGGGGGATTTGATGTATGCCCCCTACCGTCCCCAAAGCCTGGTGTCGTTCCGCTCGATGGCAACGCCCTGCAGGGCGATTTCCAGCGCTTCGATCAGCGGTTCGAGTGCGTTGGCCAGCGCCGTCCCGAGTTCGGCAACATTCGTCTGGCCGAGGTATTTGGCAGCCAGAATGCTCTTCGCCAGTTCCGTGATGGCAGGAGCCCCGATGTTGTCGGTCCCCGCCTTGAGCACATGGGCCATGCGCTGGATGGCAGTGTGATTCCCTTGCTCTACGTGGTGGCGTAGCAATTCCGGATCGTCCCGGTGTCGTTCGAGGAAGGTGGTCAGCAAGCGGACATAGAAGGGCTGTCGATTGAGGGCCATGGCCATTCCGTGCGCCAAGTCGAGTCCGTCGATGGTCGCCAGTCGTTCCAGTAGTCCGCCGTATTGGTCGGCGCTCTCGGCTGTGCCGGCGCGCGGCGTGGCGTCCCTGCTTGGCAGCCACTTCAGCAATACCCGGTAGAGGTCTTCGGGATCGACCGGCTTGGCAACGAAATCGTTCATGCCCGCATCGAGGCAGCGTTGCCTGTCCTCGGCGAAGGCATTGGCGGTCATCGCAAGGATCGGGCGGTTTTCCCAGCCGGGCAGGTCGCGGATTTCCTGGGTCGCGGCGACACCATCGAGGCGCGGCATCTGCATGTCCATCAGGATCAGTTCGAAAGGCTGGGCAGTAGCCCGGTCCACCGCTTCGCGCCCATCGTTGGCGATTGTCACGTTTAGGCCCACGGCACGCAGAATTTCGGTCGCCACTTCCTGGTTGATCTCGTTGTCCTCGGCGAGCAGGATGCGCGCGCCGGCGCGGGTCTTGGCCAGTTCGGTGGCCGGGTCGACGGTCGGCTCCTCGGCGCCCGCTTGCACCGCGTCCCGGCCGCGCTGTAGGCGGGCGGTAAACCAGAAGGTGCTGCCCTTGCCCGGTTGGCTCGTAACGCCCGCGTCACCGCCCATCATCCGGGCAAGCCGACGGGTGATGGCCAGACCGAGTCCGGTGCCGCCATATTTTCGCGTGGTGGAGGTGTCGGCCTGTTCGAAACTGGTGAACAGTCGGGCCAGTTTGTCGGGGGCAATGCCGATGCCCGTATCTTCAACTTCGAAGCGGACCAGCAGGAAATTCTCGTCCTCGCTTTCCAGCCTCGCGCGCAGCTCGATCTTGCCGCGCTCGGTAAACTTGACCGCGTTGCCGGCAAAATTGAGCAAGCCCTGGCGCACCCGCGTCGGATCGCCGCCCAGCCACATCGGCACGTCGCCAGGATCGACCTCGACGGCCAACCCTTTCTTGCCGGCCGCTTCGGCGATCAGGGTGCGGGTGTGATCGAGGATCTCGCTCAGCGAAAAATCTGTCTTTTCGAGCTGCATGCGCCCGGCTTCGATTTTTGACAGGTCGAGAATGTCATTGATGATCGCCAGCAGGTGGAAAGCCGCCGTGTCGATCTTTTTCAGGCGTTCCAGTTGTGCGATAGAAAGATTGCTCTGGCGCAGCAGGTGGGTAAGGCCGACGATGGCATTCATCGGTGTCCGGATCTCGTGGCTCATGTTGGCCAGGAACTGGCTCTTTGCCGCGTTGGCAGCATCGGCCTGTGCCCGGGCTTCGCTCAATTCCGCCGTGCGACTGGCGACCAGTTCCTCAAGATGGTAGCGATGCGCATCCAGTTCACGGGCGATCTGCTTCTTTTCGGTGATGTCTTCCTTGATCGCCACGTAATGCGTAATGCGCCCGTCCGGCTGACGGATCGGGGCGACGATGGCGAATTCGACAAATTCGCTGCCATCCTTGCGCCGGTTGTAAAACTCTCCATGCCACGGCTTGCCATGAGCCAGCGCATCCCAGAGCGCCACGTAGTTTTCCTTCGGTGTCAGGCCAGACTGCAGGATGCGCGAGTTCTGTCCGATGACTTCTTCGCGGGCATAGCCGGTGACGCGAAGGAAGGCCTCATTGACGTATTCGATATTGGCCCGGATGTCGGTGATGACGACGCATTCCGGGCTTTGTTCGACGGCCAGCGACAGCTTGCGCAATTGCTCCTCGGCCTGCTTGCGAGCAGTGATGTCGGTGGCTACCGACATCACTCGCCGGGTGCCGTCAATGACGACGGCGCTGATCGTTACGTCGAGCCAGAAGTGCCGGCCATCGATTGCCTGGCTTTGCCATTCGAAATGCTGGTTTCCTTCGTGAATGGCTCGATCAACCCAGCGAACCATCTCGGCGCGATCGTAAGGAGGCGGCAGCCACAACGCATGTTCGCGTATCTGTTTGAGGGTTTCATAGCCGTAGATATCGAGGGCATGCTGGTTGGCATCGACCGGTGTGCCAGTTTCAGCGTCATGCACCATGATGGCCACTGCGGCGTTGTCAAAAAGGGTACGGAAACGCTGTTCACTGGCCAGCAGGGCGGCCTCCGTTGCCTTGCGGTTGGTGATTTCGCGGGAGATGCCGAAGATTCCCGTCACCTGGCCTTGCGCATCATGTAGCGGCCCTTTGGTGGCGAGGAATACTCGGTCGCCAGCCGGGGTGCTGAGCATTTCCTCGTTTGCATAGAAACGGTTGTTGCGGACGACCTGCTGGGAAATCTCCATCAGCATGGCTGCCTGATCGGGCGGGAAAAGAGCCCGGTCATCGCGGCCGATGACTTCGCTGGCCGGCTTGCCGACGAAATTGCAGGCGGCGCGGTTGAACAGGATGTAGCGACCAGCCAGATCCTTGGCAAAGATGGCGTCGTCGGAGCTTTCGGCGATGGTTTCGATCAACTGCAGGGCGCGCATTTTTTCGGATTGCGCTGCCTTTTCACGCTCGGCGGAGGCAAGCAGTCTGGCCTGCATGCGACTGACCAGGCCGTAAAGAATGGCCGAGGTCACGGCAACGAACAGCCAGCCCTTGATCATGCTGGCGCGGACCAATTGCGCCGGGTCGTTGAACATTGCCTCGACCGCGGTGTCTGAGAAAAGAATCCAGAGTGCGGCAAACAGCGCGTAGATCAGGACGATCCGGAGTACGGCGCCTTGAGGATGATTGGCCGGGCGGGTGTTGCTCATGGGTTGCTGCAATCGAATGCGTATTTCATTGCTTTCTCCCGCGGTCGAATATCCATTGCAATGCAACGGGTTGATTCTGCCAGGGAGGCATGGTCATGCGATCTTTGCGTCGCACGGCTTATATATTAGGCAGTTCCGATAAAAATACCAATTATCGGCGATGTCAAGACGCTTGTCTCTAAGGATTTTTTGCATAATCGAATACCGATATTGCCAATTGGTACGTATTGTTGCTCATGAAATTGGAATATGGTTGCAAGGGCTTTCGGAGATGGCTGTCAGTGCTGTCACGCCATGGATCAGGCGTTTCTGGGTGGGTCATTGATTGTCGGAATTTGAAATTATTTATCCGTGCATGGCGGGGTGGACCGTGGGAAAATATTCGTTTGATTGCTTGCTTGGGATTTTGTCGTGAGAGAACGTCGCCGCGCTCCCCGTGTCTGCCTGCAAGGCCATGTCTACCTGAGCCTGGGGGGGCAGAATCTGGATTTGCCGGCAGCGGACATTTCGGTGTCCGGGGTCGGGGTACTGATTGATGCTGCCGTGCTCGGCACCAGACCGAGCGGCGAAGTCGGCATCTGCCGGATCGAATCGACCGAACTCGGTGGCTCGGTCGAAGCTTACGTCAGCATCATGCGCATCCGTCGCCTTGGCGAGCGCAGGCTGGTCGGGTTGCGCTTCGAGTCGATCAGCGACGACGAACTTGAGCTGATCCGCGAATACAAGCGGAAGCGCCGGGATAGTCCGGCGGCTTCCTGATCGTATACTTCAGGGCTGGAAGAAGCTCTCCAGGTCCTGAAACACCGCGTGGTCGGCGTTGTGCCGGCGTAGCGCGATGACATCTTCCAGCTTTTCCACCTGCTTCATCATCTGCGCCAGGCGCAGGTCTTCGTTGACCAGCAGCCAGATGCGGCTGCGGCTACCGTCGCCGACCGGCAGGACGAGGATGCCTTCGACGTTGTAGGCGCGACGGGAGAAGAGGCCGACGACGTGGGACATCACGCCGGCGTGGTTGTTGACGTCGATTTCGAGCACAGCGCGGGAGAGGGCCTGTTGTTCGTTGCGGTTGGTGGCGTTCATCTCAGGCTCCGATCATGTCGCGGTTGGCGGCGCCCGGCGGCACCATGGGATAGACCTTCTGTTCGGCATCGATGCTGGCGTGGATCAGGCAGGGGCCGGGGCGGGCGATGGCTTCCATCAGCGCGGCACAGGGATTGGGCGCGGCGTCGAGGTCGATGGCCGCGATGCCGAAGGCCTGGGCAACCTTGACGAAATCGGGCATGCCCTTGAACTGCGAGGCGAACAGGCGCTCGCCGTAGAACAGTGTCTGCTGCTGGTGCACCAGGCCGAGCACGGCGTTGTTCATCAGCACGATCTTCAGGTTCACGTTTTCTTCGGCGGCGGTGACCAGTTCCTGGATGTTCATCAGGATCGAGCCGTCGCCGGTGAAGCAGACCACGGTCCGTTGCGGTTCGGCCAGCGCGGCGCCGATGGCGGCCGGCACGCCGAAGCCCATGGTGCCCAGCCCGCCGGAAGTCAGCCACTGGCGGGGGCGACGCAGCGGGTAGGCCTGGGCGACCCACATCTGGTGCTGGCCGACGTCGGTGGCGATGGTGGCCTCGTTGTCGAGGCAGGCGGCGACGGTGCGGATCAGCCCGAAATGCGAGCGCGGGTTGTCGGCGTCCGGCATGGCGAGCGGGAACTGGTTTTTCAGCGCAATGCTACGGTCGGCCCATTTTTTACGGCCATTTTCAACAATGGCCGGCAGCAGTTGATCGAGCGCTTCCTGCACGTCGGCGGTGATGCCGATGTGGGCGTTCTTGATCTTGTCCAGTTCGGCCGGATCGATGTCGATGTGGATGATCCTGGCCTGCGGGCAGAAGGCGGCGACCTTGCCGGTGGCGCGGTCGTCGAAGCGGGCGCCGATGGCGATCAGCAGGTCGCATTCATCCAGTAGCAGGTTGGTGTAGCGCGCCGCATGCATGCCGAGCATGCCGAGCGACAGCGGGTGGTCGACCGGCATGGTGCCGAGCGCCATCAACGTCATCACGGTCGGCAGGCCGGCCTTTTCGGCCAGGGCGACGGCCGAGGCCGAGGCGCCGGAGTGGACGACGCCGCCGCCAAGATAGAGCAGCGGGCGTTCGGCGGCGTTGATCAGTGCAGCGGCTTCGGCGATCTGTGCGGCGTCGGTAGCCGGCGGCGGCACGGCGCGGCCAGGTTCGGGCCAGGTGGCTATCTCGATGGCCTGCGTCTGGACGTCCTTCGGGATGTCGATCAGCACCGGACCTGGGCGGCCAGAGGCGGCGATCTCGAAGGCGCGGGGAATGATTTCAAGCAGTTCCTCAGCCGAGTTCACCAGGAAGTTATGCTTGGTGATCGGAATCGACAGGCCGTAGGTGTCGACTTCCTGGAAGGCGTCGGTGCCGATCATTGCCTTCGGCACCTGACCGGTAATGGCGACCAGCGGAATCGAGTCGAGCTTGGCGTCGGCGATGGCGGTCAGCAGGTTGGTCGCGCCGGGGCCGGAGGAGGCCATGCAGACGCCGACCTCGCCGGTGGCGCGGGCCATGCCCTGGGCGATGAAGCCGGCACCCTGTTCGTGGCGGGCGAGCACGTGACGGATGACGGTCGATTGGCCGAGCGCGTCGTAGATGGGCAGGATGGCGCCGCCCGGGTAGCCGGTGACGATGCGGGTGCCCTGGCGTTCGAGCAGGCGGATGGTGATCTGGGCACCGCTGAGAGTTTCGGTCATGGAAATTTCCTTTGGGTTGGTGGTGCAACCGGCGGGCTCCAAAACAAAACCCCCGCCGGTTTGCGCCGGCGGGGGTTGGGGTGTTTGGTCTTGCTTCTACTTACCCGGTCCGCGACGGCGCGTGCGTAACGACGCCTACTACGACCACGCGTACGACAACCGGTTCCACTGCAAATGCAGCGGTGGCGCGGAAGGGTCGGGGTGCGTTCATCGGATATCCGGGAAAAGGGGGAAACAGGCTGCGAACTATGAACGAGGCGACGGACAAAATCAAGCCATGGCGATGGCGCAACAAAAGCGCGAATTACATGATTTTACTGTGCTTATGCTTGACGGATATGGCGGCAGGTCGCTTAAACTCTGACTTTGGTGGTAATTGGAAACAACTGTATAAAACGGTTGATGTGTCTGGTGGAGATATGACAATTAAACGCAAGATCCTGGTCGCCGATGCATCGAAGGTGGTGAGAGCATCGCTGGCCAAGCAGCTGGCGGATGAATTCGAGGTGCGCGAGGAATCGAGCGGCGAGTCGGCGTGGCAGACGCTTGTCCTGGATAGCGCCATTGTCGCGGTCGTTTCCGGACTTGGCCTGAGCAAGCTCGATGCCTTCGGCCTGCTCGAACGCGTGCGCGCCAGCAAGCTGTCGCGGCTGAATCGCCTGCCTTTCTTCCTCGTCGTTTCCACGTCGTTTTCCGACGAAGATCGCCGGCAGGCCCTTGAGCGCGGGGTGACGGATTTTGTCGTCAAGGGCAGCAATGCATCGGTCGATGTCGTCGTCTCGGCTCTGCTCGAATATCGCGGCGATGTCACCGAGCTACGTGGCCTTGTACCCGATTCGGCCGCCATGCGGCTGGAGCAGCCGCCGGCCGGCGACGACGGGCTTGACGAAGTCGGGGTGCAGACCGATGTCGGCGTCAGCGACATCATGGGACGGCTGGGCGAACTGGCCGGCCTCTGCGATACAAACCGGACCGACGTCGAGGTGCCGGAGGGTAGTTGCGGCAACGAAGATGCAGTACAGGTCCGGGAAACGGTCGAGGAGTATCTGGCCAAGAATGTTCCCCATGCCGCCGAAGGGAAGGGCGTTGGTGTCATTGCCTTTGGCATCGACGGTTACGACGATCTGCTCGCACGCTATGGCAGCGATCTGGCCATCCGGACCGCCGAGAAATTTTCCTTCATGCTGGCCAGAAAGATTCGGCCGGAGGACTGTATCGGCCAGCTTCCCGATGGCCTGGTGGTGATCGTCGCGGCGGCCACCTCTTTCGATGCCTGTACCCATTTTGCGACGCGTATCTGCAAGGCGATGGCGGCGGCTCAGGTTTCGGTGCGTGGTCAGCGCCTTGATCTGACGGTCAGTGCCGGTGTTGCCGTGATGCCGGATGATGGCATGGAGCTGACCGGCCCGGCACTGCTGCAGCTGGCGCACGACCGCCTGGCCGTCGCCCGCAAGGCTGGTGGCAACCGGGTGGTGGCCCGCCCTGATTACCAGGGGTCCGGTCTTGGCAATTGCGAGACTTTCGTGCCGATGCTCAAGGAGCTGCTGGCGAATACCGACCCGGCGGTATTGCGTCCCTGCCTGGGAACCATCGGGATGGAGCTGATGCCGCTTTTGCGCGAACTCGATAAGAGCTTCCGCTTCGGTTTGCCCATTGACGACATGAACAAGCGCCTGTGGGACAGGGCCCGGGCCGAGCGCATGGTGACCTGAGCAGTCGCGTGGAATGGCTGCAAGCCGGCGCGATGCCGGCTTTTTTGCAGCCGGCCGTCTGTGGCTGACGGCCAAAATGTTGGATACTGCCCGGCAGTCGAAAAAAACAGAACGTGATGACCAGCACAGACGGGGAAGGCGCAATGGCAGACAGTCGAGACGATACGAGGGAGGCGCGCGTTCGTCTCTTTCACGCCAGCCTTGTCTGGCCGCTGCAACTCGAGTCGCTGGATATCGACGGCGGCGAGGGGCGGCACTGGGAGATTTTCGAAGGGCGTTCGGGTGACCATCCGTGGCAAAGGCTGGACGATGAATTCACCGAGGACGCCAGCCAGTTCAAGGAACGTCACTACCGGGAATTCGTGTCCTTCCTGCCCTACGTTCAGCGTTTCCTGTATGGCGAAGGGCGTTCGCACCATGCCTCACCGGACGATCCGCCGGGCAATTCGCCGATGCATGTCTTCCGTCGCCATGATATCGCGCAGCTGCGGCTGACCCTGCGCAAGGGCCAGGTGCCGGTCGTGCTGGATATCGTCCACCTCGATCTCTACTTTTTCCACGACCTCGACCTGGTACAACTGAACCTGGAGGTGCGGGCCGACGATCTGTCACTGGATGTCGCGCGCGACATCCTTTTCCGTTTTGGCCGGGCTTATCCGTCGGGCTGGGAGGAGGGGGGCGAAGGGCTGCACAACGTCTATCTGGCCGAGTGGATCGGTGTGGACGGAAAGATCGTCGCCCGCTCGGATGCCGAGCGGCGGGAAAAATATCTGAGCTATGTCTGCCGGCATCGCAGCCCCTGCATTTCCGAGCATTGGGCCTGCCTGCTGCGGCCACTGGTCCTGACCCATTCCGATGAAACAGGCGACCTGCGCTACCGCCTGATCGAGTACCAGCGCATGCCGGTGATGGCTTATCTGGCCGTCGACCGGCCGCGCGAATTTACCCGCGAGCAATGGATACGCCTCGGACTGGCGACCATGCTGCATCCGGATGAAACGCTGCCGGTCAATGAGCCGATGGTCATCGAGTTTGAAAAGAATTTCTGCCACGACCGTTTCTGGACCGACACCGAGAATGGGCCAAATACCCGCTTCATGTGCACCGGCAATGCATTTACGGTGGTGGGCGACGCGAAGTTTTCGTTCTTCACCGACGGTGACCGCGGGGTGCTGGCCCAGTTCCGCCACCAGTATTTCCTGGTCTTCCTGATTGCCCACCTGCATCGGGCGGCCTTGCTGGTCTTTTCCGAGGTGCTGGCCGATGCGGTCAATGACCTGGATATCCGCAACGATGTGTCCGTGCGCCGTTTCAAGCGGCGTATCCGGGCGAATTTCGAGACCTTCCTGCGTTTCACGCACCGCTACTGGTTCCACGAACTTTCCGAGCGCCCGCATGTGCAGGCGATGTACCGGCTTTGTTCCAATCACCTGCACAACGATGCGATGTACGACGATGTGCACGACGAAATCCGCGAGATGAGCCAGTACCTCGACAGCGATTCGCAGCGCCGGCAGTCGAATACCGTCGTCAGGCTGACCGTGATCACCATCCTGGGTCTGATCGCCACGGTGACCACCGGCTATTTCGGCATGAACATCATCGCTTTCGGCGAGGGACCTATCCTGGAACGCGCGCTGCACGGTCTGCTGGCGACGTCGGTGTTTGTCGGCCTGGTGTTGTTTGCCGTCGCCAAATCCAAGCGCCTGTCAGATTTCCTGGAAGCCCTGTCGGACGAAAAACTGACGCTGGTCGGCAAGTTCCGGGTTCTCTGGGGGGTGGTTCGCAAGACGGAGCGTTAGGCGACCCAACCCGGAAATTTCAATTTTGGCCGTTTTTTTGCGCCGACCGTAGCATTCCGATTTCCCGGGCGGTTTCCGGCCCGATCAGGGTCTCGGCGAGGCTGAACGGGATTTCGGAGGTCCGTTCGTCGATCGGCGTCCGGCCGCCCATGATCTCGGCCAGTTCCTGTGGCAAACGCGGCTCGCGCTGCGGCTCGGCGTAGCCCTGCGGGTAGATCGGCTGCAAGGTGGCGAGATCGTATTTGTCGGTGGCGCCGAAGGTGTGCAGCGTCTCGTGGGCGATCACCACGCTGTTCTGGCGGCGCTGCTTGCGGCTGGCGAAGGCGTGGATGAGGCCGAGCTGGCCCTTCGCCAGGCCGGTGGAATGGGGCACCCGGCCGGTGCGCTCCGGATCGTGGAACAGCACGAACAGCCGGACATGCGGTTTTGGCCCGACAATGGCGTCGTGCTGCGCTGCCCACCAGCGCAGCTTCAGGCTCCACAGCATGGCGTCGAACGCACTGGCCCGGGGCGGTGCCAGCGGTGGCGGTTCGGCCAGCGGCGGCGCGACGTTGATGGCGACCGGTTGCAGCACCGCCAGCCCCTGCCGTTTTGTTTCGGCCTGCAGCCATTCCCCGATGTCCTCGAAACTGTCTTTGTCCAGGCTGCGCACGTAAGTGGCCGTGGCCGGCGAATCGTCGGCGGCAATCGGGTAGATGGCGACGTGGATGGTGTGCTCCCATGCCGTCAGCCGGGAGTTCGAGCGCCAGGCGCCGAGGCCGACGGTGGCGAGGACAAGCAGCAGGATCAGGATGCGGAATTTGCGGAACATGGGTACTGATGAAGGTAATTATTCGGCCTGGCAACGGATGCCGACGACGGCGTTGACCTCGTGCCGGGCCCAGTCGGTCGCCCGCCAGCGATAGATGCCGGGCGCAACCACCGTCAGCTCCCATTCGACCGCTTTGCCCGACATGGTGACGCGCTGTTCATTGTCGTAGCGGATGATCAGCGAGTTGGGCGTGGCCGCGAGAATCTGCGCCGAATAACGGTCGGCGGCCTCGCGATCGCCCAGTTTTCGCAGGCGATCGAGGCGGAATTCGATACGTTGGCGGGGAATGTCGAGCCCGATACGGATCTGCATATTGCCCGGCGCACAGGCAAGGTCGTTGCTGGCGCTTTCTGTCCAGGTGCCGGCGAGCTGCGCCGGATCGAACGCGAAGGCTTTGGGACCGAGCGCAGCCGAGGCCATGGGGCTGGCGAGCAGTAGCGTTGCGGCCAGCAGCCGGGAGAGCAGTGTGCGCATGAGGGTGATCCAGGAGGGCTTGGGGAGGTGGTTTTCGCCATCCGATGCAACCGGCCAGCGAGAGCCCGCATCATTGCATGCGAGCCGCATGGCGACAAGCATCCGGCGGGCGAAAAAAACCCGGCCGGAGCCGGGTCTGTCTTGCTGCCAATGGCGTTCAGGCCACGGCGACAGGAATCTTGCCGATCTTGGCCTGCCATTCCTTCGGCCCGGTGTTATGCACGCTGACGCCCGAAGAATCGACGGCCACGGTCACCGGCATGTTCTCGACATCGAACTCGTAGATGGCTTCCATGCCCAGATCAGCGAAACCGACGACCTTGGCCGATTTGATCGCCTTGGCGACCAGGTAGGCAGCGCCGCCGACGGCCATCAGATAGGCCGACTTGTTGTCCTTGATCGCCTCGATGGCGACCGGGCCGCGTTCGGACTTGCCGATCATCGAGATTAGGCCGGTCTGCTCCAGCATCATCCGGGTGAACTTGTCCATCCGCGTGCCGGTGGTCGGGCCGGCCGGGCCGACGACTTCGTCACGGACTGGGTCCACCGGGCCGACGTAGTAAATCACCCGGTTGGTGAAGTCGACCGGCAGTTTTTCGCCCTTGGCCAGCATGTCGGAGATGCGCTTGTGGGCGGCGTCACGGCCGGTCAGCATCTTGCCGTTGAGGAGCAGCTTCTGGCCGATCTTCCAGGAAGCGACTTCTTCCTTGGTCAGCGTGTTGAGGTCGACGCGGGTCGCCGACTTGAGGTCCGGCGTCCAGGTCACGGCCGGCCAGTCTTCGAGCTTCGGCACTTCCAGCTTGGCCGGGCCGGAGCCGTCCAGGTGGAAGTGGCAGTGGCGGGTCGCGGCGCAGTTGGGGACCAGGGCGACCGGCAGGTTGGCGGCGTGGCAGGGGTAATCGAGCACCTTGACGTCGAGCACGGTGGTCAGGCCGCCCAGGCCCTGGGCGCCGACGCCCAGCGCGTTGATCTTTTCCATCAGTTCGAGGCGCAGTTCCTCGGCGCGCGTCAGTTTGGCGCCGGTGGCAGCCTTGGCTTTCAGTTCATGGATGTCCACCGGCGCCATGATCGATTCCTTGGCCAGCAGCATGGCCTTTTCCGGCGTGCCGCCAATGCCGATACCGATGATACCGGGCGGGCACCAGCCGGCGCCCATTTCCGGGATCTTGTGCAGCACCCAGTCGACCAGGTCGTCGGACGGGTTGAGCATGGCGAACTTGGACTTGGCTTCCGAACCACCACCCTTGGCGGCGCAGATCACCTCGACGTGGTCGCCTTCGACGATCTCGAAGTGCACGACGGCCGGGGTGTTGTCCTTGGTGTTCTTGCGGGCGCCGGCCGGATCGGCCAGCACCGAGGCGCGCAGGGGATTGTCCGGGTTGTTGTAGGCGCGACGGACGCCTTCGTCGATCATCTTCTGGATGCTCATCGTCGCATCTGGCCAGGTGACGTTCATGCCGACCTTGATGAAGACCATGCCGATGCCGGTGTCCTGGCAGATCGGGCGATGACCTTCGGCGGACATCCGCGAGTTGGTCAGGATCTGGGCGATGGCGTCCTTGGCGGCGGGGGATTCCTCGCGCTCGTAGGCTTCGCCCAGCGCCTTGATGTAATCCAGCGGGTGGTAATAGCTGATGTACTGGAAGGCATCGGCAACGGACTGGATCAGGTCTTCTTGTTTGATGGCGGTCATGCGCAACTCCGGGCTAATGGTTTTTTTGATGTTGCAATGCAAGGGTCTGGGTCATGGTTTTGTCGACCATCGCCATGGCCAGGGCGGAAAAGAGGAAGACGACGTGGATGACAACCTGCCAGAGCAGGGTATGCTCGGACAGGTTGGCGGCATTGATGAAGCTCTTCAGCAGGTGAATCGACGAAATACCGATGATGGCCGTCGAAAGCTTGATCTTGAGCACGCCGGCATTGACGTGGGACAGCCACTCGGGCTGGTCGGGATGGTCTTCCAGGTCAAGACGCGAAACAAAGGTTTCGTAACCGCCGACGATAACCATGACCAGCAGATTGGCGATCATTACCACGTCGATCAGGCCAAGGACAGCCAGCATGACGTCAACTTCGGTCAGGTGGGCGGTGTCGATGGCACGATGGACCAGATGGCTCAGCTCGACCATGAACAGCCAGCAATAGACCACCTGGGCGATGATCAGGCCGATATAAAGCGGCGCCTGAATCCAGCGGCTGGCAAAGATGAATGACTCCAGATGTTTGATGGGTGCGGGCATGATGTTCGGTGCGGATTGGGGAGCCGGGATTTTAACACGGCAGCGATGCGCCTCTTGATTGCGAGCGAATGTTGCGGTGCAGCGTGATTTCGTAAGCGCTTTGTAAGATTATGGCAGTCTAATGCCGCCTGATCACTGGTGAGGGGGTTTGCTGGACACCAGTATGGGCGGCTTATTTTCCCGGGGCCCCACCCGGGTCCATCGGTAGTTTCAACACGATTTTGCGAAGTAGCGCAGAGGAGAAAAATATGTCGAATGAGTCCGTGCAGATGTACTATCCGTCCGAGGAAATGGTCAAGAATGCTGCGGTTTCCGGGATGGACGCCTACAAGGCGCTATGCGCGGAAGCGGAAGCTGACTACGGTGAATTCTGGGCCAAGCGCGCCCGTGAGTTCATCAGCTGGAAGCAGCCGTTTACCCAGGCACTGGATGAGTCCAATGCTCCCTTCTTCAAGTGGTTTGCCGATGGCAAGCTGAACGTTTCCTACAACTGCCTCGACCGCCAGGTCGAAGCCGGCAAGGGCGAAAAAGTCGCCATCATCTTCGAAGCCGACAACGGTGAAGTGACCAAGGTTACTTACCGGGAGATGCTGACCAAGGTTTCCAAATTCGCCAATGCCCTGCGCGGCATGGGTGTCAAGAAGGGCGATCGCGTCGTCATCTACATGCCGATGACCATCGAAGGCATCTGCGCAATGCAGGCCTGCGCCCGTATCGGCGCCATCCACTCCATCGTCTTCGGCGGCTTCTCCGCTCAGTCGCTGCGTGACCGTATCAACGATGCCGGCGCTGTTGCCCTGATCACCTCCGACGGCCAGTACCGCGGCGGCAAGGCCATCCCGCTCAAGCCGATCGCTGACGAAGCTTTCGCCATGGGTGGCTGCGAATCGGTCAAGAACGTCATCGTCTTCAAGCGTACCGGCAGCGACGTCAACATGGTTGCCGGCCGTGACTCCTGGCTGCACGACGTGGTGGCCAACCAGTCCGACGTCTGCGAACCGGAATGGGTCGAAGCCGAGCACCCGCTGTTCCTGCTGTATACCTCCGGTTCCACCGGCAAGCCGAAGGGTGTCGTGCATTGCACGGGCGGCTATCTGCTGCATGCCATGCTGACCATGAAGTGGACCTTCGACATCAAGGATAGCGATACCTTCTGGTGTACCGCCGACATCGGCTGGGTGACCGGCCACACCTACATCACCTACGGCCCGCTGGCCTGTGGCGTGACGGAAGTCGTCTTCGAAGGCGTTCCGACCTATCCGGATGCCGGCCGCTTCTGGAAGATGATCCAGGACCATGGCGTCACCGTGTTCTACACCGCCCCGACCGCGATCCGTTCGCTGATCAAGGCCTCCGACACCAATCCGGCCGTCCATCCGAAGAGCTATAACCTCTCCTCCCTGCGCATCCTGGGTTCGGTCGGCGAGCCGATCAATCCGGCGGCCTGGACGTGGTACTACGAAAACGTCGGCGGCAGCAAGTGCCCGATCGTCGATACCTTCTGGCAGACCGAAACCGGTGGTCACATGATCACCCCGCTGCCGGGCGCCACGCCGCTGGTTCCGGGTTCCTGCACCCTGCCGTTCCCGGGCATCCAGTTCGCCGTGGTCGATGAGACCGGCGCTGACCTGCCGTGGGGCCAGGGCGGTATCCTGGTCTGCAAGAAGCCGTGGCCGTCGATGATCCGCACCATCTGGGGCGATCCGGAGCGTTTCGTCAAGTCCTACTACCCCGCCGATTTCCAGGGCAAGCTGTACCTGGCCGGCGATGGTGCGATCCGCGATGCCGAAACCGGTTACTTCACCATTACCGGCCGTATCGACGACGTGCTGAACGTTTCCGGTCACCGCATGGGTACGATGGAAATCGAATCGGCGCTGGTTGCCAACCCGCTGGTTGCCGAAGCTGCCGTCGTGGGTCGTCCGGACGATCTGACCGGCGAAGCCATCGTCGCCTTCGTGGTGCTGAAGGGTTCCCGTCCGACCGGCGACGACGCCAAGCGCATCACCAAGGAACTGGCTGACTGGGTGGGCAAGGAGATCGGTCCGATCGCCAAGCCGAAGGACATCCGTTTCGGTGACAACCTGCCGAAGACCCGTTCTGGCAAGATCATGCGTCGTCTGCTGCGTGGCCTGGCCAAGGGCGAGGAACTGACGCAAGACACCTCGACGCTGGAAAACCCGGCGATTCTGGAGCAGTTGAAGGGCTAAAGTGGCTGTCCGGGTTTCGCCGAATGGCAAAACCCGGCGATTCTGGAACAGCTCAAGGGCTGATTCCGGAAACTCCGGATTCGTCCGGAGCGGGACGGGCGGCTGCGAGGCCGTCCGCCACAATATACCAGGGGCCGCGATCTTGCCGCGCGGTGCCATCAGAACAAGGGGCAAGGAGGAGAGGATGGTCGCCACCATGGTGGCTGCTAATGTGGTCGGTACAAGGCTGCATCCCCGGACGGCTGGCACGCTTGGCGTGCCGGCCGTTTTTATTTTTTCGATGGAGGTTCGCGCGTGATCCCCTCTATGCTTCCCTGTCGCTTGCCGTGAGAGGCGCTGAATGAAACGCGCAAACCCGATCCGGCAGCGGCTCGCAGCGCTTGGCTTGTTCGGCGTTCCCTTGCTGACCTATCCCTTGCTGAGCCTGCCCGACGGCAGCCTGGGCGGTATTCCCGCAACCTATCTCTATCTCTTTGGCGTTTGGGCGGGACTGATCGCCCTGGCGGCAGGTGCAACCGAAAAGCGGGGCAAGTAGATGCTCTCGGCGTGGTTCATCGCGCTGCTGGCCACGGCCTATCTCGGGCTGCTCTTTGCCGTGGCACGCTTTGGCGATGCGCGGGCAGATGCCGGAAAATCGATCATTTCGGCCAATGTCTATGCCCTGTCGCTGGCCGTCTATTGCACGTCATGGACGTTCTACGGCAGCGTCGGGCGGGCGACTTCCGGTGGCCTGTCTTTCCTGACCATCTATCTCGGGCCGACGCTGATGCTGTTCTTCGTCGGTGTCATCATCAAGATGATCCGCATCAGCAAGGCGCAGCGGATCACCTCGATTGCCGACTTTATCGCCTCGCGCTACGGCAAGAGCCAGTTGCTGGCCGGCATGGTGACGGTGATCGCGGTGATCGGAATCGTGCCGTACATTGCGCTGCAGTTAAAGGCGGTGGCGGCCAGCGTCGATGTGCTGCTCGAGCATTCGGGCAGCACGGTGGAGCTCTGGGGCATCGATTCGACCTTTCTGATTGCCGTCGTCCTGGCGCTGTTTTCGATCCTGTTCGGGACGCGCCATCTTGATGCGACCGAGCGGCATGAGGGCATGGTGGCGGCGGTGGCGTTCGAGTCGGTGGTCAAGCTGGTTGCTTTCATCGCCGTCGGCCTGTTTGTCACCTATGGCATGTTCGGCGGGCTGGGCGACCTTTTCCAGCGCGCGGCGGCCAGCCCGGAACTTGGCCGCCTGCTGCAGCTCGATAGCGGGCGGGCCGGGACGTGGACCTCATTGATCCTGCTTTCCGGTCTGGCCATTGTCTTTCTGCCGCGCCAGTTCCAGATCATGGTGGTCGAGAATGTCGATGAATCGCATCTCAAGCGGGCAGTCTGGCTCTTTCCGCTCTATCTGCTGCTGATCAATATTTTTGTCCTGCCCTTGGCGCTTGGTGGCTTGCTGCATTTCGGCGGGCAGGGCAATCCGGATACCTTCGTGCTGACCTTGCCGTTGTCGCGTGGCGCCGAGGCTTTGGCGCTGCTTGCCTTTATCGGCGGCCTGTCGGCGGCGACCGGCATGGTGATCGTTGAGACCATCGCCTTGTCGACGATGGTCTGCAACGACCTGGTCATGCCTTGGATGCTGCGGTCGGCCTGGCTCCATGCCGAAGAACGGCAGGACCTTTCCGGCTTGCTAATTGGCATTCGGCGCGTTGCCATCGCTCTGATCTTGCTCCTCGGTTACATCTATTTCCGGGCAGCCGGGGAGGCGTATGCGCTGGTTGGTATTGGCCTCATTTCCTTTGCCGCCGTCGCGCAGTTCGCGCCGGCCATTTTCGGCGGCATGTACTGGAAGCAGGGGACACGGGCCGGCGCCGTGGCCGGCTTGCTGGCCGGTTTCGTCGTCTGGCTGTACACACTGCTGCTGCCCTCGTTTGCCAAGTCCGGCTGGGTGGCTAGCGGCTTTGTCGATCAAGGGCTGTTCGGTATCGGGTGGCTGAAGGCGCAGGCGCTGTTCGGTCTGAGCGGCCTGGACGAAATTTCGCACAGCTTGTGGTGGAGTTTGCTGGCCAATATCGGGTTCTATTTTGTGGTATCGCTGAACTCGCGACCCGATGCGGTCGAGGCGAGCCAGGCCGAACGATTCGTCGATGTCTTCCGCTTCGACCGGCACAATGCCGAGGCCAGCTTGTGGCGTGGCAAGGCTTCGGCTGAAGAGTTGGTGGCGTTGCTGGAACGCTTCCTGGGGCCGGCGCGGACGCAGCAACAACTAGGGGCTTACGCCCGGGCGCGGGGCGCGGGGGAGTGGCGCAGCTTGCCGGCTGATGCCCAGTTCGTGCAGTTTGCCGAGGCGGAGCTGGCCGGGGCGATCGGTTCGGCCAGCGCCCGGGTGATGGTCGCCTCGGTGGCGCAGGAGGAGGATCTGGGCCTCGATGAGGTCCTCGATATTCTTGACGAGGCGACCCAGATTCGCGCGTACAGCCGGCAACTCGAGAGCAAGCAGAGTGAGCTTGAGGCGGCAACATCGGAATTGCGGGAGGTGAACGAACGCCTCCGCGAACTGGACCGCATGAAAGATGACTTCATTTCGACCGTCACGCACGAATTGCGGACGCCACTGACCACGATACGTGCGATGTCGGAAATGCTGCATGACGATCCGCGCATGGCGCTTGAGGACCGCGTGCGTTTCTTCGGCATCATTCTGAGCGAGGCCGAGCGCCTGACGCGTCTGATCAACCAGATTCTCGACATGGCCAAGCTGGAATCCGGTCGGGCCGAATGGGTGAGCGGCGAAGTCGACATCGGCCAAGTGGCCCGCGAAACGATGGATTCGCTCGGCCAGCTGTTCCTTGACAAGGGGGTGGCGCTGGACTGCGACATCCCGGCCTGCGGTCCGGTGGTGCTGGCCGACCATGATCGCTTGACGCAGGTGCTGATCAACCTACTGTCCAATGCCGTCAAGTTCGTGCCCGGTGGGGAGGGGCATGTTCATGTCAGGGTAGGTATCGTCGACGGGATGGTCAGGGTTGAGGTGAGCGACAACGGCCCGGGCCTGACCCCCGGGGAATGCGACGTGATTTTCGAGAAATTCCGCCAGGGCGGCAACACGATGACCGACAAGCCGCAAGGGACCGGACTTGGCTTGCCGATCAGTCGCCAGATCATCGAATATTTCGGTGGTAAGCTCTGGGTGGAAAGTAGCCCCGGCGCCGGGGCGCGGTTCATTTTCACGGTGCCCTTGCCGGCACCTGAGGAATAACAAGGGAGACAACACAAATGCCGAAAAAGATTTTGATCGTCGACGATGAACCCAACATCGTCATCTCGCTCGAATTCCTGATGAAGAAGGAGGGATTCGAGGTGGCCGTCGCCAATGACGGCGAGGATGCGCTGACCCGAGTCGGCAGTTTCAATCCGGACCTTGTCCTGCTCGACGTGATGATGCCGAAAAAATCGGGCTTCGAGGTCTGCGAGGCCTTGCGTGCCGATCCTGCCCGGGCGGCGTTGAAGATCGTCATGCTGACCGCCAAGGGCCGCGATACCGAAGTCGCCAAGGGCCTGGCCATTGGCGCCGACGCCTACATGACCAAGCCGTTCTCGACCAAGGAACTGCTGGTCATGGTCAAGTCCATGCTCGGCGTTGCCTGACGGCCAAATGCTACGGTCGGCCTCAAAAAAAGGCCAAAATCAAAAAAACCGATCCTCGGGATGCGCGCCATGAAGGCCAAACATCGCTTCAGTCTTGCTGTGGTCATCCTTGGTCTGCTGATGACCGGGCCTTTTGTCGTCACTTCCTTGCTCGTCTGGCTGGACATGAAGGAAGCCGAGCGCAACTTGCTGACCGGATTGCTCTTGTCACGCCTGCCAGTCGGCACGATGATGACGCTGGTCGGCTTCGCCTTTGGTGTCGCGGTGCTGCACAAGCTGTTCAAACAGTATGTCGAGGGACTGCTGCGGATGGCCGAGACCCTGCGCCTGATGCTCGGCGCCAACCGCAATTTCCGTGTCTCGCCCGAAGGGCCGCCGGAAGTTCAGCAACTGGCCCAGGCCGCCAACGACCTGGCGCAGCAGCGCGACGTGCTGATGGACGATGTCGATGCCCAGATCGCCACCGCCAAGGCTTCTGTTGAGGAAGAAAAAAACCGCCTGGCGGCGCTGATGTCGGAGCTCGCCCAGGCTGTCGTCGTGTGCAATCTCGACGGCCGCATCCTGCTCTACAACAACCGTGCCCGCTTGCAGTTCAAGGCGCTGTCGCAGGGGCCGACCTCGGTTGCCGGCGGGGCGCTGATCGGGCTTGGTCGCTCGATTTTCTCGATCCTCGAAAAGAGCCAGGTCGAACATGCGCAGGAAGTGATCCGCCAGCGCCTGACCGCCGGCAAGGCGGCGATTTCGAATTTCATCACGACGACACGTGGCGGCCAGTTGCTGCGCGTCCAGATGGTCCCGGTCCTTGCTGCAACGGGCGAGGAGGGTGAGGCTGCGATGTCCGGCTACGTGCTGACGGTCGAGAACATCACCCGCAGCATCGAGCTGGAAGCCCGGCGTGACCAGGTCCTGCATTCGCTGACCGAGGGTAGCCGCGCCTCGATCGGCAACATTCGCGCCGCGGTGGCCAATTTGATCGATTACCCGGACATGGAGCCGGAACTGCGCGAGCGCTTCGTCAAGGTGGTTGATGACGAGGCGGCCAAGATGAGCCAGAGCGTAGACCAGACGATGAGCGAGTTCTCCGATTCGATGAAGACGCGGTGGCCGCTCGAAGACATCCTCGGCATCGACATCATCGCCGCTGCCCAGCGCCGTATCGAGGACAAGCTGAAGCTGCCGATCAAAACCGAGGAACTCGACGACGCCCTGTGGGTCAAGGCCGACAGCTTCTCGCTGGTCTTTGCCTTGGTCTTCCTCGCCGCCCGGCTGCAGGAGCACTACGAACCGCGCGAGCTGCGCTTCCGGCTCAGTTCCAACGGCCGGCTGGCTTACCTTGACCTGATCTGGGCGGGCCAGGCGATGTCGTCGGAAACCTTCTACACGTGGGAAATGGAGTCGATGCAGATCGGCAGTGACAACTCGCCACTCAGCCTGCGCGACGTCATCGACCGGCACGGCGGCGAGATCTGGTATGAGCGGGAAAAGGCAGCCCACCGAGCCTTCTTCCGCTTCGTCCTGCCAGTCGCCACCCCGGAAGTCGAGAATGAGCAGGACGAGCGGAGCCGCGGCAAGGGGCGGCCGGAGTACTACGACTTCGATCTGTTCAAGTTCGAGGACCAATCGATCGACCTTGACCGCAAGCTCTCCGATCTGACTTACACAGTCTTCGATACCGAAACGACCGGGCTGGAGCCGTCGAAGGGCGACGAAATCATCCAGATCGGCGCCGCTCGCATCGTCAACAACCGGCTGTTGCGCCAGGAAACCTTCAACCAGATCGTCGATCCAGAAATCCCGCTCAAGCCCGAATCCATCCCCATACATGGCATCACTGAAGACATGGTGCGCGGCCAGCCAAATATCGACGCCGTCCTTCCCGCGTTCCACGAGTTTTGCGAAGATACCGTGCTGATTGCCCACAACGCCGCCTTCGACATGCGTTTCCTGCAGCTCAAGGAAGAACGCACCGGCATCCGCTTTACCCAGCCGGTGCTCGACACACTGCTGCTCTCGGCCGTCGTCCATCCCAATCAGGAATCGCACAAGCTGGACGTCATTCTGGAGCGTCTCGGCATCACCATCGGCACCCGCCACAATGCGCTGGAAGACGCCCTGGCGACCGGCGAAGTCTTCCTCAAACTGGTCAAGCTGCTCGAGGAAATGGGCATCGTCACGGTGCGTCAGGCGCTCGAAGCCGCCGAGAAGACCTATTTTGCCCGCATAAAATATTGAGTCCGAAGTGACCGCCGATCCCTCCCAATCCTGCCGGCAACAGCTGGCGCTGGCGACGGCGCTGGCATCGCTCGACAGCCTGGAGGCCGCACCCGAACTGGCCGGACGTCTGCGCGATTACCTGCAGGAAACGGTCGGCGGCGGCCTCGATGGCATTGCAGCGACACGGTTGGTTTCGGCCTTCAACGATCGTCTGACTGCCCGATTGATCGAACTGGCCGCCCGCCGGCATCGCCTGCCACCGGTCAGCTGGTGCTGGCTGGCGCTGGGGTCGGAGGGGCGGCACGAGCAAACTTTTCTGACCGACCAGGACAATGGCCTGATCTTCAGCGCAGCCAACGAGCAGGAAGCAACGGCCTTGCGCCAGCTATTCCTGCCCTTCGCCCAGGAGGTCAATCAGCGCCTGGCCGACTGCGGCTTCGCGTTGTGCAATGGTCAGATCATGGCCGGAAATCCGGCCTGGTGCCTGTCGTTCGAAGAGTGGCGTATCCAGTTTATCGACTGGATTCGCCGCCCGGAACCGATGGCGCTGCTCCACGCCAGCATTTTCTTCGACCTGCGGCCTTTGTACGGCGACTTCGAACTGGGCGAACGCTTGCGTACGCTGCTTCTTTCAATGACCATGGCAACGCCGTCCTTCCTGCATCTGATGGCATCCAATGCATTGCAGGCGGAAGTGCCGCTCAATTTCCGTGGCGAACCGTCGGTCGATGAAAACGACGCCGTGGATCTGAAGAAATTCGGAAGTCGCATCTTCGTCGACGCGGCGCGCATCTTCGCGCTGGCCGCTGGTGGGAGGGCGCTCAATACGGCGGAGCGGCTGCGTGAAGCCGGGGCGGTCGGCGGCCTGCAGGCGGGCGAGATTGCAACGGCCGAAGCGGCTTTCGGCCATGTTTTGCGCCTGCGTCTGGGGCAACAAATCGAAGCTTCCGCACGCGGCGAAACGGTCGGCTATGGCCTGAAGCCGGCTGCCCTGAATGAGATGGATCGGGTCATCCTGCGCGAGGTGCTCAAGCAGGCGCGACGCCTGCAGCAGCGTCTCAAGTTAAACTATTCACTTTGAAGAAATCATGAGGTTGTCGTGAAGACGCAAGAACAGTCGGGGCAGGAAACACATGAATCCGTAGGCCTGGTCGAGATGTCGCTGCGTCAGGCCGGACGTACCCGGATGGCCGGCAATACGCTGGCTTTCCTGCGCAACCATGCGCCGTTCAGCAAGATGCAGCCGGATGCGCTGCAGCTTTTCGCCGAGAAGGCGCAGATCGCCTTCTACGCCGCCGGAACCCTGATCATCAGCCCGGATTCCGGCAAGGTCCGCTTCTTTTACCTGATCGAGTCGGGCAAGGTCCAGGCGCGGCAGGCCGGCGAGGTTACCGTCACCGAATACTCCATCCTCAGCCTCGGTCCCGGCGAGAGCTTCCCGATTGGCGCAGTGACTGCCGGGCGGCCGTCGACCAATGTCTATACGGCAGTCGAGGATACTTTCTGCTACAAGCTGCCGGCCGAGGATTTCCTGGCGCTGATGGCCTCCAGCCCGGAATTCAACCTGTTTTGCACGCAGTACATCGCCAGCCTGCTCGACCAGTCGCGCCGCCAACTGCAGCTGCAATTTGCCCAGCGCGCCAGCGAACAGCAGACACTCAATTCCCCACTGGCCGGCATCGGCTCCCGTTCGCCGATCACCGTCTCGCCGGAAACGCCGCTGCGTGCGGCACTCGAGAAAATGTCGGAGGCCGGCATTGGCTCGCTGGTCGTTGCCGATGACGAGCACAAGCCGGTTGGCGTCTTCACTCGCAGCGACCTGCTTGACCGCGTCGTACTGAAGGATATGGCGCTGACCACGCCGATCGGTTTTGCCATGTCGCCGGACCCTTTCATGCTCGAAGAGCATGCGACTGCCTACGACGCCATGTTTGCCATGGCCACACACGGTATCCGCCACGTGTTGGTCACCGATGCCGAAGGCAAGCTGACAGGTGTCGTTTCGGAGCGTGACCTGTTCTCGCTGCAACGCGTCGGCCTGCGCCAGATTCGCCAGTCTATCGACGGAGCCCACAACGTCGATGCATTGCTGCAGGCCGCTGCGGACGTCCGCCAGCTGGCTTTCAACATGCTCGCCCAGGGTGTTGGCGCCGAACAGCTGACCCAGTTCATTTCAGCGTTGAACGATGCGTTGACCCGCCGCGTCATCCAGCTCAATCTGGAAAAGCACAATTTCGACGGCATCGAATGGACCTGGCTGGCCTTTGGTTCCGAAGGCCGCGACGAGCAGACTTTCAGCACTGACCAGGATAATGGCATCGTCTTCGTGCCCACCGAGGGCGCAGTCGACGACGGGCTGAAGGGCCGTTTCCTGGAGTTCGCCCTGGACGTCAACCGCGATCTCGATCGCTGCGGCTTTCCGCTGTGCAAGGGCAATATCATGGCCAGCAACCCGCAGTGGTGTTTGACGCTGGCCGAGTGGAAGGAGCAGTTCTCGACCTGGATACGCATTCCGCAGCCGGATGCGTTGCTTAATGCCACCATTTTCTTCGACTTCCGCGCCCTGTACGGCCGGCCCGAACTGGCCGATGCGATGAAGCGCCACCTGCTGGCGCAGACGGCAGCCAATCCGATGTTCCTGCGAGCCATGGCCAAGAATGCATTGGATGTCGAGCCGCCGCTGGGCAAGATCCGCGACTTCCTGACCGACCTCGAACCTGACCATCCGGGGAAGATCGACCTCAAGAAATACGGTTCGCGCATCTTCGTCGATGTTGCCCGTATCTACGCGCTGGCCAGCGGTGTGCACAACACCAACTCGATCCAGCGCCTGCGCCTTGCCGCCCAGCGCCTGTCCATACGCGGCGAGGAAATTAATGCCGTTCTCGAGGCGCTCAATTTCATCCAGTTGCTCCGCCTGCAGCACCAGTATCTGGAAGGGGAACCCGGGCGTCAGGGCGACAACCTGATCGATCCTGAAACCCTGAACGAACTGGATCGACGCATCCTGAAGGAATCCTTCCGCCAGGCGCGCAAGATTCAGACACGACTCAAACTCGACTACCAGGTGAACTAGCCATGTTGGGGCTAAAGAAGTTCCTCTTCAAGGGAGGCAGTCCGTCCCATCTGCCCAATGATGTGGGCGCCTCGCTTGCTGCCTGGCGCGACAGTCCGGCGCCACCATTCGGTGAACTGCATTTTCATACCCGTTATATCGTCGTCGATATCGTCAGCAGCGGGCCTCAGCCCGACAGCGACCGCCTGCTGGGTATCGCCGCAACTTCTTTGCGGCGCGGCGCAATCCAGCCGGACGATACGTTCTACGTCGATTTTTCGACCCAGGATGGCGAGAATGCTACGGTCGATCGTCAATTAATGGCATTTTTGCTTTTCGCCGCCAAAGGGCCGTTGGTGACCTATCACGTCCCCTATGTCGGTGGTTTCCTCCAGCGTGCGTTCCGGGAGCGGCTGGGTGTCGATTTCCAGCCGCCCTGGATCGATCTGGCCTGGTTGCTGCCCTCGATGTTTGAGGAAAAAGGGCATACCGTGATGCCGCTCGACTACTGGGCCGAGGCTTTCAGCCTTACCGGGGGCGGCGCGCGGCGCGATGCCATGGCCAACACCCTGCTGCTGGCCCGCATCTTCCAGATGCTTCTGGTCCGTGCCGTCGGCAAGCAGGTCGATACTGCACAGCAACTCATTGACGAGTCCCGGGCGAGCAGTTTTCTGCGGCGCAACCACTAGATGCGCCGAATCTTCAGCTCGCTGACCCGTTTGCAACGCTACTACCTGTATTACACCGGTACGTTCGCTGCGTTCATCGCGTTGCTGGCGATTCTTGAGCAGTACGGCATGCCGCCGCGCTGGATTGGCTATGCCTTCCTGTTTTTTACAATCGTCATGTACGCCATCATCGGCGTCGCCAGCCGGACTTCCGACGTCTCTGAGTACTACGTCGCTGGCCGTCGCGTGCCCGCAGTGTTCAACGGCATGGCCACCGGCGCCGACTGGATGAGCGCCGCTTCCTTCATCGGCATGGCCGGCACGCTCTACCTCTCCGGTTTTCAGGGGCTGGCCTACGTCATCGGCTGGACCGGAGGCTTCGTGCTGGTCGCCTTGTTGCTGGCACCTTATCTGCGGCGTTTCGAGCAATACACCATCCCCGACTTTCTAGGGGCTCGTTACGGTGGCAACGCCATAAGGCTGGTGGCCGTTGCAGCAGCAATCCTTGCGTCCTTCGTCTATGTTGTCGCGCAAATCTACGGCGTCGGCGTCATCACCAGCCGCTTCGTCAGCCTGCAGTTCGAAATCGGCGTTTTCGTCGGCCTCGCCGGCATCCTGGTCTGTTCCTTCCTGGGTGGCATGCGGGCAGTGACCTGGACGCAGGTCGCGCAATACCTGATCCTGATCGTCGCCTACATCACGCCGGTCGCAATCCTCTCCTGGAACGTTACCGGCAATCCGGTGCCGCAACTGGTCTATGGGAAAGTGCTGCAGGAAGTGACTCACCTTGAAGAGCGGCTCTTTCACTCGCCGGCAGAGCTTGAAGTTCGCCAACTCTTTCGGGAGCGGGCAGATCTCTACGCCCAGAAAATCATGCAGTTGCCAGATTCGCTCAATCACGAGCGGGATCTGTTATCGACCCAAATTAATCAGCTCAAAGCTAGCGATGCGCAAATGAAGGACATCGTTGCACTCGAACGCCAGCGGCGGGAATTGCCCCATGACCCCGAGCAGGCCAGGGCACGATGGGAAACGGCCATGTTCTCGGCCGTCGACCGCAGCAAGCCGCCGATCCACCACGCCGAAGCCTTCCCCGGCGAGACAGAGGCGGAGCGCGATATCCTGCGCATCAATTTCCTCGCTCTGGTCTTTTGCCTGACAGTCGGAACAGCGGCGTTACCCCATGTTCTGGTGCGCTACTACACCACGCCTACAGTGCGTCAGGCTCGGGAATCCGTGTTCTGGTCACTGCTGTTCATTCTGCTGCTGTACATCACGGCGCCGGCCTACGCCGTGTTTGCCAAGTACGAAGTTCTTGCCCACCTCGCCGAAATTCCGATTACCAAATTGCCCAGTTGGGTCGCCGCATGGGCCAAGGTCGGGCTGGTTGCCATCGAGGATATCAACGGCGACGGCATCCTGCAGTTGGCCGAGCTCTCGCTCAATCCCGACGTCATCGTCCTGGCAACGCCGGAAATCGCCGGCATGCCCTACGTCGTCTCTGGCCTCGTTGCCGCCGGCGGCCTAGCTGCCGCCCTGTCCACGGCCGATGGCTTGCTGCTGACTATTACCAGCGCACTATCGCACGATGTCTACTACCGCATTGTCCGTCCCGGTGCCTCGACGCAGTTCAGGCTGGTCATTTCAAAATCCCTGTTGCTGGTCGTCGCGGTACTCGCCGCCACCGTGGCAGCACAAAAGCCCGGAACCATCCTTTCAATGGTTGCCTGGGCCTTCTCCATCGCCGGCTCTGCCTTCTTCCCGGCGCTGGTGCTCGGCATCTTCTGGGAACGCGCCACCCGGGCCGGCGCCTTGGCGGGTATGGTGGTCGGCGTCCTGCTGTCGCTCTACTACATCCTGCGTGTCGAATTCGACAGTATTCCCTGGCTCGGCCTCAGCGGCTTCCGCATGGAGCCCTGGTTCCACGTTCAATCCACGTCGAGCGGCTTGTTCGGCGTCCTTGCCGGGTTCATGACCATCGTCGTGGTCAGTCTGATGACCCGGCATGATCCTCGTTCGGCCACCTTCCTTCGTACCATCCGGGTCCAGAGCGGAGCAGGGCAGCGATGACTTCCAGCGATGCCTACTGGCGCCGGGCGCGGCGGCTGACCTTTCTCCTGCTCATCCTGTGGCTGTTGGTCACCTTCGGGCTCACCTGGTTCGCCAGAGACGTTAACGAAATTGTCATTCTCGGCTTTCCTTTGGGTTTTTACATGGCCGCCCAGGGCGCCTTGGTCATCTACCTGGCGATCATCTGGTGGTACAACCGGTGCATGAAAAAGCTGGACGCAGAATTTGGCGTTGAGGAAGGCTAGAGGCTAGTGACTGCCTTCCTGATCAGCGCCGCCCGGGCTACGGTAGAAATGCTAGGTCTGTGCATGCTGGGGCAGGGTATTCTCTTTGTGATTGCGGGACGTAACCGGAGCAGCAACCGGATTTACCAGTTGTTCGATCTGATCACCCGTCCTCCCAGGAAAGTTGTCGCGAAACTCATGCCAGGGGTACCCAGTGCTGTTACAGTTGGTGTTCTGACCTTCGTAATCCTGCTCCTGCTCTGGGTCGGACTCGCTTTAGCGCGAAAGTTTATTTGACCAAACCCGCGATTCTGCTACAATGCGCCGCTCTCGGAGAGGTGGATGAGTGGTTTAAGTCGCACGCCTGGAAAGCGTGTGTAGGGTAATCCCCTACCGCGGGTTCGAATCCCGCCCTCTCCGCCAGAATTTAAAAAAGCGCCTGTGTGGCGCTTTTTTGCATTTCGACTGCTGTGTATCAATTTTTTTGAGCGCCAGCGTGCACCGGCCAACTCGCTGTTTTCGAAATGTTACAAATCCCGATTTCCGCACGGCGTCAGCCTTTGTGGTGAATTTATGACCTTTGTCGTATCTTCGCTTCGGGAGGGGTCGGCTATAATCTTCCGGTTGCAACTTTCCCATGGTCTGATTCCCTTCGTCTCGGGAGCCTGGCCTCGTTTCAGTGAAACTACACTCTGTCAAAGCCCCCATTGATGCCCAGTCCGTCGCCATTGTAGGCGTGGCTTTCCGTTTTCCCGGTGATTTGGGAAGTGAGAATGAGTTTTGGCAGGCGTTGACAAGCGGCGAAGATCTCGTCACCCAGATCGACCCTGCGCGTTGGGCTACCGACGAACTGCAACACCCGAAGCGTGGCGAGGCAGGTCGCAGTGTCACCTTCTCGGCTGGCGTGCTCTCCCGGATAGACGAGTTTGATGCGGGTTTCTTCGGTATTTCTCCACGCGAAGCAGCTTGGTTGGACCCGCAACAGCGCCTGTTGCTTGAGCTTGCCTGGGAGGCGATGGAGAACGGCGGCATGCCACCATCGCAATTGGCTGGCAGCGATTGTGCGGTCTATGTGGGTATCTCCGGGCTGGACTATGGGATTCGTGGGCTTGATGACCTGGCCAGTTTCTCGGCGCATACGATGACCGGCAATACGTTGAGTATTGCCGCCAATCGCCTCTCCTATGTCTTCGATCTGCACGGTCCGTCGATGGCAATCGACACGGCCTGCTCGTCTTCGCTGGTCGCCCTGCATCAGGCCTGCAATGCCTTGCGGACCGGCGATGCCTCGATGGCCATGGTTGGCGGCGTGAACATGTTGACCCACCCCTATCCCTTCATCGGATTCTCCAAGGCTTCGATGCTGTCGGCCCGTGGCCGATGCCGCACCTTCGACGCTTCCGGTGATGGCTACGTCCGCGCCGAGGGCGGGGCGGTCCTGTTGCTGAAGCCATTGGCCAGGGCGCAGGCCGATGGTGACCGCATTCATGCGGTTATCCTGGCTTCTGGCGCCAATGCTGACGGTGGCCGCAAGACCGGCCTGACCATCCCGAGCAGCGAAGGACAAGTCGAACTGATGCGTACGGTGCTGGCGCGTGCCGGTATTGCCGCCGAGGATGTCGACTACCTCGAGGCACATGGTACCGGGACGGCCATCGGCGACCCGATAGAGACTGCCGCCATCGGCGCGGTTTATGGTCAGGCTCGTCCGGCGGCGCGGCCGTTGCCGATCGGTTCGGTCAAGACCAACCTCGGTCACCTCGAACCGGCTTCGGGCATGGCCGGCCTGGTCAAGGCGCTGCTGGTGCTCAAGCATCGCGAAGTGCCGCCGTCCATCCATCTCGGCACGCCGAATCCGAAAATAGACTTCGTCGACTGGAATCTGCAGCCCGTTATCGCCTCGCTGCCACTGAACGAAAATGGTGGCCGCCCGTGCATTGTCGGCGTCAATTCCTTCGGCTTCGGCGGTGCCAATGCACATGTGCTTCTGCAGGAATTTCCGAGCGTTGCCGTTGCAGACAGTGTTGTCGTTGCCGCTCAGCCGCCGCTGATCCTTTCGGCACGTACTGAGCTGGCGCTCCGCGAACTGGCTGGTCGATACGCCGAACTGCTGGCTGCACCGGCAGCGCCTGGGTATTACGACCTGGCATACGCCGCCGCGTACCGCCGCGAACGTCTCGACAAGCGTCTGATTGTCCAGGCAGATTCCCCGCGTGCTTTGCATGACCAGTTGCAGCGCTTTGCAGCTGCCGAGCAAATAGACGGTGTGGTTGTCGAGGATGCGCCGCTCGAAACCGGCAAGCTGGCTTTTATCTATGCCGGCAACGGTGCGCAGTGGGTTGGCATGGGGCAATTGCTGCTCGCCGAATCCACTACCTTTCGGCGTGTCATCGATGACCTTGACCAGCGCATCGCCGCTCAGGCCGGCTTCTCGGTCATCGCCGAGCTGCAGGCTGATGCAGCGGCATCGCGGATGGCCGACACAGCCGTCGCACAGCCCTTGCTTTTTGCCCTCCAGGTGGGGGTGACCGTAGCATTGCGCGAGCAGGGCATCGTCCCCGATGCTGTGGCCGGGCACAGTGTCGGCGAAGTCGCTGCGGCATGGGCGTCTGGTGCCCTGACGCTGGATGAAGCGGTACGCATCATCTGCGCCCGCAGCGCCGCCCAGGCTCTCACTCGCGGTGCTGGCCGAATGGCCGCCGTCAGCATGGCGGAAGCCGACATGCGCGCACTGCTGGCCGATGGCCAATGGCCCGACCTGGAGATTGCCGGCATCAACAGCCCGGCCAATCTCACGCTATCTGGTCCGCTTGAACAACTCGAAGCACTGTCGGTGTTCGCGAAGCAGCGCGGCATGGTCTTCCGCATGCTTGACCTTGACTACGCCTTCCACAGCCGTTGCATGGACCCCGTCAAGGACTCGCTGGCCCAGTCGCTGGAGGGATTCACGCCGGTGCATCCGCATACCGCCACCTTCGTATCGACGGTGACTGGCGAAATTTTTGACGGCTCGCTTGATGCCGGCTACTGGTGGGACAACGTGCGCCAACCGGTGCATTTCGCTGCGGCCGTTAACCGCCTGGTTGGCCTTGGTTGTCGCAGCTTTGTCGAGATTTCGCCGCATGCCATCCTGCAGCGCTACCTGAAAGAATGTGTTGCTGAGGCCGAGGTCAAGGGGCAGATACTTCCCTCACTGCGCAAGAACGACGATGGCATCGACCGCCTGCAGGAGCTGGCGCTGCGCCTGCATCTGCTGGTCGGGGAAGATACACTGCAGGGGTTTTTTCCGGCGGTCGGCCGCTTCGTCGACTTGCCGTCCTACCCATGGCAGCGCGAGCGTCACTGGTTGCCGGCGACCAGCGAAGGCTACCGCCTGATCGAGCGCAAGCGCATTCATCCCTTGCTCGGCTGGCCGCTCAAGGACGCCGTTGACGGCTGGGAAAACATCCTCGATCCGCGTACGCAACCCTGGTTGGCCGACCATTGCGTCGGCGGAGCGGTGGTCCTGCCCGGCGCAGCCTATGTCGAAATGGCATTGGCCGCTGCCCGGCAATACTTCGGCGGCGAAACCCAAGAAATCGAAGAACTCGATATCGTTGCCCCGGTAGTCTTCGACGGTGAGCATGGCCGCAGCATTCGGCTTGACCTCAATTCGCGTGATGGTGGTTTCCAGATTCGCAGCCGCCAGCGCCTGAGCGACGACGAGTGGGCGCTCAACGCCTCCGGTCGTCTGCTTGGCGCCGTTGACGCTGTAGAAAAACCCTTTTCCAGCCTGAATTCCGGCCAAGAAATGGCGCAGTTTTGATCTGCGCCATTTTTCATTTTCATGCCTTTTTTCCGGCCGACCGTAGCATTCCCGAT